>Ga0209062_1002321_pt1 | contig 26272 bp, 35 predicted proteins | sample Coa_R2_2_FD_187158 | JGI IMG/M metagenome (GOLD analysis project Ga0209062, IMG submission 187158) | Surface soil microbial communities from Centralia Pennsylvania, which are recovering from an underground coalmine fire - Coalmine... | ecosystem: Environmental > Terrestrial > Soil > Unclassified... | reverse complement strand
CAACTTGTGCCGCACGGCGTTGATCGTGGTCCCGAAGACGATGTCCTTCAGGCCGTGGTGGCCGTGCGCGCCCATTACCACCAGGTCCGGCTTGAGCTCCTCGGCGTAGCGCACGATCTCCTTCATGGGATTGCGGGCGTGACGGACCATGGTCCGCACCGACACGTGTTGTTGCTCGAGCTGGCTGGCGATCTGGCGCAGGTATTTCTCGCCCTCCTCCACCTCGACCGTGGAAGCTTCCGACCCGTAAACCTGACTGGTTACGCCCTCCTCGACGTGCAGTAAGTACAACGTGGCGCCGTGTTGTTTGGCCATGGCGGCGGCGTGCGCGATGGCATCGCGGTCTTTATTGGTGTGGTCCAGCGGGACCAGGATTTTGCTGTAGTTCGGGCTGGGCAGATCGATCGCGACCTGTTGCGGAAGTTCGATCGGCGCCCGTCCGACGCGGCGCAGCCACGCCGGCAGCAGCGGCTGAAACGCGATCCAGCACAGCAGCAGCGCGATGCCGGCGAGGATGGGCACGAGCGCAACTTCGAGCCAGGCGCGCCATGGCCCGGCGGCTTGCAGCCAATCGCGGATCGTGAGCGCGACCAGCCAAATGTCCAGGCTCAGGATCAAGGCGGCCGCGCCCCAGGCCAGCACTTGAACCCACACGCGGTTGGCGAATTCGCCCATGCGCTCCTTGCTGCCGGTGAACTGGATCAGCGGGATTACCGCGAAGGGAAGCTGCATGTTGAGAATCACCTGGCTTAAGATCAACAGGCGGTACGTGCCGTGCGCGCCCGCGAAGTACACCGTGAAAGCGGCCGGAATGATCGCGATTGTGCGTGTGACCAGGCGGCGCAACCAAGGCCGCATTCGCAAGTTGAGAAAACCTTCCATCACGATCTGGCCGGCCATGGTGCCGGTAAGCGTGGAGGACTGGCCGGAGCAGAGCAGGGCCAGGCCGAACAGGACGCTGGCGACGGCGGTGCCGAGCAGGGGAGACAGGAGCTGGTTCGCTTGTTGAATTTCGGTGACAACGAGTCCGCGCTTATAAAACACCATGACCGCGAGGACCAGGATGGCCGCATTCACGAGCAGCGCGCCGTTGAGAGCGATGGTGGAATCCATCAGATTGAATCCGCACGCGGCGCGTTTCGCGGTATTGCTCGCGCCGATGCGGCGGGTCTGGACCAGCGCGGAATGGAGATACAGATTGTGCGGCATCACCGTAGCGCCCAGAATTCCGATGGCGAGATACAACGTGCGGCCGCTCAGGTGCGGCACCAAGCCGTGCGCCAGGTCGGTGAAGGCGGGCCAACCGGCCCAGGAGATCTCGACCAGAAAACAGATTGCAATCACCGTGATGAGTGAAAGTATGAAGCTTTCAATTACGCGAATGCCAAGCCGGCTGAACCACAGCAGGAGCAGCGTGTCGGCGGCGGTGACTAATACGCCTATGAGCAGCGGAATATGGAAAAGCAGGTTCAGCGCGATGGCTGCGCCCAACACTTCGGCGAGGTCGCAAGCGGCGATGGCAATCTCGCAGAATACCCAGAGCGCGTAGGACACGGGACGAGGATAGGTCTCGCGGCAGGCTTGCGCCAGGTCACGCTGGGTGACGATTCCGAGCCGCGCGCTCAGGGTCTGGAGCAGAATCGCCATGAGGTTCGAGACCACTAGCACCCATAGCAGTTCGTAGCCGAAGCGCGCGCCGGCCTCGAGATCGGTGGCCCAGTTGCCGGGATCCATGTAGCCGACGCTGACCAGGTAGGCCGGCCCGGCGAAGGCGAACATACGGCGCCAGAGGGTCGGCTGACCGGTGTCGACGCTGGCGTGGACCTCTGGAAGGGACCGGTTGACTGTAGTTGCGTGGGCCAACTTAACTATAGTTTACGCGGCCTGGATCTTCAACACAATACGGGGTTTTACCCGACGCCCAGGCGGCTCTTTCCAAGCAGCATTGGTGGTTTTCAGCCAGGACCTCGCAGTCGCGCGATACGCCTAACATTCTGAAAAAAGGTTAGTTAACCGTTGGAGACCGGAGTGCCATATAAAGCCGGGAAAGCGAAGCCCGTATGAAACGCATTCTGGTGGCAGTGGCGATTGCAGCGGCAGGCACATTGTTGATTGCGCAGGATCCCAACGCGGCGGCGCAAGATCCCAACCAGCCGGACGGCGCCTATGAACCTGGACGCGCGGTGGGGCGCATCAGCATATTGTCCGGTGATGTTTCGATTCGGCGCGGCGATTCCGGCGATGTGGTGGCAGCGGCGGTAAACGGACCCGTAATGGCGGATGACCGGATCCTGACCGGCTCGTCTTCGCGAGCCGAAGTGGAGCTGGATTTCGCCAATTCGATTCGTATCGGGTCGAATGCCGAGGTACGGTTCGCCGGAATGGATATTAGAAGTTTTCAGATGCAGGTGGCGGCGGGCACGGTGACGTTCCGCGTTCTGCGGCCCGGGCAGGCACAAAGTGAAGTGGACACTCCGAGCGTCGCGGTGCATCCGCTGCAGCCGGGGAGTTATCGCGTCACGGTTCGCGAAGATGGCACATCCGAGATCACCGTCCGGGCGGGCGAAGCCGACGTTTATGCTGCCAGCGGCAGCGAGCGACTGGCGGCCGGACAAACAATGAATGCGCGCGGCGGCGGGCCGGACACGGAGTTTCAAATCGTGCAGGCTATCCCGGTGGATAGCTGGGACCACTGGAACGAGGATCGCGACCGTTATCTGATGCGCTCGGCGAGCTACCAGCACGTGAGCCCGGACATCACGGGCGCGGAGGATCTGGATCAAAACGGGCGCTGGGTGCAGGATCCGAATTACGGTCAGGTGTGGGCACCGTCGGTGTCGCCGGGTTGGGCGCCTTATCAGAACGGGCGTTGGGTCTGGGAAGACTACTATGGCTGGACCTGGGTCAGCTACGATCCGTGGGGCTGGGCGCCGTATCACTACGGCCGCTGGTTCTGGGGTCCGGTGGGCTGGTGCTGGTATCCGGGCCCGGTATATTCGCGCTATTACTGGTCGCCGGCGTTGGTGGGATTTTTCGGCTGGGGCGGAGGCGTTGGAGTCGGATTCGGATTTGGCGGAATCGGTTGGGTTCCGCTGGCGCCGTTCGAAGCATTTCATCCCTGGTGGGGCCGCGGATTTTACGGCGGGTTCCGCAACGGCGCGTTCGGCAACACCGTGGTGGTCAACAACGTAAACATCTACAACACGTATCGCAACGCACGGGTGAGCGGCGGCGTGATGGGCACGAGCACGGCCGATTTTGGCAGGCGCGCGCAGTTCCGGCCGTTGAGCCAGAGCCAAATTCAGTCGGCGGGTCTGGTGCGCGGCGCAGTGCCGGTGGCGCCGGATCGCTCGAGCTTGCGCATGACGGATCGCGCGCCGAGCGGAAATTTCACGCAAGCGCGCGCCAACAGTTTCGCGAGCCACATGCAGGCGCCGCGCGCAAGTCACGTATCGTTCGATCAGCAACAGCGCGGGATGCAGCAGTTGTCGCGTTCGCCGGCATTCAGCGCGCCCGGTGCAGGGAACTCGTTCTCGCGCGGGAGTCCGGCCACGGGCGGCGGGTGGCGCAGCATCGGCGATCGTCCTCCGGCGGCGGGCGGCGGGTCATTTAACGGTGGCATGAACAATCCTGCTAATTCCGGCGCGGGTTCGCAGGCGGCGCATGGCTGGGGCCGGTTCGGCGAGCCGCTGCAGCATGGAAACACGTATTCTGGGGCTCCGCCGGTGGCTGCTGGTTCACAAGCGCGCTCCAACGGCGGATGGCGGAGCTTCCAGAATGAGCCGGGCGCGGGGCCGTCAACGAATTTTGCGCCGCGCGCGAGCGAGCCGGTCCGGATCAGCCCGCCGATCGTACAGCAGCGCCCGAGCTATTCGGCTCCGAGTTATTCCGCACCGAGCTACAGCGCGCCGCGCGAGTATAGCCAGCCTCGCGGTGGCGGCGAGCCGCGCAGTTCCGGAGGCGGCGGTGCGCGCAGCGCTCCGAGCTGGGGCGGCGGCGGTCACTCGAGCGGTGGCGGCGGAGGCCATAGCGGCGGCGGTGGTGGGCACGGTGGCGGCGGCGGTCACCGGTAGCTAGCCGGCACAGGACGGAGCGAGTCCCGATTTCACATTTTCTTCCCTCGGCCCGAACGAGCACCTCCCAGCGAGTTCGGGCCTTCTTTTTTGCCGGCAGTCAGTGATCGCAGAGCTAGCGCGCCACGATAAGCTTGGTGGAATTCGCGGCCACGCCATCTTGCGAGATGACAACGTCGAGATCTCCTGTCGCTGCTCCAGCCGGCACTGTGAAGTTGATTTGATAGAGGCCGACACCGCCGGGTGTCAAACCCGCATACGCGATGGGCGCGGTCAGACCCCCGATGGTGATCGCAACATCGGACGGCACTTTCGGCAACGGGTCCGCGGGCGCCGCTGTTCCAGAACCTACCGGCGGATTGGTGGCGCCCATGCCCACCAGATAAATTGCGAGCGGCTCGTTCGGTTTTGCCGGATGCTGGCGATCCACCAGCGAGCCGTCCGGGCGCTGCGCGACCAGCGTCCCGTCGGCAAAGGTCACGGTCCCGGGAGTCACCGGGACGATGTCCACCGATTGCGGAAGACTGAATTGACCATTGGCCGCGAGCAACGCCGAGTAGGTCCGTTTGGCGGCGAGTTCAGCCGGCAGCTGAATCACCAGTTGTTTCGCGCTGACATAAAATAACGGCACCGGCAGCCCACCGATCAGCAGTTGGACATTCTTGAAGTTTGTAGGCAGTGGTACGGTGCTGGGCTGATCTGCCGCACTCGCCATATTGTCGCCATACACCTGAGCGACGGTACCGGGAGCGAGCGGCGCGCCGAGCTGTGGATTCAGATTGTTCAGAAATCCGCCTGCCGCCAGGGATGGGCCCGGCGTGGAGTTAGGACCGACATTGCCCGCTAACTGCACTTCGGCCGGTTTAAATGTTCCGGCAGTCGCGTCAATGGTCACCGTCATGTTGGACAACGCGGTGGACGGCTGCCAGGTTGCCGAATAGGAGGATCCGTGTCTGTCGCCAAGCAGAGAAATGGGCGAGTCGCCGTTTGAGAACGTGGCGATTACGGAGGCGTTGGGAACGGCGTTGGCGCAGTCATCCACCACCTGGACCGCAAGCGTTGCCGGCCATCCCGCCGGCACCGCGAAGTTATCGAACAAGCCTGTATTGGCGAGCACGACCGCACCGGGCGTGCAATTCGCGTGAGCGATCTGGCGCGGGATCGCGTTGCTGGTGATCGTTCCCGTGGCGCCGAGTAGCATGGTCACATTCACGCCGCGGATAATTGCGCCGATTCCGATATTCACCGTGCCGCGATAGATTCCTGCCTTCAGGGTGCCCGGCGTGACGGAGACGGTAACCTGCGCGGGACTGCTCAGCGAAGTGGTTGCGCCACTCGCCTGCGCCGATAGCCACGCGGCGCCATCGACGGTGGATGCCGAAACGAAGAACGCGATGGGAGCGGCGCTGGTGGTATTCACAACGACCTTTTGGGATGCGGGCGCCGTTCCGCCGGAAGCACCGGTAAATAGCAGGCCGGCCGGATCCGGGTTTGGGGCGGGGAGTGCCGCGGCCGGAGCGACGTTTACGAGAACCGTGACAAACTGCGGCGATCCTTGCGCCTGCGAATCGGCGACTTGTATCAGCGCGAACCTCCCGCCCGGCGCACTCGCAGCGGTTTCGGTGAGCCGGATTCCAAACGACGACGGATTGCCCGGCGTCGAAGATCCGCTGGTGCTCGTGAGTACGATCATGTCCTGGCCCTGCGTCACCTGGGCTTTCCAATTTACAGTGGTTCCCGGACTGCCGGCGTTAATGACGGAGACAATCTGGACGGGCGACTCCGTGTTGCCTTGAATCGTGTCGAAACGAATGCCGCTCTGATTGAGTGCAAGCACCGCTCCCGGCGCAACCACTACCAGTGAAACCGGGATGTCGATTTGGTTCAATGGCGGCGCGAGACTGGTTGTTACGCGGATCGCATCACGATATGCAGTCGCGTCGAGCCCTTGCGAATTGACGGTCACTGTGACCGTCACCGCGCTTCCGGCGCGAATAACCCGATCGGATGCACTTACTGCCACAATCCACGGGCTGGCGCCCGCCACCGAGAGGCTAAACGGAACGTCGCCTCCTCCGATGTTTTGCAGCAGGAAGGACTGACTGTCGGTGCCAGGAGTGGCGGCCGATTCGCGGAAACGGACGATCGAGGGGGCAGCGACTAGCTGGGGCGGAGAAGGCAGAATGGTCAGAGCTACTGTGACATCGACAGGCGGCACTGCGGCGGCAATCGCGGTCATGTTCACGCGAATTCTTGCGCTGTATAAGCCGGGGGGCTGGCCTGGAGCGATGCTTACATGCAAGATTGCGGGGGTTGTACCGGACTTGGGACTCACTACCAGCCATGACGGAGCCGGGCCGCCCTGTCCGTCATCGATGGTTATGCCGAAGGCGATCGGCGATGGGGCGGCTGTGGATACGATCACGTCCTGAGAGCCGATTGCGTTGCCGCTGGAACTTGTGAAGGTGAGTGCCGTGGGCGAGACTTGCAGGTTCTGCGACGCCGGGTTCACGGTAATTGAAAATGTCTTGGTAGCGGATGCAACGCCCCATGAAACGCTGACCACGAGCGAGATGGTTCCTGTCCTTTGTCCCGTCGGTGTGCCCGAAAAAATTCCCGTTTTCGGATCGATAGTGATACCGATCGGAAGACCACCGTAGGAAACCGACCATACTGCGCCGCTCGATGGGCCATCGCTCGCCTGAAACTGGACGGAGTAGGGAATCCCCGCCGTCGCGCTGGGCAGCGTGGCCGCAGTGGTGATCTGTGGAATGCCAATCGTAAAGGTCTTCGTGCCCGGCACACTGTTTGGATCCTGGGAAGCGGAGGCCATCACGGTGAACTGATAGGTGCCCGGCTGCGCGGGTGTGCCGGAAAAAAGTCCGCCTTGTGACAATGTGATTCCGGGCGGAAGGGAACCCGCGGAGATCGTCCAAAGCAGAGGCGCGGTGGTACCGGTAGCCTGCAGCAGAACACTCTGGATCGCGTTTCCCAGGGTGTAGTAATTGGGAAGATGGAGATTTGCGCAGCGCTGGCTGCGGGCGCTTCCAGAAGAGACAGCGCGAACACTGCGGCCACTGCGTAACGCATGCGCATCGAGAAAATCCCCCTCGGGTGGATTGTTCAAGTGTACAATCTGCCAGTCTGACGGGTTGCTGGGCGGAGGCAGGCGGTTGGTTCGCAGTGGAGGCGCTTCAATTCGACCCGGCGGCGTTATTTGACATAATATGTGTTATCGGAAGTAGCCTGCCCCCCGAAGTTATGAACACCAGTAATAGACCGCCTCCGGCGCAACGCCGGTTCTACTCCACGATCGTCATCAACGCAAATGAAAGTCGATCGTAAATAGAACATATATAAACGCCGGAGTGACGCCGCAACCGAGGTTCTCACCTCGATTAAGGCGCCGCGGGGATAAGCCGCGACACCTGTCGACGCACATCTATTTTCCCCGTTTCCATCCGGCCATTGCAAGTGATTTCTAAGAGGAGAGTATTGTGCCGACGGATGGTTGGAAGTTCCTATCGAAGCTCCTGCAAATTCTGACCTGGTTGAGTGCTGCCGTAGTGGCCTTCTGGGTCGTACAGCTACTCACAAACCGTGATCAGCCTGAGTGGTTTGCATTCCTGGGACCGGCCATAGCGGTGGTTTTTATCGCCTCTTGGATCGGCCAGGATGAGGCCGATTTTCGCTCACGGAGAAATTCATGAGCACATCGTTAGACTCCACTCCGACAGCAGACTTAATAGCGGAGATTATGCGCATCAGCCTGGAGGTGGCCGCATGAGCGCCGCCGCAGCCGCCCGGATCAAGAAGTCGCCCGCCGACGAACGCCGGCTGGATCTGTGGCGCGAGAACGGCTGGACCGCCTTACAGCATAAGTGGCTTCCGTTCCTGATCGACATCACGGACAACCACACCCAGCTCGCAATTATATTGCTGGTCTTGCGCGAAACCGAGGGTGATCGGCAATGGCCCGGCGGCAAGAAACCGAAGGGCACCAAGACCGGAGAACTTCCGCCGGCCGCAACCTGGACTCCCTGTATTAGCTGGGCTGAATTTGCGAAGTGGACCATGCGCGACCCGGAAAGCATCCGCATGGCCCTCAACGGCTTGGTCAACAAGAAACACCCCGAGCACGGAATCCTGATGTGCGAGCAGGTCGGACAGTCCTTCAGGTATCGGCCTAACTTCGCTGTCTGGGAGCGCTTGGCAAACAAAAAGCGCAAGGAATGGGAAGCCCAACAGAAGGCCGAGAAAAAACTCGAAGCCGAACAGGCGGAAGACGCTGCTCCAGATGGCGGAAAAGACAAAGGCACCATCCCAAGAAAATTTGGGGGGTTTGGGAAACAGTTTATTGCAAGCACTGGGTTTAAGAGCGAAGAGGCTCAGATTCCAGAGGGTGCGAAGAAGATTTCTTTCGAGGTTCCGGAAGGCAATCTGATCATCCTGCCGGCGCTCAAGAACGAGACGATCCGGATCAGCGTCCGCACGGCGCCCAGCGTTGTCACCCCCAAAGAAATCTTGGGGGGTAAAAACGGTAAGTCCAGTCACTTCAATAAAACGTCAGACGAAAATGCGCTGAATGTCCTGCGCGAGATGCTGAACCGGGGGCCGGCCCGGTCAAAACTTGGCCTCGTGGATGATGGCGCGCTCGAGGCAATCGCGATGCTCCTGAGAGAGGAGCAATACCCCGACCTTGCGGCGCGCATTCAATCCCGGATACACCGGGCGACCTCGTGGGGGTTCGTGATCAATTTGGCGCGGGATGTCGCGCGCGCTGCCGCCAACGACAACCGCGGCCGGCATGTCGAGGTCACCGACGATGACATCGCCGAATTGGAGGCCATGAAGCGGCGCCAGCAAGCCGCCATGGAATCCTCATGAGCGAGCTGAACCTGGCTAGCTTTCGGGATGCCTTCGGTAATTCTGGCGAGGCGCTGGTTGATTTGGCGGTGTGCGGAATTGTCAACGCCGCGCCGGCAACCTTCCTTTACGATCCGGACCGGTTCGCTCCTCTGATCGTGAGGGAGGCACAGAAGCGCCTTCCCCGATATCCGAAGCCGCGGGCGGCCACGCACGACGAGTTGCTTGCGGCCGCATCTTCCGACGTTCAGGCCTTTCGCGAAATGCGGAGTGAAATCGCTGAGCATAATTTAGCGCTGGCGATCGAGCGGCTCGAGCAATTGAGCCGGCGCTCAGTCCAGAGGCCGCGAGCACAACAAGAAAGCGCGTTAGCCATTGGAGCGCGTGCGTGAGTAAGCAAAAAGGTTTTTGCTATGCCGGCTTTCCGTGCGCTCTTGAGTGCGCTGCTATGCCACTTAGAAGAGTAATGCAGGACATACCGGGTAAGTAAAAAGCTGAATGGGGCGGTGTTTTGGAGACCGCCCTGTTTAGTTCAGAAGCCATTGAAGCATTGAGATTTTCGCGCTGCACTGGAGTAGCAGCGCGTCGGGAACCACGTCGTTGATTGGAGTGTCCGTTCGATGAGTTTTTGCGATGACTTTTGGAAGCTTATTTTCGGGGATCGGCGGCATCGACTTGGGGTTGGAGCGCGCAGGTCACCAATGCAGATGGCAGGTGGAGATCGATGAATTCTGCCGCAAGGTCCTTCGGAAGCACTGGCCGGAAGTGCCGCGCTTTCGAGACATCACAAAAATCGAAGGGCGGGAGCTTGAACGGGTCGATCTCATCTGCGGCGGATTCCCCTCTCAGGACCTCTCGCAAGCCGGAAAACGCGCAGGCATCGAAGGATCTCGCTCGGGCCTTTGGTTTGAGTTCGCCCGCATTGTTGGGATTCTTCGACCCCGATACGTTCTTATTGAAAACGTCCCAGGTTTGCTTGATTACCGGGCAATGCCAAGAGTTGTCGGAGAACTGGCCCGACTCGGGTATGTGGGATCTTGGCTCAGCTTACGAGCTTCACAGTTCGGAGCGAGCCATCTCAGAAAACGAGTCTTCATCGTGGCCCACGACACGCGCCAGCTCGGGCGGCGGGAACCGTTCGGCATACCCGGGCGCGCCGTACCGACCTGCCCTGACGCAGATCGCGCAGAATTGGCCGACGCCTCGGGGCGAGGATGGCGAGAGTTGCGGGAACCATCCGAACTCGCAGGGCGATTCGCTGACGGGAGCGACGAAGTTGTGGAGAACGCCAGATGCGGCGGGCGATGGCGGCCCACGGAACCGGCATGGATCGATAGGCGATGGCCATCAGGTGACGATAGCGGAGCAAGCGGAGCACTGGGCGACTCCGAATGCGCACGACGGGACGGGAGCGCGGGGCAAGAACTTCGAACTGACGGATTGCCACTACAAGCCGCACGATCTGGTGAGCCAGACGGACTCCTGGAAGACACCGCATGGAATGAGCAACCGGGATCACCGGGGCAAGGTGGGCGGCTGCGGCGGCGGGGAGTTTGCGAAGCAGGCGAACCAATGGCAGACGCCAGCGACGGATTCATTCAGGAGCCGGGGCGGGGATCGCAAGGACGAGATGGGGCTGGATCAGCAGGCCAGGATGTTTCCAACACCATCGGCGAGAGATTACCGGACGCCCAACAAGAGCAGTTATCAGGACCGAGCAATTCAAAGAAGGGCGAACAGTTGAACAATTTTGTGGAGCATTCGCTCCCGGCCCCAATGACCCAAGATGGCCCGATATTATCCGAGTCCGATCTGACCTCGCTCCGGCGCTTGAGCTTGGAGAACGCCGCAAACCGTCCGAAGCGCCGGCTCAACCCGAGATTTGTGGAATGGCTGATGGGCTTCCCGATTGGATGGACCGAGCTATGAGCAACCGGACTAAGCGGCTGTCGAGATTGGGAAATGCCGTTGTGCCGCAAGTAGCCGAATACATCGGACGAATGCTGATGCTCGTGGACTCGGCGGGCGAAGACGCAAATCTTCCCCGTGCTGCAACTCCAGTGCAGCACGAAACAACGGAAAGGTCTTCAGTATGAACTGGATCTTTGGAATATTACTTTCCTGTGGTTCGTTGGGAGTGTTGATGTGGGCTTGGAGGAAACATGTGAACCGTGACTACTACTCTAAGCCTAAGAGAACCACACAACGATTGAGAGAAGTTATTGGGGCTGAAGCTTTAGAACCTGTGAATCATGCACGTATTGTTGAGAAATGAATGAGCATCTGGGTGATTTTATGTTGACGCTCTTCTCGGCGGTCTCGACGGTCAGACATGAGCCGCGTTCGCGCTCTGAAAGGACTCTATGAATATTTCAATTGGCAATATCCGCCTCTCCGGTGGTTCGCATCCGACCCGGGAACAAGGAACCTGCTTTATGGAGGCCGTGGCCTGGATCGCAAACGAGACGCACTCGGACCATCCAGAGTGTGTCTGTCCTGTATTCGGGGCGTTCATCCGGCGATTCCAGGACGACATTCCCGATAAAGAACGCCAGAAGCTGAAGCCTTATCTTGTGATGGCAATTGGAACGGCCGAAGACGGATTCGGAGAGCGCAGAGCGTGGATGTGCCTCGATTGGTACGTCCGCACCGTGCTGCCGATCTATCTCGAGTGCTTCGGTCACGTAAAGGAGGCGACCAATCTTAGATTGGTCGGAGAAATTTGTAGCGCCGAGACTTGGTCTGCGGCGAAGCCGAGTATTAGTCGTACCCTCGCCGGCCTCGCCGCCGCCCTCGACCTCGCCGCCCTCGCCGACCGCGCCACCCGGGCCGCACAACAAATCACGGAATCGGGATTTGCGCTGGTGGATCGAATGCTGCTGATCCAGTTGGAAAAACCCTCAGAGCGCGAACGCGAACTGGCGCAACCTGTCGAGAAAGCCGAGGAGAGCGTTGACCACAAAGTAGGAGTCTAAGAAAGCTCAAAAGCCCCAAAGAACCTTTATTGCGGAAAGTTCCCAGGGGCTTCGAGAAAGGAAATTGCTTTGCCTGAACCAAGAATACAACAAGTTGAAGAAGTAGAACAATACTCATCTTCCTTTACGTCGTCCTGCGGATTGTAGATCAGTACTGAAGATGGGAATGATTTTATGTCAACGCTTTCCTCAGCTATCTCGAAGGTCAGACATGAGCCGCGTGCGCGCTCTGAAGGGTCAGAGAGAGTTCGTCACCGTTTTGATCCTTGTGTAGCCGAGCCGAGTGAAACAATTCCGGACGAATGCGGCAGATACAAACTGAAATACGGCGACTACGCCCGCCACATTGAGACCTGTCCGAAGCCGTCATGTCGCGAGGTATATCAGAATCATCTGGACGTGCTACGGGCTTTCGGTATTCCGAGGAAGGACGCCGCAGCCAAGCGGTCCTAAAAAGTTGAGGGCGCCGGAACCGGCGGAAACGGTCCAGGCGCCCAGGATGGAAAAACACTTAGTCATGGACAGAATACAGGAAAACGGTTCCCGAAAAAATGTCTCGATGCAGATCGAGGAGGCATCGCGATGAATACTGACCCCTGGTATTCACGGCGCCGGAGTTACCTCAAGAAGGCGGGGCGTATCGAAGTCGGCAACGAGCCCGATCCCGCTCCGGACTGGATACACCGCATGCCCGAGCGAATCCGGGAAATTGTCGTTCGCGCCGCCAGCGAGTACGGCGTCTCGATCCGTATGGTGCTTTCTGGAATGCATGAAAGGCCCATCGTGTTGGCGCGGCGGCTGGCCATTCATCGCATCCGAAAATTAGCCGTCTCGACGCCGCAAATAGGGCGCTGGCTCGGTATGCATCATTCGAGCATCGTCTATCACTTGCAGAAGCCCTGCCCTCGCGGTCGGCGATTGCCAGAAGACTACGAATTAGGCGACGGCCCGGATGAAAGTGGGATATGGGCGATATGACCAGCATGGAAGCATATCTGAATAAGTGCCGGACGATGGAGGATCTGTGAATCAATGCCAATTCTGCGGGCAGCCTTCAACGCTACTTTGTGACGGGCGCATCTACGAGATAGCCTCGGGATCGTTTCGGGTGCCGCCGAATTTCGTCAACGGAAAGACGCGGTCCTGTGACGCGCATATCTGCCGCGCATGCGCGAAGAAAATTGGAGACGTACATCTCAACATGGGGCGGAAAGGCTGCCGTTGGGATACGCGCGATCTCTGCCCGGAATGTCAGAAGGTCCAGGATAAGCCGATACGCATTTCGTCCAATCTTCCGAGTGCGAACGATGCAACCCCTCAGCCCCAGAGCGCGAACGCGGAAAAGGCGCAGGCGACGAACGATCGCTCTCGAAGAGCGTCAACAACAAAATGACACCAAGCTTGCACGACTTAACCATCGGTGGAAGACAACGAAAGTTATCAGGACTGATTCGTGAACTTCAATTTCTAATTGAAGGCACTCCTGATGGTGGAGAAAAAGACTCTTTAGTAGAAGCAAATGAATGCTTAGCAGAAGCATTGAGCTTAATGGAATCAGCAAGAGAATTAGCTGGATCACTGACAACATCAGAACCATTGTCTTTCCCGCGCCAATCTGAGGTATTGGCGCAGACTGATTCGGCGTCTTCGTTGGGAGCTCCGTTCGATGAGTGAAACGAGCCAGATCCGCTCCGTCATGCGCACGGCTCCGAGTTTTGAAATAAGCGCTGAAGCAAGACTTACGTGGTCGAACGGATCTTGCGGAAACCCCGGCTGTACCGATCCTGAGTGTTGTTGTTCGCTCTGCGGTAAGCCCATCGGCGTATCGGAAGACGATCCGCGCTGGGATCGACACGACGAGTATTGCGACGACTGCGATCTGTGCCGCGACCAGGTTCCTGTGATGCTGTTTCGGGGTGAAGGCAAAGCCATGCAGCAAGCCCAATTCCATATCAAATGCTTTGAGAAGATCGTTCGCATTAAACCCGGAGAGGTGATTCACTGATGGCCCGAAAAGCTACGACTAGCCTAACGATCTTCGAACCGAACCAAAAGGAAAACTCGCAACCAAAGTTGAAGAGTTGGGCGCTGGTCGAGTTGTTCGGCCATCAAAGGATCGTAGGATATGTCTCGGAGCAGACCTTTGGGACGGGTGTCTTATTCCGTGTCGATGTGCCGGATCTGCTGAAGGACGGAAAGACGGTGCGGTCCGGTTTCACCCGCTATTTCGGGCTGAGCGCGATCTACAGCATCACGCCGGTTGACGAAGCCACCGTGCGAGAACTACTGCCTTCCATCGACGGGACGCCGGCGGCACGACCGCTCTCACTCGGAAGCTATGGCGGCTACGAAAGAAGCGACTACTGATGACGCACGCTCAACGACGCAGTTCCGAACGCGCTGAAACCTCAGTTCAGCGCGAGGCCACGGAAAGGACTGATGGGTAAATGGACTGGTTTCTATTAGGATTCTTAGCTGGTATTGGTCTCATCTGGGGAATTCAAGGACTGAAGTACTTGGGCAAGCACAAAGAAGTACCTGAGATCTTTTCTCAACAACGTGATCTTGAACTGGATGAATTACGAAGGATGGCTGGATTAACAACGGAGAAGAAATGATGATTGAACTGTTTGGGCTGTGTTCTGTTTCGTGCCGCACTGGAGTAGCGGCACGGAGAAAGATGTCGTCGCTCGCTTGGGAGGTCGGTTCATGAGCCAACACACGCCGGGGCCGTGGAGAGCGGAAAAGGTAGAGATGCCGCAGACGTGGGACTACTGGGAAATAAGCAGCGACTCTGAAATAGTTGCTGAAATAGACAACACTGACCGAACCACCGAGGTGCAAGAGGCCGACGCGCGGCTGGTCGCCGCTGCGCCAGAATTGCTTTCATCGCTGCGCGTAATCTTCGACCTTTCGAGGAACGGTTCATCCAACGTCGTAGATGTGGACAAGCGCCTGCTCTCCATTGCTTCGGAGTGCCGACAAGCCATCACCAAGGCCGAGGGAGCCATTCAGAGCGCGAACGAGCAACTGGCGCAACCCGTCGAGACCGTTGAGGGGAGCGTTGCCATAAAAACAGATCCTTGAGATTACGAGTTTTGCTCAAATAACTGAGCAGAAGCTGAGCCGGGCAGCAACCCCGGTATATAGTTTTCACCGACAAGGGACTATCAAATGCCTGCTTTGAAACGAGGATTCGGAGCCTTCTCCTTAATGCGCCAAATTGCGGTGGATCTTCGGATCTTCGTTTCAGCGGGGTCAGAAAGGAGAGCGCGCAGTTTAGATCAGCAGAGCACATGGGGGAACGTTCTATTCAACGTTACGGAACAGACAAGCAGCGAAAACTTGTCTGGATTACCAAGAGTAGGACGTCTTCCCTTAGTAATGAAAAAGAATTTAGGCCTTTGCGTCGTTTCGCACTGCACTGGAGTTGCAGTGCGTAGAAGCAGCGCGGCTTCGACTTGGGCGGTCCGGTCATGAGTCTCCGACAAGGCCCGAACGATTTGCTTAAGGCTCTTACGAGTGCGCAGACGGTGTTGCTGATGATAGCGAATTGTCATCGCTGCGATCATTGTAGAAGGCGGGCGCTGGATTGTTTAGGGTACCAAGTGAATCCGGTGCTTGATCAAAAGCCGAACTTCGTAACCCCTAAGAAGCGCAAGTACAAACGCCGGGCACGGAGCGCCGCAAAGGAAACCATTCAGAGCGCGAACGAGCAAATCTCGCAACCCGTCGAGACCGTTGAGGGGAGCGTTGCCAACCAAAGGACCCCAAAGTGATTGGAGAAATCGACTGGACTGATGTCAAAACCAAAGGACCAGATTCTCTAGAACAGCTTTATCCTACTGGAACTCCCATGAAAGAAGTACACCCGGAATTTCGAGGCATGAGCCTTCCGTTATGGCAGAAGTTGAAAATGCACGAGCGGGTCGAGAAGTATCTGAAGACGTCGAAGCCCGAAACGCCGGCTGCCATTTCCGATTGGCCGGGCCGCGAGCGAAGGATGAAGGCAAAGAGCGCATGAGCGCCGCACCCATGCCAGCAAAAGCTCTCCATCTCGGGCATGATTTCGACCTGCCGGTAGACGCGGTAACGCAGAAGTTCGCCTTTCTCGGCCGTACCGGTTCAGGCAAAACCTACGCTGCTACCAAACTGGCGGAAGAGATGTTCTCGGCGGGCGCGCAAATCATCGCGCTCGACCCGGTGGGCGTCTGGTATGGACTGAGGCTTTCAAAAAACGGCAAGGACAAAGGCCTGGAGATCCCGGTGTTCGGCGGATTGCATGGCGACATACCCCTGGAGCCGGGTGCGGGAGCGCTCATCGCGGACCTGCTCATAGATCGGACTATTTCGGCAATCGTGGATGTCAGCCAAATGATCCAGGCCGAACAGCAGAGATTCGCCTACGCATTTGCGACCCGGCTGTTTGAACGGCGCAAACGCACTCCGGGAGCCATGATGCTGTTCCTCGAAGAGTGCCAGGAATTCGTGCCGCAGAATCCGATGAAGGGCGACGAACACATGCTGCACTCCTTCAACCGGCTGTGTAAGATTGGGCGCAACTTTGGCATCGGCGTGTCGCTGCTCTCGCAAAGGCCCCAGGAGATTAACAAGAAAGTTCTGAACCTAACCGAGTGCATGTTCGCGTTTCAGATGACCGGCCCGCACGAGCGAAAAACGGTGAAGGAATGGTTTTCCTACGTCGGTGATGACGCTGGGCTGGTGGACCGGTTACCGAAATTGCGGGTGGGAAGTGCCTACGTCTCCAGCCCTCAGTGGCTTCGCTATTCCGGCGAAGTAGCCATTGCGGAGAAACGAACGTTTAACGCCTCCAGCACTCCGAAGGTTGGAGCGGCACCCGCGCAGGTGAAACCACTTGATCCAATCGACCTTGAAAAGATCCGCTCCGAGATGGCCGAGACCATCGAGCGGGCCAAGGCCGACGATCCCAGGGAACTCCGAAAGCAGATTGCGGAGCTGAAGAAGCAGATCACGCATCCCCCGGCCAGTAATATACCGGATAAGGTATTACCCGCGGATCGGCTCCAGAAGGAGTTCGAGAAGGGCGTCCAGGCCGAGCGCCGCAGAATTCGCGAGGAACTGGTACCCCAACTTCAGGACATCACGAACTTACACGCGCGCATTGTGCGGGCCTTCGAAGGAAATCCACTGGCCGCGATCGGAATGAGCCTGGACAAGATTAGTGAGTTGCTCAACAAGCTGGCACCCATCCCAGACCCGAATTCCCCGCCCCCGCCTCGCACCGTCCCGCAAGCAGCGCGCGCCGTTCCCGCGCCGGCGCGCGCAGCACCCCGGAAGGAAGTCGACCCGGACTCCAAGATCACCGGCCCCGAGCAGCGGATACTGGACGCGATCGCATGGATGGAATCCATAGGCATCGAAGCCCCCGAGCAGACTGCCGTAGCATTCCTGGCTGGTTACACCTACGGCGGGGGTGCGTTCAATAACCCGCGGGGCGCATTGCGCACAAAGGAACTAGTCGAATACGTCGGAGGCGACCGGATCCGCTTGACGGACGCCGGGCGCGCAATTGCAACGTTTCCAGACAGTGCTCTCACTGCCAATGAGCTTCAGATGAAAGTGCTGGAGCGCCTGCCGGGGCCCGAGCGCAAAATTCTTTCGGTGCTGATCGAGGCTTACCCGAATTCGATGTCGAACGAGGAATGCGCTTCTGCCGCTGGTTACGCGCCCAACGGGGGTGCCTACAACAATCCGCGCGGACGTCTGCGGACGTTGGGATTGATCGACTACCCAGATCGCGGGCACGTGCGCGCCCTGCCTCTGCTGTTTCTGGAGCGCTGACATGATCCAAGAACACCAGTGGATAGAGAGCGAACCATTTCTGTGGAGTTGTAAAAAGTGCGGTGATGGTCCGTACCACGGTATGAGACCGCTTTCCAAGTGTCCAGGAAGACCAACGTTCGGAAGGCTTCAGAGCGCGAACGCGGGAAAGTTGCAACCGACGAACGAAAGCCGTGAAGAGCGTCGAAGCATAAGTAACCAACTGCGAGTTGAGTAAATTTAAACCGCTAGTTTAGAAAGCTCAAACAGGGATGCCCATAAGACCAGAGTTTAAAAAGTTCTACACCGGTCAACAGTGGAACTTAATCCGAACGAGGATCTTAAAACGAGCGCACGACAAATGCGAGCAGTGCAAGGCTCCCAATCATGCTCAAGTATTCAGGTCCACCCATGGCATGTGGAGACTCCGTGATTCAGGAGCACCCTGGCACCGATCGAACGGCAACATTACGACTTTCAGCCCAATGGTGATTCGCGAAGTACGAATTGTATTGACCATTGCGCATTTAAACCACAAAGCGGGCGACGACCGGGACGAGAATCTCAAAGCGCTCTGCCAGTGGTGCCATCTGAACTTCGACGCCCCGCATCATAAGTGGACCAGATCGATAAGAAAGGATAAGGCGAGACCAATGCAGTGGGAAGGAGCTATTCAAGTATGATTACAAGCTTTCGACCATTCTATTTCTCGCGCTGGACTGAGGTTCCAGCGCGTAGAGATTGCGCGTCTTCGCTTGAGCGCTCCGTTCAATGAGTTCAGGATGCGTGTGAACGTGATCAATCTCAGCGTTCCTCACTACAATCTCGGCGCGGCAAAACTAGCCGCCTGGCTCCGATCGCAAGGTTGGACCGTTGTCGAACAGGGCCTCGGAGAAGCCGATCTCGTTTGCTTGTCTGCGATCTTTTCTTGGGATTTACCCAAGGGAGTTAGAATTGTCGCTCACTACGACGGGCGCGCCGAGATCTGGGCCGGTGGTCCGGGATTTCACCATATGGCCGAGTGGTGGAAGGAGCAGACCGGGATTACAGCGCACATTGGCCTGGATTGGAGATTCGAACGGCACCGCGGCGATTACCGGATGTGTTTTGCGGCGCGCGGCTGTCCCTGGGATTGTCACTTCTGCGGCGTGACGAAATGGGAAGGCAAGGAATACACCCTGGATTGGGATTTCGAACCGGCACCAATCCTCTGCGATAACAATCTGACCGACGAGCCGGTAGATTTTCAGGAGCACATTGTCCGGCGTTACCAGGAGCGGGGCGTGCGGTTGCTGGATGCCAATAGCGGATTTGAGCCGAGGAACTTTACAGAGGAGACGTATCGGCGCTGGAAGGCGCTACTGCGCGGACCGTGGCGGTTCGCTTACGACTACCTGCCAGAGCGATCTGCGGCTTTACGGGTGCTGCGAATCCTTCGGGACGAACCGTCAAAGAAGAAGCGCGTTTACGTGCTGATCGGTAACGAGCCTTTCGAGGCCTGCTTGCAGCGCGCGACGGAGGTGATCGAGAACGGTGGTGAGCCGTACTGCCAGCCGTTCCTGCCTAAGACGGCACTCGACCGGCATGATTTCGTAATTCGGTACGACTGGACGCGCGATAAACTGGTGCACTTCGCGCGCTATTTCAATCGGCATTTGAACAAGTACAGCACTCTCGAAGAGTACCGGTGTGCAACCAAACAACCATTCGCGATGCTGTCTTGAAGGGAAGAAGCCGGGCGCGGAAGAAACCGCAGACATCGGCCCAGTTGGCAACGCGGTCCGGACCAGGGGTATCCCCAGCAGGTTCGTCGGCGCGTACTCAGCGTAAACAGTCTCAGCGTAAAAAGAGAAGCTCATGACCTACATAGAACGTCACGGAGTTTTACTAATCTGGGGCGAACCAGTCAAACAGAACGAACTGGAGCGCACCGTTTCTGAATTGTCTCTAAGATCCTTAGTTCAACAACGGGATCAGTACATCGAACTGCTGCAAGACAAAAACCGAACGCTGGAGCGCATCAACCGGCAGTTGCGGATTGTGGCGTTTGCTGCAACGGGCCTGCTCTTGGTGGTGGCTCTGATTCAGATAGGTGTCAAATGAGTACCGCTGCTGTTTCTGTCCAGAAATCGATGTTAACGGGAGCTATCTGCCCGGAGTGCAAGCTACATCGGGGCCATCGCGCGAATTGCTCCAAAGGCCGGATAAACGAGTCTAGCGATCGCAGTCTCGAAGCCTACCGTGAATTTCTGAAGCGCAAGGTATTGCTCTCGGACGAGTACGGGTTTGAAGTGGCCGATTCCGAGATCCACGCATCGCTGAAGCCTCATCAACGCATTGCAGTTCAGTGGGCCGTCCGTGGCGGCCGTCGGGCATTATTCGAATCCTTCGGTCTGGGAAAAACACGTCAGCAGCTTGAAATTCTGCGCCTCATCGTTCAGCGTGTGGGCGGCCGCGGCTTGATAGTGGCGCCGCTGGGTATACGACAGGAATTCCAGGCCGAAGCTGCGGAGCTCGGAACCGATCTGAAGTTCATCAAGTCCGATGCGGAAATATCGGGCGACGGACTGTACGCCACCAATTACGAGAGTGTCCGGGAAGGCAAACTTACAGCGTCCCGTTTCGTCGCGGCATCGCTCGACGAGGCGGCCATATTGTCCGGCTTCGGCGGCGTGAAGACCTTCCGTGAGTTTATGCGGCAGTTCGACGCCGTGAAATACCGCTTTGTGGCCACGGCCACGCCTGACCCGAACGAGTACATCGAACTTCTGGCCTATGCTGCCTTCCTGGGAGTAATGGAAGTCAGCCAAGCCAAAACCCGGTTTTTCAAACGGGACTCCACCAAAGCCGATCATCTAACGCTGCACCCTCACAAAGAGCGGGAATTCTGGCTATGGGTAGCGTCCTGGGCTTTGTTCCTCGACAAGCCATCCGACTTCGGACCTGAGTTCTCAGACGAGGGCTATTCCCTGCCACCGCTCGATATACAGCTCCACGAGTTGCCAGTGGATCATGCTGCAGCTCTGCCGGATCGCGAAGGCCAGGGCAGACTGTACCGGGAATCGGCGCAAGGTCTGAGTGAGGCCGCACGCGAGAAGCGCGAGACCTTGGATGCCAGAATCGCGGAAATGAAGCGCATCGTCGACCTGGAGCCGGAGGAACACTTCATCCTTTGGCATGACCTCGAAGACGAGCGCCGCTCGATCAAGAAACTACTTCCCCAAGCCGCGGACGTATTCGGAATGCAGCGGACCTCGAAAGGCGGCTCCGAGAAGCTGGAGCAGTCCTTGATGGATTTCGCACAGGGCAAAGTTCAATACCTTGCCGCCAAACCATCCATGTTTGGCGCCGGTTGCAATTTCCAAAAGCACTGCGCGCGTGCCATCTTCTGCGGGATCAATTACTCGTTTCGGCACTTCATCCAGGCGGTACACCGAATCTATCGCTTCTTGCAAAACAGAACGGTCACCATTCACCTGATCTACGCCGAAAGCGAGAAGAGCGTTTTATTGGCACTCCTCGAAAAATGGGAACGCTACAAACAGCAGTGCGCCAAGATGCGCGAGATTATCGCGGAGTTCGGACTGGCCCGAGAAGCCCTGAAAAGCGCCATGACACGCTCGCTCGGAATAACGCGCATCGAGCGCGGCAGTGAGCATTATCTAATGGTCAACAACGATTGCGTGGAAGAGTTGCATCGTATGGAGTCCGGCAGTATCGATCTGGTTGTAACGTCCCCGCCGTTCTCGCACATGTACGAGTACTCGCCCAACTACGCCGACTTCGGCCATTCAGATTCGAACGAGCACTTTTGGGAGCAGATGGACTTCATGATTCCCCAGTTGCTGCGCGTTCTCCGGCCAGGCCGCACGGCCGCTATCCACGTCAAGGACCGCGTAGTGCCGGCTGGAATTTCGGGGCTAGGTTTTCAGACGATTTATCCGTTCCACGCCGATTGCATCGCTCATTTCGTCAAAGCAGGTTTCGGCTTCATCGGCATGAAGACCATCGTCACGGATGTGGTGCGCGAGAATAACCAGACCTATCGCCTCGGGTGGTCCGAGCAATGCAAGGACGGCACCAAGATGGGCTACGGGCTGCCGGAATACTTGCTGTTCTTCCGTAAGCCTCCAACAGATACCTCCAATGGATATGGCGATAAGCCGGTTGTGAAGAGCAAACCGCTATGCGTGTCGGAGGCCGGCGAGATCGTTTCGTTTGACCGTGATCTTCCAATTCAGCCGGGAAGCGGGTACTCGCGATCACGCTGGCAGATCGACGCCCACGGATTCATGCGCTCGTCCGGCAATCGACCGCTTCGTCCAGAAGACCTCAACGGACTGACCCACGAGCAGATTTTCAAGCTGTTCCGCAAGTACTCATCTGAAGAGATCTACGACTTCGAGCAGCACGTGAGGCTGGGCGAGGAGCTGGAGCAAAAAGGCACTCTGCCGGTCACGTTCATGCTCTTACAGCCGCAGTCCTGGCATCCGGACGTATGGACCGACGTAACGCGGATGCGCACGCTCAACAGTTCCCAGGCCTCGAAAGGCCGGGAGATGCATCTATGCGCGATGCAGTTCGATGTGTGCGATCGAGTCATCGCTCAGCTTTCGATGCCCGGAGAAGTGGTGCTAGACCCCTTCGCGGGAATCGGAACCGTTCCATCGCGCGCGGTGATGCAGGGCCGATTCGGCCTGGGAATTGAACTGGCGCCGGGGTATTTCGCGGATGCGGTGAGCTATTGCAGAGCGGCCGAGGAGAAACGCGCGGCGCCCACACTGTTCGATCTGACGGAACTAGATTCCTCTGAGCGCGAACGCGGCCTGCCTCAACCCGTCGAGACCGCCGAGGGGAGCGTCAACATATAAGAACCCTCTTAAGGTGACAATCTCCTGATTCTGTACTCTTCATCGAGTATGATCTCAACGGATCGTAAAGTAAGCCCAAACCTCCGTGAAATGTAGGAGTACGTCATCCCGGCGCCATCGAGCGAAAGAATGCAATCCGGCAAGGCATGGGGTTCGGAAGCCTTCGTTTCGCATCCGGTGCACCGGCCTTCCTTGAGTGGAAAACCGATCCGGCGGGAACACTCCTGGGGTTCAATGAGCAGGTCTCCAAGCAGAAGGTAGTCGTAGCCGACCCCGAAAACCATGCAGAGCTTGTGGACGGTGGCGATCGAGAGGTCCGAGGCCAGGCCGCGCTCGAGCCGGGAAACCGTGGTCAGGCCGACGCCAGAAAGAGATGACAGCTTGCCCTGGCTCCAGCCGCGCTCGCTTCTGAGCCGGATCAGTGTCCGGGGCAATCTCTTTGACAGCACAGCACCTATTCCTTCCGTACACGGAACACAGCCTATTGCGGGCGGGTGTCGTGCGCCCTTAATCTGTCACTTCAAGTCACACTTTGTCTACAAGGTTACGCCGTGGAAATACCTGAGCGCAACTTGCTTATAGAACGGTATTTACCGAAAATTCGGGGTATCGCACGCCAGTTATCGTACCGGCTTCCAAGTTCTTTCGAGGTTGAGGATCTGGTCCAGATAGCTGTGGTGGCACTGATTGAGGCTTCAGAACGGTATAAAGAAGATACCGGAAGCTCTTGGTGGTCGTTTGTAAGAGACAGATGCTATGGGAGTATGATTAATTTCGTTGATGGGGAGATAAGACGGGTCAAGGGCGGCGAAACCAACGGTTTCTCCTCCCTTACAAACCCGCCTCTTCCCTCAGAAGCGCCCGACCGTTCGCCCAATCCGGAGTGCCAGGCCATCACCCACGAACAGGCCCGGCTGCTGATCCGACGGATCGGCCGGCTGCCCAAGAAACACCGGGCGTACCTGCGGCTCAAGGTCGATGGCCGGACACATTCTGAAATTGCACGCAGGCTGGGTGTGAGCCTGCCGCGGATCAGCCAGATCAAAACCAAGGTCAGAGAGGAACTGGTCGCGTGACGTGCGCGGCCTGCGGCGGTCCACTTGGAGAGACCTCCGAGGTGTGGCCCTGTTGCTACTGTTCTAGATGCCTGCTCACTGGACCAGCTCGGGCGCGAGAGCATGGAGCGGTGCCCGCCTCAGAGCGCGAACGAGCAACTGGCGCAACCCGTCGAGAGCGGCGAGAAGAGCGTTGCCATAAAATCACTTGATCAAAAATCCAACGATTCCTCCCTTAATTTCTAAGACTCTTTTTTGGATCTTAGTCAGTGAGTGAAGAATTCACAACCAGTCCCCGCCTCCAAACTCTCCCTCCAATCCCTGGTTGACGAGCTGGGCGACAAAATGACCGCTGTCGCCCTCTTCAAAGCCGAAACCCAAAACCGCTGCGACGAATTGAAGTCAGAACTGCTTTTGCGCTACGACGAGGCCTCGGCCGAAACCTCCTACGTCGTAAAAGGCGAGCGGCATGTGATCGAACTCTCGGCCAAACGCAACGAGCGCCAGGTGTTAGACATGTGGAAACTCTACCGGGCGGTAAAGATGAAACTGAAGGAGTTTCTTTCTTACTGCAAGGTTTCCATGACCTTTGTGGACTCACGGCTCGACCCGGATCAACAGGAAGGTGTGGTTTACCAGGAACGTAGTGGGCCAAGAAGTGTGAAGTTGATTCAGTAGTGAACCATGCATTTGTATGGTCAGAGACTATGCTTTTTTGTTGGCAACGCTTTCCTCGGCGGTCTCGACGGGGTGAGGCTGGTCGCGTGCGCGCTCTGAAGGGCTCGCTGGAATAGCATGGCTGCTCTATACGACATTTTGGGAGTGCTGCTGATATGGCTGGAACTCGTCGTAACTATCACAATTACCGGAGTCTGCATTGTGGAAGCTCCTCTCAGCAAATCAGCACGCGTTGCAGTGCGGGGAGCAACCGTAATCCTGGGCTTGATTGGTACGTTTGGCGCTCTTGTCTGGGCCGTAGGATGGCTCGCGGAGAAACTGAAATGAAGCCTCTGCACATCCTTCTCGGCGTGGTGGTCTTCTGGCAACTTTTAGTGGCTGTCTTGGCGGCCGCTGACTTAAGTTTCCGCGTTCCGCTACGCGAGGCTGTGCGCAACGGGTTATTTTTGGCGACTGCCTTGATGGGTGTAATCGCTGGTGCATTTTTTGCCGTACGTCAACTCTGGATAGGGCTAGGTTTGCCGCCTGTGTTGCCACGGTGAATCAACGATTGTTTAAAAGGATCGAAATGAAACTTCTTTGGATCGCTACGCTGGCGTTGGCCGCCTTCGCATTGTGCTCCTGCGATGACCCAACCATGCCCAAGGCGGCCAAGCCCTGCGAGGTATCGGACGCAACCGCAAAGGCGCAGGCCGAGGCCGCACGAAAGCAGGCCGAGATGCAGATCGAAGTAGAGAAGCGGTTCAAGGATATCCAGATTGCTACGCTGAACAAGTGCGTGGAATCGGGCGGCGCGCCGGTCATGATGGGCGGCAACGTGGACTGCAAACCGGCTCAAAAAGGAAACGCCCAGGTTGAAGCCGGGTCCTGGGGATTCCGGGTCAATCCGCCGGCGAAAGGAAATCGATGACTGAGGGCATTCTCACACCGCAGAATATCGTTTTAGCTTTGCTGGCGATCTTCGCCGTTATAGCCGTGTTCAGCGGGTTTTTCACAATCCACACCAAGCAGGCCGGGCTTGTGGAGCGGCTCGGAAAGTTCTCCCACATTGCTGGGCCGGGCCTGAATTTCAAAGTGCCTTTCATTGACTCTCTGGTTTACGTCGAAGACCTGAACATGCAACTGATGGACGTGTCGGTCCAGTCCAAGACCAAGGACGACGCCACGGTTACCATTCCCATCCGCGTTCAGTATTTCGTGCTCGCCGACAAGGTGAAGGAAGCCTACTACGAGCTGGACGACCCGGAAAAGCAGATCAAGGCCCACGTCGAGAACGTGATTCTGAGCTACATTCCCAAGCTCGATCTTGACGACACGTACAAACAGGAGGACCAGATCGCGGCCCGAATCAAGGAAACCCTCACCACGGTGATGGCGAAATTCGGGTACTGCATCGAGAATGCACTCGTTACCAAGATTGTTCCGGCCGATGCCGTTGTAACGGCCATGAACGAGATCAACGCCGCACGGCGCGAAAAGATCGCGACCGAAGCCAGGGCCGAAGCCGCGAAGATCACACTCGTCAAAAAGGCCGAGGCCGAAGCGGAAGCTAAGGCTCTGCAAGGCCAGGGCGTAGCGAGAGAACGCAAGGCTATTGTAGATGGACTCCGGGATTCGGTTCAGGACTTCGAGGCGGGCGTGAAGGGAATCGACGCGCACGACGTCATGGCGTTGGTCATGATGACTCAATACTTCGATGCCTTGAAAGACATCGGAGCGAACAGCAACACGATCCTTCTGCCGCACTCCCCCGCCGCAGTCGCCGAACTCAGCGCGCAGCTTCGTGACGCTGTGACGGCTGGTTCGCTCGCCGCAAAGGGCAAGCAATAATGCCGACTCATGGGTTTCCACGTTACCGTTGCCACAAAGAGGTTTCGGCCGTGAAGATCGCCGAAGTTCGCGTGGAATCGCTGCCGGTGTGGAAAGGTGCCACGTGCAAAGGTTCGTATGCG
>Ga0209062_1002319_pt1 | contig 26285 bp, 22 predicted proteins | sample Coa_R2_2_FD_187158 | JGI IMG/M metagenome (GOLD analysis project Ga0209062, IMG submission 187158) | Surface soil microbial communities from Centralia Pennsylvania, which are recovering from an underground coalmine fire - Coalmine... | ecosystem: Environmental > Terrestrial > Soil > Unclassified... | reverse complement strand
CGGCCATGGGCTCACGCAAGCGGCCGGATTGGCGACCTGGCTGCTGATGGCCATCGCGTTCCAACCGATGCTGCGTTTCTATCGCGTCTCCCCGCTCTGGGGCCTCGCCCTGCCGGCGATTGCGGCCGCCTACACGGTGTTCACCGTGCGGTCGGCGATCGCGGTCTGGCGCGGTCGGGGTGGTCAGTGGAAGGGTCGCGCCCAGGCGCGGATGGGCGAATCGTGACCGACGCCGCCGCCTTCACGTCGGGCAAGGGCCATCGCGACGAAAATTTCCCGGTCGCGTCGTGGCTGGTTCGTCGCGAGCTGCGCGCGCCGATCCTGGCCTTCTATCGCTTTGCACGCGCAGCCGACGATGTGGCCGACCATCCCGATGCCGCACCCGACCAGAAGCTACAGCAGCTCGCACGCATGGAAGCGGCGCTGCGCGGCAACGGCGGCAATGCGGAGGGCATGGCCCTGCGCGCAGTCCTGAAGGCACATGATCTGACCGATCAGCACGCGCTCGATCTTCTGGAAGCCTTCCGTCGCGACGTCACCAAGAAGCGCTACGCCGATTGGGCCGATCTCATGGACTACTGCCGCTATTCCGCAGCGCCGGTCGGACGCTTCGTGCTCGACCTGCACGGCGAAGCGGCAAGCCTGTGGCCGGCCAACGACGCCCTATGCGCGGCCCTGCAGGTGATCAACCACCTGCAGGATTGCGCCAAGGATCATCGCGCGCTCGACCGCGTCTACGTCCCGCTCGATGCGCTCGCCGCCCAGGGCGCCGCCGTCGACGATCTTGCAGCGACGCACGCATCGCCCGGACTGTTGCGGACTATCGAAGATCTGGCGCGTCGTACCGCCGACCTGCTGGAGCAATCTCGCGGCTTCGCCCTGGCCATCGTCGATCGCCGGCTGGCCCTCGAAGTCGGCGCCATCCAGGCGCTGGCGGAGGATCTCACCGACCGGCTGACGCGCCGAGATCCTCTGTCGCAACGGGTTCACCATCGTGCGATCGAAGCTGCTGGCGTCTCCTTGCGCGGCGCCTTCAGGGTCGCAATCGGCTGGCTCCGATGACGGCCGACGCCGACAACGCGGCCCTGCACGAGCAGGTCTCGCGCAGTTCGTTCTACACCGCGATGCGCATCATGCCCAAGGCCGAGCGCGAGGCGATGTTTGCCATCTACAAGTTCTGCCGGCTGGTCGACGACATCGCCGACGATGGCACGCGGGCTCGGCCCCAGCGGGCGGCCGAGCTCGATGCCTGGCGCGCCGACCTCGCGGCCCTCTACGAGGGCCGGCGAGCCGGCCGGGCCGCCTTCCTCGCCCAGCCCATGCAGGTCTTCGGCCTGCGGCAGGCCGACTTCCTGGCCGTGATCGACGGCATGGCCATGGACGTGGCCGAGGACATCCGCGCCCCCGATCTCGCCACGCTCGATCTCTACTGCGATCGCGTGGCCGCCGCTGTCGGCCGCCTCTCGACCTGCATCTTCGGCATGGACGAAAAGCCCGGCCGTGAATTGGCACACGAACTCGGCCGTGCCCTGCAGCTCACCAACATCTTGCGCGATCTCGACGAGGACGCCGAGATGGGCCGCCTCTACCTGCCGGGCGAGCTGCTGAGGCAAGCCGGCATCGAAACGACCGATCCACATGCGGCGATTGGAGATCCGCGTGTGGACGACGCGTGCCGCGCGCTGGCCGAGCACGCGCTGAAGCATTTCGCCGCGGCCGACGGCGTGCTGCGCGCACGGCCACGAGGCCGGCTGCTGGCGCCGAAGATGATGGAAGCGGTCTACCGGGCGCTGTTGAAGGATATGCTCGCGCAGGGCTGGGTCCCACCGCGCCGTCGGGTTCGCATCGCCAAGCCGCGCCTCCTGTCGATTGTCGTGCGATGCATTCTCCTCGGATGATCCATGTCGTGGGCGCCGGACTGGCAGGACTGTCGGCGGCGGTGACCCTCGCCGCGCAGGGCCGGCGCGTCGTGCTGTCGGAAGCGGCGAGGCAGGCCGGCGGCCGCTGCCGCTCGTACCACGACAGCCAGCTCGACATGACGATCGACAATGGCAACCACCTCGTCCTCTCCGGCAATCCGGCGGTCCAACGCTTTCTCGCAGCCATCGATGCGCAGGAGCGACTGACCGGGCCGAGCGCGGCGGCCTTTCCCTTCTTCGATATCGCGACGGGCAAAGGCTGGACGCTGCGCCCCAACGACGGGTTCGTTCCGTGGTGGATCTTCGATTCGACTCGCCGGGTCCCGGCAACGGGAATTGGCGAGTATACCGCGATCGCCAGCCTGATGCGGCGTCATCCCGGCCGGCGGATCGACGAGGTGCTGCCCTGCAAGGGTGCGCTGTGGGAGCGCTTCCTGCGGCCCCTGCTCGTATCCGTGCTGAACACGCCGCCCGAAGAAGCGTCGGCCGATCTTGCGGGCGCCGTGATGCGTGAGACCTTCGCCAGGGGCGGCCGCAGCCTCCATCCGCGGGTGGCGACACCGAGCCTGGCGGCTGCCTTCGTCGATCCCGCACTGAACCGGCTGCGACGGGCGGGTGCCGACATTCGTCTCGGCCGACGGCTTGCCGGCCTGAAGCTGCAAGACCGCAGAATCGCCAGCTTGAACTTCATCGACGGCGAGCAGGCGATTGGCCCACACGACACGGTGATCCTCGCCGTACCGCCTTGGACCATCCTGGAATTGCTGCCCGACATCATCGTGCCCGACTCGTTCTGCGCCATCGTCAACGCACACTTCAAGATCGCTGCGCCGCGCGCGCTGCCTCTGATTGTCGGCCTGACCGGCGGCACGGCGGAATGGGTCTTCGCCTTCCCCGACCGGCTCTCGGTCACCGTCAGCGCCGCCGACCGGCTGGTCGATATCGAGTCGGATGCGCTCGCGCAAACGCTTTGGCACGACGTCGCGGCCGTCCACGGCCTTCAGCAGGCGGCTCCCCCTTGTCGCATCGTGAAGGAGAAGCGCGCCACTTTCGCCGCGACTCCGGCGCAGGATGCGCGACGGCCTGCGTCTTCGACGCAATGGTCCAACCTCTTCCTCGCCGGCGACTGGACCGATACTGGCCTGCCCGCCACGATCGAGGGCGCGCTGCGCTCCGGTGAACGTGCCGCAGCCCTCGCCTCCCGCGTGACCCTCCAGTGATGAAGCTCGACATCGACGCTCTCGACCGAGGCATAGGCCGGGCAACGCAGGCGCTGCTCGCGCAGCAGCGCAGCGACGGGCATTGGGTCTTCGAGCTCGAGGCCGACGCCACGATCCCATCGGAATATGTCCTGCTGCGCCACTATCTCGGCGAGCCGGACGATCTGGAGCTGGAGCGCAAGATCGGCGTCTATCTCCGCCGCATCCAGGGCGATCACGGCGGCTGGCCGCTATTCCATGGCGGTGCCGTCGACATCAGCGCGACCGTGAAGGCCTATTTCTGCCTGAAGATGATCGGCGACGATCCGCAGGCCCCGCACATGGTGCGGGCGCGCGCGGCGATCGTGGCGCGCGGGGGTCTGCTGCGCGCCAATGTCTTCACGCGCATCCTGCTGGCGCAGTTCGGCGAGCTCTCGTGGAACGACGTGCCGACCATCCCGGTGGAGCTGATCCTGCTGCCGCGCTGGTTCCCGATCCACCTGTCGCGCATGTCCTACTGGGCGCGCACCGTGATGGTGCCCTTGCTCGTGCTCGCCGCGCTGAAAGTGCGGGCGCGCAACCCGCGCCGCGTCGGCATCCCCGAACTCCTCGTTCCGCTCGATCGGCTGCCCCCCAAGCCTCCCAGTCATCAGAAGCGCAGCTGGGCGCTCTTCTTCAATGGCCTCGATCGCGTCCTGAAGGTGGTCGAGCCGTACTGGCCCAAGGGGTTGCGCCGGCGCGCCATCGATCGCTGCGCGAGCTTCGTGGCGGAGCGCCTGAACGGCGAAGACGGGCTGGGCGCCATCTATCCGGCAATGGCCAATGCCGTGATGATGTACGACGCGCTCGGCTATCCGGCGGAGCATCCCGAACGGGCGATCGCCCGGCGAGCGCTCGACAAGCTCCTGGTCGTGCGCAAGGACGAGGCCTACTGCCAGCCCTGCGTTTCGCCGGTGTGGGACACCGCTCTGGTCGCGCACGCGCTGATGGAGACCGGCGACAAGGACGCCGTCGCGGCCGTCCGGCGCGGTCTCGATTGGCTGCTGCCGCTGCAGGAATGCGAGGTGAAAGGCGACTGGGCCGACCGTCGACCGCAGCTGCGTCCCGGCGGCTGGGCGTTCCAGTATCGCAACGCCCATTATCCCGATCTCGACGACACCGCGGTGGTCATCATGGCCATGGACCGGGCGCGCCGCGACTTCTCGGCCGGCAAGGGCTATGACCGGGCGATCGACCGCGGTATCGAATGGACCGTCGGCATGCAAAGCACCAACGGCGGATGGGCGGCCTTCGACGTCGACAACGTCGACGACTATCTCAACAACATCCCCTTCGCCGACCATGGCGCGCTGCTCGACCCGCCGACCGCCGACGTGAGCGCCCGCTGCATCGGCATGCTGGCACAGCTCGGCGAACCCGCCGACAGTGCACGCATGAAGGCTGCCGTCGCCTATCTCGAACGTGAGCAGATGCCGGACGGAAGCTGGTTCGGCCGCTGGGGCGTGAACTATGTCTACGGCACCTGGTCGTCACTTTGCGCGCTGAACGCGGCCGGTGTGCCGTCGACAGCACCGACTGTCGCGAAGGCCGTCGACTGGCTGGTCGCCATCCAGAACACGGATGGCGGTTGGGGCGAGGATTGCGACAGCTACAAGCTCGACTATCGCGGCTATGAGCGCGCGCCGTCCAACGCCTCACAGACTGCCTGGGCGCTGCTCGGCCTGATGGCCGCGGGCCAGGTCGACCATCCGGCCGTGGCGCGCGGCATCGCGTACCTGCAGAAGACCCAGGACGCTGGAGGTCTGTGGCCGCAGGACGCCTACACGGGCGGCGGCTTTCCGCGCGTGTTCTATCTCCGATACCACGGCTATCCGAAGTTCTTTCCGCTCTGGGCTCTGGCGCGCTACCGCAACCTCAAGCGCACGAACACCCGGCGCGTGGCGCACGGCATGTGATGATCATCGCCGCCGTCGGTCTGGAGCGAGAACGGCGCATCGTCGACGGACCCGGGGTCGAGGCGATTGCAGGCGGTGGCGACAAAGCGCGACTCGAGACCTTGCTCGAGGCGCGCGGCCCCAGGGCATCCGGCATCATCAGCATCGGCATCGCAGGCGGCCTCGCTGCGAGGCTGCGCACGGGCGACTGGGTGCTGGCGGACGGCGTGCTGGCGGACGGCGAGATGATGCCGACCGAAGACTCGTGGACCAGACGCCTGGCAACAAGACTGCCCGAAGCCGCTCGCGGGTCACTGCTCGGCGCCGATGCGATCGTGGCGGACTCAGACGAGAAGGCGGAGCTGCATCGAACGACTGGCGCGCTTGCGGTCGACATGGAATCGCATGTCGCCGCTCGGGTGGCGCAACGCCATGGCCTGCCCTTCGCGATTGCCCGCGTTGTCTGCGATCCGGCCCAGCGTACGCTGCCGCCTGCTGTCCGCGTCGCGATGAAGCCGGACGGCCGGGTGGATCTTGCGGCCGTCCTGCGGTCCCTGCTGACACACCCCGCCCAGGTCCCCGCATTGATCCGGACAGGTCGCGACGCGGAGCAGGCCTTCGGGTCGCTACTCCGCGGGCAACGCCGGCTCGGACCCGGCCTGTGCGGCCCGGATCTCGGCCAGCTTGCTGTCGACGTGACGTGAGAAGACGAACTCCGCCGGCCGCTGTCGGTCGAGCGGGATGTCCTTCGCCATCGGGCCGTCGGTGCGCACGCCACGCAGGGCAACGGACGCCGCCTTGAGGGGATGGCGTATCATGTCGGCGACGGCCGAGGCCTCGAAGCCTGAATGGACCATGCAGTCGGCGCACTTTTCGTAGTTGCCCACGCCGTACCGGTCCCAATCAGTGCTTTCCATCAGCTCGCGGAAGGTCTTGGCGTAGCCTTCGCCGAGCAGGTAGCAGGGCCGCTGCCAGCCGAACACCGTGCGCGTCGGGTTGCCCCACGGCGTGCAATGGTAGGCCTCGTTGCCGGCGAGGAAGTTCAGGAACATGACCGACTGGCTGAACGGCCATTTCTTGCCGCCACCACCGCGCGAAAGGATCCCGCGGAACAGTTCCTTGGTCTTGCTGCGATTGAGGAAGTGCTGCTGGTCCGGCGCACGCTCGTAGGCGTAGCCGGGCGAGACGGTGATGCCGTCGAGGCCCAGCGCCTTCATGTCGTCGAAGAAGGCGGCGACCGAAGCCGGATCGGCATCGTTGAACAGCGTGCAGTTGATGCTGACGCGGAAGCCCTTCGCCTTCGCGAGCCGGATCGCCTCCACCGCCTTGTCGTACACGCCGCGCTGGCACACCGACTTGTCGTGCATCGCCTCGTTGCCGTCGAGATGGACCGACCAGGTGAAGGACGGATGTGGCTGGAAGTCGTCGATCTTCTTGGCCAGCAGCAGCGCGTTGGTGCAGAGGATCACGAACTTCTTGCGGGCGAGGAAGCCCTTGACGATCTGCGGCATCTCGCGATGAAGCAGCGGCTCGCCGCCGGCAATCGACACGACCGGGGCACCGCATTCGTCGATCGCCCCCATGCACTCGTCATAGGACAGTCGCTGGTTCAGGATCTCGTCGGGATAGTCGATTTTGCCGCAACCCGCGCAAGCGAGATTGCAGCGGAACAGCGGCTCCAGCATCAACACCAGCGGGTAGCGCTTGCGGCCGACAACATGCTGGCGCAACACATAGGCGCCGATGCGCGCCGCTTGCAGCAAAGGAATTCCCACGCGCCTCTCCTACCGATTCGTTGTTGCGACCAGCGTGTTCCCGGACTCCCGGAGAGCCTTGGGCAGCCGGAACTCGAGCGTCTCGCGAACGCCGTCCATTTCTTCCACCTCCACGGGACCGTGCCGTCGCAGCGCTTCAATGACATCGGCGACCAGTTCCTCGGGGGCCGAAGCGCCGGCGGTCAGGCCGATCGTCTCGACTCCCTCGAGCCACGCGCGATCCAGGGCGCTGCCGTTGGCGATCAGGTAACTCGGGATGCCCTTTTCGATGCCGATCTCGCACAGGCGGTTCGAGTTCGAGCTGTTGGTGCTACCCACGACCAGCAGCAGGTCCACCAGGTCGCACAGCTGGCGCACGCCGGATTGACGATGCTGCGTGGCGTAGCAGATGTCGGCGACATCCGGGCCCTGCAGATCGCTGAACCGCGCCTGCAGAGCGGCAATGACGCCGCGGGTGTCGTCGACGCTGAGCGTGGTCTGGGTGACATAGGCCGTCGGCGCGTCGTCCGGAATCTCGAGACGCGCCACGTCCTCAACCGTGGACACCAGATGAACCGGTCCGTCGACCTGGCCGATCGTGCCCTCGACCTCCGGATGGCCGGCATGGCCGATCAGAATCAGGCTGCGGCCACGCGCGACATAGCGCTTGCCCTGGATATGCACCTTGGTGACCAGCGGGCAGGTCGCGTCGAGCACCGGCAGGCCGCGCGCCTTGGCTTCATCGATGATCGACTGGGCGACGCCATGAGCACTGAAGATCGTCACGGCTCCATCCGGAATTTCGTTAAGCTCCTCGACGAACACCGCTCCCTTGCGCTCGAGTGTCTCGACCACATGGCGATTGTGGACAATCTCGTGGCGCACATAGACCGGAGCCCCGAACTTCTCGAGGGCGCGATTGACGATATCAATTGCCCGCACAACGCCGGCGCAGAAGCCCCGAGGCTGAGCCAGTAGAACCCGCATTCAGGTATTTCCTTCCGCTGGCAGGATCGCAGCTAGATGGGAGGTTTTCCTCCAGTCGCAATTGCATATCTGCCAGCCGTGTTTTGCCGCCCTTAGACCAGCTTCGGTCAACACGAGCAATCTTCGGGCAACCTCGTCCGCAGCGCATACTCCGATAGGGCCGAATTCGATGCAAGTCTAGGGAATGCAAGCCCAGAGGACGCAGCGCGGCGGCAGGGCATCGGACGAAGTATCGCCTCATATACAAAGTATCGGCGGACATAGCGGTCACCACGGCTGCTGGTTATTACACCTTGGTGTGGAACGCGCACACCCGCTCGGGTGTACCAATATAGGCTGCTAGATCAACAAGGCGCCCAAGGGTCCGCAATGCCTGCTCCTCCTCTCACGCCGATGCTCGATCGGATATGCACCCCCGCCGATCTGCGCAACCTCTCAACCGCGCAGCTGAAGCGGCTCGCCGCGGAATTGCGCGCGGAGACCATCGACGCGGTTTCCGTAACCGGCGGACATCTCGGCGCTTCGCTGGGAGTGATCGAGCTCACCGTCGCTCTGCACGCCGTGTTCGATACGCCGCAGGACCGGCTGATCTGGGACGTCGGCCATCAGGCCTATCCGCACAAAATTCTGACCGTGCGGAGAGAGCGGATTCGTACGCTGCGGCAGGGCGGTGGCCTCTCGGGCTTCACGCGACGGGCCGAAAGCGAATACGACCCGTTCGGCGCGGCGTATTCCTCGCCGTCGATCTCGTCCGGGCTCGGCATGGCCGTGGCTGCGGCGCTGAAGGGTGAATCCCGGCACGTGGTCGCGGTCATCGGCGACGGCGCCATGAGCGCCGGTATGGCGTATGAAGCGATGAACAACGCCGGCGCCAGCAAGGCCAACCTCATCGTGGTGCTGAACGACAATGACATGTCGATCGCACCGCCGGTCGGCGCCATGAGCGCGTATCTCTCACGGCTGATCTCCTCGCGCCCCTTCCTCTCGGTTCGCGACCGGCTGGCGAGGCTCGCGCGCTACTTGCCGCAACCGCTCGAGCGCGCTGCGCAGCGCACCGACGAGTTCGCCCGCAGCCTGCTGAACGGCGGCACGCTGTTCGAGGAGATGGGTTTCTACTATGTCGGGCCTATCGAAGGGCACGATCTCGATCACCTGATGCCGATCCTGCACAACCTTCGCGACACGGAACACCAGGGCCCGATCCTGCTGCATGTCGTCACCCAGAAGGGCAAGGGATATCCGCCGGCCGAGGAGAGCGCCGACAAGTATCACGGTGTCTCGAAATTCAACGTGGTCACCGGCCAGCAGGCGAAGGCGCCGCCGGACCCGCCGTCCTACACCAAGGTCTTCAGCCAGGCGCTGATCGCCGAGGCAGCCAACGACGAGCGCATCGTCGCGGTGACGGCGGCGATGCCGTCGGGCACCGGGCTCGATGCTTTTGCCAAGCGCTTCCCGCACGCACCTTCGACGTCGGGATCGCCGAGCAGCATGCGGTCACTTTCGCGGCCGGCATGGCGACGGAGGGGATGAAGCCCTTCTGCGCGATCTATTCGACTTTCCTTCAGCGCGCCTACGACCAGGTGGTGCACGACGTGGTGCTGCAGAACCTGCCGGTGCGGTTCGCCCTCGATCGCGCCGGCCTGGTCGGCGCCGACGGCGCCACACACGCAGGCGCTTTCGACATCGCGTATCTCTGCTGCCTGCCGAACATGATCCTGATGGCCGCTGCCGACGAACTGGAGCTGATGCACATGGTGGCGACGGCAGCCGTGATCGACGATCGCCCTTCGGCCTTCCGCTATCCGCGAGGCGAAGGGCAGGGGCTCGCCCTGCCGGCGCGCGGCACGCCGCTCGAGATCGGGAAGGGCCGCATCCTCCAGGAAGGCACGGCCATTGCGATCCTCTCCTACGGAGCGCGCCTGCCCGAGTGCCAGAAGGCGGCGGCCGAGCTCGCGACGCACGGCCTGGCGTGCACCGTGGCCGATGCCCGCTTCGCCAAGCCGCTCGATGCAGCGCTGATCGAGCGGCTGGCCCGCGAGCATCCGGTGCTGATCACCATCGAGGAAGGAGCCGCGGGCGGGTTCGGTGCCCTGACGATGCAGCACCTCGCGAAGCAGGGACTGCTCGATCGCGGACTGAAGTTGCGGCCGATGACACTGCCGGATCGGCTGATCGATCACAACGCGCCGGCCAGGCAGTACGAGGAGGCCGGACTCACGGCCTCGCACATCGTGGCAACTGCGCTGGCGGCATTGGGAGAGCCGCAGGCTTCCCGATCGTTACTGGTCGGCGCGTGCTAGATCGCGGGCTCTCTCCGGCAAGCGTCCTCCGCCGATGGGCGGCAACGCGACCGTGTTGGGCTCGATCTCGGCCCGCACGCTCCACAGGCGCAGCGCCTTGAGCGCGCCGGCGGCCAACTGCGGCAGGAAGCTCGGCCGCAGCAACTCCGGCTCGAAGACGCTCATGCGACGGGCGTTCTCGGCGTAGCAGTCTTCGAGGAAGCGCCGGAAGTTGAATCCATCGAGGAACATGCTGACCTGGGTGGCGGCGAAGTTCTTGCCGTCGTTCAGCTGCTTGCCGCGGTTCGCCAGCCCGGCCATGCGGCGTAGCGCCCGCAGGTAATACCGCACGCTGATGAGCGGCGACACCGTGCGCGCCAGCCAGCCCCGCCGCGCTTCCGTATAGGCCATCCAGTTTATGAAGAAGACGATGTGGCGCGTCTCCTCGAACATCAGCGTCTCGAAGATCTGCAGCATCTCGCGGGGCAGGAACTCCGCCTGCCACGCGATCTTGAACAGGCCGAACCCCAGGAACGAATCGAGGCATTCACCGAAGCCGAAATCCTTGAAGCGCGTCTCGATGTCCGGACCGAGATCCTCCATCGGCCGTTCCGGCGCATCCAGGCCGTATTTGTCGATCAGCACGCGGATCAGCCTGGCATGCCGCGTCTCCTCCTCGCCCTGCAAGGCGAGCGCTTCCTTCAGGATCGGATCGCTGACGGTTTCGGTGAAGGCGGCAACGATCGCCCCGGCGCGACGTTCGGTATAAAACACCTCCTCCCAGAAGGGCACCGACCTCAGTCGGTGCAGCGCGGCTGCGTCCAATTCCGGCCAGGGCAGTGCCTCGGGGTCGTACTCGATGTAGGTCTGCATAAAGTGCGCGCAAAACGCATCGCGATGTTCTTGCGAGCCAATTTTCATGCTAACCCACCTCGCTTCGTTGAGCCTATTGAAGGCCGCCGGTTTGGTCTTGTCCATGCACAGAACCGCCGCCAGACAGTCTTGACAGGCCACCAGCCACTCTCCCCCTCCCCTCGAGGCTCTTCTTGTCCACCCGTTTCCCGCTGATCGGCCGTATCGTCGCCGCCAGCACGCGTCATCCGTTCATCGTCGTGCTCGCCACCGCCTTGCTGGCGGCGACCGCGGCGACCTATGCCACGCGGCATTTCACGATGACCGCGAATACCGAAGAGTTGATCTCGCCCAGAATCGAATGGCGGCAACGTGTCCTCGATTTCCAGGCGGCATTCCCCCAACTCGAGGGCCTGACCGTGGTCGTGATCGACGGCAAGACGCCCGAACTCACCGATCGTGCCGCCGCACGCCTGGCCGATGAGCTGAGGTCGAAGCCGCAGCTTTTCAAGACGGTGGAGCAGCCACAGGGCGGCGCGTTCTTCGCGAAGAACGGACTGCTGCTTCAGCCGCTGGCGGATGTTCGCGCAACGGCAGAGAGCCTTGCGCGCGCTCAGCCGATGCTGGCATCGCTTGCCGCCGACCCGAGCCTGAGAGGCGTGCTCACCACGCTGTCGGCGAGCCTGCAGGGCGTGAAGTACGGCCAGGCGAAGCTCGCCGACTTCGAGCCCGAGATGACCGCGCTGGCCGAAGCGTTCGCAAATGCCGCCGCTCGGCGGCCGGCCTTCCTCTCGTGGCGAAGCCTCTTCATGCCTGCATCCGCCGGCGCGACCGACACCCGACAGGTCGTGCTGGTCAAGCCGGTGTTGAACTTCGGCGATCTGCAGCCGGGCCTGGCGGCGAGCACGGCCATTCGCGAGACAGCCCGAGCCCAGGGCCTGGATCCCGCGAATGGCGTCACCGTGCGCCTCACCGGGCCCGTTCCCTTGGCGGACGAGGAGTTCGGCTCGCTGGCCCAGGACGCCGACACGCTGATGGGCGGCATGGTTGCGGCGCTGGTGGTCATCCTGTGGCTGTCGGTCCTTTCGGCGCGCACCGTCATCGCCATGCTGCTCACGACGTTCATGGGCCTGGTGATCACGGCAGCCGTCGGCCTGCTCCTGATCGGCCGGTTCAACCTCATCTCGGTAGCGTTCATCCCGCTGTTCGTCGGCCTGGGCGTCGACTTCAACATCCAGTACAGCGTTCGCAGTCGCGCCGAGCGGCTTACCCATCCCAAGCTCGCCGGCGCGCTGATCGCTGCCGGCGGCGGCGTCGGCCCGGCGCTCGCTCTTTCCGCGGCGGCAATCAGCGTCGGCTTCTTTTCGTTTCTGCCGACGACCTATATCGGCGTCGCCGAGCTCGGCGCCATCGCAGGCCTCGGCATGGTCGTGGCCTTCGTGCTGACGATCGTCCTCTTGCCGGCCCTCCTGATGGTGCTCCGCCCATCCGGGCGAGGGATGGCCGAGGTCGGCTTCTCGATGCTGGCCCCCGTCGATACGTTCATCCGTCGCCGCCGCCGCGCCGTCCTCGCGGTGGCCTTCGGAGCGGCGGTGGCCTCTCTCGCCCTGCTGCCGCAGCTCCGTTTCGATTTCAATCCGCTCAACCTGAAGAGCCCCACCGTCGAATCGATGACGACCCTGAACGCGCTGGTCGCCGATCCGGACTGGACGCCCAATGCGATTAGCGTGCTCAGCCCATCGCTGGAAGCGGCCCAGCGCCTGGCCCCTCGCCTCGCCAACCTGCCCGAGGTCTCCAGGACGGTGACGCTCGCAAGCTTCGTTCCGACCGAACAGCAGGAGAAGCTGGCGCTCATCGCCGACGCGGCCAGGCGCCTCGAGCCCGCTCTCGCCGCTACGCCACGTCCGGCGCCGTCCGACGCAGAGGCGCAGCAGACGCTCTCCGCAACGGCGACCGCGCTGCGCCAGGCGGCGGACGAGGCAAACGACAGCGGCGCCGCAGCGGCCCGCCGCCTCGCCGATGCCCTGGACAAGCTGCGCGCTGCGACGTCCGATGTGCGCGCTGCTGCAGCGTCCGCCGTCGAGACGCCGCTCGAGGTTCTGCTCGGTCAGATCCGGGAGATGCTGCAGGCGAGGCCGATTACTCTCGAGAGCTTGCCGCGCGAATTGGTCGCCGACTGGATCGCCAAGGACGGCCGGGCGCGCATCCAGGTCCTGCCGCGCGGCGGTCAGGACGAGGCTTCGCTGCACCGCTTCGCCCTTGCGGTCCAGAAGGTGGCGCCCGAGGCGACCGGCGCGCCGATCGACACCAGGGCCTCGGGACACACCGTCGTGCGCGCCTTCCTGGAGGCCGGCATCTACTCGTTGGTCTCCATCACCGTCATCCTCGTGCTGGTGCTGCGACGGGCGCGCGACGTCATGCTGACGCTGACGCCCGTGCTGCTGAGCGGCCTTTTGACTTTTGCCACGTGCGCGGCGCTCGACCTGCCGCTGAACTTCGCCAACATCATCGCCTTGCCGCTGCTGTTCGGCGTGGGCGTGGCCTTCAACATCTACTTCGTGCTGGCTTGGCGCGCCGGCGAGACCGCGATGCTGCAGTCGAGCCTGATGCGCGCCGTGGTCTTCAGCGCCATGACGACGGGCACCGCGTTCGGCGCGCTATGGCTGTCGAGTCATCCCGGCACTGCGAGCATGGGGCGGCTGCTGATGATATCGCTCGGCTGGGAGCTGCTGGTCACCCTGCTCGTCCGGCCCGCCCTCCTCGCGCGACCACCGTCCTTCACCGCGTGAGAATTCGCATGCCAGCAGTGCCGATTGAGAATTCGCAAATCGGGATGTCTTGGAATTTGAAGTGCGATTCCGCCTGAATTTTGCCAGCCTGTCTCCATGTGATCGAGAGCGGGCGTTGCATGAGAGTGGTAGCGCGGACAATCGGACGAGTACTCGTCATTCTGCTGATCACGCTGGCTTTGGACTATGTCTTGCTGGCAACCGTGTTCTCTGACCTCAAGCGCAATTGGGCCGACGCGGCGACGGCCTATACGCACTCGTACATCTCCTCGCCCCTGCATCACGACCTCGCACCCAACGTCTCGTCCGAGCGCGCGTGGGGCAATATCGTCTACCACTTCCAGACCGACCGATACGGCTTCCGGACGGGAAAGTGCGCGCCTGGAGAGAGCGAGAAGAGCTGGCCCGCGATCTTCGTGGTCGGCGATTCCTTCGCCGAAGGCATCGGCACGAGCTACGAGGGAAGCGTCGTCGGCCTGATGGCCTGCGACGCGGCCACGCACGGCCGCGCGCTCTGGAATCTCGGCGTCGCCTCGTACAGTCCGATCATCTACTACCGTAAGCTCCTGGCGGCGCGCGACCGGCTCGGCATCACGCCCAGCGAGGTCTACGTGTTCATCGATATCTCCGACATCGACGACGAGGCCAATGTCTACCGGGTGAAGGCCGACGGCACCATTGGCATGGCGCCGCTGCACCATTGGTTCGATGTCGGGCAGTTCTTGCTCGGCAATTTCGCGACCTTCCGGCTGGCCTACGACCTCTACCTCAAATCCCCGTTCAGCACCGCGGGATCCTTCGGCCGCGACCGGGCGGCCTGGTCGGTAAACCGCGCAGCGTTCGAAGCCTGGGGCCGCCGCGGGCTGGCGCTGGCCGACGGCAACATGGACAAGATCGCGAACCTCTGCCGCGAGTGGAAATGCGGGCTCACGGTCGTGGTCTATCCCTGGCCGGACAACATCAGGGCCGGTGATCCCAACAGCATCCAGGTGACGCACTGGCGGCAGTGGGCCGCTTCGCACGGGGCCCGGTTCATCGATGGATTTTCCCCCTTCTTCCGCGAAACCGCCGACACGGCCGTCGCCAAATATTTCATTCGCGGCGATATCCATTTCAGCGAGCTCGGCAACCGCCTGCTCTTCGATGCAGTCAGAAACGCCGGCGGAGACTATTGACGCGCCGGTCCCGATCACACCCTATTGCGCCATGGCCTTGCTCGAACTCCGGAACTTCTCCTGCGGCTACGGCCAGATGATCGCAGCGCGCGATCTCTCCTTCGTGGTCGACGCGGGACGGATCCTGGCATTGCTCGGCCCCAACGGCGCCGGCAAGACGTCGACCATCCTTGCCATCATGGGACACGTGCAGATCAAGTCCGGCACCCTGTCGGTCGACGGCCGCGACATCACACGGCTGCCGGCCCTGGCGCGTGCCGAGCTCGGCTTGGCGCTCGTGCCGGAGGGCCGGCGGCTGTTCTCCGACCTCACCGTCGCCGAGAACCTGACCGTCGGCGGATACAGCCGGTCGCGCGCCGACGAGAAGCACAATCTCGCCCGTGTGTTGGACCTCTTCCCGCGTCTCGCCGAACGCCTTGGCCAGCTCGCCGCCTCGCTGTCGGGCGGCGAGCAGCAGATGCTGGCGATCGGCCGCGCCCTGATGTCCATGCCCAAGCTCCTGCTGGTCGACGAGCTGTCGCTCGGACTGATGCCCAAGATGGTCGATCTCTGCCTCGAAGCCCTGAAGCGGCTGAACAAGGAGGGCCTCGCCATCCTGCTGGTCGAGCAGAATACCGGCCGGGCGCTCGACGTCGCCGACCAGGTCTGCGTGCTGGCCTCGGGCCGCATCGTCTTTACCGGCTCAGCCGAGGCCGCACGGAAGGACGTCGACCTGCTGCACTCCTACACCGGCGTCGCCGCCTGAAACGCGGCGTCCCGCTTTCTGTGCCCGTTTCCGGACTACACGACGCCGGTATAGGCCTGCCGTACGTCGTCGCGAGCCATCACGTCTGAGGGTGCGCCTTGCGCCATCACCTTGCCGGCATCGAGGACCACCAGCCGGTCGGCAACGCGGAGCACCTCGCCGAGATTGTGCTCGACCAGCACCACGGTGATGCCCTGCCCGGACAGGGTGCGGATCAGGTCGGCCATGGTCGTGGCTTCGGCGCTGCTGAGACCGGCGAGAGGTTCGTCGAGCAACAGCAGCTTGGGATCGAGCGCAATCGCGCGCGCCACCTCGAGCCGCTTTCGCTGGCCGAGCGGCAGCGCCCGCGGCGACCGTTCGGCCTGCGCTCCGAGGCCGAACCGTTCGAGGATGGCCCGCGCCTTGTCGCGCGCCGCCATCCGCGAGCGGCTGGTGATGGCCTTCCACGGACTGGCCGTGCGGGCGTAGCCGGCGGCCAGCATCACGTTCTCGATGGTGCTGAAGCTGTAGAACGGCCGGACGATCTGGTGGGTGAAGCCGAGGCCCAGCCGCACCCGCGCATGGGCCGGCAGAGCCGTCACGTCACGGTCGTCGAAGAGGACGCGTCCGCGATCGGGCCGCAGGATGCCGGCGACCATGCGCAGCGCCGTGGTCTTGCCCGCGCCATTGGCCCCGATCAGCGCCAGGAGTTCGCTGCGCTCGACGGTGAAGCTCACACCGTTGGCCGCCGCAACGCCACCGAAGCTGACATGCAGGTCGTCGATCTCAGCAAGCGCATTCATGCTGGCTTCCGCAGAAGCCCGGCCAGACCGCCCGGGCTGAAACGCATGACGAGCATCAGCATCGCGCCGAAGATAAGGAGCCGGTAATCGGCCGCGGCCCTCGACACCTCGGGCAGGAGCGTGAGCACGACCGTCGAGGCGAAAACGCCCCAGACCGAGCCGGTGCCGCCGATCACCACCATGGTCAGAATGGCGATCGACTGCACGAAGTCGAACGTGTCGGGCAGAATGATGCGCGCGAAGTAGATGTAGAGGCCGCCGGCGGTGCCGGCGAGCGCGGTGCCGATGCCGAAGGCGACGAGCTTGTAGGTCGAGACATTGACGCCGACCGTGCGGGCGGCGTCCTCGTCGTCGGCCACGGCGTCGAAGGTGAAGCCCATCCAGCTCTGCTTGATCCAGAGGCTGAACGCCAGGACCGCCGCCGCAAATGCCACGATCAGCAGCGCATACGACACCGCATCGAGACCAGGGCCTGGAATGCCGGAAATGCCCAATTCGCCGCCCAGCCACTTCTGCTTGCGCACGAAGCCCAGAAGGACGAAGCCGATGCCCATCGTCGTCACGGCCAGAAAGTCGTGACGCACGCGCAGCGACGTGAGCCCGACCACGATCCCAATCGCACCCGCCATCGCCGTTCCCGCCAGCAGGGTGACCGGCAGCGGCGCGCCCAGTTTGGCGAGATAGGCGGCCATGTAGGCGCCGAGGCCGTAGAAGGCGGCGTGGCCCAGGCTCACCTGGCCGCAAAAGCCGGTGATGATGTTGAGGCTGAGGGCCAGGATCAGGTTGATGCCGATGACGCTGACCAGGCTGGCGATATAGGCACTCATCCGCGCCCAAGCAGGCCCTGCGGGCGCACCATGAGGACCACGATCAGGAACAGGAAGCCAATCGCGTCGCGGTCGAAGATGTTGGCCAGGTAGATCGCGCCGAACGCTTCGACCACGCCCAGCACCAGGCTTGCGATCAGGGTGCCGCGCACGCTGCCCAGCCCACCCAGCACGACGATGGCAAGCGCCTTGTAGCTGACCGCGCCGCCCATCGTCGGCTCGACATAGTTGTTCAGCAGGCCGACGAGGCCGCCCGCGATGCCGGCAAGCGCCGACCCGAACAGGAAGTTGACGTAGCGCACGCGCACTGGATCGACGCCGAAGCTGGTCGCCATGTGCGGATCGGTCACGGTAGCGCGCCAGCCGATCCCGGCCCGCGTCAGGCCGGCGAACAGGCCGAAGCCGACCAGCAGGACGACCGACATGATCACCATGGCGATCTCGACGTAGGTCAGGTTGATGCCGACCAGATTGACGTGGGCGACGTACCAGGGGTTCTTGTCGAAGGCGATGCCGTAGGCGCCGAAGATCAAACGAAAGGCCTCCTGCATCACGATGAACAGGCCGATGGAGACGACCATCGGCACGAACGCCGCGTGATGCAGGATCGGCTGGTAGGCCAACCGATAGATGGCGATACCCGCAATCGCGCTCACGACCGTGGCGACCAGGAAGCCGAGGGCCAGGCTGCCGGTCGCGTTGGCAACGGTTACCGTCATGTAGGCGCCGAGCGCAAAGACGCCGGCATGGGCGATGTGCAGGATGCGCAGCAGGCCGTAAACCAGGGTCAGGCCCACGGCCATCATGGCATACATGCAGCCGTAGACGAGCCCCTGGACGACCAGCTCGACGAAGAGCATCGACTTCCTACGGCCGCAGGATTGGGTTTACTTCGGCGGCGCCAGGATCGAGGGATCGTCGACGACGGTGACGCCCACGAACGCACCGTTCTTCACCTGAGTCACCTCGAGCGGCGAGTAGATCTCGCCGACCGAGTTGAAGTAGTGCAGCGGGCCGGTGAGCATCGGGAAGTCCTTGGTCGCCGCCAGCGCCTCGCGGATCTTGGCCGGATCGGTGCTGCCGGCGCGCTTTATGGCGTCCGCCACAAGCATGACCGAGGAATAGCAGTTGGCCGACACCGCCTCGGCATCGTAGCCGGCGCGCTTCTTGAACTCGGCGAGGTACGGCTGGAAATCGGCCGGAGTCTTGCGGCCTCGGTCCATGCCGCCGACGATGTAGACGCCCTCGGCCGCGTCCTTGGCGATCTCCATCAGCTTCATGGAATCGAAGGCCTGGGCGCCAATGATCGGCTGCTTGAGGCCGCCGGCGCGCAACTGTGCCACCAGCGGCCCGCCGACGAAGTAATACCCGATTGCATAGACGACGTCGGGATTGTCGGCCTTGACCGAGGCGACGATCGGGCCGAATTGCCGCTCGCCGAGGCCGAACGTGTATTCCTTGACGATCGTCAGGCCGAGCTTCGGCGCCTCCTCCTTGAAGCCCTCGGCGATCGACTGGCCGAAGTCGTTGTTCATGGTCACCATCGCGACCTTCACCTTGCCGAACTTGTCGGCGATGAACTTCGCCGCGCCCTTGCCCTGCGGCGGTCCAAGCTGCACGCCGCGGAACGCCCAGTTGCCCTCCTTGGTAATGTCAGGATGGACGCCGTACGCCGAGACATAGGGAATGTGGACCTGCTGGAACACCGCGGCGGCAGCACGGGTCGGCGCCGAATAGCTGCCGGAGACCGCCGCGACGGCCTTGTCCTGGCCGATCAGCTTGTTGGCGATCGGCACGGCCTGGTCCGGCTTGTTCTGGTCGTCGTAAATGACCAACTCGATCTTCTGGCCGAGAACGCCGCCCTTCTCGTTGATCCAGTCGCGCGCGATCTCCGCACCTATGGTCGAGGACTTGCCGTCGGCCGCAGCCGGGCCGGACTGCGGCGCATGGAAACCGATCTTGATCTGCGCCGATGCGCTGCCGGCAAACAACAGAGCCGCTGCCAGGGTCGCCGCAATAACGCTCTTCTTCATGGTGTTCCCCTAACCCCTTACGCCGGTCATCATAAGCCGCATGAGCAACGAGCAGCAATCCATCCGTCCCTTTCTCGAAGCGCTCGACAGGAGCGGATCGTTGTTGCGCATTCCCAAGCCGGTCGATCCGGCGTTCGAAGTTTCGGCGTTTCTGTCGGCCGCCGACGCCGGCCCGGCGCTGCTATTCGAGAAAGTCACCGGCTCGTCACTGCGCATCGCCGGCAACTTCCTGGGAGGCCGGGCCCGGATCGCCACTGCGCTGGGCATCGAGGTGGCCGACATCGTGCCGCGCATCCATCAGGCGATCCGCGAACCGGTGAAGCCGGTACAGGTCGAGAATGGCCGGGTCCAAGACGTGATCATCACGGACAGCCCGCTGGCCGCGCTGCCGGTGCCGCGCTTCTTCGAGCGCGAGCAGCGGCACTACATCACTGCCGGCGTCATCCTGGCGCGCGATCCCCACACCGGAAAGGGCAACGCCTCGTTTGCGCGGTTCGCGGTCCATGACGGCCGGACCGCGATGGTGGGCATCGCACCGAACCATCATCTGGCTCTTTTTGCACAGCGCGCCGCCGAAGCTGGGCAGGCGCTGCCGATCGTGGTCGCCATCGGTGCCCATCCGGCGATCCAGCTGGCGGCTTGTCTCTATCTCGGCGTGGGCGACGACGAGCTCGAATGCGCCGGCAGCCTGCTTGGGGCACCCGTCCGCCTGGTGCCGGGCAAGACCGTCGACCTCCTGGTGCCGGCGGATGCCGAGATCGTCATAGAGGGCGAGATAGACGCCCGCCGGCCCCTTGAGGAAGGCTTCGTCTCCGAATACCACGGCATGTACGAGAATTACGGCCCAGGCTTCCGGGCGACCTTCTCGGCGCTGACCCATGCCCGCGACGCGATCTACCAGGCGATCGAGCCGGGCTATCACCGCGAGCACGTCTATCTCGGCGCGCTGCCGATCGCGGCCAGCCTGCGCAGTGCTATTGCGGCCGTCGTGCCCAATGTGCGCGACGTCGCCGTCACCGAAGCGGGCGCCGGCCGCACGGACATCGTTGTGCAGCTCGAGGGGCCGCGGCCGGGCCAGGCGCGGCGTGCGATGTTCGCCGCCTTCGCCGCCGTCAGCCTGGTGAAGCGAGTCACGGTGGTCGATGCCGACATCGATCCGTGGGACCCCGTGATGGTGGACTGGGCCCGCGTCAACCGAATGAAGCTCGAGCGCGACCTGCTGCTGGTGCCGCACGCCGGCACCGACCGCTCCGAACCGATGGAAGACGGCGGGCTGGTGACCAAGGCCGGGTTCGACGCCACCGCCAAGCCCGGCGACCGCGTCGAGGGGATCGACCGGGCGCTGCCGCCGCAAGCGCAGCGCGACGCCGCAAGGGCCTGGCTGATGGAGACTTTGCCCTCGGAAAAGCGCACCTGGCTGAAGTAGGCTGAGCGCTCATGGACCGCTTCAATCTCGGCGCCCACACCCGAAAAATCCGGACCTCCTCCGCTGAGGCGCAGCGCTGGTTCGACCTTGGCCTGAACTGGTGCTTCGGCTTCAACCAGGAAGAAGGTGTGAAGTGCTTCCGCAAGGCGCTCGAGTTCGACCCGGAGTGCGTCATGGCGCATTGGGGCATCGCCTACGGATCGGGGCCCTTCTACAACCTCGCCTGGCGCGACTACGGCAAGGCCGAGGCCGATCGGTTCACCAAGATTGCCTTTGACCATCTTCAGACCGCCCTCAGGCTGAGCGCCGGCAGGGAGGATGCCGAGCGTCATCTGGTCGAGGCGCTGAGCCGGCGCTTCCAGGAGCCGAACGGCGTCGCGCCCGAGCAATTCGACAAATGGGACGACGACTACGCCGCCGCGATGCGCCGGGTCCACCATGCCTTCCCCGACGATCACGACATCATGGCGCTGTTGGTCGAGGCATTGATCACCCGCACGCCGCGCCGCCTGTGGGACGTGAAGACCGGGCTGCCCGCCCGCAATGCCGATACGCTGGAGGCCCGGGCCCTGTGCGAGCGTTCGATGGCGATGACCGACGCGGCGGGCCAGCGCCCGCATCTCGCGATCCTGCATCTGCACATTCACCTGATGGAGATGTCGAACCATCCGGAGCAGGCCTTGCGATCCGCCGACCTGCTGTCGACGATCGCGCCCGACGCCGGCCACATGAACCACATGCCCTCGCACATCTACGTGCTGTGCGGTGACTACGAGAAAGCGCGGATCGCCAGCGAATCGGCGATCCGGGCCGACGACATGTATGCCGACTATGCGGGCTCGCACAATTTCTACGTCACGGCGCGCGGCCACGACCTGCACCTAATGATGCATACCTGCATGCTGTCGGGGCAATACTCCGCAGCGGTTGCCGCGGCAAACAAGATCCGCAGCATCATGACCGAGGACATCCTCACCATGAAGGATCGTCCCAAGCTCGTGACGATGTCGGAAGGCTTCTACGCGATGAAGATGCACGTGCTGGTCCGGTTCGGGCGGTGGCACGAGATCATCGCCGAGCCGCCGCCGGGCGATCCCAAGATCTACAGGATCTCTACCCCCATGCATCACTATGGCCGCGGTATCGCCTACGCGACGCTGAAGGATCCGGCCGCTGCGGACCGTGAACACGCGCTGTTCCGCGAAACGGTCGCCCGGCTGCCGGCGGAGCTCAGATTCCTCAGCAATTTCGTGCGCACGACCTTGGGCGTGGGCGAAGCCATGCTCGACGGCGAGGCCGAATATCACAGGGGAAACCACGAGCAAGCCTTCGCCCATCTCCGCGAGGCCGTAGATCGCGACGATAATCTGAACTACACCGAGCCGTGGTCCTGGATGCATCCGCCGCGCCACGCACTGGCCGCGCTGCTGATGGAGCAAGGTCAGTACGGCGAGGCCGAAGCCGTCTACCGCGACGATCTCGGACTCAGCGGCCGCGTCCAGCGCTGCACCCAACATCCCGACAATGTCTGGTCGCTGCACGGCCTGGTCGAATGCCTGCAGCGGCGCGGCGACACGAAGGAGCTGCCGGCGCTCGAGGCCAAGCTCGCGGCGGCCTTGGCGAAGGTCGACGTGCCAATCACCTCGTCTTGCATGTGCAGGACCAAGGTCCATCAGCCTGCGGCATGCTGCACTTAAGGGTCCAGCCGTGTGCGGAAGGTAGGCAAACCGGACAGCTGCATCGCCACCGATGGTCCCTGCGGCTATAGTCCGTCACCCGCGACCAGGGGGATAGCCGTGCAGCTCGTACGCAAAGTGGGTCGATTCCTGCAGATGAGCCAGGGCCAGCGCCTAATGCTGGTAGAGGCGGCGCTGTTTCTCGGCGCCTCCCGGCTGCTCCTGCTCACCGCGCCGTTCGGCCGGATCGCGCCTTGGCTTCAGCGTTCGGCCGATTCAGGCTCGCACGATGCGCGAATGGTCCTGGCGGTCGGACAGGCAATCACGATTGCCTCCCGCAATGTGCCGTGGAACGCCGTGTGCCTGCCCCAGGCAATGGCCGCCAAGGCCATGCTTGCACGACGAGGCCAAGGATCAGCGCTGCATCTCGGTGCCGCCAGGGCGCGCAGCGGCCTGACTGCCCATGCTTGGCTGGAGGCCGGCGGCGAGATCGTGGTGGGGAAGGCCGGCATCGCCGACGTAATCCCTCTCGCGCGCTTCGGCTGAGGCCAGGTTCCAAGCAGCTCGTCCCCGGACCTCAAACGTCGGAACCGATGCCTTCATCGATGCTGTGGGCGATGATTGTCAGCCGTGAAGGCAAGTTGGCCATCGACATCGATTGAGACGGATCGACGTCCCTCCGGTGCCGAGCATCTGGCCGGACTGGTCCGAGACCGACAATTTAAGGAAGGGACGATCGAGGAAGCATGTGCCCAGAGGCGGAGTCGAACCAGCGACACTGCGATTTTCAGATGCGGTCATTGTCTGCGGAATCAAAACCTTAGGCAGGAATGCCTAGAAGGTCCAAATCAGCGAGTCGTTGTCGAATCGCGCGGATTCTGGCTTGGGGGGATGCAGTAGGGCATCCGCGGTGTCTCAATAGTTTGCCGGATGCACGGAATGCAACGACGATCGCTATGGGAACGCGGATTTGAATCTCTTTGCTCGGCTCGGACCGGTCGTCGTTTGCGCTAGCGTATGTGAGACTTTTCAACAGCGTCTCTGCCTTGCACTTGGAGGAAGTAGTACCAGCCACTTGCATCTCGCCTCTGTTTATGGACCGTCTCGTCTCCCCAGTGGTCCTCGCCAATGCAATCGCTCGATCGATCGAAGGACGTGCGCTCAATCCGAGCGGCCGACGGAAGGCACAGCGGGCAATGCTGCATTTGATCACGGCCCTACCAAGGCGACTTCGGAAGTACCGCGGGTGGATAGGATAGTCGTACTACTTGCACCTTATCACCCCGGCACCGCTGGTCGTTCCAGTGCGCATGACTCTCTGTCGAGCAGAAGCAGGTAGGAAAATGTCGATTGCGCTAGCACCCAAAGCTCGTGCGCTAATCGATTGAAAACCATGCCCATTGCGTGATCGAAAGCACGGCCGGGAGGCCCACTATTGCATCGACAGTATCAATTTGTGGGGCTCGATCAGTCGAGATTGTCACTTCAGTTATGCACATCTCCACTGTTGATCCATCCGGGCAGCGCTTTAGTATTAGCGGCGCTTGGGGGCCCCAATTTCCATGTGCAAGAACGATAATTTTGTTGTCCGTGTAACGAGCCTTGCGGACTCCGCCGATTCATTCACCTGGGAACTTTGTCAGGGCGAGCCGCTGCTGGTTCTGCAGCGGTCGACCCGGTCTTTTCCGACGCGCGTCGAAGCCCTTCTCGATTCTGCACGGAAGGCAACCTTGCTGGCATTCGGCCCGGAACAGCGACCGTCCTGAGATCGTCTAGGTGTCGGTATCCTCGATCTGGACCGCCCAGCCGGAAACGAGCTGCGGCATATTGAGATATCGGCCGTCGAAGCCGCCGATTTTCGCAAGCTCTTTCCGGTCGACCACTTCGATCTCGTGCGTGGTCCGAGAGAGGACGTTCAAGCTTCGTAGCGTCTGAATCGTTCGATTGACGTGCACGATGGACAGCGCTGCCGCATCGGCCACGTCGACCTGTGTGATCGGCACGATGGAACTGGTCATCCCGATTGCCTGACACCGCGCCAGCTGCTCACAGAGCAGGTTGGCCACTCTCTGCAGAGCCGATCCCCGGCGCGCATTCGACAGCCGCTCTCGCAGGATGCTCGCCTCGAGCATCGTGGTACGCCAGAGAGCCAAACCCAGCCGTGGGTGCCGCGCCAGGACCCTCTCGATATCGGCGTACTCGATGATCGCGACCGAGCACTTGCTGAGCGCCTGCACCGCCATTGCCTCGTCCCGTTCAGGAAGTACGTACCGGTACAAATCACAGAAATCGCCGGGATATTGGAAGGAATAGATCTGCCTGCTGCCGTCTTCCAGACGCTTGTATGAGCATGCGACGCCGGCAAGTAGAAGCGTGGAATGGCCAAGCGATTGGGCCGCGTTGATGATGTCGACGCCGGCAGGCACGCTCGGCTGATGCCTCAGGAACTGAACGAGCACGTCCAATTCATCGTTGTCCATCCCCAAGCTCTTGAACTTCGAAGCGAGGGAGGCAATGGCGATCGTCCGTGTCAAACTTGACCGTCCAGGCGTCGACAATTCGAGAGGTAGCTAAATCGACGCGCGAGCATCAATGAAGAGCGTTCTCCGCGCGGGTGGCAAGGCCAGTCTATGTCCTACATTCCACATTATCACCTCTACTGATGGTTGTCTCTCGTGTCGATCGGACCTACATGCCGACGGGCGCCCGGGAGTCCGTCTCGTTCACGTCTTCGGAGAAGCGGGCGTTCCTGATGGCCCAGATGGCAGCCTGGGTTCGGTTGGCAACCCGGATTTTTCGCAGGATCGACTTCATGTGCACCTTTACCGTCGCCTCAGTGACGGAATACATGCGCGCGATCATCTTGTTCGAGTGGCCCCGGACGAGCGCCCTCAAAACTTGCTCCTCGCGCTCGGAAAGGCCGTGACCGCAGCCGCTGTGTGCGGTGCCATCGCCATCGGACCTCGCCAGCGGGTCGCGCGCACAGGGCATCGCTGGCTGCCCGATGTCAAAGGAGGATGCAAGCGCTCCCACCCGCGGATGCCCGTTCGGCATCACCTCATCGTCCTCGTCCTCGTCGGTATCAGAAAGTGCCTGCGCTATCGTCTCATCGCCCACCATGAGGACGCGAAGGTGCTCGCAAACGATCAGTTGTAGCGTATCGATCAGCGTGCGCGGTGATGCGAACACCGGAACGCAGGCATCCAGACCGGCGGCCATCAGCTTGTGCAGATCCTTCGCCGACGCATTCTCGAAGAGCATGACGATCTTTGTGTCCTGCCAGCGGCTTCGGATGCTGCTCGTTATCTCTGCCACTCGGTCGGTCGGCAAGGCGCCCAGAATGACCAGCTCGGGCTGCGCTTCCTTGGCGACGCTCCGGTCAATGTCAGCGATCGAGCCAACACTGCAGATGACCCGATATGAATGGCTCTCGATCAAGGATACAAGAGCTTCTCGCATGAGCGAACGTGCTTCGATCACGACGGTTTCGGCAAGATCCCCCATTGGCCCCCCTATCTGCGCGCCACCGTAATGGATGTGGAAGGTCGGCCAATTAACGCACGTTAATCATTGGCTTTTGGGCGGCCGCTCTTACGGATAGTTGAACTATCCATTCGGACATCTACTTTTACACGACACCGCATTCGATTGACCTGACATACAGTTGCAGCCGTCCGTCTCGGCTCCACGAACAGCCTGTATTGCCGGCGCTGTTGGCTGAAATTGCAGTGGGTAGCCGAGCAGCGGAATTTCGAGATCAGGGGAGCTTGTCGCCATGGCTAAGCGGATTCTGGTGACGGGCGGCGCGGGGTTCCTGGGCTCACATCTTTGCGAGCGCCTGCTGGCGGGGGGCCACGACGTGCTGTGCGTCGACAACTATTTCACGGGCAACAAGGACAACATCGCGG
>Ga0209062_1002316_pt1 | contig 26301 bp, 19 predicted proteins | sample Coa_R2_2_FD_187158 | JGI IMG/M metagenome (GOLD analysis project Ga0209062, IMG submission 187158) | Surface soil microbial communities from Centralia Pennsylvania, which are recovering from an underground coalmine fire - Coalmine... | ecosystem: Environmental > Terrestrial > Soil > Unclassified... | reverse complement strand
GAACTGCCAAGACTGTCACGTCGGATGGGTTCTCGGGTGGGTTCGTAGACGTCTTTACCCCTCCCTGATTTCCTTGTTTTTTCTCTAAATTTTCCAGATTTTCCAGATACTCTGCGCTCGTAGGAAGCGCGTGATATACTTTGTATTCCCGTACCATCCGCTTAATTTCATCTTCCAGTGCTAGCCGTGTTTGTAGTACTTTTTCGTGTGAATAGGTGTCTGTGTCCGGTAATTGCTCAAACTCTCTTCGGCTTCTTCGCGTTTCTTCCACACGGTCATCGAATTCTTCTGGATACTTTAGTTTGCCGGTGCGCGCGAGTTCCTCTTTCAGACGTGCGGCCACTTGCTCATAAGCATCCAGCAATGGAGTCAAGACGAACAAAACTTCATCGCGGCTGTAGCTGGTCTTTGTTTCAAGCGGAATTTGTTTCAGCCGTCCGGTTTCTGGATCGAATTCCAGCCGCGCGCGATAGTCGTATACGCCGGTCTCCGCATCGCGCTTACGGTGCTCCGTGAGGGCGTCATTTAGCATTCGTTCAAGCGATGAGGGTTCGCACCAGTCAGGATCGGGTAGGGCGCTCAAGTCGAGGCGTTTGTCGCTGGCAAGCTGTTTTGCATTGCCGCCTACGTTCAATATGTCCGCGAGATTCGCCAGAAGAAGAGGCTGGCTGGTAGGGGTTTTGACTACGCCAGAAAATTCATCGTAAAGACCATTGCTCTTGATGAACTTCAAGCCATAGTAAATATCGGTCTCATCGAGGCCGGTCAGCGCCGCAATTTCATTGACAGCCGCGTGGGTCGGATAGCTGTAGGCATCCCACAAAGGGGATTCAATTTTTTCTATCGTCGATAGGATTTTACTGTCAACATCATTCAGAGTTTGTGATATTCTAAGCATGTTTCTCCTTTTTCTTCCTTGTGCCGCAAGGAATTTGGATTTAAATTTCCAAAACCTCAGAGTTTGCCGCTCTGAGGTTTTTACTTTTTAGGCCGCTAAAAACGGCCAAAAATGCGAAAAGCCTTGCAATGCGTCACTCTGCAAGGCTTTTTCGCTGTTGTTCCTACCGGACGACGGCTAGGAAGTTTGAAGAACTTGAAAACTTATCTGATCATCCAGTAGTTACTACGGCGCGGTGACGCCACCGGCTAGTTTGTTGGCTTGGCTTTGGCTCGGCTAGCTTAGCGAGGGCGCGACAAGCGAGGCGTGGCTGGCTGCGCGGCTGATGCGCGTGAAAATCGGGTTTTTTGCCGCAGCCTCTACAAACATCCATGAAAAATTTTTATAGCGTTCATAAGTTTCTCTTATAGGTTCATTCCGTTCATTTTCCGGACAATCAGGGCGGTCAGGCCGTAAAACCATCAGGCCGCCGTCGATTTCTGGCTTTCAATAAAATTGTCCAAGTCATTTCTATCGAACAAGATACGCTTACCAAAACGAACGTAAGGAAACTTGCCAGACCACCCCAGCGATCTAATAAACCGTCGGCTCGAATTCAGGTACTCAGCCGCTTGCTGGATGGTCAGCAATCTGTGCTTTATCGTGAGTTCAGGTTTGATTGCGTTCGCCATACACTCATTATGGCACGAAAAATGCCTTATCTAGAAAGTTGACGAAAAATTTTTTTCTTCGGCACACCGGCGCACCGGAACTCTTTGGCGCACTTGACAGCCGGTTGTTGTCACGATAGGGTTTGAAACATGGGCAAACAACGCCGCGAATATGGGGCTGGTAGCCTGCGCAGACATCGAGGATCGCGAATCTGGTATCTTAGATATTATTTGCCAGACGGACGAAGGATTGAAGAGTCAAGCGGAACACACGTTAAACAGAAGGCACTCTCCCTGTTGCAAAAAAGACTCGGTGAGCGCGAGCAAGGAATCGCGCCCGCTCAGGATGCAAAGCGACTACGGTACGAGAACATCAGGCAATCACTACTTGATGATTACGCGATACGGGGCCGCCGGTCGCTTCGTAGTAATGGCCATCTCAGCTTTGGCGGACTAACTCACTTGGATAAATTTTTTGTCGGCAAAAGTGTTGCAGCCATCACAACCGATGTGATTCGCAAATTTATCGCCGAGAAGCAAGCTGCCGGAGCACAGCCATCAACCATCAACCGAAGTCTCGCATTGCTCCGACGGATGATGAACATTGCGAAGACAGAGAACAAGATTCAAGTGTTGCCTTACTTCCCCACTCTCAAAGAAAATCCGCCGCGCAAGGGGTTCATCGGGCACGAACAGTTTGGTCGGCTGCTATCGGTGCTTCCAGAAAAGCTCCGTCCGCTCATCATGCTCTTGTATTGGTGCGGGTGTCGCATCGGTGAAGCTCGAAAAATCACGTGGGAACAAATAGACTTGGATAAACGGCAGATTGTTATGTATGGCGAGCAAACCAAAAGCGGCCAGACACGAATACTCCCGCTGCCGGATCAATTGGTAGACATTCTGCAATCCGTGCCTGAATCGAATCGAAGAGGCCGTGTATTCTATCTGGGATCATTTCGCCGGTCTTGGGCGCGGGCCTGCGAGCAAGCGGGGCTGGGGCGTCGGATCAAAACCGCCAACGGGTTTCCGAAGTACGAGGGTTTGCTTGTGCATGATCTGCGGCGCTCGGCGATTCGTAATTTGAGAGAAAGCGGAGTGTCCGAAACTGTAATCATGGTAATCAGTGGCCATAAAACGCAAAGTGTGTTTAGACGCTACTCGATTGTATCCGTCGAAGATTTGCATAAGGCTATGCGGCAAGTACAAGCATCGTTACGGGTGATCGACGTCCAAAGCGTACCGGCTGATGCACCGTCTGGAAATGGGGGAAACGGCCAAGAGGAAGTCGGCAGAACCACAATCGAGTTACCGAAGAATGGGGGAAATTTGGGGTAAATTTTGGAGCCGATTTCTCGTAAGTAATTGAGGGCGTGTAGCTCAGCCGGATAGAGCATCGGATTTCTAATCCGAGGGTCGGGGGTTCGAATCCCTCCACGCCTGCCAGTTTCCCTAAGTCAAACAGCTTTGCAAAAAGGTGAGTATCTGCTCAGCGCAATTTTCGCGCGATGAAAGCCCTCCGCCTTTAGTTCTTGATTGCTTGTGGGCAAGGGTTCAAATGGGAAGCCACGCACACATCCCGAAGAGTGAGGAATGTGCGCATGGCTGACAAGTTGCCGAATCTGCGATTTTTACTTTCCGGAGGTAAAACGCTTCTCAACCTCAGGCCAGTTCACCACGTTCCACCAGGCATTGATATAGTCGCCACGCTTGTTCTGATACTTCAAATAATAAGCGTGCTCCCAGACGTCCAATCCCATCACTGGAAATTTGCCTTCCATCAGCGGGCTGTCCTGGTTGGCGGTTGAGATGATTTCCAGTTTGCCGGAGGAATCCTTCACCAGCCAGGCCCAGCCAGAGCCGAAACGCCCTGCGGCCGCTGCATTAAATTTCTCCTTGAACTGGTCGAAGCTTCCGAAGGTGCTTTTCAGAGCCTCCGCCAGCGCTCCACCAGGTTGGCCGCCGGCTTTCGGAGCCATAATTTGCCAGAACATGGAGTGATTCACGTGGCCTCCGCCATTGTTCCGAACCGCGGTCTTGATATTATCCGGAACGATGGCGCAGTTATTAGCCAGCAACTCTTCGATGGTCTTGCCCGCCAGCTGCGGAGCGGATTCCAGCGCCTTGTTGAGATTATTCACATAAGCACCATGATGGCCGTCATGATGAATCGTCATCGTCTTCTCGTCGATGTAGGGTTCAAGTGCGTTCGCTGCATAAGGCAACGGGGGAAGGGTGAATGGCATAGCGCCTCCTTTGGCAGTTGTTGCGGTTGACATCTGTTCCTCCTTTCCAAATTCCAGGCAGGCTCATCTTCCCTGACACCTGCCGCTTGCTGCATTGGACTGACTTCAAAGCGACAATTCCATTATAGCCTTCTGAAGAACATGTGAGAATTTCCGGTTCGCGCAAAGGAATCCTTCATGCGGAAATAAGCGCGGCCTTATTCACCGACAGGAGCCAGAGGCGGAATCAGACAATACGCCGGGCGCGTCTGATCCTCGCGCAAATACTCCCGATAGGCATTGCCCGAAGGAGCAGGCCACGCGGCAGGCGGCGGATAGTTCGGCATGGTGCGAAAAGGCAGCGGATCGACGCTTCGGGCAAACGCCGTGTTGGGCTCCCCGTCTTTGGCGTAACCATAAGCATCCAGGAAGAAGTCCCGCTTCCATCCCGAAGCAAGCGGCGGCAAATTGCGCGCGCTGAATTTCACCGTGATTTCATCGCCGGGAGACATCGTCACCAGATGGTCATCCGCCTTCGCGAGCAACAAGCTGACAGAACCATAGCGCGTGTACCGGCCCTCCGCGGGATTCCAGGGAGCGTACGTCATCAGCCGGGTGTATTCAAAATCGTCAGGCTTCTGATGACTGGGATCCGTTTTGACTTCAGAGAAGCCGCGATAATGCAGGTCTGCGGCAGCCAATGGCAGCGTGAACGAAGCCCGGATGCGGGATTCATCGGTGGAAAAGAAAATCTGGTCCCAGTAAACACAGAGATTGGTGACAATACGAATGTGATGATCGGCGGAAAGGAATTTGCCGGTCAGATCCACGCGCATGGTACGGTTGGTTCCACTGGGCAGTCCGAGATCGGGAATCACCGTCACCCACTTGCCCGCTTGGTTCCGAACCTGAAGATAAGGATCGATCATTTTCAGGTGCGAATTGGTCAGGAGCGCTCGCGAAGCATTGGAATCCGTCCACAGCACCCAGCCGCGCAACCAGAGCGCCACGCGGGCAGAAGCTGGGAACCCGCCGAGATTGAGCGTCAGAGAGTGCAAGTCGGCGAGTCCCAGAATGCGGTTGCGACGAAAGCCGGTGGGATAACGGCCGTCGGCATAACGGATGAGAGGCAACACATTCTTGCCACGATCGTCTACCGCTGAAACAGGAAAGCGCTTGTTGCGCACGAGATAAAGGGCGGGAGTGACAGGCGAAGGGCTGTAAACCTCATCCGAATAAACATCCTCGTTCGCCGGATGATCCACAGCCAGCAACCTGAGCCGGTCAAAATAATCGACTTCGCGCATCTCATCGGTGATTTGAAAGACATAGCTGCCATCGATCGGCTTCGGTGTGCTGCCAAGCCGCACATACTCTTCGGGATGGGGCCGTAGATAAGTGCCATCCAGCGCAAGCTCGCCGAGCGGCGAAGCGCCGAGAATATCCGTGAAAAATACGAAGCGTTTGCCATTCCAGACATAAAGGAAAGGACAGGAGCTTGCCAGGCGTTCGGATTCACGCACGCTGAGAGTGTTGTCTGTCGAGACATTGACGGAATTCTGCACAATCTGGTTCGGCCACGTGACGCGCACCACGTCGAGTTTCGGCAAATCGCCGGTAAAAACTCGCGCCGAGCTTCCTTGCTGAACCAGCACTTTGTCATAGAAGTTGCCGGCCTTGAGCTCCACGACGTCGCCGATACCTTGCTTGTTGCTCTTATAGCCCTGAAGCTTTACATCAATCCAATGCGGCCTCGGACCCTGACGCTCATAGACGAAAGGCTGCTGGCTTCCTGGAGCGAAGCCCAGAAGGTCCAGATCGCCCGGACGGATAAGCCAGGCGGGTGTGAGATAGACGCTGGGGTTGGATTCTATCCCTCCAGCGATGCCGGCAGCGCGGGGCGGAAAAGGCAAAAACTTCAGTGGTGCTTCTTCGAAATGGCCAAGATGGTTCAACAACGCGTGCCACTTGCCTTCATCATCTTTGACCAGCAGGTCATCGAACCCATTTCCATCAAGGTCAGCCACCAGGCCAAACGTTGCAGTGGATGAAGCCGGCAACCTCATGGCGGGCAAACCCGCCACAGCCTCAAAGTGTGCGTCGCCACGATTGAGGAGTACGCTGTAACCCTCAGGCCCAAACAAAGCCAGGTCAAATTGCCCATCGTGATTGAAGTCGCTCACCGCGGCTTCATCCGCACGCGAATTTGCCAAAGCGGCGCCAGCTTTCTGAGTGGCCTCTACAAATTTATCGGCGCCCTGATTAACGAACAGCATCGGAGGCCCATCGTCACGCAAGAAGAGGAGATCCATGTAGCCGTCGCCGTTAAAATCGCCGAAAACCACCTGCCGAAAATGCCCGCGAACGGATTCCAGGCCCGCAGAAGCCGTGATATCCGTAAACGTACCATCACCGTTGTTGCGGTAGAGATGCGAAACCATCACCGGGAAGCCGTCAGGGGAAGAAGGAGGGCGCGAAGATGATTGAGGCTGGCAGGCATTGAAGTATGCGGTGACGACGAGATCGAGAAAGCCGTCATTGTCAATATCCACGGCCTTCACGTCGCTATCCAACTCACAAGGATCATCTTTCAGTCCGGCCTTTTTCGTGACGTCGGTGAAGGTTCCATTGCCATTATTCCTGTAGAGCGTCAGGCCGCCCAGCCCGGCCATCACCAGGCCCGGGCGTCCGCTGTTATCGTAATCAACAAATTCCGCCGCAACCGTGCCTTTTGGACCCCGGAGGCCTGCCTGTGCTGTGACGTCGGTAAACTCTCCATTGCCATTGTTGCGAAGCAGATGATTGGCGCTCTCGGTGGTTCCTCCATTCGCCAGATAAATATCCGGCAAGCCGTCACCGTTGTAATCACCCATCGTGACGAAAGATGTCAGGAAGTCCGGAACCGGAACCGGAGAGTTCCCTGTGGGGCGGGGGCTCGGCGTCAACCGGATGCCCAACTTCGCCGTGATATTTTGAAACACGAGCTCCTTGGAGAGCTGGACAACCGCTGGGGTGAGCGGGGCCGCGGCGATGTTCACTTCGCCATATTTGCCGGCTTCGAGCGCCGGATATTGCAGCGAGACGCCCGGTACTTTGTCGCGAGTGGACGTGTTCAGCTTCAGGTATTTTTGCGCCTCGGTGGGTTGCTTCAAGCGGCTCAGGATAATGAAACAATGGAAAGTGGCGGCCACATAAAAATTCTGCGCTTGCGCATAACCCATATTCACCACACGCTCAAACGCCTGAAGCGCGGGTTCGAGCTTACGCTCGGCAAAGAGCACCGTGCCGAGATTGAACCAGGTGGGAGGATCGTTCGGGTCCGAAGCGATGACGCGGCGCAGTTCAGCTTCGGCCTGGGGATAATGCAGCTCGTGTTTATAAAGAATGCCCAGGTTGTAGTGGACGGCCAGATTATCGGGCGCCATCTGCCGGGCAGTGTTCAGCTCTTCCAGAGCTTCATCCAGTTTGTTGGTCTGGATCAGCGCCTGCCCCAGCGCCAGATGATCCAGCGCCGCAGCCCGTCCGGAAGCAACCACTTTTTTGAATTCTGCCACGGCTTCCTGATATCGCCCCTGCTCGTAATAAGCCTTGCCCAGGCTGCGCGCGGTTTGAATTTCAGCTGCGGTCGAAAGTGTACCTGGCGCCCTGGATGCATCCGCTGCCATGAGGCCGGACCCCTTGGGGTGAGATTTCGCCCATTGCGTCCAGGTTCCTATCAGAGCGGCAGCGATGATGACGGCCCAAAGCCTTTGCCGCCATAATTCACGCGAGAAAACCTTGGACGAAATCCAGCGCCGATTTGATAAACGGTGAATCATTGCAATTTAACAGGTTGCGGAAAAACGATTCTTGACGCTGTCATTCCGAGTCCACCGCCTGCCCTTCTACCCTGAAAATACGTTGATCGTTCGGCACGCAATCCACAGACCTGCCGTCTCGGCGCAAACGGGCCTGCCAGACTGAGGGAAGAATCCCTGTTATTCAACTCCATGAGCAATCTGAAAAGGCATTGGCAGGTGATGGACATCGAAATCCCTTTCGGCGCTTCAACTGTCTTTACCACTCGCCACTTTTCACTCCTTACATGCGTTGTGATTCTTCGCCGCCTTCCCCGAAGACACAACCGCGTCGCACGTCCTCGCCCGTGGCCTGGAATCCAAATCGGGAATCGCACGTTATCTTTCCAACTCCCTTGTTTGCAATAACATCCTCGGTTCGCTTTCACCTGCTCCCGGGCCTCCCAGCCATAGCGCTACACCTGGTATTTCATCGCCGTTTCAGCATAGCAGAGCGGGCAGCATAGGGGGAGACAGATGAGACATTTGAGACGCTTTTTGCCCCGCCGTAGCGCGGACCACCGATTTGCGGTCGGTGGTTTTGGGGCTGCGACGGGTCGGAAAAACCGCAGCCCGTGATCCGAATGCCTCGCCCGTTGCGGCATCACTTGAATAACAGGCTGCCAGAGTTTTCAGAACCTGTCAGATACGTTTCAACACCTGCAAAACACAGACTGCGATTATACATCGTTCTACGCTGACAAGTTTGAGGAGGCTGAGCCGACAGGCGCTGCGCGTGAAGCAAAAAGCTGCGAAATCCGTTTTCGACGGATCGCGCTTGACGGAGCTTCTTATTTATGCTAGGTAAAAAAGCGGCCTAGCACTTGTATAGACATGAGAATCCGGTCGCGGCCTGCTTTGAGGAAGCCTCCTGCGTTTAACCGCGCTGTCATCATGGGTTGACTTGCCGCTAACAGTCGCGTGAGACACTTTTCGGGCGGCAGAGTGTATGGACACTCTGCAAGGGAAACCGAAGGCATACGACCAAAATCCGGAGGGAAAATGATCCACATAATTGCAAAAGGCGTCTGTTGTTTTCTGTCCATTTCACTCTTCGCCGTCCTGGGCTTCACCCAGGTTCAAAACGGCACCCTCACCGGAACTGTCACCGACCCGGTCGAGGTTTACGGGACGCACCCTAACATGTAATATTTTGATTGCCTTTGACATCTGAAATATGGGTTTTGACAGGAATCACGAAGGGAGAAACCCTTATGGCCGTTAAACCTATTCCCGATGGATTCCATACGGTGACACCCTACTTGACCGTGCCGGGACTGGCGAAGCTCATCGATTTTCTAAAACAGGCATTTGAGGCTGAGGAGACCATGCCCCGCTTCGCCCTGCCGGATGGGCGCATTATGCACGCAGAGGTCAGGATTGGAGACTCCATGGTGATGATGGGCGAACCGCAAGCCCCGTGGCAGCCGATGCCCGCATCAATGTATCTCTACGTGAAGGATACGGATGCCACCTACAAGCGCGCGCTTCAGGCAGGCGCAACCTCCTTGATGGAGCCTGCCGACCAGTTCTATGGAGATCGCAATGCAGGCGTCAAGGACCCTTCCGGTAACGTTTGGTGGATCGCGACGCACGTTGAGGACGTGAAGCCGGAAGAAATGGGGAAACGCGCAGAAGCGGCGATGAAGCAACGACGCTGAGCCTCAACGGCGTCTGCTGCTCCCTCGCCTGAAACCCAACGACTCAGCCGATTCGGAAGAGATTCTGAGCAGGCGTTGAAGCCTGTCCGCTGCGGTGTTATAGTCCTCAAGAGAAGGAGAACCTGCCATGAGCGAAGATCGCGTGCAAGCCACATCCGCCGGACCATTGAAGAGCCTTGATGAATGGGACGATTTTGTAAAGGATCGATATGCGGAGGCCGCGCCGGGAAGCGGGGCGAAACCCTTTGTCACCGTCAATCCCAACAAGAAAAAGGAAGAGTTCCGCAATTACGAAGCGGAAGCCCGAGCTTGCGTGAAGGAATTCTACCGGCTGAATCACACCTACCAGACGCGCGAATTTGTGCTTCAGAAGAAGAAGCAATATCTCGCGAAGCGGCGGATGAAGATGGGCATCTGGGAGGCGATGCAATATCTCAATACGCTGGTGGATGACAGCGATCCCGACACCGATCTTTCGCAGATTGAGCATCTGCTCCAGACCTCCGAGGCCGCGCGGGCCGACGGGCGTCCGCGATGGTTCGTCCTGACGGCGCTTATCCACGATTTGGGGAAGATCCTCTGCCTATGGGGCGAGCCGCAATGGGCCGTTGTGGGCGATACTTTTCCGGTGGGCTGCGCCTGGTCTGACAAGATCGTTTTTCACGAGTTCTTTGCAGCCAACCCGGATGCGAAGATTCCCCAATACCAGACACGGACGGGCGTCTACGAGGAACATTGCGGGCTCGACAAAGTGGATATGTCCTGGGGACATGATGAATACATTTATCACGTCGCCAAGGATTATCTCCCTGAAGAGGCGCATTACATGTTGCGCTACCACTCGTTCTATCCGGCTCACCGCGAAGGCGAATACCAACACCTGATGAACGATCATGATCAGGAGATGTTCTACTGGGTGCGCGAATTCAACCAGTATGACCTCTACTCGAAAAGCAGCGAGCGCCCCAACGTGGAAGCGCTGCGTCCCTACTACGAGGATTTGATCTCCGAATACTTCCCCGCCCAAATTGACTGGTAAGAGGGAATACGGATTCCCACTCGGGGCCCGGCAGGTGTGCCGCCCTGGCGGGCCGTCAAAAGCCTGAACACGCCTGGGCGTGAGATCACTCGAAGGCCATCTGATGGAGACCACAAGACTGACTAAGCCCGGTCGGGGTAGCGAGGCAACGAAAGCATCAGCGAAGCCGCCAAGGCAACGGCGAAGCCCAGAATCAGCAGGACTGAAGTGTAAGATCCGGTCAGGTCGAAGGTCCTTCCCAAAATGACCGGCCCCACCCCTCCGGCGAAAGCGTAGAACGTCCAGGTAAGGCCGTAGAGCGTGGAAAACGACTTCACGCCGAAGTAGCGGGTCAGCAGATACGGAATCACATCCGCTTCGGCACCCATCCCGATTCCAATGAGGGCTGCCGCGATACCGCCTATGACCAGACTCGAGACCCGGGTCAGCAGCAGAATCCCCGCCGAAGCAGGCATCAGCATTATAAAAGCCACGAGCGGTGCCCTGAAGCGGTCGAGCAATGCACCCACCAGCAGCCGGCCTCCAAGACTCGTTGCTCCCAGGATCGAGAGGCCCACGGCTGCTCCTTCGGGTGCGATGCCCCGGTCGGTCAGCAGGGCGGACAGATGGGCCAGCACTCCGTTGATGCTCGCTGAGTTCAGAAGCAGCACGCTGACGATGATCCAGAACGTATGAGACCGCAGCCCTTCCCGCCACGACATGCCGGAAAGAACCGCGGGAGACGAACCGTGGCCCTCGCAGCAGCGGTCATGAACATAACGCCAGCTGCAAGGCAAACCAAGCGCCAACGCCAGAGCCCCTAATAAGAAATAGGCCGTGCGCCAGCCCCACTGACTGACGATGGTCTGGGCGATGAGCGGAAGAATGATGGAGCCGATTCCCGAGCCTGCCATCACGAAGGCCAGGGCCATGCCAAGGCGTTTGTGAAACCAGGTGACAATCGTCCGGGAATAGGCCAGTTGGGCTGCGCCGTTGCCAACAATACCCAGCCCGATGCAGGTGGCATAGAACTGCCACAAGCGCGGACCGAGAAGACCCAACGAGGCGAATCCGAAGCCAAAAATTGCCATGCAAGGCAGGATAACTCGTCTGGGAGCGAACCGGTCCAGGGCGCGGCCGAGCGCTGGCGAGCAAATGCCCACCGTGATGGCACCCAAGCCGAATCCGGCGGAAACCGCTTCGCGGCTCCAACCAAATTGTGAGCTGAGAGGCTTCAGGAAGATACTGAAGGTGTAGACAAATAGCGAGCCGAAACCCGCCATGACGCCGAGGTGCGCCGCCAGCACCACGCGCCAGCCCGCGTAACTCCAATCGGACTCTTCGGTTTGCTTCAACGCAATGCTACTTGGGGATATAGCCATGCCTGGCCGTGCGAGTTCCGAACTCGCGATGGGCTTCTTCCGACATTACCTGGACGCCACAAGCGTCCACCCAGCGATTATAGAAATTGAACAGCGCGCAAATGGTCACGGCCAAATAGAGGGCTTCATCCGTCCAGCCGCAGGCACGCAAAGGTTCCATATCCTCCACTGTGATCTCGGACGCGTGATGGTTCACCCTGGCCACGAACCGCAACAAGGCCTTTTCCCGCTCTGGCAGAGGCGACCCTTCAAAATCCTGGAGCACGCTTTCGACCAGCTTTTCACTGCCCAGCAGTTCCGCTGCGACCGCAGCGTGATACTTCGTTCAGAAAGGGCAGTGATTTCCGGCGGAAGTAAATGCCGCAATCAGCTCGCGCATGCCGGGGCTCAGCGGCCCTTCGCCGCGCATCACTTCCTGAGTGAAGCGCGCCAGATGGTCCGTCGCTTGTGGCCGATAAGCGAACAAGTGCCAGATCATCGGATACTCTTTGCCCGCCGCCTGCATGGTGCGGATGCCTTCGGCACGCGCGCCAGGCTGCGGATGATTTTCAACGTCCGGAAGGTGGAGGGGCCTATTTTCCATATCGATTCCAAAAGGTTGCCGAAAAACGTCTCCTCGTCGCGTCATTCCGCGCCGAGCGAGGAATCTCGCTCCGGAATTCAGGGACTCGCGAGATTCGTCGTCGCCGGCGGCTACTCGAAATGACAGGCTGCAACCGTTTTCCAGTAACCTGCTCAATGTTCGCCGCGGGCGCGATTTCCATCAAATCTCGAACTGCGTGGATGCCTTGTTGCACGAGGCTTTATCCCTGAGCGGCAGTAACCGCTCGCGGAATAGTCAGATAGCCCTGGTCAGCCACCAGGGCCGCTCGCTGTCGGTAACCTTCCGGATCGTGAGGCGCCCAAGTCGCCAGCCCGTCAACATAACGGTTATACAGACAAAAGGCGGCGGCAATCAGGACGGCGTCGTGAATTTCGAGATCCGTCGCACCTTCTTGCCTGGCCCTCTGAATGTCCGAGGACATGACGTGCTTTCCGCCTTTCTGAACCTTGCCCGCAATAGCCAATAGCGCCTTCAGCTTCGGGCTGATGGCCGCCGTCTCAAAATTAAGCTTGACATCAGCCACAAGCTTTTCGTTGCCGCCCAGATGATGCGCTGCCAGAGCGGCGTGGCTTGTCTGACAGTAAAAGCAATCATTGAGCGATGAGACGTAGGTTGCAATCAGCTCACGCTCCCCTGGTGAGAGCGAGCTTGGCGCATGGAGCAGGATCTCAGCCAGTTCGCAAAGGGGTTTGGCCGTCTCCGGCCGGAATGCAAACAGGCTGCGAATTCCAGGCAAATCCTTGGGTAAATTGATATGGGGCATTTGCTTCCCTCCTGAATGAGTTTTGGTCTCGCAGGGTTGCCGGGTGATCAGGGGAGAAAACGCACTAAAGCACAAACCAAGCCTCGGGTGATTCAATCTGCGCCCTTCGCAAATAGCTCATCGGGCTGTTTGCGGCGAGGCTGTCACCCGCCCGTTTCTCTGGCATGAGTCGCGACGGCCCTGCGCTTTATTCTCCTGAGGCCGCTTGAATATGTTGAATCACCAGACCCAAAGAGCCACCCTGCGAATAGACCGTTCCGGAGACGGTGACCCGCTTTCCGGCATACTTCATCAGGCGGGCGTTCTCGCTCCGGGCGGGCGTGGAAGTCGAAATGGGCAAGTAAAGCTTGCCGTCATCAGCAAGGATCATCAGCGGCGAACCCGCTCTGGCGCAAGCGACAGCACAAGCCGGGCTGACGGGCTTCTTCAGATGCTTTGTGAATGCGCAGGCAGAATCCAGAACGTAGCCGTGAATCGTCACCGCGGCATCTCCGGCCGCGGTGATCCCGGGACTCACAACCACAGCCAGAAACAACAGCAACCCGAGAATCATCGAAAACTTGGTGGGTTTCATCGATCCTCCTTAGGATGCAAGCGGTTCAAACACATTGTTGAAGCAGGTTTGCTGTCGGTCGCCGAATTCCAACTCCAAGTTACAGTCTCCCTGCCGCAATTTCGGTCCCTTCGACCCGGGCGCGTATCTTCTCAAATGCCACCTCTCTGGCTGTTGAAGTGTCATCACCGAACGGAGCGAAACCGCAATCATCCGTCGTCCCCAGCCGTTCCCGAGGGATGAATTCGGCAGCTTCAAGAACTCGGTCCCGCACCTCCTCAGGAGTTTCCACACGCGGATTGATTGGATCAATGACGCCGACAAAAACAGTTTGATTCGGCTGGCGGTGCTCCCGAATCAATCGAAGAACCCGAGGCCGGTCTTTTTCGCTGGCCAGTTGAATGTAAAAGTTGGCCGCGTTCAGCCTGAAGAGATCCGGCAACAGACCCGCGTAGTCAACGTCCGCGCTGTGCGTAGCGTCCCAGTCACCGCCCGGGCAAGTGTGAACACCTATCCGGGTCCTTTCCGCAGACGTAAACCGGTCAAGGACTCGGTTGTTTAAGCTGATGAAGTGTTCAAGCAACTGGCCGGAAGGATCGAGCTTAAGGGAGAGACGGCCCTCGGTAAAGTCGATCTGAACCCGGTAGGCTCCTTCGTCGAGACATGCCCGAATGTCCGTCACAGCTTCCTGAACCAGATCATTCAGAAACTCTTCGCGCGAATATCCGTGAATGCCTTCTTGCGGATAAAGGAGACTGAGCAGCGAGGCGGAGATCACTGCCTGCTTCAGCGGCAGCTCTGTGTATTTCCTGGCTGCCCTTAAAAAGGATGCGGCATAAGTCTTATAACGGAATGGGCCGGAGGCCAGACGCGGCAATTGGCGCACGTGGCCGTCAGCGAAAGAGACGATCACGCCCTCCTGAGCCAGGTTGGGCAGGCCGTGGAGCGGATAGGTTGCAAAGCTAGGCTTCGTCTGCTCGCCGTCTGTGATGACGGGCGATCCTGTCTCCTCAAACCTCCGGATTGTCTCCTGCAGCGCGCTCTGATATTCAGCTTCAAGCCTTTCCGATGAGAGGCGGCCCTCTTCAAATGCCCGCACCGCTGCGATCAACTGCGGAGGCCTGGGAATGCTTCCGATAGGCTCGGTCAGAATCCTCAAGTTTCACCCTTCCCTTCCCACACCCAGCGCGTCCGCGACCCGGTTGATGTAATTGAACCAAGCCGCAATCAGCGTGATTTGCAGGATGGCCGTATCATCAAACCCTGCTTTGCGCAGACGCTCATGGTCTTCCCGCCCAATCCGGGTAGCGTCTTTCGTGAGTTTCACCACGTAGTCCACCATCACCCGCTCCTGGGGGGTAATGGGCGCCTGAGTGTAATCCGCCTTGAGGGCGGCCACGAGGTCCTCGTCCAATGTCACCCGACGCAGAAACTCTGCGTGAGACTCGATTCAATAAACGCATCGGTTGGTGACCGAGACCATGGTGGCGATCATCTCGTGCTGGCGACGGCCGAGTGGTAAATCCGGCGACATGAGCGCACCAAAGGTCGAAAAGGCATGATAGAGCGCTTGGGGAATCAGGCTGTGGGAGGCAACAATCTGTGCTTCATCCTCGGTCGGATGCACCGGCGTGGCATATTCCTTCGGATAGAGCGCCCTTTGTGCTTCCAGGACCTGCTTGAGTTCCTCATCGGCCTTTGCCATCGGGATGGTTCGAATCCAGGTCATACCATTTCCTCCTTGTTCGGGGCAACCCGCCGGCACGCCTTGCCGTTCTTCGAAGGCCCTCAAAAAATAACCTTAAGCGCCAACTGGATCAGGCGCGGAGGCGCTGCACTTTGAATCTGGCCAAAACTCGGCGAATTAATATCATTGACCGGCAGGCCGAAGTTTGGGCGGTTCAGGAAATTAAAGCACTCCGCGCGAAATTGCACCATGCGCGACTCGCTGAACGCGAAATTCTTGAAGAGCGAGAAATCCCATTGCGCAAGCCCTGGTCCCTGAACGATATTCCGTCCGGCGCTCCCAAAACTCCCCGACTGCGTAACCCGCTGAAACGCCTGTAAGTTAAACCACTCTTCCGGAGTCCTGGGGCCCTTGTTGGGGTTACCCACGAGGTTCGGCCGGTCGCTGAAAAAGCCGGAAATTTCGGGGGATTGCCCTTGAAGTGATGGGTCGCTCGAATCATAAACCGTGAAAGGCGTGCCGGTTGAAGCGGTAAAAATCCCGTTTAACTGCCAGCCACCGAAGATGCGCTGATACGCGTAGCGCGGCCTGCTCCAGAACGGCATTTGCCACACGTAACTCAAGACGAAACGATGGCGGGCATCGAAGAGTGAACGGCCATATTCGGCTCTCAGGTCAAATGGGTTTTGCGCGAGGTCATTCTCACCCGCCACACTCTGCGGAGACGATCCCGTGATGTTGAATGAAGAGGCGTCGTCGAGCGTCTTGGAATAGGTGTAGGAGGCCAGAAATTCGAGTCCGCGGGCGAATCGCTTTCGCAAGCTGGCCTGCAAAGCATTGTAATTCGAGTTCGCCACGCCGGAAATCAAGCCGACGGACCCGTAAACGCAATTCGCGGGTTCAGTCAGGGTGCACCCGGAGTAGAGTCGTCGCTGATTCACGTTGGCTTCCGTCGACTGCCCCGGAACGTAGACTGCCGGATTATCCTCCACGAAACGAGGCAAGTGGGTCCCCTTCGTTCCAACGTAGCCCACATCCAGAAGCCAGTTCGGGCCGAACGAACGCTCAACCATAAAGTTCCAGTCCTGCGCATAAGGAAGACTGAGACCGGCATCGAGGGTAAGCAGTGTCAGGGTCTGCGGGTTCGTGAAAGTGGGCGCAAAGGGATTCAAGCCCGGAGGCAGAGGATCAGCGAAACTCGATGGAGGCTCTTCCTGAATCGTCTTGAACCACGGCGGCGCACTGATCGGAGCCTGAATCGGGCCGCCCTCACCATTGTAATAGGGATCGTAGAAAATTCCGTATGCCGCACGAATCGACCAGCGGCCCTGGCCTGTAGGATCCCACGCCAGACCGAATCGTGGCGCAAAGCCACGATCATCGGTATGAATCAGACCGGGAGGCACGCCGGGATCGCCGGGGTAGAGCAATCCCGGCGGAGCCGTGGGCATCACGCGCGATTGCACGCCGGGCTTAAACAATGCCGTCTTGTTCCCCAGCACGGAGTAGGGAACGGGCAACTCGTAGCGAAGCCCAGCGTTAAGCGTGAGACGAGAGGTCAACTTGTAGTTGTCCTGGGCGTAGAGATCGAAGTTATTGGCTCGGAGGCCCCGCGGCAAGTCGCCGCCGCCTTGCAAAAAGACCACGGGCGATCCTAACAGGAAGCTGGCGAAAGCGTCGCTGGCAGGAAACGGCGCGAATACGAAAAAGCCGTTTGAGGCAATGCCCAGCAGCGTGTTGATCTGATCCCGTTCGTATCCTCCGCCGAACTTCACATCGTGCGTCCCGTGAATCCAGTCGATCGACTCGGATAATGAATAGACATTCTGATAAGAGTCATTTGGCCCGGTAATGGGGTTCCCTACGGAGGCGTAGCCTTCCACTTCAACAAAGGGCGGGCCCGCCTGGGCGCTCAAGGTGGGAGCATATTGAAATCCCAGTGAAGAAAGCGGGGTATGGTTTAAAGCCTCGTCGAAAAGGAGCTTGTTGCGCAGGAACGAAAACTCAACCACGTTCATCAGGGTGGCCGAAAACGAGTGGGTTTCCTGAAGAGCAGAGTTTTGAGCGCGGTAGTCTTCTCCCACAGGAAATCCAGGCACGTTGGCACCGGCGATGGAAAGCGGATCGACCTGAGACCCATTCGAGAACATGTAGCGGACGAACAGAGAGTCCCGAGACGAAAGATAGTGGTCGGCTCGTCCGCCGAATTGGTCGGAGTCATTGGTGACCGTTTGCGTTGTCACAAACTGATTGGGACCGCTGTTCGGCAGGGGGTAAAACTGCAGGATCTTTTGGGAAATAGGGTCGATGAAAGGCAGCCGATTGCCGGGAAACGGTTGACCGGTCAGGTCATTGATCAGAGGCCCTGACTGCGAGAAGTCACCCTGACGCTCGAGGAGGGATGGGACCGTCGCGACTTGTGTTTCGCCCTGGCGGTTCCGGAAGCCTTCGTAGTAAACGAAGAAAAAGGTCTTGTCCTTGCGGATCGGGCCGCCCAAGGTTCCGCCAAACTGGTTCTGCTTCAGCGGCTCGACACTGGCGGCGAAAAAGTTGCGCGTGTCCAGAGCGTCGTTCCGCAGGAATTCCCACGCATCTCCATGAAATTCATTGGAGCCGGAACGGGTGACAATATTCGTCGTGGAACCCGCATTGTGACCGAACTCCGCGGGAGCAGTATTGGTGAGAATACGGAATTCTTCGATGGCGTCGGGCGGGGGTTTGAGGACAAAGCCGGCGTTCACAATGTTGTAGTTCTCGACGCCGTCGATCAGGAATTCATTGGACTCCGGCCGCTGTCCATTCACGGCGTATGACTGGCCGGCCCGGAGCGTTCCGCCCGCCTTCAGAAGCCCGGCAGTGAGAGGAGCATCGCCAGGGAGCAGCAGCCCGAGTTGAGTGAAGTTTCTGCCGTTCAGCGGCAGGTCCAGGATTTCGCGGCCATGCACGGTTTCTCCGAGGTCATTCGTAGTCTGGACGGGCGCGGCGTCGGCTCTGACTTCCACACTTTGCTGCGCTGAACCCACCACCAGACGCACAGGGACGGTGGCGATTTGGTTGACGCTGAGAACGATTCCCTGCCGCAAATATCTTCGGAAACCGGCTGCGTCAACCTCAAGCCGATAATGGCCGACGGGCAGAAGCGCTAACACATAGTCTCCCTGCCTATCGCTTGTCGTCCGCCGTGTAAGCCCTGTCTCAAGTTGGATCACCGCGACCCGGGCATGGGGCACTCGCGCGCCACTGGCGTCAATCACGGTTCCTTGGATGGTCCCCGTGACTCCCTGAGCAATCACATGGGCATTGGAAATCAGCAGCAGGCAAACCACCGCAACAACCGTCTCGATTTTTGACATTTTAACTCTTGCCAATGTCCCCCTTTTCTCCGTGTTGGGCGTCCAAGCCTGGATGTCCGGTTTCAGGCGGGCTCCCTAGCCTAAGGAGCCGCAGCCGCCCTGCTCACCGAGACACACGACTGTTGGAGTCCAAGTTATAGGGCTGACCCTGAATTAAACACCCGACGAAGACGAAGGGAGAGCCTATATGGAGTCAGCTTTCGCGGTCAATAATGCGTACTGACTAATCCGTCCACAAAAACAAACCGTAAGCGAGGGATTTTTTAAGGACTTCTTACGAAGAAAATGCAACGGCTGGATTATAACTTCAGGTTGGCTTGGCCGAGGCGAAAAACTCCTCCTCGCTCCAGTTGAGTATCCCTGCTGGGAAGCGGATGGCGTGCTGGCGTTCTGGGATAGGAATCGTCAGTGGCATTGGTTTACCGAATCTGCGTTGTGAAGAACTCCGTTCGTCTTAGGATTATCCGTTCAATACAGCGCGTGACGTCAGCAGGCATTTTTGACTTCGTCAAATTCCGTGTGCTAGCCTGATTCAGAATTGGTTCCCTGCCCTTTGGAGCCTCACCATGGCTTTTAACAAAACGAAAGCGCTTGAAGAGGCCGCAAGACTGGTCAGCCAACGGAAGCTTTCGCAGGCCATCAGGCAATACCTGGCCATCGTCGACCAGGATCCGGAGGACCTTTCCCTTCTCAACACGATCGGCGATCTGTGTGTGCGGGACGGGAATATTCCCGAAGCGCTTCGCCAATTCTATAAGCTGGCGGAAGCCTACACCCGCGAGGGCTTCGTTCTGAAATCGATTGCCATTTACAAAAAGATTGCCAAGCTGGATGCGCACTCCATTGACCCTCTCCTGAAACTTGCCGAACTCTATACGAGCCAGGGGTTAAACCATGAAGCCCGGGAGCAATATGCACAGGCCCTGGCCTTCTGCCAGAAGAATTCCCTCGCCCACACCGCTTTACAGATTTTGAACAAGCTCATCACGCAGGAACCGGAGAATGCAGCCTATCGGATGCGCCTGGCGGAATACTATGAGGCGGCAGGGAAAAAACCGGAGGCCCTACGGCACTACCTGGAAGCATCGCTTCTGGCGCATCGCCACAAGAATTATGTCATCACGGAAGCGGCGCTTAAGAAGGCCGCCGAAGCAGACCCCCGCAATTCGCAGGTGTTATTTCTTCAAGCACAGTTAGCCGCCGAGCGCGAGCACTGGGATGAGGCGGAAAACCTTCTGGCCAACTCGCCGGAGTTGCATGCTCACCGGGAGGCGCAGTGGTTGCTCCTCGATGTTTATCTCCGCCGGCAGAGATTGGACGATGCGGCAGCGCTAGCTGCCAGGCGATATCGGGAGACGCCGGATGATTTTGAGGTGCTCGACCGCTTCGCAAAATACTGTCTGAATGAAGGCAACCCGGATGCAGCTCTTGCACCGCTGGGTGAATCGATCGATCTGATTCTGGAGCGCGGGCAGCAAGACCGGCTCATGGAGTTACTGCGCCAAATTCTTGCTGCACACCCCCGCCATCTCCCCAGCCTGGACCTCATCGACACGCTTTGCGAGCAGGCAGGCAGCACGGAGCATTCGACGGAAGTTCTGGAATCCCTGGCAGCGATCTTCAGCGAATCAGGACAGTGGGCCAAGGCAGAAAAGATTGTCCGCGAACTTCTCGCTCGCGACGCCAGTAATCCTGCCTGGCAAGCACTGCTTCAACAAGCGCTGGAGCAACAGGGGAAAGCGCCGCTTCCGGAAACTCCGACGGAAGAGGCGGAGGCAACCTTACCCGCGGCGGAGCCGTTTACACCTGAAAAGGAGCAGGCGGAAAGCGCGCCAGCGGTCGACACATCACCCTCGCCAGAGCCCTCTCGAGTTCCCTCCGCAACCCTCGCGCCTCCCGCCTCAGTTGAAATCGATTTTTTGGCTGAGTGGAAAGCCTTTTCAGAAGCTCGCACGCTTGAGGCCTCGGAAACCGCCCCGGTTCCTGCGGATCTTAGTGACCAGAAAACTGAGATCGGGTTTTACCTGGATTACGGATTCTTTGCTGAAGCCCGCAAGGCCATCGAAGCTTTGGAAGCGAAGCACCCCCATCATCCTCAAGTGGCCGAACTTCGCGCGCGTTTGATGGAACTGGATCGCTCGCAAGCCGCTGTCCCGGAGCCGGCACCTTTACCCAGCGCGCCGGTAGAGCCTCTGCCTGCCGATTTCTTCACGGCTCAGGGAGAGCTGGAACCCGAAAACCCACCGTTACAGCTTGAAACCTATCCGGCGGCAGAAGATTCAAACGTCCAGGAACCAACGCCCCAGACCGAGCCCACTGCAGCGAAAGGTTCTTTTCTTGAAGAATTGGCCATCGGATTGAGCGAGGTTCTGGATAGGCCGGAAGCAAACGCCATTCACTCTCTGGAACACCGGCCAGCAGGAACGCAGGCTTCAGTAGCCCTGACCCCATTATTTGAAGATCTTTTGCAGGAATTGGAGTCCGACCATAACGCAGATCCTTCCCTGGATACTCCGCAGGCGCACTATAATCTGGGTATGGCCTTCCGCGAAATGGGGCTGCTGGATGAGGCCATCGGAGAGTTCCAAAAAGTGGTGAAGGGCGGCAGCAAAGGAAGTTATCCACCCAATTTCCTTGATGCCTGTTCACTTCTTGGCCTTTCGTTCATGGAAAAGGGAATGCCCCAGATCGCGGTGCGATGGTTTCTGCGCGCATTTGAAGCCCCCGAACTCGACGAAGAATCCACGCTCGCTCTAACGTATGACCTGGCGACTGCCTATGAACAAGCGGGCGACTTCAAAGCTGCTTTGGACAAGTTCTCAGAAGTTTATAGCGTAAATATCGACTACCGGGATGTGGCGGACAAAATTCACGCGCTCCAGCAAAAGAGAGATTAAGCGCGTCCACGCATGGTCGTGGAGCCTGCTCTGAGGCAGGAGGGGGCAATCAGCCTTGTCTTTCAACGGCCTGGGCACTCTCAGAGCGCCGCTACCGCAGGCTCTTCCAAGGCAGGGGAAACAACATGCTTCTCAGATTCTCATGAAACGGATTCTGTTGATGGGGCGTATTCTGATTTACTTTGGCTTGGGGGTGATTCTCTTCTTTGGACCCTGGCTTTCCTTCTGGGACAATAACTTCTTTGTGGAACACTATTCCTGGATTTCCGCCCTGGGCCATAACTATTTCTTTCGCGGCGCGGTTTCCGGAATTGGCCTCACTAACATCTGGCTGGCGCTCGATGAAGTCCGCCGGCTGGGCCACTCAGCCGGTTCAGTCTGATGCCTTTTCCGATTCATACCAGGGGGCCAAGTCAGTGCCGTATGCGCCACTCCTTGCTCTTCCGAGGGGAAACGATTCTCCTCGCTGGCAAGGAGGGGTAGGCGTGGTCGCTGCGGGGAATTCGCGGGAGAAGGACAGCAGGGTATACCCTTCATCGACGAGTTTTGCTTTATCCTCCTGAGATGCATCCGCCCTTTCAACTCTGTTACATCACTGACCGGAAGAGCCTGCGCTCGTCTCTGGAATCGTTCCTGTGCGATGCCATCCGAGCAGGTGTGGATCTCATTCAAATCCGTGAGAAAGACCTCGCGACGCGTGAATTGATTCCTCTTGCGGCCCGGGCGGTTTCTTGCTCGCGCGGAACAGCTTCGCGGATCGTGGTCAACGATCGGTTGGACGTGGCGCTCTCGGTGGATGCGGCAGGCGTGCACCTGGGGCACCATTCCCTGCCCGCGCGAGCAGCGCGAGCCATGGTGCCGCAGGGTTTCCTGATCGGTGTTTCCTGCCACTCTCTTGAAGATGCCGTGGCTGCCGAATCTGATGGTGCAGACTACATTCTGCTCGGTCCTGTTTTCGAAACTCCCTCAAAGCTTCCTTACGGCCCGCCTCTGGGGCTACAAAAGCTTCAAGAGGTTACAACCCGAGTGAATGTGCCGGTATTGGCGCTTGGGGGAATCACTTTGGAGCGCGTGAAGTCCTGCCTTGAGGCAGGCGCGCAAGGCATCGCTGGAATCAGAATCTTCCAGGATGCCCCATCTCTGGTGAAGCTCATGACGGAACTTCGCGCTCAATTTGGCTTGGCGCGGCGCCCCTGACCTCATGGCTGTTGGCAAAGACTGACCTGAGCTTTGCAATAGGGATGGAAGCGTTGCATCGAGTGATGGTCATATCCATTGGCGTCGGCATCCTGCCCTCAATCGCGGGGCGCCCTCTCTGCGCTGGGCATCGAGGGCACAAATATTCTGGCGGCTGCCGCCCAGACGGCGGCGTTACAACGAGATCGGAAGCAAATTACTGATGCCTTCGGATTCGCACTCTCAAAGTCGGTCATCATTCCGCAAGCATCCTCACCTCTATGAAATCAATACCTGGGCCTGGCTGGAAGAACTCTCGGCCTGTTATGGGCGTCCCGTTACACTGGGCTCTGTGCCTGATGAGGAATGGGAGAAGCTCCGAAAACTCGGTTTTGACTTCATCTGGCTGATGGGGGTCTGGAAGCGAAGTGCCCTTGGAAGGCGAATGATGCGCACCGATCCCAGCTACTTCGCTTCCTACGATGCGGCATTGCCCGGCTGGACGATGACAGATATTGTGGGCTCTCCCTACGCCATTCAGGATTACATCCCCGATCCGCGCATGGGCAGTTGGAACGATCTCGACATGGCCCGTGACCAGTTGCATCGGCGAGGTATGGGCCTGGTTCTGGATTTCGTCCCGAACCATACGGGCCTCGATCATCCCTGGATCAGCACGCATCCGGAATATTACATTCAGGGAAACCTTGAAGACTTCCGCAAAAACCCCTCCGCATTCTTTCTGGTTGAGCGCGAAAATTCCGTGCTCTTCATTGCGCGCGGAAAAGACCCCTACTTCCCTGCATGGCCTGATACGGCCCAACTGAATTACTATGAACCGGCCACGCGCGCGGCCATGCTGGGCGTTCTGCGTACCATCGCCCCGCACTGCGACGGCGTGCGGTGTGACATGGCGATGCTCTGCCTGAATGATGTCTTCGCCCGTACGTGGGGTTCGCTGTTGACCGGCTTCAAAGCTCCTCCGGAAGAATTCTGGCCCTCAGCGGTCGCAGCATTGCCTGACTTCATCTGGATCGGAGAGGTCTACTGGGACCTCGAGTGGCGATTGCAGCAGTTGGGTCTGACATTCACCTACGACAAGCGACTTTACGACCGGTTGCTGAACTCCCCTCCCGAAGAGGTGCGCCTTCATTTGAAAGCGGATGTGACGTACCAGAGTCGTCTGGCGCGGTTTCTGGAAAATCATGACGAAGCGCGCAGTGCCCAGGCGTTTGGGAGAGAAAGGCTGCCTGCGGTCGCCACCCTGACGGCGACGCTTCCCGGGATGCATTTTTACCATCACGGCCAACTGGAGGGAAAGCGATTGCATCTGCCCATCCAACTTCGCTGTGCCGCCACGGAACCGCCGCAGCCGGAAATTCAGGCGCTCTATGCGAAGCTTCTTGCTCTGACCCAGGACGATGTGTTCCATAAAGGTGAATGGCAACTGCTTGACTTGCGACCCGCCGGCGACCCATCATTTCAGAACCTGATTGCCTATCGATGGCGCTCTGACAAAGCGTGGAAGATTGTGGTGTCGAATCTGGGCGCCTCCCCTTCCCAAGGCAGCATCCTGCTTGAACGCGACGTTGACCCGAGCCGTCACTACGCCTTCGTCGACCAATTGAACGATCGGTCCTGCGAATGGAGCGGACGTGACCTCTCAGCCGGCGGACTCTTTGTGCGCCTGGAAGCCTATCAAAGCCACATCTTTGATGTCGCCATCCGGTGAATCGTACCCTGAGAGTACAACGGAAGTCACTCTTTCCGGCTCAAGATGCGCATCATCTGAAATGGTGCTGTCCGATGATGAGGGGTAGGCCGTCTGGTTAGTCAGAACATATGCTCGATTTATGACCCAAATTTCTTCCACTACATATTTCATTATATAAAATATAGTAAGTAAAATTTACATCGTTAGGGTTCGTTCCGAAAAAAATTTATGTTGAATTGCATTCCCTTTAACTTGCCCCACACCCGCGATCGAGAGCTACGTGCCAAAATAAGATTGTTGATTCCAAAGCCTGATTAGGGTTCGCTGGGAAAAATTTTGATTTATACCCACTCTTCCCACTCTTGGGAATTGCCTCCCTGGCGAAACCGCTGATCGCCCACCCCTCTGTCTCACGATGTTTGTAGTGGAAAGTCTCATCGTTGCGATAAAGAGTCTTTGACCCAGGCCGAGGGAAACTTATGCCGCGCCTCAAATGATATATAGTCTACATTCCTAGTCTAGTTCCGTCAAGCCGCAGGGGACGCTGGCGAGCTTTGAAAACGGCGGCGGGAAGCAATTGACCGAAACCTACGATTACAACAACCGCCTGCAGGTGGTGCGCTTGCAGTTGGCGCCCTACCAGACCACCAATGACCTGGTCTGCTGGGTGTACAATGACTACAGCAATGTGGCCAATCCCACCGCGTGTTCGATTCCTTCGCAAGGGACGGGGAATGATGGCGACGTGGTGGGGCAGTATGAGAAAGACACGGTGAATACCAGTTTGAGTCACACGGTGGGCCTGACGTATGATCCCACGCACCGGCTGACCCGTTCCGTGGCCACGGGCAATGCCACGCACAACCTGACGTTCTCTTATGATCGCTACGGCAACATGACCTGCCAGACGAACGGCCAGACGCAAGGGCCGTGCCCCAACTATTCCTTCAGCGCTTCGACCAATCGCATTACGACTTCCGGCTTCACTTACGATGCCGCCGGGGACTTGACCAGCGACGGCACGCACAGCTACCAGTACGATGCGGAAGGGAGACTGATCAGCGTTGATAACGGGACGACGGCGAGCTATGTGTATAATGCCCTGGGCTGGCGGGTGGAGAAGCAGGTGGGGGGAACGTATACGGAATATCTGTTTGGGCGGGAGGGGGAGCCGGTGGGGGAGAACAATCGCGGCACGTGGGTGGATGCGTGGGTAAGCTTCCAGGGGGTGCACATTGCGCACATCATCGGCGGGCAGACGTATTTTGCGCACGCCGACCGGGTAGGGACGACGTTCATGGTGACGGATGAAAATGGGAATGTGGTGCAGGATGAATTGCATTACCCCTGGGGACAGGAATGGACGAGGGTGGGGACGATGGAGGAAGAGCGCTTCGCGCGGCTCAACCATCGCGATTCGGAAACCAGCCTTGATCCAACACACTTCCGGATGTATTCATCGGGTGTGGGTCGCTGGCTGACGCCGGATCCGGTGCGGGCTTGCCCGCTGCATCCACAGAATTTCGACCGCTACGCCTATGTCGGAAACAGTCCCACCAATCGCACCGATCCGCACGGAGACGCGGTTTATCCGGGATTCGACTACCCTTACATCGACTACGGTTACTACCCGCCTGGATATGGCTACGACGAATTCGATTACCTAAGCTATTATTATGATTTCGTACCCGTGGGCGACATTGTGCTTGAGGGCGCTGGGGTTCTTTTATGTCCCGAATGCGATGTTGTCGTAATAAGGATGGTTGTAGCCTATCAGCTGTATCTGTTGCATGAGTGCGAGGCTCAATACCAAAGAGATCTCAAAGGTAGAAGACTGAGTGATCCCGGCGCGAGGTCACGCTGCTATGAGTCAGCGCTCAACAGAAA
>Ga0209062_1002311_pt1 | contig 26370 bp, 22 predicted proteins | sample Coa_R2_2_FD_187158 | JGI IMG/M metagenome (GOLD analysis project Ga0209062, IMG submission 187158) | Surface soil microbial communities from Centralia Pennsylvania, which are recovering from an underground coalmine fire - Coalmine... | ecosystem: Environmental > Terrestrial > Soil > Unclassified... | reverse complement strand
CAGCGCCGCGTTCATCATGCCTTTGGCGTCGTAGGGTGTGACCGGGTACACGACCTTTAGTCCGGGGATGTGGTGCACCAGGGCCGTCCAGTCCTGAGAGTGCTGCGCCCCGTATTTCGAACCCACCGAGATGCGCAAGACGACCGGCATCGTCAAGGTGCCCGCCGACATCGCCTGCCACTTGGCGAGTTGATTGAAAATCTCATCGCCGGCCCGGCCCATGAAGTCGGCGTACATCAGCTCGGCGACGACCCTGCCGCCTTCCATCGCATAGCCCACCGCCGCGCCCACGATGCCGGCCTCGGAGATGGGCGCATTGAACAAGCGGTGATAGGGCAGCGCCTCCGTCAGCCCGCGATACACGGCGAAGGCACCGCCCCAGTCTCGATTCTCCTCCCCGAAAGCAATCATGGTGGGATCGATGGCGAAACGGTGCAGCAGCGCCTCGAAGATGGCATCCCGCACGTTGTAGACCTTCAGCCTCGGCACAGCTTGCCCGTCCTCAAAGGCCGTGCGGACCTTACCGCGAATCTGCTGCACGCGAGGGTTGTCCGCCAGGTCCTGCAAGAGCTCGGGCTGCCGGTCGTCGAATCGCTCGACCCGCCGGTTGGAGAACATCACCGTGCCGACCATCTCGGAATCGATGCCGGCGCGCGGGCTGACGTCGAGGCTCGTGGCGAGAGCGAACATCTCAAAGACCATCTCCTCGACGCGCGCCTTCGTCTCGTCCAGCACATCCTCGCCGATGACGCCGCTGCGCAGCAGGCGGTCGCGGAAGGCGGCCAGGCCATCGGCCGCCCGCCAACGCTCGATCTCCTCCTTCGAGCGGTAGCTCGACGCATCGGAGGGCGAGTGCCCGCTAAAGCGGTAGGTGAGTGTGTCCAACAGGACCGGCCCAAGGCCTTGCTGCAGGAGATATTTCTTGCGCCGGAAGGCGTCGATCACGGCCAGCGGATCATAGCCATTCACCCGCTCGGCGTGCATCTGCTCGGGGTTGACGCCGGCGCCGATGCGCGCGATGAACCGGACGCCCATCGTCTCGCCCCAGGTCTGCCCGCCCATCCCGTAGAAGTTGTCCATGCAATTGAAGATGATGGGCAAACCGCCGCCGAGGGATTGGTCCCACAGCGTGCGATACTGGTCCATGCTGGCGAAGGTGATGCCTTCCCAGACGGGGCCGCAGCCGAAGGAGGCATCGCCGATATTGGCCACGATGATGCCCGGCTTGCGATTGATCCGCTTGAACAGGGCCGCGCCAGGGGCGATGGAGCCGGAGCCGCCGACGATGGCGTTGTTGGGATAGATGCCGAACGGGGCAAAGAAGGCGTGCATCGAGCCGCCCAGGCCGCGGTTGAAGCCGGTTTCGCGCGCGAAGATCTCGCTGTAGGCCCCGTAGACGAAGAAGCGCAACGCGAGATCCCGTACCGTCCCGCTGTAGCCCTTTTCGACGGGGCCCAGGATGGCGCCGTCGCGGTAGGAGCGCATGATCGCGAGCAGGTGGTCGTCGCCGAGTTGCCGGATGGCGGAGAAGCCCTTGGCCAGGATCTCGCCGTGACTGCGATGCGAGCCGAAGATGTGGTCGTCGGGGGTCAGCGAGAAGGCCATGCCGACCGCGGCCGCCTCCTGGCCGATGGAGAGGTGGGCGGGACCGGCGTGGCTGTAGGCGACGCCCTTGTAGCTGCCCGTTACCTTGATCTCGTTGAGGATCGCCTCGAATTCGCGAATCGCGCACATGTCGTGCCACATGTTCAGGAAATCGTCCACCGCGTAGTGCGCTAGCTCTTCCTCAATCGTCCGGTCATAGGCGTTGACGGGGATATCGGAGAACCGCACGGTATCCCTGCTGAAGGCCTGCCGTGGCTCGACAATGATGGATTTGGTCAACTCACCTGACTCCTAATGGGTCTGCGGCTTGCAGAATCGCCTCACGTAGCGCTCCGGACACCGCGGGATGCAGAAAGAACACGTCCTTCGTGACCGCCGGAGTCCGATCCTCCCGCGTCCTCGCGGTGAGGCGAGCAAAGGCCGGGCGGGTGGAATGCGGCGAGGGTCGATCTTCTCCATTATAGGGCATCCGAGGTCGACGCTCGGGCCAGGCACCGCGGGCGACTTGCGCGCCGGGAGGGGGGTCAGTATACTCATCCAATGCGCGGCGGCGGAAGCACTTGTCGGCCCGTCGTGGGCGCGCCCGCACCTGGAGAGGAGCATTTGACATGCAAGCAGGCGGTACGGCGCAGCAGCTTCGCGGCCTATTTCGCCTCGACGGAAAGGTTGCCCTGGTCGCGGGCGGCTACGGCGGCATCGGTGAGGCCGTTACCTGGGCGCTGGCCGCGTACGGCGCGCGCGTGGCTATCTCGGGCCGCTCGGTCGAGCGCGCGCAAGCGCTGGCCGGCCGGCTGGGAGATGCGGGGTACACCGCATTCGCCACGTCGTTCGACATCCTGCAGGTCGAGTCAATCCGCCGCCACGTCGATGAGGTGGCGGCCGCGCTGGGCGGCGTTGATATACTGGTCAATTGCGTCGGGGCACAGCGCGAGGAGCGAGCCGAGGAGGTGACGGAAAGCGCCTGGGATAACGTGTCCGACGTCAACCTCAAAGGCGCCTTCTTCCTCTCCCAGGCGGCGGGGCGCCACCAGCTCGCGACGGGCGGTGGGCGCCAGATCCATCTCTCTTCCGTACGCAGCCAGCTGGGATTGCGTGGCCGCGGTTACGCGGCATACTGTAGCACCAAGGGCGGCCTCAATCTATTGGTCAAGCAGCTCGCCGCCGAGTGGGCCCCGCATCACATCCTGGTCAATGGGGTTGCACCGACCTTTGTCCGGACCGAGTTTGTACGCCCGTATCTGGAGGATAAGGGTTTCTATGAGGGTTTGATCGGCCGCATTCCGCTGCAACGCATCGCCGAACCAATTGACTGCGCGGGGGCTGTGCTCTTCCTGGCAAGCCCGGCGTCGGCATTCATCACAGGGCAGGTTCTCTTCGTCGACGGCGGGATTACCGCGACACAGTGACCCGAAGGGCGCAATATATGCCGTGGTTCATGGACTTTCCCGTCCAGGACGGGAAGCGCCTCTTCGCCGATACAGTATCGCCTCGACTGGCCTGACGGGAGCGACGATCCGGCATGCGTCAGGCCATCGCCCTTGTCCACCTGGTCATCAGCCGCTCCCTGTCCACACCGGGTCTGCTGTTCATCCGCCTGTTGGGAACGCTCCTGGCGGTGACGCTGGTCTGCGGCGTGTCCCTCTACAGCAATGCCATGGGCGACGCCATGTTGCAGTCCACCCTGGGGCGCGATTCGGGGAGCCAATACCTCGCCATCAGCGCGTCCAACCGCAGCCTCACGGCGACCGAGTACGCCTCTCTTGACGCCTATGTCCGCCACCAGATGGCCAACGACCTCGGCCTGCCCATCACCGACCTATACGCCCATCACAACACGGCGAATATGCCCATCTATCAGGGCAATCGGCCGCTCCAGGCCCAGACGGCCCCGCTGGCCGGCGTCGTCTTCGACTATTATGAGGGTTTTGCCGGCCAGGTGAGGGTGATGGAGGGGACGCTGTCGGTCCCGGCCCGTCCGGCGAGAACGGTGATCCCTATCGCCCTCTCCTCCTCCACGGCCCACCGCCTGCACTCCCGCGTAGGCTCGCGCCTGCTGATCTCCAGGGCGGGGCGCAAGGCCCTTGGCCCGCCGCTTATCGTGACTGCTATCTACATGCCCAGGGACCCTGGAAGCGCCTTTTGGGCCGATAATTCCGGCACTCAGGGCTATCTCTCGGCCATTGTCCCCAGGTTCGACGATTTCATGGCCCTGCAGAATCTCCCTGCCGATGTGCCACCGCAGTTTTTCTGGCGCGTACGTACCGACGTGCGCCTCATCCACCTGGATATGTCTCAACACGTGCTCGACGCTCTGGCCCGCGTGAACAGCCGGGCCGCGGTGCTGGTGCCGGGTGCCACGTTGATCGAGTCGCTCAGTCTGGACATCAACGGCTTTCTTTACCAATACGCCCTGCTACCGTTCATCCTGTACGTATTGGTCGTGCCGATCGTAGCGGTCATCCTCTATGCGGTGGCGGTGACGACGGCGCTGGTGATCGAGCGTCAGGCCGCGGAGATCGTGCTACTGCGCAGTCGCGGCGCGAGCAATGGCCAGATTCTGGGCCTGTATCTCATGGAGGGACTACTGTTCGGTCTGCTCGCCACTCTCATCGGCCCGCTGCTCGGCTTGCCGCTGGCGGGCGCGATCGGCCTGGCGTCGGGTTTCCTCCAATTCTCCGGCGGTCTGCCCTTCTCGTTCTCCCTGGGGCCACAAACAGTCCTGATTGGTGCCCTCACTGCCCTCATCGCTTTCCTGATTAGCCTGCTGCCGGCGTTTGCGGCCGCGCGGCAAAGCATGGGCGCCTTCAGGCAAGGACAGACGAGGCTTGGCCGTCGCCCTCTCTGGCAGCGCCTCTTTGTAGACCTCCTGCTGCTGGCCCTGGCGCTCTATGGCTATTGGATCTTGCGACGCCAGGGCGCGATCGCCTCCTCGAACGGGCAGGCCGCGCTGGCCCAGGACCCGGTCATCGCGCTGGCCCCATTGGCCTTCGCCCTGGCACTGGCGCTATTGCTGGCTCGCGTCCTGCCGTGGTTGGCCGCGCTTGCTCTCGTGCTGGGCCGGCGCTCCTCGGCCCCGCTGAGCATCAGCCTGCAGAGCGTCGCCCGCGCGCCGCGCCAACCCATGCGGCTGGTGCAGTTGCTGGCCCTTACCCTGACCCTGGGCGTGTTTGCCGCCACCGTGGCCGGCGTGGTCGGCGCCAATGCCGCCGACCGGGCGCTGTACCAGGCGGGCAGTACGCTCCGCCTGGCGCTATTCAATCCTGCCAACAGGAGCTATCAGACCTTGCCGCAGGTCCGGCACCTGCCGGGCGTCCGCGCGGCCAGCCTGGCGCTGCGTATCGAGAGCCAGGGCAACGATGCGAACACCACTATCGATGGCTCGACCACGGTGAACATGCTGGGCGTGGACCCCGCTTCTCTACGGGATGTGATCTGGTTTCGCCCCGACTTTTCGGACCAGCCAATGCCCCGCCTGCTGGGCCACCTCGCCGGCGCGACGAGTCCCAATGCCATCGTCAGCCCGGGTTTCCTCAGCGCTACCGGGCTGCACATCGGCGACGCGTTCGAGATAGTCACGGCGAAAGGGCGCCATGTGCGCGGCCGTGTGGCCGCCGTTGCCTCTTACTTCCCCACGCTTGATCCGACACAGTATCCCTTCGTCGTCTTCAATCTGCACTACCTCAACGCGACTACCCATGCCCCTGGTGCCAATGAAATCTGGCTCAAAACCATTCCCGACCCGCGATATCTGGACGCCCTGGTTCAGACCGTCCGGAGCGATCTGCTGCTGCCGGTCATCGACTATCAGGGCGTAGCCCCGGCCTTTAGCGCTGCCGACGATCCCTTGCGGGCGGGCGTGTATGGTGTCGTCTCGATCGGCTTCCTGTTTGCCCTGCTCCTGGCGCTGCTCGGCTTGTTTACCTATGCCTATCTGGCCTTGCAGCGCCGCTTGGGCGAATTCGCCATCGTGCGGGCGTTAGGCCTGTCCCCCGCGCAATTGCGCTGGCTCCTCCTCAGCGAACAGTTCTTCTTGCTGGGTGCAGGGGTCGGCGGCGGGCTGGTCGGCGGCGTGCTGACCAGCCGCCTCTTCCTGCCCTATATGCCGATCGCGTCCGGCATCATACCGCCGTTCCTGGTCACGATCCCCTGGACGGCCATCGAGCAGTTCGTCGCCGTTATCCTGATCGCCGCCGCGCCAATCCTGGCAGCACACGCCTGGGTGCTGATGCGCCTGCAGCTCGGCCATGTGCTGCGCCTGGGCGAGGGTTAGCGCATGCCTATCCGCGCGACGGTTCGGCCATCGTCTCCCGCGCCTTGCGCGATAGCTCCGCCAGATGGCCGTCATTGGCCAGTACCTGCTCCAGATGCCGCATGCGCTGCGGTCCCGCGGTCCGGAGCATGGTCTCTCCGTATGCGCGCTCGATCCAGAAGCGCGCCGCACCGGCGATCGTCTCGCGCAATTCGGGGAGCAATGCGGCAGGATAGCGCTGGCACAGATTGATCGTGAACATGCGCCGCCGCGTGCCGCCGCCGAACGAGGCGTGCTTGGTGTTATGGTTGAACAGGACGAGGTCACCGGGCTGGGTCTCCAGCGCTATGGCCGGCACCTGGCGGCCGTCGATGCCCCACAACTCCTGGCCACGGCCGATCTGCTCTTGCAGCGCTTGCGCAAAGCGGTCATCGGTGAAGCAACTACCCGGGATCACGCGGAGGCAGCCGGAGCCGGCGCCCACCGGGTCGAGATAGAAGGCCATCTTGATGTGCAGGATGCCGTTGGTGCGCCAGCCGTCGGAATGCCAGCGGGTATCACCCACGTAGAAGTTGCCGTCGCTGCCCATGTAGTTGAAGTCATCTCCCAGCAGCTTGCCGGCGATCTCCAGGATGCGCGGATCGTCCAGCAGGGCGCAGAGTCGCTCGTCCTGGTCGATGAACGGGACCAGTGCCGAGCGCGCCCGGCCATCGTGTGCTTTACCGGCATGTCCGCCGCCGTGTCGCTGCCAGACATCCTCAAAGGCCTGGGTCATCTCCTCGATCTTGTCCGCGAAGAGGCCGGGGAACCCCAGGTAGCCGAACGTCCGGAAAAATGTACACTGCTGCTCCGAGAGATACATCCTTGTCCCACCTCCTGCGTGGTCCGCATCCCTACTCGGCGGCTCCAACCGCGGCGCCGCGTGATCTCGGTGCTCACAGCATAATCGCGGGCAGACCTGTCCTGCAAACTGTTGACAGAATACCGCTGCCCCTATAGTATCTACTATCATGGGCCGGTGGGAGGCCGCCAGCTCCATGAGAAGCCCGTCAACCGCGGCGAGGCATGTGCGGCTCATGACGCGGCCCGCGCCCTTGTGGTACTCTGTGTCAACGGGTGCTCCCAGTGAAGCGGAAAGGAGGTCGGAACCGATCGTTAGCCACGTTCCTGACCAGGGAATCGGGGCTACTCACGCCATGCATTGGACGCTAAGGCGCGTATCGCCGGTCATCAGTTCAACATCTAGATCGAAGGAGATGTCAAGATGCGCCGCGCATTCCCATCCTGGCTTCGCTGGGGCCTGGCAGCCTGCATCGTCAGCGCCCTTGCCACGTTCCCTTCAGCGCATTCCTCGCACGCCGCCGGCAAGGTCACCCTGACCTGGGAGACCTCGGACGACCCCTTCTGGACGTCCGCCTCCCAGACCGTTATCAACGCCTACACCAAGCTCCACCCCAACGTGTCGGTCAGCCTGATAAAAGTGCCCAGCGCCAACTACGACCAGAAGTTGTTTCTCCAGGCCGCCTCGGGTACCCTGCCGGACGTCGTTCGGACGTCTGATGGGGAGACCGTGCCGCTCGCATCGCACCATATCCTCCTCGATATGCAGCCCTTTGTAAACGCCGATCCCAGCTTCAACGTCGGCGATATCTACCAGAACTTCTTGAACCTGGGCCGACTGCCGGGCCAGAGCGGCCTCTACATGATGCCGTTCTCGGCCGATGCCGTCCTGATGTTCTATAACAAGGACATGTTCGACAAAGCGGGCGTGGCGTATCCAACCGCGAAGTGGACGTATCAGGATTTCCTGAAGGCCGCGCAGAAGCTGACCCTGAAAGACAGCAGCGGCAAGGTCACGCAGTGGGCTATATCCGGAGCCCTGACCGGCTGGTGGGCAACCTATGCACCGTGGATTCGGGGCTTCGGTGGCGACGTGTTGACACCCGACGGAAAGCACTCCAACCTCTCCTCGCCGGGGTCGCTGGCCGGCATACAGGCCCTCGCGGATCTGGTCCTCAAGTACAAGGTAGAACCCGGACCATCAGTGGTGTTCCCGACTGACCCCTTCTTCTCCGGCCACGCGGCTATGTATTTCAGCGTACATGGCGCTGTTGGCGCGGTTCAACAGGCAGTCGGCAAGAAGTTTAGGTGGGACGTCCAGGTGATGCCGTCTTTCCCCAACGGATCGCGCTGGAATGGCATGGGCACAGCCGGCTGGGCCGTCTCGGCCGGTTCCAAGAACCGCAGCGCGGCGTGGGATATCGTCAAGTTTGTCGGCAGCGTGCAGGGCCAGACCGCCCTGGCCAAGCTGGGCGTTACCATGCCCATCCGCAAGTCGATGCTCAACAACCCGGTCTGGAAGGTACCGGGACTGAATAACCAGGCTTTCGTCCAGGCCATCAAGACCGGCATGATGCCGCCGCAGTTGACTCCCCTGGACTCTGCCATCAACTGCGGTACCGTCTACTTTGGGCTCAGCAGCACGACAATCGCGACGATGTTTAGCCAGATCCTGCACGGCACACCGGTGGCCACGGCGGCGAAGACGGCCGACGCGGCAATCAACGGGTGCGTCAATTCGCTCAGTAGCTAGGACGAGTCTGGCGTAAGTCGCCGATGCGGAGCGGTGGGGCCTCCTCCACCGCTCCGCCCGGACAACCTGTAGCACGTGGAAGGATCCTGGCCTTGGCACTCGTGATGTCGTCTTCGGCTAGCGCCAGGCGGCGGGCGCTGCGGCGCAACCTGGAAGGCTGGCTCTTCGTGTCGCCGGTGGTGTTGGGCCTGCTCTGCTGGACCCTGACACCCTTCGTCGCCGCGTTTTATTTCAGCTTCACCAACTACGACCTCCTGTCGGCGCCGATCTTCCGCGGACTGCGGAATTACGGTCGCTTACTGGGCGATCCCCTATTTTGGCAAAGTGTGAAGGTCACGCTTTCTTTCACAGCCATGTTCCTGCCACTCAGCATGATCATCGGCCTGGGAATGGCCCTGTTGCTCAACCAGAGGGTACGCGGGATCGCGCTATTGCGCACCGCGTTTTACATCCCCTCCATCGTGCCGCTGGTCGCGACGGCGGTGCTGTGGATCTGGATCCTCAATCCGACCGGCGGCCTGCTCAACACGGCGCTGCAAGCGCTGCACCTCCCCACCGGGCTGTGGCTCACCGATCCGAAGAGCGCCCTACCGTCGCTGGTGCTGATCGGCCTGTGGTCCGTCGGGGGTGGTATGATCGTGTTCCTGGCCGGCCTGCAGGGCGTGCCCGAGGAGTACTACGAGGCCGCGAAGATCGATGGCGCTTCCACGCTCAGGCAGTTCTGGCATGTGACGCTGCCGATGATCTCGCCCACGCTGTTCTATCAGTTGATTCTTGGCCTAATCGCCTCGATGCAATACTTCACCCAGGCCTTCGTCCTGGGCGGTGCCAGTGGCGGTGGTTTGGGAGAGCCGGCCAATAGCACGCTATTTCTCTCCATCTACATCTATCAGATAGCCTTCAGTTACTATCAGATGGGTTACGCTTGCGCCTTATCGGTGGTTCTCTTCGCGATGATCCTGGCGCTCACGCTTGTCCTGTTCGGTTCACAGCGGTTCTGGGTATTTTATGGTGACCGCTGATGAATACGACGCTCGTACCTGGTAGCGCCGCCGCGCCCGATTCCAGGGTCGCCACGGCCCGAACGCGGGCGCGATATGGCCGCCTCATCTGGCGGGTGATCCTGCACGTCGTGCTCTATGCCGGCGCCGTGATCTTCCTGATACCGCTCTTCTGGATGCTCTCCACCGCGCTCAAGACGCTGCAGGAGACCTATGCCTACCCACCCAGCCTGTGGCCAAGCGTACCGCAGTGGCAGAACTTCAAAGTGGCCTGGACGCAACTCAACTTCACGCTGTATACCTACCACACCTTGTTCATCACCGCGACCTCGATGGTCGGCGTGCTGGCGACCTCGTCGCTGTGCGCTTATGGCTTCGCGCGCTTGCAGTTCTGGGGCCGCGATGTCCTGTTCATCTGCGTGATTGCCTCGGTGATGCTGCCGTTCACCGTCACCGTGCTGCCGCTCTATATCATTTTCAGGGATCTGGGCTGGCTGGACACCTTCAAGCCGTTGATCATTCCGGCCTGGTTCGGCGGCGGCGCCTTCAACATCTTCCTGTTGCGGCAGTTCTTCCAGACCATCCCCCGCGACCTGGACGAAGCGGCACGCATCGACGGCTGCTCGACCTTCGGCATCTTCTGGCGCATCCTGCTGCCGCTCGCCAAGCCGGCAATATCCGTGGTGGCCATCCTCTGGTTTCAGAACTCCTGGACCGATCTGCTCGGACCGGTGATCTACCTCAATTCGGCGGACAAATATACGCTGGCCATGGGCGTCTACTCATTTGCCGCCAGCGCTGCCAGTGTGGCCGTCCATCACGAGGAGTGGCTGATGTCCGTGGCCTTCGCCATGGTCTTGCCGGTCGCCATGATCTTCCTGGCGGCGCAACGCTATATGATCCGCGGTGTCGTCCTGAGCGGCATTAAGGGCTAGCGTCGTTTGAGCCTGGGCGGAGGTCAATGTGGATTTTCTAGAAAGGATTGGCTACATCGATGACGGCGGCAAGCGCCATGAGCCAGGGGCCCCGGCCATCTCTCTCCTTTGGCCTGCAATTGGGACCGCAGACCGTCCCCTGGAGCGAGTTGCGCCGCTGGACGCTCAAGGCGGAGGGACTGGGCTTCGATAGCGTCTGGCTGGCGGATCACTTCATCTGGGGTTTCAGGCATACCCCGCACCAGATCGTGGAGATGTGGAGCGGGCTGGCCGCCCTGGCCGCCAGCACCACGCGCATCCGCCTCGGCTCGCTGGTCGCCAGCGTCACGCATCGCAACCCCGGCATCACGGCGGTAAGCGCGGCCACCATCGACCAGATCAGCGGTGGGCGCTTCGTGCTGGGGCTCGGCGCCGGCTGGTCCGAACGGGAGCATCGCGCCTACGGCATCCCCCTGCCTCCGCCGTCCACCAGGATGGCCATGCTGGCCGAGGCCATCCAGATCTGCCGCCTGCTCTGGACCGGCGATCGCGTCAGCTTCGAGGGCAAGCACTTCCACCTTGACGACGCGGCCTGCGAGATCAAGCCGCTGCAGAACCCGCTGCCGATCCTGGTCGGCGCCATGGGCGAGCAGATCGGCTTGCGCGTAGTCGCGCAGCACGCCGATATCTGGAACATGGTCGGGGGAGACCTGGAGGTGCTGTCGCGCAAGCTGGGGGTGCTCGATCGGTACTGCGAGGAGGCGGGGCGCAATCCGGCGAGCTTGCGCCGCTCCATCGAAGTGCCCATCGCCGTTGCCACCGACAAGGTAACCCTTCAGCGGCGCCTCGAGCGCGTCATCCAGCACCGCGGCTACCCGCCGGAACGCGCCGCCGAGATCATCATCGCCGGCAGCCCCGAGCAATGCATCGAGAAGATCCAGCGCTATGGCGAGCTGGGCGTGAGCGAGTTCATGCTGATCACCCTGACGCCATTCGACGACGATGAGCTTGAGACGTTCGCCGAGCGCGTGCTGCCCGCGTTCAAGCAGAATGCCATCGGTTCCGGGGAGGCCAGCTGATGGCCGATTCGACGCTGGCCCTGGCGCTGGTCGGCTGCGGCGGCATGGGGTTGCGCCACCTGCAAGGGATGGCGGAACTGCAGCGTACGGGTATCTCCCCATTCGATTTGGCCGCGGTCTGCGACGCCCGGCGCGAGGCAGCCATGCGCGCCGCCGATATGGCCGAGGAGGTGCTCGGGCGACGTCCGGCGATCTACACCGGACTCGACGAGCTGCTGGCCGGCTCGGACGGTCGGCTGCTGGATGCCGTCGATCTGGTCACGGATGTCGGCGCCCACCATAGCCTGGGGGTGCCGGTGCTACTGGCCGGCAAGCACCTGCTGTGTGAGAAGCCGTTGGGGCTGACGGTGCGCGCCTCCCGGCTGCTGGTCGAGGCGGCGACGCAGGCCGGCGTGGTGCTCGCCACCGCGGAGAATTATCGTCGCGACCCGATCAACCGGCTGGTCGCGGCGCTGCTCCAGGGCGGCGCCATCGGCCGCCCGTTCATGGCCCTGCAGGAATCGGTCGGCGGCGGTCGCGCGGTGACGATCACGCCCTGGCGCCACTATAAGGACCGTGGCGGCATCGTGGTCGATATGGGCGTGCACTACACCGATCTCTGGCTCTACTTCCTCGGACCGATCGCGCGCGTCACGGGCCGGGTCGCCCTGTTCGAGCCGCTGCGGCAGGTCGAGGCCATGACCGGCCCTCTGGCCGCCTTCTATGTCGGAGGAAGCAGCACGGATGCGCCGGTGGCGGCAACGGCCGAAGATACGGTCTCCGGCCAGGTGACCTTCGCCGATGGGGCCCTCGGGCACCTGCTGCTCAGCCTCGCGGGCCATGGCGAAGGCTATTTCATGCGCCGGTTCTACGGCAGCGACGGCGCGCTGGACGCACCCGCCGATCGTACGGGCCGCTCGGCGCGCCTCGCCGGAACAGCCAGGGATGGCTTCCGCGTCCTGGACGAGGCCGCGGTGCGCTCCTTGGTGCCGGGGTTCAGCCTCGACGAGCCGACAAGCCGGCTGTTCGGCGCCTCTCTGCTGGCCTCCTATGATTTACCGTTCGAGGCGGTCGACTCCAAGCTGTTGGCCCTGGAGCTGGAGGACTTCGGGCGCGCCATCCTCGATGGCCGGCCACCCGAGGTCGATGGGCAAGGCGGCCTGGATGCCGTGGCGGCCATCTACGCCTTCTTCGAGGCGTCGGTAGCCGGCAAAGAGGTGGGCCTGGCGGAGGTGGCTGCCGGCGCCTTCGATGGCTATCAGCGCGAGATCGACGTTGCACTCGGCCTCACCGCCGGGGAGGAGCGACCATGAGCCCCGTCAGGCCGGTGCAGTTCGGTTTCTGCGTGCCCATCTTTGCTTATCCCGGGCCGGCGCTGTTTCGCACGCCGAGCTACGAGCGCCTGGAGCCGCACACCACCCTGGCGGCCGCCGTGGAATGCGAGAAGCTCGGCTACGACTCGCTCTGGGTGGCCGATCACTTCTTCCTCGGCCCCGAAGGCGCAATCCTCGAAGGCTGGACGACCATGTGCGTGCTGGCCGGGCTGACCAGCCGGATCAAACTGGGATCGATCCACCTGTGCACCGGCTTTCGTAACCCGGCCCTGCTGGCCAAGATGGCCGCGACCCTCGATGTGCTCAGCAACGGCCGGCTCATCTTCTTCGCCGACTCCGGCAATAGGCGCGTCGAGTTCGAGGCTTACGACTTTCCCTGGCATGAGGAAAGCCCGGTGCGCAATGCGCGTATGCGCGAGGCGCTGGAACTGATCCTGCGCCTGTGGCAGGAGCCCGGACCGGTCACCGTCGAAGGCCAATACTACGCGGCGCACCGGGCGCTGTGCCTGCCGCATCCCGTGCAGCGGCCCCACCCGCCCCTATGGCTGGGTGAGGTGCCCGACGAGGTGATGCTGGCCGCCACGGCGGAGCTGGCCGACGGCTGGAACACCACGCCGGTCTCCGTCCCAGAGCTACGCAAACGGCTGGCGCGCGTCGAGGCAGCCTGTACTGCATCCGGCAGGCGGCTGAGCGAGCTAGAGCTCTCATTGGAGACGCAGGTACTCATCGCGCCTACACGCCAACGCGTCACGGAGCTGCTGGAACACGCGGCTCACCTCGGTCAAGCCGGGGAGGCAGCAGGCAACGCCCCAAGGTTGATGGAGGACTGCTGGCTGGTCGGCACGCCCGACGATGTTATTGCGCGCATCGAGGAGTATCGCGCGCTGGGGATCAGCCATTTCATGCTCTGGTTCATGGATTTTCCCGGCATGGAGGGGGTGCGGCTCTTCGCCCAGACCGTCCTGCCGCACTTCAAGGCCGCAACGGTCTGAAGCAGTGTTGCTAAGGTAGAGAGGGGAGAGACGACATGTTGCTGGGATACAGCACGTGGGGCATGCCGGCATTGCCGATCGAGGTGACCTTGCAACACGTGGCGGACCTGGGCTTCGAGGGGGTCGAACTGACCGTCGTCCCGGGCTATTCGACGGAACTCAGCCGGCTCGACACGGCCGAGCGCCGGCGCATTCGCCGATTGCTGGATCAACACAGGCTGGCGCTGCCGTCGATCGCCGTGCATCGCGACTTGGTGGTCGACGATGCGCAGGAGTGGGCGGCCAACCTCGCCTACCTGCAAGCCAGCATCGATCTGGCGGTGGAGCTGGCGGGGCCAGAAGGCATGCCCGCGATCAACAATCTCGCGGGCGGTAAATCGGGCGAGTTCGACCGGCAGCATGCGCGCCTGGTGGAGCGGTTGCAGCAGGTCCTGACCTACGCCGCGCGGCGCGGCGTGACCATCGCCGTGGAGCCCCACGTCTTCACCATCCTGGAATCGCCGACCATGACAAAACACCTGGTCGAGGAGATTGACTCGCCGTATCTGCGCGTGCAGTTCGACATCAGCCACTTCGACGTTCTGGGCTACACCATCGAGGAGACGGTACCGCTGCTGGCGCCGCTCGCCGTACACACCCACCTCAAAGACCAGCGAGGCCGGGCGCCGCGGCACGAGTTTCTGATCCCCGGCGAGGGCAATTTCGACTACGTCCGCTATCTCAAAGCGATGCGTGAGGCCGGGTATGACGGCTTCATCACCGGAGAGGTGAGCGTGATGGTGCAGCGGCGTCCCGGCTACGATCCGCTCGCCGCCACGACCCTGACCTACCAGACGCTCGCGCGCGCCTTCGAGGTGGCCGGGATCCCGCGTGCCGGGCGCCGAGTCTGAGACAGTTCGAGAGGAGAACTAATGGCGCATACACCGGGCGGGCTCACCGGCGTGGTGGCGATTCTGGTCACGCCCTTCACCGACGATGACCAACTGGACCTGCCGGGGCTGGAGCGCGTGGTGGAGTATACGCTGGGGCTGGGCGTGCATGGGCTGGGCATCGGCCTGGCCAGCGAGTACCTCGCGCTCAGCGATGAGGAGTGCATCGCCGTCGCGCGGACCCTCGTGCGGGCCGCGCGCCGCCGCGTACCTGTCGTGATGAGTTGCGGGCGCCCCTCCACCGCGGCGACGATCAGCCTGGCACGAGCCCTCGAGGCCTGCGGGGTCGATGCGTTGATGGTGTTGCCCCCGTATGTGCTCCAGCCTTCCGTAGCCGGACTGGAGGCGCACTTCCGCGCGATTGCCGCGGCGGTGCAGACGCCGCTCGTCGTACAGGATGCGCCCGACCTGAGCGGCGTGACCCTGCCGCCGCCGCTGCTGGCGCAGTTGGTGCAGCAGGTGCCCGGCATTCGCTATTTGAAGATCGAAGCGATGCCGCCGGCGCCCAAGATCGCCGCGGTAGCCCGTCTGCTGGGTGCAAACACAGAGGCGACGCTGATCGGCGGGGCTGGCGGACTCTATCTGGTCGATGAGCTGCGCCGAGGCGCGCGCGCCACGATGCCGGGCTGCGCCTACGCGGACCTCTTCGTCCGTATCTGGGACCTCTTCAGCGGCGGTGATCTGCCGGGGGCGCAACGCGCTCTGCAGCGGGCGCTGCCCTTGCTGGTGCTGGTGGGCCAATCCTTTACAGGCTTCGTTGGCACGCAGAAGGAATGGCTCCGCCGCGCCGGCGTGATTCGCTCGGCCCGCCTGCGGGCGCCGGCGGAGCCGCTGGCGGACGACCTGTACGCCGACTTCGCGGCGGCGCTGGTAGAGGCGCGGTGACCGCGGGCCGGGACACTGGTCGTTACCAGAGGGAGGCGAGATGAAGATCGTTGACATCACCATCACACCGTTCAAGACGCAGGTGGACCGGTTTGAGAACGGCGCGGCCCAGCCACGGACAGACATCGTGCAGACCATCACCACGATCGTCACCGACGAGGGCGCGGAGGGGTACTACCTCGGCGGCCATTCTCACGGCGACCAGGATGGTCTCACGCCTGAAGAGCGCGACTACGTTCTCCACAGGATCAGGCCGCTGCTGATCGGAGAGGACCCCCTTGATCGGGAGAAGGTCTGGCAATGGCTGTGGGCGGCCAAGACGCCGGAGCACCTGCTGAGCGTCATCGATCTGGCGCTGTGGGACCTGTTGGGTCGGGTCGCCGGCCTGCCGGTGTATAAGCTGCTGGGGGGCTGCCGCGACAAGGTCAAGGCCTACGCCAGCACCTATCCCAACCTGGGCGCGCCGGAGGCGTATGCCGACCATGCCGCGGCCTGCCAGGGTCAGGGCTACACGGCCTACAAGATCCACCCGTACTATTACTGGGACCCGGCCACCGGCCGGGCGGCTCCCGGACGCCCCTCGCACGTCGAGTGGGACCTCGAGGTCTGTCGGGCCGTGCGGGCGCGGGTGGGCGACGCGATGGTCCTGATGTTCGACCCGTGGGGCACCTATCATGTGTATGAAGACGCCTTGAGGGTCGGGCGCGCCTTGGAGCAGCTTAACTTCTACTGGTACGAGCATCCCATGCCCGAGCACCGCGTCGAGCCCTACGTGCGTCTGGCGCAGGAGCTGCGCATCCCCATCTGCGCGCCCGAGATCGTCGAGGGCATGATCTTCAGCCGGGCCGAGTGGATCCGGCGGGGAGCGTCGGACATCAGCCGGATCGATGTAATGCGCGGCGGGATCACCGGCGCGCGGAAGATGGCGGCGCTCTGTGAGGCCTATGGGCTCCGCTGCGAGATCCACATGAGCGGCTTCGGCAATCTACAGATATTGGGGGCCACCAGCGAGGATACGTGCGAGTATTACGAACGGGGCCTCCTGGCGCCCGGTGTTGACTATGAGGCACCGCTGCCGTACCTGAGGGAGCCCTGCGATAGCCTGGACGGTGAGGGCTATGTGTGGCTGCCACGGCAGCCAGGACTGGGCTACCAGATCGTCTGGGACTACATCGACGCGAACCGCCTTACAAGCTAGCCGCCCGTTCGGGAGGCGTGACGGGTCCAATCGATGACGATGCCCAGATGGGCGGCCGGATCGTCCAGCATGCGCTCTTCCCCCTCCTCTCGCGTCATAGGCGACCGCCCCTCCGATGCGGTGCCGGAGCGCGGGTAAACACGCTGGCTCTACCCAACAGCGGCGTCACTTTCGCGAGGGAATAGAGCGCACGAGGAGAGCGTTTGGCTTGATGCCGGCGACGTGATCTCCCTCCGCCGCCGGCGGCAGGGGGCCACGTCGCGTGCCATCCGCCGCGCGTTCGCAGGCGTCCCCCTAGCGAAAGGAGCGGCTGCTCCCGGCTCCCTGCCCGAGTTGTGCATCTCATGGAGCGAGAACGATGACTTCTTCATTGCCCAAGGCACTCGCGCTTGCCGGCGTGGCCCTCGCCGCCGCCCTGATCGCACCGCGTCTCGTCCGCCTTCCGTTTACAGCGACATCGGCGCGCATCCGCCCCGCTCACACGTCGCCGGCAGTGGTGGCGACACACGGGCCCCGGCCAACGGCCATGGCGGTGTCGGGCCAGCCTGTCCGATTCGCGGCGTCTGCCACGCCCGTACGCACGGTCGGAGCCGGCGCGTGGATGACACTGGCGACGTACGCAGTCGTACCGGGGGCTACCGACATCGGCGTCACCGGCGGTGGCTTTGCGCCGGGAGAAAGCGTCGATCTGCATCTGGAGGGGGCGGGCGCGCGTGTCACCGCGTCGCTACGCGCAGACGCCAGCGGTCGTGTCGCCGGTACCGCACACCTATGGTTGGCGCCGGATACTACCCTGGTGCGACTGCAAGCCGTGGGCCGGCAGAGCGGCAGCAGCGCGACGGCCACGATTCACGTGGTCCCCTTCACGGCCGTCATCAGCCTGGTCCCCTATGTGGCGCGGCCGGGCCAGTCCGTCGAGGTGCAGGGCCAGGGATTCGACCCAGACGAGGTTGTGTATCTGATGGTGGGGCCCGCGGCCATCGGTCGCAGCCGCGCGGATGGCGATGGCCGGTTCGACCTCCGCACTGCCTACACGGTTCCCTATGCAGCAGGCCCGGGTTTTCTGAGCCTCGCCGTGGTCGGCGGACCCGATCAACCGGCCGCGGCGCAGCGTCTCTACGTGGTGCCTCTCCGCCCCTGGGCCACCGCCTCCTCGTACGTCGTCCACCGGGGCGATCGGGTGCGGTTCGAGCTCCACGGCTTCGCGGCCGGCGAATACGTCGACGTCTACGCGGGCCGCGCCCATCTCGGACGCAGCGCGACTCCAACCGACCTGGATGGCCACGTCGCCACCGTCGGGCCGTTCGTGGTGCCGGCAGGTGACCGGTTCCCCACCTACACGTTCATCGGAGCGCGTAGCGGTGCCCGGCTGCGCGTCACCTTGACAGAACTGTCGCGATAGTTCGGATCGGGAAATCTTCGGACCAGCCGGCGCTGCGTCCGCTATCCGTAGGAGGCGAGGCCGTGGCGCATGGCATAGATGGCGGCCTGCGTGCGGCTGGCCACGCCCAGCTTGCCCAGCACGTTGCCCACGTGCCCCTTGACCGTCCGCTCGGTCACGCGCAACTGGCGCGCGATCTCCTTGTTGCTGCGCCCCGCCGCCAGCAGGGCCAGCACCTCGCGCTCGCGCTCCGTGAGCTCCTCGGGCAGCGGTTCGCCGCCCCTCGGGCGCGCCAGGGACTGCATCAGCGTGCGCTGCACCACCGGCGCGCCGCCGCACGGATCGCCTCGGCCAGCTCCTGCGGCGGCACATCTTTGAGCACGTAGCCGATGGCCCCCGCTATGTCTTCACCGAACTCCGATTGCAACACCTCCTAGCTCCGGGAACTGTGGCGTGAGGCTGCGTCCGTGGCGGATGCACCCGCGCGCCGGCGTGTATTCCACCCGGCTTTGCCCAGGTGCTCCCGTCGATAGCGCTCCACCTCATCTACGCTAATCGCGCGCATGCGGGGTGCGATCTCCGTCACCGCGAGCAGGCCGGCGCGTTTCGCCCAGCGAATAGTCGACGGAGCGATCCCCAACTCCGCCGCCGCTTCCTGGGTCGTATACCACGTTCGTTCGATCGACACGGTGCCATACCCTCCATGGCAAGCATGCAAAGCATATGGGCGAAGCGGCCACATCCACGGCCTCGGGAATCGCCTCATGGTCCTCGCTCAAGCGACTAGAGCGTCCCTACCAGGCGGAGCGCGCTCCGCATTGCCCTGAGGCACACTCTAACAGCTGGCCATCTCACAGTCGTCTCAAACGCGAATTCGCCTCAAGCGGGAGACAGACGTAGAGGGATGGGCGCACCCGCGGCGCGACAGTGCCGCGCGCCGACGAACGTGATAGTATAAGACTGGCTGAAAGACCGACTGACACTTGACCATCTGCCAAATACCTGCCATATACAGGAGGCGACGACGGTGAAGGCGCTTCCCTCCGCGCTCCGACGCTATCTCTGGGGCGTGTATCTGGCCTGCGCCGCGCTGTGCATGGCCGAACTTCCCCCGCTGATCGCCCATGTACAGCACTGGCGCCGCGATCCGGCGGATGCGGGCATCCTCCTCCTCTTCGCTATCCTGGCGTACGCGGGCGAACGCACCACGCTGGAGGTCTCGCCGACGACGCTGCAGAGCCTCGCCACGTCGGTGTACGTCGCCGCCATCTTGCTGTTTCCGCCGCCGCTGCCGTTGGTGATAGCCCTGGCCGCCGTTGGGCTCTCCCAACTGCTGCACGAGCGCACACCGCTGGTCAAGCGGGCCTTTAACATCGCCCACTCGGCCCTGTTGGTGGGCGGGAGCAGCCTCCTGCTCGCTCTCATCGCGCCCCCCGGGCCACTCTTGCCCGCCCACCACCTGCTCGCGGCCACGCCGCTCATCGTCGTGTTGCTGCTGGTCTTCTACACCCTCGATGTCGGCCCGATGCTCGTGCTGCTGGGCCTGCTGGAGGGGCAGACGCCGTGGCGGGTGTGGGCCCAGACGTACCGCCGCACGCTGGTGCCGGAGCTGGCCGCCAGCGCGATGGGCATCCTCGCCGCGGCGGTGTGGTATAGCGAACCGGCCTACCTGGGCCTTTTCATCATCCCGGTCGCTGCCCTACGCACAGCCTTCCGCGCCATCGTCGAACGCGAGGAACGGGCCGCCGCGTTGCGGCGCCGCGGCGGGCAACTGGAAACGATCCTGGCGACGGCCCGGCAACTCGAAGTCCCAGGCCCCGATCTGCGCATCGCCCTGGCCGAGGCGGCACGCCGGATTAGCGGCGCCGGTGTGGCCGCCGTCTACGTACGTGACGACAGCGCTGCGCCGCTCATGCGCCGGGCTGCGCTAATCCCACCGGAGGCTTCGGGTGCGCGTCCACCCCTGTCCCGTATGGTCCCAGACAGGGGCGTCGGCGTCTGGACAGAAGGCGCGGGCGCGGAGCGCGCCATGGTGGTACCACTGGACGAGGATGATCACGGTCTGCACAGCCTGGTATGGCTGGGCGCACTGGCGGCGGACAGTCCGGAGTGTCAGGACGTGCTGGCGATCCTGGCCGCGCAGGGACGGGTCACCCTGCAGAACTGGCGCCTACACGAACAGGCCCTGGCCCGCGCCGCCGAAGACTCGCTCACGGAGTTGCTGAACCATCGCAGTCTACACAACCGGCTGGACGAGGAGCTGGCACGGGCCGGGCGCACGGGCCGGCCGCTGAGCTTTCTCATGATCGACCTTGACGACTTCGGGTTGGTGAATAATACGTACGGCCATCCCGCGGGGGACGCGGCGATCATTGCGGTGGCGGGAGCCTTACGCGCGCACGCGCGGGCGATCGACATCTTGGGCCGCTACGGGGGTGACGAGTTTGCCCTCATCCTGCCGGACACGGCGCTTGAAGAGGCGGTGGAGGTCGCCGATCGTATCCGCGCGGCGATTGCGGCCGTGCAGGTTGTGGCCTCGCCAGCGGCGATCCGCGTGAGTGCGAGCATCGGCGTCGCCGCCTCGCCGCTGCATGGTCGCGCCCGCGCGGACCTTGTGCACGCCGCCGACCGCGCCGCCTATGCGGCCAAGCAGGCCGGCAAGGATCGCGTCCGGTTGCCCGAGGACGCCCGACCCGGGCTGGACCGGGACCCCCAGGAGCTGCTCGCCCAGTTGGCGCACGCCAATATGGCGACCGTGGAAGCGCTCGCCGCGGCCGTCGATGCGAAGGATGGCTACACCTCCGGCCACTCGCGGCGCGTGAGTGCCTACGCGACTGCCATCGCCTACGCGTTGGAACTGGCGCCGACCGCGGTGGCGCGCCTGCGCCTGGCCGGCCTGCTGCATGACGTGGGCAAGATCGGCATCCCGGATGTGATCCTGACCAAGCCAGGGCCTCTGGACTCGGCCGAGTATGCGCTGATCCAGGAGCACGCTGCCCTGGGCGCCCAGATGCTGGCGGCGGTTCCGTCCTTGCACGAGATCCTGCCGGCCCTGCGCCATCATCATGAGTGGTGGGATGGGCAGGGCTACCCAGATGGTCTGGCGGGCGCGAGCATCCCGCCAGATGCGACCATCCTGATGGTCGCGGACGCCTTCGACGCCATGACCAGTGCGCGGCTATACCAGCCGGCGCTGCCGTGGGCGGAGGCGTGGCGGCGGGTGCGGGACGGACGAGGCACGCAGTTTGCGCCCGCGGTCGTAGACGCGCTGGAGCACGCACTGGCCAGCGGCATCCTGCAGGCACCGGTGGGGACAGTCGAGGACACGCCCATCAGGAACGCCAGGACCATGACCGACCAAGTGCCAGGGCTTACGCGCCAGTAGGGTACCGGTTGCCGCGCCGCTCATCCGTGCCGGCCGGATGGGATCACATTGGCAACGACCGGGGTCGGGCGCGGCTCGTGGCCCTGTCTGCTGCACAATCGCGCTCACGCCCGAGCCTTACCCCTGTGCCGTCCGGGCTTGACCAACGCTATCGTTGGTCAGATAATGTCGAGTGGGTCGATGTCTGTTCGCCCCCGACGTTACCGGAGGACATAATCCATGAAGACGCTCAACGCTCTCGGTCATCTCATCCGCACCAACCACCACTGGAAACGCGTCCAGAGCGGCATCTACACTCTCGCCGCCGTTGCCGTGCTGTTCGCTCCCCTGCTGCAAAGCCATTGGAAATAGGGCCAGAGCAGCCATTCGGGTGGCGGGGCCGCTCGAGCGGCCCCGCCACGCTCACGCCGCGCCTGGTGGCGCCATCTCAGCACAGATGTGTCGGCCGATAATGACATCTGGGCTGGCACAAGCGCCTCGGGATGCACGACGATGATCGTCGAAAGCGCCTGGCAGGTGATATGCGCTCGGCGCGCTCACACTCATCGGCATTGCCGGACGCCGCAGCCCATCGCTGACTGCACGGATCTGCTGGTAGCTCATTTCCGCCACTACGCTGCATAATCACTCCGTCGGGTTGTTACGCGGCCGCTCGCGGAGGAGCGCTGCTGCTTGGCTGGGCCCTGGCATCGGGAGCGAGCACCCGGACCGGTGATCCGTTGCCCGCGGCTACGCGCCGCACGCGGTCTGCGGTACCGGTATGCAGCCGCCAGGGCAGGAGCACCGCCTCCAGGATGATGCCGCGCGACATCTTGGAGGCCCCGGCGCGGCGATCTCGGAAGACGATCGGTACCTCACGGACCACCAAGCCAGGGCGGTAGGCTTGAGATGTCGTCTCAATCTGGATCGCGAATCCGGACGCTTGCAGTGCGGCCGACGTCACCACCTGTAGCGCGCGCGGCGAGAAGGCCTTGAACCCGCCGGTAAGATCGTGCACGGGGAGGCCCAGCAGGGCCGCGGCGTAGCGCGAGCCGGCCCAACTGAGCAGGCGCCGCCGCCAGGGCCATCCCGGCGTCTGTCCGCCGGGCACGTAGCGCGAGCCGATCGCCACGTCGGCGCCTTCCGCGACCGCCGCCACCAGCCGGGGCAGATCGGCCGGGTCGTGCGAGAAGTCGGCGTCCATTTGCGCCACGACGTCGTAGTTTGAGGCCAGCGCCCAGGCGTAGCCGGCGGCATAGGCCGGCCGCGGCGCTCCGTCTATCCCATCCCGGAATCACCGGGGTTTGTCGTGGTGTTGTCGCCAGTGGGCTCGCGCTCACCGACATCTCGTACCTCCTCGTTCGGCCGTGCGTCAGCGGTTGACGGCATTAACTGTTCAGATGGAATGCTTGCATCGTCCCAGGAGTATCAACTCGTTACCGTCAACAGCCAGGCGCTCAATTGATCGGCCCCCAGGTCGATGAGATGGCCCGAGGTGATCTCAAGATGGCGCAGTCCGAAGGCTGCATCCGCGACCTGGCGCGGGCTGAGCACCTCGCCGTCCCGCGGCGCGTCGCGCAAGTTCAAATAGGACGGCCTCGCGCAGACGCGGGCGTAATGGCGGCGCAGATCGCCGGGCGAGCCGGCCGCGGCCAGCCCACGAGCGAGCCTGGTCACGCGTCGCGCAGCCTCTGAACGGCGCCACGAGGGCCGGGCATAGATGAGCGTCTCCAATGCCAGATTCCAGGCATCTACCATTCCCCCAAAGTCTCCTTTCTCATCTAGGAGAGGGCAGCACCGTCAGCAGCGGCAGCTCAACCCGGACGGAGGCCCCGCCCTCGGAGCGATTGCCGAGCCGCACCGTCCCCCCCAACTCACTCACGCGTTCGCGCATCACCACCAGGCCGTACGAGTCGAACGCCGGCTCGGCCGACGCAAAGCCGATGCCGTCGTCCGCGATGTCCAGCACAACGCCGGTTGCATCGGCGGCCAGGGTCACCATGGCCCGCGTGGCGCGCGCGTGCTTGACCACATTGGTGAGCGCCTCCTGCGCCACGCGATAGAGCGCCTCCTTGTACGGCGGCGGTAGGGTCCGGCTCCACGCCACCCGAAGATCAATCTGCACGTCGGTGCGGTGGCGCAGCATATCTATGTAGCGCTCCAGCGCCCGTGCCAGCCCCTCGCTCTCCAGGGCATTTTCGCGCAGATCGAAGAGCAGGGTGCGCATCTCCGCACTCGCCCCCTGGGCCAGGTGCAGCACCATCTCCAGGGCCTCGCGGGCCTGCTCCGGCTGCGCGGCCCAACTATCTCGCGCCACCTGGGCGGCCAACTGCAGGCTGAAGACGGTCTGGGTGACCGAATCATGCAGGTCGCGCGCCAGCACCTGACGTTGCTCCAGTGCCGCCGCTCGGCGCGCACGCGCCAGGAGATGCATCACTCCAGAGCCGGCGTGTTCATCGAGCATTATCAGCATCTCTGTCCATCCGCTACACCTTAACTCCGCTACACCTCCGCTACGCATCACCGCCAGCATACCCTTCCCCATTCCGCGAGGTCAGGGCCGATAGGCGCGCACCCATCCGGTACTTTCGTCCGGTGTCCTCGCGGACGGCATGGCCCTGCCCAAGGGCCGCTCACCTTTTGCGCACGCTGCTTCCGCGCTTTGGTCCGCTGTGTGGCGACACCGTTCTCCCTAGAGTGGGAAGCGAGGAAATGAGGTAACGACGGTGCGCCGTCGTCGGGAAGGAGCAAGAGAGACGTGCGGCCGGCCACCCAGGCGATGGACGACCTGGAGGAGGGCCTGCTCTATGGCCGCGGCGGGCTGACGCCCAGCCCCAGCGCGGAGAGCGACCTGCTGCGGGAGTGGACGGACCCGGAGATGGTGGCGGCGCTGGCCGCCTTGCCCGCGCAGTACCGGACGGCCGTAGTGCTCAGCGACGTGCAGGGGCTCTCCTACGCGCAGATCATGGGGCGGATGGGCTGGCCGCTGGGCACGCTGACCAGCCGGCTGCACCGCGGTCGGGCGCTGCTGCGGCAGGCGTTGGGAGACCAGGGCCAGATGCCCGCGGCACCCCGCGCCTTGCGCGCACTCCGGCCGCAGCCCCACGCCTCCGCGGCGTCAACATGATCCGGTGAGCGCCCGCGCGACGGACGAACCTGCGGCTACATCCCCCCCAGCTCTTCGCGGACGCACCCGCGCCGCACCGCCAGTTCGAGCATCCGCTCGTCCGTGTCGCCGCCCCGGCCCACGCGGCCCAGCCGCGCCGCCGCGCGCACGAAGGTCCCCGTGCCGCAGAAAGGATCGAGCACCAGATCGCCCGGCCGGGTCGCGTGGCAGATGAAGCGCTCCGCCAGCTCGTCCGGCTTCTGCCAGGCATGATAGCGCGCCCCCGGATAGCCATCCGCATCCTCCTGCCGCCCATCCGGCGCGGGGATGTCCTGCACGCTGAACTGTTCGAGCAGGTCCGGACAGTCGAGGGACGGGGCCTGGGGGCCGCGAAAGTGCAGGATGAGCTGCCAGTTGTGCTTGTAGTCGTAGGTCGGCGTCGGCCCAAGGGTATTGCGATACGTCCAGACCATGACGTTGCCCAGTGTCAACCCGGCCCGCGGCGCGGTCAGATAGGCGGTCATCTCCTCATCATAGGCCCCGATGCAGATGTAGGCCCGCCCGCTCGGCTTGACCCGGCCCAGCGCAAGCGGCAGCCACGCTGTGGCGAAGGCCTCGATGTCGGGCACCTCGGTGCTATACGGCGGGTCGGTGAGCAGCAGGTCGCAGGCGGGTTGGCGGGGCAACCAGTCCTGCCAGGAGGCCAGCGCGACCACGCCAGGGCCGACCGGACGCCCGCGGTGCCGCCGTTCATACGCCTCGCGGCGCAGCCGCAGCACCTCCGCCCGCGCCTGACGGGTGGTGAAGTGCGGGTTCTCGACGCGGCGCCGCCGGAAGAGGGCCAGCGCGGCCTGGGGGTCGGGGGCGCGCAGCGCCTCCTCGTAGAAGGTCTTCTCCAGCAAAGGGTGCTGGGCGCCCAGCACCCTTTGGGGGGCGTCGCCGAAGAAGGTGGCGTAGAGCTGGGCGTTGCGGCGCACCACGCTGACCGCTACGCCAGCCCTGGCGGCGGCCTGGCGGTAGCCGGCCATGCGGCCCGTTCCCGCTAGATCGAGATGGCCGCGGCCGGTGCGGGCCTGGGCGCGACGGGCCAGCTCGGCGTCGCAGCGGCAGACGATGAGCCAGGCCTGCTCGCCAATCTCACAGGCATAGTGGCGCACCAGGTGCACCGCGTCATCGCTCAAGGTGGAGATAGCCTCCAGGAGCCGCGCCGAGACGCCGCGCGCGCGCTGAAGCTCCGTGATCACTGCCGCGTGCGGCTCCACCTCGGCGAGCGCCAGGGCCGTCCGTGTCACCAATGCCTCCTTCCTTGATTGCCCGTGGACACAGAACCGTCCGCACCCAGCATACACGAACGGGACGCCGGCCCTCCGACGCGTGGTGCCCATTATCCCGCCAGGAGGTCGGCGTCGTCAAGCGGTGTAGACCGCATGGTCGCCGACGGCATGGCAGCCACCGTCTGCTGCCGATGCGCGCCCACGTGCGCGGTCTTCTCCCAATTGGTCTGGCCGCGCAACTCGCGCTAGACCGAGCGCACCGCCGCGACGCCCAGGCCCCCGATCAGCGCGCCTGGCCCGCCCTGCGGGCTGCCGTCCCCGCCGACGCGGTGCTGCTTGTCGCCCTGGGCTATCTCACCGTCGGCGTCTTTGCCCCGTTGACGCTGGCCCACCTCACCCTTTGGGGTCGGCTCCGCCAATGGCGGGCAACTCCACCTCTGGGCCACCTGGCGGCTCTACGCCGTGCTGGCCGACCGGACCGACGCCG
>Ga0209062_1002308_pt1 | contig 26417 bp, 22 predicted proteins | sample Coa_R2_2_FD_187158 | JGI IMG/M metagenome (GOLD analysis project Ga0209062, IMG submission 187158) | Surface soil microbial communities from Centralia Pennsylvania, which are recovering from an underground coalmine fire - Coalmine... | ecosystem: Environmental > Terrestrial > Soil > Unclassified... | reverse complement strand
CAGGTCGTCTATGTCTCGCCGCTCAAGGCGCTCAGCAATGACATCCAGAAGAACCTGCAGGAGCCGCTGGCCGGCATCCGGGAGAACCTGAAACGGCAGGGCCTGCCGGACGTCGACATCCGCACCTGGGTCCGTACCGGCGACACGCCGGCGGGCGAGCGGCAGAAGGCGAACCGCCGGCCGCCGCACATCGTCGTCACCACGCCGGAATCGCTCTACATCCTTCTCGGCTCCGAATCCGGCCGCAAGATGCTGGCGACCACGCGCACGGTGATCGTCGACGAGATCCATGCGGTGGCGCCCAACAAGCGCGGCAGCCATCTCGCCGTGTCGATCGAGCGCCTGAACGCGCTCTGCGGCGGCAAGCTGCTGCGCATCGGCCTGTCGGCGACACAGAACCCGATCGAGGAGGTCGGCCGCTTCCTCGTGGGCACGGCGGGCGGCGAGTGCGCCATCGTCGATTCGGGCCACGCGCGCGAACGCGACCTCGCGATCGAGGTGCCCGAATCGCCATTGGATGGCGTGATGTCCCACGAGGTCTGGGAGCAGGTCTATCAACGGCTCGCCGCGCTGGTCGAGCAGCACCGCACGACGCTGATCTTCGTCAACACGCGGCGCCTGTCCGAGCGCGTCACGAAGCGGCTGTCCGAGTTGGTGGGCGAGGCGAACGTCGCCGCCCATCACGGCAGCCTCGCCAAGGAGCACCGGCTCGATGCCGAGCAGCGCCTGAAGCACGGCAAGCTCAAGGCGCTGGTGGCCACGGCGTCGCTCGAGCTCGGCATCGATATCGGCGACGTCGACCTGGTCTGCCAGCTGGGCTCGCCGCGCTCGATCGCGAGCTTCCTGCAGCGCGTCGGCCGTTCCGGCCACGCGGTCGACGGCACGCCCAAGGGCCGGCTGTTCCCGCTGTCGCGCGACGACCTGGTCGAATGCACCGCGCTGCTCGATGCCGTCCATCGCGGCGAGCTCGATTTCCTGGAGATTCCCGCGCAGCCGATGGACGTGCTGGCGCAACAGATCACCGCCGAGGTCGCGGCGCAGGAATGGAGCGAGGACGAGCTGTTCGCGCTGATGCGGTGGGCCTGGCCGTACCGCGCGCTCAGGCGCGAGGAATTCGATCCGATCGTCGCCATGCTGGCCGAGGGCTTCAACACCCGCCGCGGCCGGCGCGGCGCGCTGATCCATCACGACGCGGTCAATCATCTGCTGCGCGGTCGCCGCGGCGCGCGCATGACGGCGATCACCGCCGGCGGCACGATTCCCGACAATGCCGACTACCAGGTGCTGCTCGAGCCCGAGAACAACATCATCGGCAGCGTGAACGAGGACTTCGCGGTCGAGAGCCTGGCGGGCGATGTCTTCCAGCTCGGCAACCGCTCGTACAAGATCCAGCGCGTCGAGCGCGGCACGGTGCGCGTGGAGGATGCGCACGGCCAGGCGCCGACCATACCCTTCTGGCTGGGCGAGGCGCCCGGCCGCAGCGATGCGCTGTCGGCCTCGGTCTCGCGCTTCCGTGCCGACGTCGAGCGGCGCCTGCGTCTCGATCCGACCGGCGGGAAGGTGCTGGGTTGGCTGACCGAGGAGCTCGCGCTGGAGCCATCCGCCGCCGAGCAGCTGACCGACTATCTCCGCGCCGGCTTCGGCGCCCTGGGCTGCCTGCCGACGGCCGAGACCATCGTGCTCGAACGCTTCTTCGACGAGGCGGGCGGCATGCAGCTGGTCGTGCATTCGCCCCACGGCAGCCGGCTCAACCGCGCCTGGGGCCTGGCGCTCCGCAAGCGCTTCTGCGCTACCTTCAATTTCGAGATCCAGGCGGCGGCGACCGAGGACAATATCGTCATCTCGCTCACCGAGGCGCACAGCTTCGATCTCGCCAGCGTGCCGCGCTACCTCAACTCGAACTCGGTGCACGGCGTGCTGACCCAGGCGGTGCTGGATTCGCCGATGTTCAACACGCGCTGGCGCTGGGTGAGCGGCGTGTCGCTCGCCCTGCCGCGCTTCCGCGGCGGCCGCCGGGTGCCGCCGCAGCTGATCCGCATGCAGGCCGAGGATCTGGTCGGCGCGGTGTTCCCCGACCAGATCGCCTGTGCCGAGAACCTGCCGGGCGACCGCGAGATCCCGGACCATCCGCTGGTCACCCAGGCGCTGCATGACTGCCTGCACGAGGCGATGGACCTCGACGGGCTGAAGCGGCTGCTGAAGGGCATCGAAGCGGGGGACATCAAAGTCGTTACGCGCGAGCTCACCCAGCCGTCGCCGCTTGCGATCGAGGTCCTGTCGGCGCGGCCCTACGCCTTCCTCGACGATGCGCCCTTGGAAGAGCGCCGCACCCAGGCGGTGATGGCGCGCCGCTGGCTCACGCCGGAGCAGGCCGATGAGCTGGGGCAACTCGATCCGGAGGCGATCGAGCGGGTGAAGGCCGAGGTGTGGCCGGACGCCGCCAATGCCGACGAATTGCACGACGCCCTGGTCTGGCTGGGCTTGCTGACCGACGCCGAGGTCGAGGCGAATGCCGGCTGGCGCGACTGGCTCGCCGATCTCGGCAACCAGAAGCGCGCGGCGCGGATCGTGAAAGAGGGACCGGCCGTGTGGATCGCCGCGGAGCGGCTGTCGCTGTTCCGCGCGCTCTGGCCCGGCCTGGCGACCGAGCCCGCGATCGACGTGCCCAAAGGCGTCGGCAAGCCCGCATCGAGCGATGCGGCGCTCGTCGAATTGCTGCGCGGCCGGCTCGAAGGGTTGGGACCGGTGACGGCCGCGGCGCTGGCGGCGCCTCTCGGTCTCGATATCGCGGCCGGCCTGGCGGCGCTGGAGGCCGAAGGCTTCGCCATGCGTGGCCGCTTCTCCGCCGGCGCAACCGAGGACGAATGGTGCGAGCGCCGCCTGCTGGCGCGCATCCATCGCTACACGATCAAGCGGCTGCGCGCCGAGATCGAGCCGGTGGCGGCACGCGACTTCCTGCGTTTCCTGTTCCGCTGGCAGCACGTCGCGCCCGAGTCGCGCATGGAAGGCGCGAAGGCGCTCGAGGCCGTCATCGAGCAGCTCGAAGGCTTCGGCGCGCCGGCGGCGGCCTGGGAGAGCGAGATCCTGCCGGCGCGCATCGCCGACTATGCGCGGCACTGGCTGGATGCGCGCTGCCTCGCCGGGCAAGCAGCGTGGACGCGGCTGCGTTCCCGCGGCGGCCGATCCGATGCCGAGCGCCGCAGCGCGCCGGTGCGCACGACGCCGATCACCCTGTCGCCCCGCCGTCACGTCTCGCTGTGGCGCTCGCTGCTGCCGGCCGAGGAGGTGAAGCCCAGCGCCAGGGCCCGCGCGGTGCTCGACTTCATGACCGCCAACGGCGCGTCGTTCTTCGACGAGCTGGTCCAGCATTGCGGCCTGCTGCGCATGCATGTCGAGGAGGCGCTGGCCGAGCTGGTGGCGCTGGGCCTCGTCACGTCGGACAGCTTTGCCGGCCTGCGCACGCTGCTGGTGCCCGCCAGCGAGCGCCGGCCGGGCGGACGTCGCCGCCGTCGCGCCGTGCACGGCATGGAGGAATCGGGCCGCTGGTCGCCGGTGCGGCCGTCGTCACCCGCCGACTCCACCATAGAGCAGGCCGCAATCGAGCACGTGGCGCGCACGTTGCTCAATCGGTACGGCGTGGTGTTCTGGCGCATGCTCGAGCGCGAATCACCGTGGCTGCCGCCGTGGCGCGAGCTGCTGCGGGTCTACCGCCGGCTCGAAAGCCGCGGCGAGATTCGCGGCGGGCGCTTCGTCGCCGGCTTCACCGGCGAGCAGTTCGCCCTGCCCGAGGCGATCGGCACCCTGCGCGAGGTGCGACGCCAGCCGCACGACGGCGAGTGGCTGGTGGTGTCGGGCGCCGATCCGCTCAATCTCGCCGGCATCCTCACGCCGGGACCGCGGCTCGCGGCGCTCGCGGGCAACCGGCTGCTGGTCCAGGACGGCGTGCCGGCGGCGATGCTGAGCGGCGGCGAGGTCCGGCTGTTCGCCGAGGTCGATCCGGCGACCGACTGGCTGATGCGCAAGGCGCTGCTCGGGAACATGCGGCGTCACGAGCTCGAGGCTCCTGGAACAATCGAGCCGCGACCGGAACCGGCGCGCAACTATCGCGACGCTTGACCGTCGATGGCGCGCCGTTTCGAACGTTTGCGGGCACGGAGTTCACTGCGCCTTGACTTGGCCGCAATGGGCCGTCATACACGCGGCAACTCGCGACGCCGCGAGTTCCCAAGGTTTCTCGCGATTGCGCGACGCGCCCAAACGAGTGGGGCGCTTCATCCCGAGACAATCTCCCAGAAGAAAGAGCCGCCTGCGCCGCGCCGCAGAGTGAGCCAAAAGCCGCTCCAAGACCGGGCGGCCGTAAGGACAGTTTTTCCAGTGAGTGAAGTTTCGTTTGCGGATCTCGGCCTCGCCGAGCCGTTGCTGCGTGCCCTCGACGCCGCCAAGTACAGCGTGCCGACCCCCATCCAGGCGCGCACCATTCCCCTGCTGCTGCAGGGCCGCGACGTGCTGGGCATCGCCCAGACCGGCACCGGCAAGACGGCGGCGTTCGCGCTGCCCGTGCTGCAGCACCTCGCCGCCGCGAAGGAGCGCGCGCAGCCCAAGAGCCCGCGCGCCCTCGTGCTGGCGCCGACCCGCGAGCTCGCCGTGCAGATCGGCCGCAGCTTCGACACCTACGGACGCGGCCTCGGCCTGCGCCTCGGCATGGTGATCGGCGGGCTGGGCTTCGGCCGGCAGATCGAGACGCTGAACCGCGGCGTCGACATCCTGGTCGCCACACCGGGCCGCCTGCTCGACCTGATGAACCAGGGCCATGCCAAGCTGGGCAACGTCAGCTTCTTCGTGCTCGACGAAGCCGACCGCATGTTCGACATGGGCTTCATCAAGGACGTGCGCCGCATCGCCTCTTCGGTGAGCAAGCAGCGCCAGACGCTGATGTTCTCCGCCACCATGCCGCCCGACGTGGCGAAGCTCGCCGCCGACGTGCTGAACAACCCTGAGCGCGTCGAGATCGCGCCGCAGGGCCGCACCGTCGAGCGCATCGACCAGAGCGTGTACTTCGTCAACGCCTCCTCCAAGCGCGCGCTGCTGAGCCACCTGCTGGCCGATAGCGCGCTCGAGCGCGTGATCGTCTTCACCCGCACCAAGCGCGGCGCCAACCGCGTCGCCGAGGCGCTGGAGAAGACCGGCGTGCCGTCCGAGGCGATCCACGGCAACAAGTCGCAGAACGCGCGCCAGCGCGCGCTCGACGCGTTCAGCCGCGGCCGGGCCCGCGTCCTGGTCGCGACCGACCTCGCCGCGCGCGGCATCGACGTGCAGGGCGTGACCCATGTCATCAACTACGAGCTGCCGGCCGAGGCCGAGAGCTACGTCCATCGCATCGGCCGCACCGCGCGTGCCGGCGCCTCGGGCATCGCGCTGTCGTTCTGCGACGGCAGCGAGCGCGGCCAGCTCAAGAGCATCGAGCGGCTGACCAACCAGCGCCTCGCCGTGCTGCAGGTCCCGGCCAACGAGGACATGCCGCAGCCGGTCGCGACGCAGCAGCCGGCCGAGCGCGAGGAGCACCGTGAGGAGCGTCGCGGCCATGGCCCGCGCGGGCAGCGCGAGGGGCATCGCGGCGGTCCGCATCGCGGGCGCCCGCAGCGCGACCATCAGCGGCGCAACGAGGCTCCGCAGCACCGCGCGGAACATCCCCGGTTCGAGCGGGCCCACGCCGAGCAGGCGCGCGCCGAACAGGCCCAGGGGGAGCGCCGCGAGCATCGCCGGGGCGGCCATCACCACGAGCATCGCCGGGCCGGCCCGCATCACAATCAGCACCAGCGCCGCGACGATCGTCCGCATCACCAGGGCGAGCGCTCGCATGGCGAGCGCCGTCACACGGATCCGCAGTGGGCGCAGGGGGACTATCGCGACCAGCCGCGCGAGGACCGCGGCGAACACGCCGCACGGCCGCAATGGCGCAAGCGTCGCTTCGGGGGTCGCGGCCGCGCCGCCTGATCTGCTATCCAGACCGTCGGGAGGGCGGCGCTGTGATCCGCGTTTTGATGCGTATTTTCACCTCGGTGCCATGCATCGCGGTGATCGGTGTGTTGATCATGTTCCCGCTGACGTTCGGCATCCTCGCCGCGCAGCGGGATCTGCTGGCCGGCAAGGACGTCGAGCACATCGCCGACATGCTCGAGGGCCTCGCCATCATCCTGATCGGCTGGGGCGTCGCCATCGAAGAGCGGCGCTCGCTGCGGGAGATGGCGGGACTGGTCGAGACGCCGGATGACGAACGTCAGGTCGCGATCGACCACGTCTCCCATTCCAACGGCATCTGCATGCTGATCCTCGGCCTGTTCGCCGAGATCGGCGTCGAGGCGGTCCGCTTGCCCGACGATGTGTTCCCGACCTTCAACTTCGACCATGGAGTGACCTGGATCACCGTCGGCCTCGTCGTGGTGGGCGGGCTCGTGCTGGTCCATCACCTGGTGATGATGGCCGGCATCGCCTGGTTCGGCCATCGGCCGAAGACGCGCCGCGCGGCCTGACCGGGAGCGGCAAACCAAACGGGCGGCCGGCCCTTCGACCGCCGCCCGTCTTCACCTCGATCGAGCCGGTGCTCAGCTGCGCGACGGCAGCGCGACCTTGGCGTTCTTCAGCTCCTGCTCCAGCACGGGAATGCCCGACGCGTCGCCGGCATTGCACTTGTCGATGGCGATCCTGGCATTCGCGTTCTGGTCGTTCTCGCCGTGGCGACCGCTGCCCATGCCGGCGACATACTCCTGGTACTTGCCGACGAGCGCCTTGCAGTAGGCCGCGTCGTTGCCCTGCGCGAGAGCCGGTGCAGCGAGCGCCAGCACAAGGCCAGCCGTCAGGCAAAGGCTCTGGATCTTCATGGTCTGCTCCTTTCAACGATGCCCGCGATGCAGGCACGAAGGAGTCTGCTCTTTTGCCCTGACAGTCCGCTGACCCGAGCCTGACAGCGCGCTGACTTACAGTTCGCTGACACGCGTCCGTCTGCGGACGCCACAAGGCGTCCTCAAACGAGCGCCGTCAGACGATGCCCTCCTCCTTGAAGATCTCGAGGCACTTGCGCAGCGCGCGCTCGTAGCGGGCGCGCTCCCTGGCCATGCTCTCGTCGTTCCATTCGAAGAATCCGCGCCGGGTCTTGAAGCCGATGCGGCCCTCGTCGACGTTCTTCTGCAGCACCGGGGGCGGGCCGTCGGCATTCGTGAGATCGGGCCAGATGATCTTCGCGACCGCGCAGGTCGTGTCCCAGCCCGAATGCTCCTTCTGCACGATCGGGCCGGCGGCGGCGTAGCGGAAACCGAAGGAGAGCCGCACCGTCGCATCGATGTCCTCGGGCGAGGCGACGCCCTGCTCGATCAGCCACAGCGCCTCGCGCATCAGCGCGCCCTGGATGCGGTTGCCGAGGAAGCCGATCACGTCCTTGCGCACCTGCACCGGCCGCTTGCCGAGGTCCTTCATGACCGCGCCGACGCGCTCGGCCTCCTTCGGATCGGTGTGCACCGAGCTCACGACCTCGACCAGCGGGATGAGATGCGCCGGCATGAAGAAGTGCAGGCCCATCATGCGGCTCTGCGTCTTCAGGTCCTTGGCGATGACGCTGATCGGGAAGCTCGACGAGTTGGAAGTGAGCGCGCACCGGGCCTGAGCGAGCTGCTCCATCTCGGCGAACAGCCTCTGCTTCAGCGCGAGATCCTCGGTCACGGTCTCGACCGCAATGTCGATGGTGGACCAGCCGGCTTCCGGCAGGGCCGCGAACGTCCGCAAACCCGAGGTCTCCGCCGGCTTGCCCATGGCGGTCAGCGCCTTGGCGCACGCTGCGGGCAGACCGTCGCGCGTCGACGCCGAGCGCGACACGACGTCGACCTTCCAGCCGCCGGCCAGGAACATGGCGATGATGCCGACCCCCATGGTGCCTCCGCCCAGCACCAGGGCATGCTTCGCCGACGGGTGTTCGCGTTGCGGCATTTTTCTCCCTCCCAACTCGACGGACCGCCCCGGCGCGGGGCAAGATCGCCGCTCACTTATAACCCGCAGGGGACTGACATGAGCGGCACTTACAAGGATATCGGCGTCTCGAGCGAAGGTCATGTCGGTGTCGTCGAGATCCAGCGGCCGCCGCACAACTTCTTCGACAACTCCCTGATCAATCAGATCGCCGACGCCTTCGAAGCGTTCGACCGCGACGTCAACATCCGCGCCTACGTGCTGTGCTCGCAGGGCAAGTCGTTCTGCGCCGGCGCCGACTTCGCCAACCGGCCGCAGACCGGCTCGGCCGAAAGCGGGAAGCACCTCTACAAGGAGGCGACCCGCCTGTTCCGCGCCAAGAAGCCGTCGATCGCGGCGGTGCAGGGCCCGGCGATCGGCGGCGGCCTCGGCCTCGCCCTCATGACGGACTTTCGGGTGACCTGCGCGGAGGGCCGCTTCGCCGCCAACTTCACGCGGCTCGGCTTCCATCCCGGCTTCGCGCTCACCTACACCCTGCCGCGCCTGGTCGGCCAGCAGAAGGCGAACCTGATGTTCTATACCGGCCGCCGCATCGGCGGTGAGCAGGCGGTCGAATGGGGCATGGCCGACGTGCTCGTGCCGCTGGCCGACGTGCGCAAGGAGGCGATGAAGCTCGCCAACGAGATCGCCGAGTCCTCGCCGCTCGCCGTGCTGTCGACCCGCGAGACGATGCGCCGCTTCTTCGCCGACGGTGCCGAGATCGCCACCGAGCGCGAGCTGGTCGAGCAGGATTGGCTGCGCAAGACCGAGGACTTCAAGGAAGGCATCAAGTCCTACGCCGAGAAGCGTCCCGGCAACTGGAAGGGCCGTTAGTTGGCCGGCCTGGTCGCCGGCAAAGCCGCCATCGTGACCGGCGGCGCTTCGGGCATCGGCGAGGCCTGCAGCGAGACGCTGGCGCGCGAGGGCGCGTCGGTCCTCATCACCGACATCGACGACCTGCGCGGCAAGGAGGTCCTCGCGCGCATCGGCAAGGCCGGCGGCACGGCGCACTATCTGCGCCATGACGTGCGCGACGAGGCGGCATGGCCCGGTGTGATCGCCGAAGCGGAGAGGCGCTTCGGCCGGCTCGACATCATGGTCGCCAATGCCGGCATCGGCATCATGGCGCCGATTGCCGAGATGACGCTCGGCGACTGGCAGCGCCAGCAGGCGATCAACCTCGACGGCGTGTTCCTGTCGATCAAGCATGCGATCCCGGCGCTGAAGAAGCAGGGCGGCGGCTCGATCGTGCTGATGTCGTCGATCGCGGGCCTGCGCGGCGCGCCCGGCCTCGCCGCCTATTCGGCGACCAAGGGCGGCGTGCGGTTGCTCGCCAAGTCGGTGGCGCTGGAGCATGCGGCCGACAACATCCGCTGCAACTCGGTGCATCCCGGCATCATCGCCACGCCGATCTGGGAGAAGATCCCGACCGGTGCCGCCGGCAATCGCAGCAATGCGCCGATCGACCCGCGCGAGCGTGCCGCCGGGGTGGTGCCGCTGACCCGGGTCGGCGAGGCGCAGGATATCGCCAACGGCGTGGTCTTCCTGTGCAGTGAGGCTGCAAGCTACATGACCGGCCAGGAGCTGGTGATCGACGGCGGCATGACGGCCGGTGGACGGCCGGTTCGGCGCTAAGCGTTCGGCGGTAGACCGGACGGGCGCCGCATGTGACCATGCTCCCGGAGTTGCGTGACTCCGGGGGAGCGTCAGCATCATGAAGGTCGGGCAGTGGATGGCGCTTTGCGGGGCGTTGCTGCTGCCCAGCGTCGTGGCCGCCGATCCGATCGCCGGCTCGACGGTCCAGGTCGGCGCTTGGCGGATCAGCGCTTTTACCCGCGGTCCCGCCGGGCCGTTCGACCATTGCACGCTCTATCGCGTGCAGAACCAGGGCTTCGGCCTGGCGATCGGTTACACCGCGCATGGCGTGTGGACGCTGGCGGCCGAGGCGCCGGACTGGGGCCTGGTGTCGAAGGAATCCTATACCGTGACGCTGCAGGTCGCGGGGACGACCTACACCGCGAACGGCGTCGCCTTCGGCGCCCGCGACATGGCCGTCAACGTCGCACCGGAGATCTTCGGCCAGCTGAAGTCGGGCCAGCAGCTCGCCGTGTCGGCCAACCAGAAGCACTACACGATCACCCTCGACGGCATCGAGCCCGCCCGCCAGCGCGCGCGCGATTGCGTCACGCACTATGCGGCCGTGCAGCTGCCGGCGATGCCGGACCGGACGCCGGCCGCCCCTTTCCCCGGGGCCGCGCCGTCGAGCGCGCCGTCCTCGTCGCCGGCGCTGGTGACGGCGATCCAGAGCCTGCTGGCCCGGCTCGGCCACGATCCCGGCCCGCCCAACGGCGTGGTCGGCCTCAAGACCAACATGGCGATCTCGGCCTTCCAGAAGAGCAGCGGCCTCTCGGGCGACGGCCAGCCGTCGGAGGCGGTGCGCGCCCAGCTCGAGAGGGCGGTGGCCGCGCGCGGCGGCCCAGGGAGCGGTACCGGCACTGCGCCCGCCAGTGCCGCGGTTCGCCCGGACGTGCCGCACGAAAAGAAGCTCGCCGGCACCGGAACCGGGTTCTTCATCTCGCCGGATATGCTGGTCACCAACAATCACGTGGTCGCCGGCTGTGCCGAGCTGAAGCTGCGCAAGAACGGCGGCGACACCAGCGGGGTGCACCTCGTGGCGACCAGCGCGTCGGACGATCTTGCGGTGCTGCGCGCGCCCCGTCCGAGCCCGAGCTTCCTGAAGCTCCGGGTCGGCGCGCCGATCCGGCCGGCCGAGCCGGTGCTGGTGTTCGGCTATCCGCTGGCGCAGGCGCTGTCGTCGGCCGGCAATACCACGCTGGGCAATGTCACCGCGCTCTCGGGCCTGCGCGACGACTCGCGCTACATCCAGATCTCCGCCGCAGTGCAGCCCGGCAACAGCGGCGGCCCGGCGATCGACGAATCCGGCCGGCTCATGGGCGTGGTGGTGTCCAAGCTCAACGCCGTCGCTTTCGCACGCCTCACCGGCGACATCCCCCAGAACGTGAACTTCGCGATCAAGGTGTCGACGCTCGTGAGCTTCCTCGAGGCGCACAACGTCCGCTACGAGCCGGCCGAGGCGGCAGCGGCCGAGTTGCCGGTGACCCAGCGTGCCGAGCGGGCCGAGGCGAGCAGCACGCAGATCGAATGCTACAAGTGATGCCTCGTGCTCCCGGTGATGTCGCGGTCACGGCGCTGAACCGACCGTGACTTGACCGTCGCGGCATCGGACCCGATATCCGACGAATGCGCAGGATCGCCTGTGGAGCGGCCGTCCTCCTCGCCCTGGCGAGCGGGAGCGCTGTGGCCCAGGGCGTCCAGCCGGGCGGGCCGGTCTACAATTCGACCGGAACCGGCAGCGGCCTGGGTGGGGTGATCGGCGGTACCGGGCCGACCTGGCCCAACGGCAGCAACCCGGCGCCGCAGCCCGTCATCCCGTCGGTCCCGCCGGGCGGCTATCCCAGTCCCGCGCCGCCCTCGACCTACACCGCGCCGCGCTCGACCTACATTGCGCCGTCGATCAGCCGGCCATCGCCCTATCCGCGGCCGAACGAGCCGTTCGCGACCTCGACACCGCGGCCGCCGGCGACCATCCCCTTGCAGTTGCCGGAACAGCCGAATGGCAGCCTGGCTTTCGCGAAGGGCTGCTGGCGCAGCGACAACTTCGCGTTTGCCGGCCATCGCGGCACCGTCACCTGGTGTTTCGACGACAGAGGCGGCGGCCGCTACCTCTACACGCGGACCGATTCGCCCAACGTCTTCTTTTGCCACGCCCAGGCCCGCGCGCAGTGGGAAGGGCCGGACCTGCGCCTCTCGGGCATCAAGCCCACCTGCGACGGCGGCAGCACCGAGGCTCCGGCCGAGCTCATTTGCCGCGACGGCACCGACGGCGCGCTGTGCAGCGACGCAGCGAAGAGCTGGACAGTGCGACTATACCGCGTGCGCTAGAGTCTTGTCGGTCCGCGGGCGTTGCGCCTGCTCATGAGTCCGAGCGGGCGAGACGCCCGCGGTCCGACAAGAAAATCAACTCAGCTGCTCGTCCAGCAGCTTGAGCGCTTCGGCGGCGAACGCACGCATGTTGGCGACTCGGTCGTTGGAGCCGGTGCGGAGCGTGCGGGCGATCTTGCCCTTGGGGCCGACGACGGCGACGCAGGTGTGGCCCGCGGGATCGCCGTAGGAATTGCCGGTCGGGCCCGAGGCGCCGGTCTCGGCCAGGCCCCAGGTCGTATTGAGGCGCTCGCGCACCAGTTCGGCCGCCAGCGTCGCCCACGGCTCGGACGAGGAGCGGATGCCGGCGCGCTTCGACGGCGTCGCCGTCAGGAACGCCTCGCCCGCGGGCCGCGTATAGACCACCGCGCCGCCCATGAAGTAGGCCGAGGCGCCGGGCACCGCGAGCAGCACGGCGGAGATCAGCCCACCCGCCGACGACTCGGACACGCCGACGGTTTCCTTGCGCGCCTTCAGCTTCTCGCCGACCTTCTTGGCGAGCGGCAGCAGAGTATCCATCGGTCAGTCCTTCTTCCTGTCGGTGAAGACGTTCAGCACCAGCGGCACCGATTTGCCGATCCACACCGCGCGGTCGCGATGATCCTCGAGATCCTGTCCGGTGTTGGGATGGATGAACACGGTGAGGTCGCCGTGGTTGAGCGTCAGCCAGGAGATCAGCGGCCCGAACTGCGGGTTCTGGAAATGCACCTGGTAGCTGAACATCGGATGCGGGCCGACCGGCTTCTCGTGGAAGCGGCCCATGACGATGTCGAATTCCTTCTCGATCCTTTCACGCAACGCCCAGGCGGCATCGCGCGTCGCCGGATCGAAGTAGACGTGGGCGTGCCAATCTCGAATTTGTGGTGTGTCCATGCGAGCACCTTATCACACGAAACAACCCGCCTGACGGAACCTAAAACCGTTCCCCGATGCGAGGCCGCTTGCTAGCCTTTGACCCATCATGAACTTCGATTTCTCCGACGACCAGAAGCTGCTCAAGGAGCAGGTCCGCAAGTTCCTCGCCGACAAGTGCCCGACCAAGGTCGTGCGCCGCGTGCTGGACGGACAGGAAGCGTATGCCGAGGAGGTCTGGAAAGGCCTCGTCGAGCTGGGCGTTCCCGCGACCGGCATTCCCGAAGCCTATGGCGGGCTCGGCCTCTCGCCGCTCGAGCTCTGCGTCATCGCCGAGGAGATCGGTCGTGCCGCCGCGCCGGTGCCGTTCGATTCGTCGGTCGTGCTGGCGACGGAAGCGATCAAGCTCGCGGGCTCCGAGGCGCAGAAGAAGAAATGGCTGCCGCTCCTGGCCGAGGGCAAGGCGATCGGTACGCTCGCGGTGTCCGAAGGCGCACAGCCGCCCAGGCCGCGCAATATCGCCACGACATTCGGCGGCGGGTTCCTCAACGGCAGGAAGGTGCCGGTGGCCGATGGCGACGCCGCAAGCTTCGCGATCGTGCTGGCGAAGAATGGGCTCGCGATCGTCGATCTCAATCAGAAGGGCGTCGCGAAGAAGCGCGTCGAGACGATCGATCCCACCCGCAAGCATGCCGAAATAACCTTCGACGGCGCCTCGGCCGAGCTGCTCGGTGCGGAGGGCGACGGCTGGAACCTGCTCGAGCGGCTGTACGATGCGGCAGCAGTCTACTTCGCCTTCGCCCAGGTGGGCGGCGCGGAGGCGGCGATGTGGATGGCGCGCGACTACGCCCTGCAACGCCAGGCCTTCGGCCGCGCCATCGGCTCCTACCAGGCGATCAAGCACAAGCTTGCCGACTGCTACGTCAAGCTCGAGCTCGCGCGTTCCAACGCCTATTACGGCGCGATGATGCTGACGGAATATGATCGGGGAGGGGGCGGCGCCGATCTGCCGCTCGCCGCCGCGGCGGCGCGCATCGCGGCGACCGACGCCTACGATTTCGCGTCGAAGGAGAACATCCAGACCCACGGCGGCATCGGCTTCACCTGGGAGGCCGACACGCAGTTCCATTACCGGCGCGCCCGCGTGATGGCGCTGTCGCTCGGCGGGCCGATGGCCTGGAAGGACAAGCTGGTGACGCGGCTGGAACAGAAGAATGTGACGTAGTCATCCCGACCGGAGCGAAGCGAAGTGGAGGGACCTGTCATGCGGTGCCGCCATATGAACAGGTCCCTCGACTTCGCTTCGCTGCGCTCGGGATGACGGACTTGGGAGAATGACCATGGACTTCAACGACACGCCCGAAGAAGCCGCCTTCCGCAAGGAAGTGCATGCCTGGCTCGACGCCAATGCGACCCGAAAGAGCGACGACAAGGCGAGCTTCCGCGCCCGCAACGACGATCCGAACCTGCTGAAGAAGGCCAAGGAGTGGCAGGCCAAGAAGGCCGCCGCCGGCTATGCCCGGCTCACCTGGCCGAAGGAGTTCGGCGGCCGCGGCGCCTCGCCGATCCTGCAGGTGATCTACCAGCAGGAGGAATCGAACTACCTCGTGCCGCTCGGCTTCTTCGATATCGGGCTCGGCATGTGCATCCCGACCATGATGGCCTATGCCTCGCAGGAGCACCTGGCGCGCTACGTGAAGCCTGCGCTCTACGGCGAGGAGATCTGGTGCCAGCTCTTCTCCGAGCCGGCGGCCGGCTCCGACGTCGCCGGCATCCGCACGCGCGCGGAGCGGGCCAAAATGCCTGATGGGGGCGAGGGCTGGGTGATCAACGGCCAGAAGGTCTGGACCTCGGGCGCGCATTACTCCGACTACGGCATCATCATCACCCGGACCGACCCGAATGTGCCGAAGCACCAGGGCCTGACGATGTTCTTCCTGTCGATGAAGACGCCGGGCGTGGAGGTGCGGCCGATCAAGCAGATGTCGGGCGGCGCCAACTTCAACGAGGTGTTCTTCACCAACGTGCGCATCCCCGACAGCCAGCGGCTGGGCAAGGTGGGCGAGGGCTGGAAGGCGGCGCTCACCACCCTCATGAACGAGCGGCTGGCGGTCGGCATGCCGTCGGGCGGCCTCGACGTCGACGAGCTGATGGAGCTGGCGCGCGACACCGATCTCGACGATGGGCCGGCGATCCGCAACCAGCAGGTCCGCAGCAAGATCGCCGACTGGTACGTCCAGCAGCAGGGCCTGAAGCTGACGCGCTATCGCACGCTGACGGCGCTGTCGAAGGGCCAGACGCCGGGACCGGAGTCGTCGATCATCAAGATCGTCGCCGCGCCCAAGATGCAGGACATGGGCGCCTTCGCCATGGAGCTGATGGGCCCGGCGGGCATCATGAAGGAGGACGTACCGCAGGCGGCCGGCTTCCAGGCGCAATGGATCGGCGGCGCCGGCTTCCGCATCGCCGGCGGCACCGACGAGATCCTGCGCAACATCGTGGCCGAGCGCGTGCTCGGCCTGCCGGCCGACGTGCGCGTCGACAAGGACGTGCCGTTCAATCAGTTGGGCAAGAAGTAATTCTAGTATCGATTGTAAGGACCGGCTTCTCTGCTCGCATAGGCTCGGCTTATAGATGTCGCCATGAAGCGATATCTCAGGATCTTCATCGCGGCCGCGCTGACTCTCTGCTCGTGGAGCGCGATCGCACAGGATGCGCGTCCCGCCGCGGCGACCGACCGGCGCGAGGAGCCCGTCCGCATTCAGGTCAGCATCAACCTATTCTTTCCCGGGCCGACCGGCGAGAGCGAGGAGGCAGTGAAGCTCCGCGATCGCGTGCGCCGCTCGGTCTATGAAATGGCGGCGAACGAGTGCCCTCTGGTCGAGCAGGTGCTCGCGAAGACGTGCCGCCTCGAGTCGATCAACGTCAACCTGAACCGGCAGGCTGGGCAGATGGAAGGCTATACCGCCGGCGGCAGTTTCGTCCTGCGCGTGACGCTTAAATAGCTCAGTGCGCGTAAGCTAGGCTACCGTCACGCCGCACTTCGTACGCGTAAACCTTCAGCGTCTCGGCTGCGCCCAGGCGATCGGGACGATCGACGAGGACGCAAGCGGCATAGTCGGGCGGCGGCTCGCGGTCGGTCGTCGCCACGCGCGTGAGCGCCGCCGACATCAGCCAGCGGCAGACGCGCCGGGTAAACGGCCTCATCCAGGGATCGCCGTTGGCCAGCACCACGCTGATCAGCATCGAGCCCGCCGGCTCGGCTCGCCAAAAGACGACACAGGACGTGCTGCTCTGGATTCGCAGCAGCCTGCCAAACTCGCCGAGGTCGGCACCTGACGTCGTGATGCAGCCGTCCATCACCGAATCGCGGTCGTCGAAATCGAGATACTTGTCGGGGACTTCCTTGCCGAACCGGCTCTTCAGGGACCGGACACCCGGCTCGCTCTTGCGCCCGGCCTCCGGCGCCTTTCGCGGATCGATCCGGAACGGAAAGGTGCTGCCGTGGTGTCCGGGCGGGCCGATGATGAAGAATCCGAGCACATCGGCAAGCTGACTGGGAACCTTGACGTCGTTTACGTCCTTGCCGTTGATGCGGGTGATTGCCCGCGCCGGGTTGGTGACCAGGATCGTCCCAGCATCGGGCCCGTACTTCTTCTTCATCGCGTCACCGATACGCAGAAAGTCGTCCACCTTGATCGAGATGTCGGTGCCAAGGGCATGAATTTCGACCAGCGAGGCACGCGGCGTGCGGATGTCGTGGATGAACTCGCCCCATGCCGCAGCGGCTATCAAGGCGGCCACAATCAGCACTTTCCATCGCACGCGCATGGACCGGGTTATAGAGCACCAAGTGCCGGGAAGCGGGCTTGGCGGTGTATCCGAAGTATCCGAGCCTGCTAGAGTCGGCGAACAGAAGATGTGAGGAAACGACGATGAATCGCTTGGACGGCAAGGTCGCATTCCTGTCGGGCGCCGCACGCGGCATCGGTGGGGCGACGGCGAAGCTCATGACCGCGGCCGGCGCCAAGGTGGTGATCGGCGACGTGCTCGACGAGGTCGGCACCAAGCATGCGAAGGAGATCGGTGCGACGTACGTCCATCTCGACGTGACGCAGGAGGCGAGCTGGGCCGCGGCGATGGACACCACCATCAAGGCGCACGGCAAGCTCGACGTGCTGGTGAACAACGCCGGCATCTTCAACGGCAAGGGCGTCGAGGAGGCGTCGCTCGACGATTGGCACAAGCTGGTCGCGGTCAACCTGACCGGCGTGGTGCTCGGCACGCGCGCGGCGCTGCCGCATCTCAAGAAGAGCAAGGGCAACATCGTCAACCTCGCCTCGATCGCGGGCCTGGTCGGCTCGCAGCTCGACCCGCTCTATTCCCTGACCAAGGGCGGCGTGACCTTGTTCACCAAGTCGACCGCTCTGGAATTCGGCCGCAAGGGCTACGGCATCCGCGTAAACTCGATCCATCCCGGCCTGATCGAGACCGACATGGGCCAGAAGACCTTCGTGATGCGCGCCCAGCAGGTCGGGACCAACGACACCGAACAGGCGCGCAAGACCACCCTCGGCCTGCATCCGATCGGCCGGCTGGGCGCCGCCGAGGACATCGCCAAGGGTATCGTGTTCCTGGCGTCCGACGATGCCAGCTTCATGACCGGCGCCGGCCTGGTGGTCGACGGCGGGTGGACGGCGCATTGAGGAAGCTTTTGATGGCCAACCCGTCGTCCCGACTGTTCGGTGTCATCCCGAGAGATCCGTGTCATCCCGAGCGGAGCGAGGGATCTATACTGCGGCCCATAGATCCCTCGCTGCCTCGGGATGACACGAGAGAGCTGAGTTCAAGCGTCTGAAAGGACATCCAATGCGTTTCGGGCTTCTGTACGAGCACCAGCTGCCGCGTCCGTGGGACGGCGATACCGAGCATCGGCTGTTCAAGGATGCGCTCGCCCAGGTCGAATTGGCCGACCGGCTCGGCATCGACCATATCTGGGAGGTCGAGCATCACTTCCTCGAGGAGTATGCGCACTCCTCGGCGCCCGAGGTCTTCCTCGCCGCCTGTGCCGCGCGCACCAAGAACATCCGCATCGGCCACGGCGTGGTCCTGGCGCCGCCGGGCTACAATCATCCGGCGCGCGTTGCCGAACGCATCGCCACGCTCGACCTGATCTCGGATGGTCGCGTCGACTGGGGCACCGGCGAGTCGGCGTCGCGTGTCGAGCTCGAGGGCTTCGGCATCGATCCCGAGCAGAAGAAGGCGATGTGGGCGGAAGCGGTCGAGCAGACCGCCAACATGATGGCGATGAGCCCGTATCCCGGCTTCCAGGGCAGGTTCTTCTCCATGCCGACGCGCAACGTCGTGCCGAAGCCCTTGCAGAAACCGCATCCGCCGATCTGGGTCGCCTGTTCCAAGCGCGAGACCATCCATGCGGCGGCGCGGGCCGGCATCGGTGCGCTGACCTTCGCCTTCGTCGATCCGGCCGAGGCGGGCAAGTGGGCGCACGAGTATTACGACATCATCAAGAGCGACCAGTGCGTGCCGATCGGGCACACGGTCAACGCCAACATCGCCATGGTGACCGGATTCTCGGTGCACGCGGATGCGGCCGAGGCGCGGCGGCGCGGCTCCGAGGGCTTCCAGTTCTTCGGCTATTCGCTCGGCCACTTCTACGTGTACGGCAACCACCAGCCGGGCGTGACCAACGTCTGGGAGCGCTTCGAGGCGGCCAAGGACAAGCTGCCGCCGGCCGGACGCGGCAGCGGCATCGGCACGCCCGACGACCTGATCGGCCACCTGAAGCAGTACCAGGAGGCCGGCGTCGACCAGGTCGTGTTCATCCAGCAGGGTGGCAAGAACAAGCATGAGCATATCTGCGAGGCGCTCGAGCTGTTCGCGGCGAAGGTGATGCCGGTGCTGAAGGCCGACCAGGCCGCGCGCGATGCGAAGAAGGCAAAGGAGCTCGCGCCGTTCATAGAGGCGGCGCTGAAGCGCAAGCAGCGGATGGCGCCAATCGCGCGCGAGGCGATCCCGACTGTGACCGCCTACGGCCGCAACGTCGTGAACGCCGGCCAGGCCGCCGAAGGCCCGACCCACCACGTCAATGCCGACATCGCCGTGATGATGACCGACGTCGCCGACGACAAGAAGAAGCAGGCGGCGGAGTAGTCATCGGACCGCGCCACTCCAGTGGCGCCTCTTTCGATTCGACAGAAGACCGCCACTGGAGTGGCGCGGTCCGATGAGGAGCCTAGTTTTTGGTTGACCAAATAGGAAATCTATGATTAACTAAAGAGGAGTTCCAATCGCCCCCAGAGGCCCCATGGCCGTCGCCGGCTCCAACCGTTTTCGACCGTTTTCTCCGTTTTTGGCACACCCTCCGTTTTCGCCGGCATCAGAAGATGCCGGCGGCGAGGCCGGCTGCCATCGCCGCGCCCAGTTCCTCGCATTGCTCGACGAAGGCGGGCTGCCAAGGGCCGCGGCAAGTGAGCGGCTCCTGGACCATCTTCCAGCGCAGGCCGGTCAGAATGGTCTCGATGGCGCGCCGCGTGCCGGTGCCGTCGCTGCCGGCCCGGATATACACCGCGCAGGGCAGTCCTTGGGTGCGCTCGAGCAGGGGATTGTAGGAGCGGTCGAAGAAGTCCTTCAGCGCGCCGCTCATGTAGCCGAGGTTCTCGGTGGTGCCGAGGATCACCGCCTGCGCCGCCAGCACGTCGTCGGCGCCGGACTGCAGCGGCGCCACGACCTGCACGTCGATGCCGGTTTCGCTGCGCGCGCCGCGTTCCACGGCGTCGCGCAGGGCCCGCGTGTTCTCCGACGGCGCATGTGCCACGATCAGCAGCCGTTTCATGAATTGGTTCTAACATGATCAAGCGCCTTCTGATCGCCAATCGCGGCGAGATCGCCATCCGCATTGCCGAGGCGGCTGCCGAGCTCGGTATCGCCACGGTCGGCCTTTATTCGGAGGATGACGCCAACTCGCTGCACGTGAAGCGGGTCGACGAGGCCGTCGCGCTCGAGGGTCGCGGCGCCGCGGCCTATCTCGACATCGCGGGGGTTGTGGCCGCGGCGAAGACGGCGACGTGCGATGCGGTCCATCCGGGTTACGGCTTCCTGTCGGAGAACGCCGCCTTCGCGCGCGCCTGCGCCGAGGCCAAGATCGCTTTCGTCGGCCCGACGCCCGAGCAGCTCGACCTGTTCGGCGACAAGGCGCGTGCGCGGGCCCATGCGCAGAAGTGCAAGGTGCCGGTGCTGCCGGGCACGGAGGAGATCGACGTCGCCGGTGCGACCGCGTTCTTCAGGAAGCATGCGAAGTCGGGCATCGCGCTCAAGGCCATCGCCGGCGGCGGTGGACGCGGCATGCGGCTGGTCACCGAGGAGGGCGCGATTGCCGACGCCTTCGCCCGCGCCTCGGCCGAGGCGAAGGCGGCGTTCGGCAACGGCGCGCTCTATGCGGAGAGGCTGGTGCGCCAGGCACGGCACATCGAGATCCAGATCGTTGGCGACGGCAGGGGCGTGGTCGCGCTGGGCGAGCGCGAATGCAGCCTGCAGCGCCGCAGCCAGAAGATCGTCGAGCTGGCGCCCAGCCCCGGCCTGAAGCCGGCGCTGCGGAAGAAGATCGTCGACGCGGCCCTCGCGATGGCGAAGGCCGCGAAGTACCGCAGCCTCGGCACGTTCGAATTCCTCGTCGAGGGCGCGGAGTTCTTCTTCATCGAGGCCAATCCGCGCCTGCAGGTCGAGCACACCGTCACCGAGGAGGTATGGGGCGTCGACCTGGTCCAGGCGCAGTTGCGCGGTGCGCTGCCCAAGGCGGACGGTCCGCGAGGCTGCGCGATCCAGCTCAGGGTCAATATGGAGACCATGACCGAGGACGGGTCCGCCAAGCCGGGCGGCGGCACGCTCAGCGTGTTCGAGCCGCCGTCGGGCCCGGGCGTGCGGGTCGATACCTATGGCTATGCGGGCTATCGCACCAACCCCAACTTCGATTCGCTGCTCGCCAAGGTGATCGTCAAGGCATCGAGCTACGAGCAGGCGCTGGCGCGCGCCGAACGCGCGTTGGCCGGCTTCCGATTGGAAGGCGCGCCGTCGAATATCGGCTTCCTGCGCGCGCTGATCGCCGACAAGGACGTGAAGGCCGACAAGGTCCACACGCGCTTCGTCGACGAGCACGCTAAGAGCCTGATCGCCGCAGCGGCGAAGCTGAACGGCGGGCGGTATTTCCAGGCGGCGTCAGCGGCGAGTGGCGGCCGGCAAGCCGGCGCCAAAGTCGATGCGGTCGATCCTCTGGCCGTTCTCACGTTCGGCAAGTCATCGGCGCTGCCGGCGCACCCCCTCCCCAACCCTCCCCCTCCGGGGGAGGGAGCGAAGATCATGAGCCCTCCCCCGGAGGGGGAGGGTTGGGTGGGGGTCCCGGCGCCGATGCAGGGCACCATCGTCAGCCTGTCGGTGAAGGAGGGCGACGCCGTCGCTGCCGGCCAGGCGCTGCTGATCATGGACGCCATGAAGATGCAGCACGAGATCAAGAGCCCCGCGCGCGGTTACGTGCGGCGTATCGCGGTCGAGGCGGGCGAGACGATCTACGAAGGCCATCCGCTGCTGTTCGTCGAGGAGGCCGACGTGGAGGTGAAGGACGCCACGGTCGAGGAGAAAGTCGACCTCGACCATATCCGGCCTGATCTCGCCGAATATTTCGAGCGGCGCGCGCTCACGCTGGACGACAAGCGCCCCGAGGCGGTCGGGCGCCGGCGCAAGACCAACCAGCGCACGGCGCGGCAGAATCTCGACGACCTGCTCGATCCCGGCTCGTTCATCGAATGGGGCGCCTTCGCCATTGCCAGCCAGCGCACCCGCCGCACCGTCGAGGACCTGATCGCGCGCACGCCGGCGGACGGCCTGATCACCGGCATCGGCCGCGTCAACGGCTCGCTGTTCGGCGCCGATAAGAGCCGCGTCGCGGTCGCGCACTACGACTACACGGTGCTGGCCGGCACGCAGGGCAAGACCAACCATCACAAGAAGGACCGGCTGTTCGAAATCGTCGAGGAGCAGCGCATCCCGCTGGTGTTCTTCACCGAAGGCGGCGGCGGACGCCCCGGTGATGTCGACGTGCAGTCGGTGGCGGGCCTCAACACCATGGCCTTCCATATCTTCGGACGGCTCTCGGGCGTGTCGCCGCTGGTCGGCATCAACTCGGGCCGCTGCTTCGCCGGCAATGCGGCGATCCTCGGCTGCTGCGACGTGGTCATCGCGACGAAGAACTCGTCGATCGGCATGGGCGGGCCGGCGATGATCGAGGGCGGCAATCTCGGCGTCTATGCGCCCGAGGAAGTCGGGCCGATGAGCGTGCAGGTGCCCAACGGCACCGTCGACATCGCGGTCGAGGACGAAGCCGAGGCGGTCGCCGTCGCCAAGAAGTACCTGTCCTACTTCCAGGGCGCGCTGCCGGAGTGGCGCTGCGCCGACCAGCGGTTGCTGCGCCGCGCCATCCCGGAGAACCGGCTGCGCGTGTACGACGTGCGGCAGGTGATCGACACGATGTGCGACGAAGGCTCGGTGCTGGAGCTGCGACGCGCCTTCGGGCCCGGCATGGTGACCGTGCTGGCGCGCATCGAGGGCAAGCCGCTGGGCATCGTCGCCAACAACCCGGTGCATCTTGCCGGGGCGATCGATTCCGACGGCTCGGACAAGGCGGCGCGCTTCCTGCAGCTGTGCGATGCCTTCGACCTGCCGGTCCTGTTCCTGTGCGACACTCCCGGCATGATGGTCGGGCCGGAGGTCGAGAAGACGGCGCTGGTGCGGCATTGCTCGCGGCTGTTCGTGACCGGCGCGAACCTGGGCGTGCCGTTCGGCACGATCGTGCTGCGCAAGGCCTACGGCCTGGGCGCACAGGCGATGGCGGGCGGTTCGTTCCATGCCGGCACTTTCGCGATCTCCTGGCCGACCGGCGAGTTCGGCGGCATGGGGCTCGAGGGCGCGGTCAAGCTCGGCTACCGCAAGGAGCTCGAGGCCGTGACCGATCCCAACGAGCGCCGCGCCATGTTCGACAAGATGGTCGCGGCGGCCTACGCGCGCGGCAAGGCCCTATCGACCGCGACCTACTTCGAGGTCGACGAGGTCATCGATCCGGCCGATTCACGGAAGTGGGTTGCGACCGGCCTCCTGGGCGCCGAACGCCGGCCCGGGCACGCGCGCAAGCGGCGGCCCTGCATCGACACCTGGTGACGGCGGTTGCTATGGTTGGCAGGCCCACAAGAGGCAAAGGGGGAAACGCCATGAAACGGATACTTGCCATTGCTGCGTGCGTTGCGTCTTTGAGTATCGGTGCCTCAGCCGAGGAGGCCAAGTGGACCACGCTCGTCGACGGCAAGTCGATGGGCAACTTCGACCGCGTCGGGTCGGCCAATTGGCGGGTCGAGAATGGGGCGATCGTCGCCGACAAGCTGGACGGCAAGGATCCGGCGTACCTGACCACCAAGCAGGCCTACAAGAACTTCCAGATCGTCGCGGAGTTCTGGACCGACGAGAAGGCCAACAGCGGCATCTTCATCCGCTGCGCCAAGCCGGGCGTGGTCAACGCCAAGGACTGCTACGAGGTCAACATCTTCGACGAGCGGCCCGATCCCAGCTACGGCACCGGGGCGATCGTCGACGTCGCCAAGGTGATCCCGATGCCCAAGGCGGCCGGCAAGTGGAACACCTACGACATCACGGCCTACGACGACCACTTCGTGGTCATCCTGAACGGACAGAAGACGGTCGATGTCACCGACAGACGGCTGCTCAACGCGGGCTTCGTCGGGCTGCAGTACGGCTCCGGCGTCGTGAAGTTCCGCAAGGTCCAAATTCGTTCCCTGTAGTGGGGCCCTGTAACGGGGACCTCGTAGTGGAGTGAGGCAGGCATCATGAAAGATCTCTCGGGCCGTCTGGCTGTCGTCACGGGAGGCGGCTCGGGAATGGGCCGCGAGCTGGTGCGCCAACTCGTGGCCGAGGGCTGCAGCATCGCGACCTGCGACGTCTCGGTTCGCGGGCTTTCCGAGACCAAGACGGCGTGCGAGCGGGAAGGGCTGCCGCAGGGCGTCCGCATCACCACGCACATCGCGGATGTCTCTGACGAAGCACAGGTGTTGCGCTTCCGTGACGAGGCGGCGGCGCAGCACCAGACCGACCGCATTCACCTGTTGTTCAACAACGCCGGCATCGGCGGCGGCTCGTCGATGTTCGTCAACAGCCGCGAGGAGTGGGAGCGGACATTCAACATCTGCTGGGGCGGCGTCTATCTCTGCACCCGCGCCTTCCTGCCGATGCTGCAGAAGGCCGACAAGGGTCACATCGTCAATACCAGCAGCGTGAACGGCTTCTGGGCACAGATCGGCATCAACATCCCGCAGACCGCCTACAGCGCGGCCAAGTTCGCGGTGAAGGGGTTTTCCGAGGCCCTGCAGACCGACCTCCGGCTGCACGCGCCGCACATCAAGTGCTCGGTGGTCATGCCGGGCCATATCGGCACCGGGATCGCCGCCAATACCGGCAAGGTCCAGGCCGGCAACGATACCGACAAGCTGACCCCGCGCCAGATCGAGCAGGCGCGGGCGCGGCTCAAGGCGGGCGGAGCAGATGTCGACAAGATGACAGACGCCGACGTCGAGGAGGCCGTGCGCGAGCGCGCCCGCCGGTTCCTCGCCGAGGCGCCGATGACGGCCGCCCAGGCCGCCACGGTGATCCTCGACGGCGTCAAGGCCGACCGCTGGCGCATCCTGGTCGGCGAGGACGCGCACAAGATCGACGAATGGGTGCGCCGGTCGCCCGAGCAGGCCTACGATGTGGACTTCTTCCAGCGCTTCGCCGTCGAGGCAGGATGGAAGGTGGCCCGCTAGCGACTACGAGAGCCAGTTCGGCGTGGGCGTCGGGATCGGACGGATATGCGGCGGCTGCAGCTTTGCGGCAGCCAGCCGGGCATGGCCCAGGGTGTTGAATTCCGTGCCCTCCAGCTCGGAGAACGGCTGGGCAAAGGCATGGAAGCGGAAGGTGTTGCCCTCCCTGAGGATGATGCCAGCAGGCTTGCCCCAGACTTCGACGACCAGCGGTTCGGACATGAATGCTCTCCGCTCTTGCTCAACTGCTACTTGGGGACGAAGGATTCCCATCGCAATGGATTTGCCTTTCCCTCACGCCGAGTTTCCCGGGAGGAAATAGTCATGCCCGATGCAGGGCCAATCGCATGGTCTCCGTCGTCCGTGCTGCCCAAGAAGCCAATGTCTTTCGCAGGTGTTGGTTACGAGGAGATGTTGTCGCGTGCGCGGGCGCTCAAGCCTGTGCTCGCCGAGCGCGCCGAGACCTGCGAGCGGCTGCGGCGATTGCCGGACGAGACCGAGCGCGAGCTTCACGACGCCGGCCTCTTCAGGGTCGCTCAACCGAAGCGGGTCGGCGGCGCGGAGCTCGATGTCGGCATCTTCGTCGATGTCTGCGCCGAACTGGCCCAGGTCTGCCCGTCGACCGCGTGGAACTTCGGCAATCTCGCCAGTCACCACTGGATGCTGGGCTACTGCGATCCGCGCATCCAGGACGAGATCTGGGACGTCTCGCCCGACACGCTGATCGCAACGTCGCTCGCCTTTCCCTGCGGCAAGGGGCGCAAGGTCGATGGCGGCTGGGAGGTGACCGGCCGCTGGCCGCTTTCCTCGGGCGTCGACAATTCGGACTGGAACATGCTGGGCTTCATCGTGCGCGAGCGCGACGGGCCGCCGGTCGATCACCGGTTCGCGCTCTGCCATCGCTCGCAGTACGAGATCATCGACACCTGGCATGCAGTGGGCCTCGCCGGCACCGGCTCCAAGGACGTTGCGACCACCAAGCTATACGTGCCGGAGTACCGGACCATCTCCGCCTGGGCGATGAACGGCAAACCGCATGCGGGATCTGCCGTGAATCCCGGTTTGCTCTGGAAGCTGCCGCTGCTGGCGCTGGGGCCCTACGTGTTGTCGGGCGTGATGCTGGGTTGCGCGCAGGGGGCGTACGAGCAGGTGGTGGGCGCGGCGCGCAAGCGCAACGCCACCTCGACCGGCCAGCCGGTCGGCATGAGCCAGGCGATCCAGATCAAGGTGGCCGAGGCGAGCGCGCGCATCGATACGGCCGAGACGGTCATGCGCCGGGTCTGCGAGCACGCCATGGCGGTGGCGCGCAGCGGCCAGGAGCCGAAGCACGAGAACAAGCTGCGCTACCGGCGCGACGCCTTCTTCTCGGTACGGCTCTGCTTCGAGGCGGTGAACATCCTGATGAACGTCTCCGGCTCGAGCGGGCTCTACCTCAAGAACTCCATGCAGCGGCTGTTCCGCGACGCCCATGCCTGTAACGCGCATGTCATGTTCTCACCCGACGTGCAGGCCTCGCTGTTCGGTTCGCATGCTCTCGGCATGTCCGGCCCGCCGCCGCTGATGTGAAATGGGGCTAACCCGGATATCTCACCGAGGCTAAGCCCGGGGGCGCGGATCTCGGACCGAGGGCGGCATCGATTGGGATGGTTGGAAGTTTCGGCGTGATGTCGTTTTTCGCGCGCGCGGATGGAGCCG
>Ga0209062_1002307_pt1 | contig 26424 bp, 20 predicted proteins | sample Coa_R2_2_FD_187158 | JGI IMG/M metagenome (GOLD analysis project Ga0209062, IMG submission 187158) | Surface soil microbial communities from Centralia Pennsylvania, which are recovering from an underground coalmine fire - Coalmine... | ecosystem: Environmental > Terrestrial > Soil > Unclassified... | reverse complement strand
CTTCGTACCCACCGCTGCGGCGATACAGCTGGGCGCTTGCGCCCCGGCCCTGGGGAAGGCGCCGCCTTCGCGCTGACGCTGAGGCAACGACGGCCGCGGCCTCTACGATGAAAAATGTCCCCGCCGTAAACCAAAAAGCGTATCGGACGCTTCCACCCCTGTCAACGCGCTCCAGAGCACAGCCGCGCAGCGCGGTGCGGGCTTTCGTCCGCCACGCTCGTCACGTGCGGCGATGCTCCTTTGCCCCGCGGGTGTCTTTCTGCACACGTTGAACGCGATTGCCTCTTGCTCAGCGCATCGCGCGACGTAGGATGCAATCGTCGCCAGTTGTGCCGCGGCAACACCCCACAAACAGGACGGACCCATGACCGTGAAATCTCGGCAAATGGCACAACGTGCCGTTCAGGTGCTCTTCGCCGCCGCTGTGTTCGCCTTCGCCGCGACAGGCTTGTATAACAGTTTCTCCCTTCAAGTTTCGGCAAGCCCTCGCGTAATCGCGACGCTCGGGCAGTCCGATCCTCAGCCGGTGGCGTTCGACGCTTGCACTATTTTCACCGCCACGGACGCCGCCCAGGTCCTCGGTGTCCCCGTCCGCCCGGTGACCAATACGGGTGGCTGCTCTTACGAAGCCGCCAAGGCAACCTCAGGAGGCTGGCGGCCCCATGTCGCTCTCAACGTTTTCAAATTCAAATCCGCCGCCGACGAAACTTCCGCCTGGGGCGATCAAAAAATCCTGCATCACTTCGAGCCAGGCAGGAAAAATCTGACGGTGGTAACCGGCATCGGCGCCGAAGCTTATCTCCAGGTCTTACCCGACCGAAACGCTTTCGACGGAACCATCTGGGTTCACAAAAACCTTTCCCACTTCCGCCTGATCGCCGTTTCGGAGCAGCCCCCCTCCGCCGACACGCTCAAAGCCGCCGCCCAAAAAATCGCCGCCAAACTCCCGTAGCTCCTGTAGACTGGCCGGCAGGAACGGCGAATTCCCGAAAATGCTGCAACGCCTCTCTGACTTTTGCTTCCTTTTGCTCGGAGCGGCAGTTCTCGCGCTGCCGGGCAGCCCGCTTCGGACTGGCAGTGTGCGCGCCGCGATGGAAATCGGGGCCTACGATCGCGAGCTTGCAAAGCGGATGCTTTCGCAGATTCGTGAGGCCCTCCGTCACAACTATTACGACCCCTCGTTTCACGGACTCGATCTTGACGAACGCTCTAGGACGTATTCCGCGGAGATTGAGCGAGCCAGCACATTTCAAGCCGCCTATCGCAGCATCGAAGCATTTCTTCTTGGTCTCGAGGATTCCCACACCGTCTTCGTACCCCCGCGGAACGGCAAGCGCGTCGCTTACGGTTTTCAAATCAAAATGATCGGCGAGAAATGTTTCGTCACTGCGTTGCGGCCCAATTCCGATGCAGCACGAAAACTTCATCTGGGCGAGCAGGTCCTTTCTCTCGATGGCTATACGGTCAACCGAGTAGACCTTTGGCAGCTTGAGTATTACCTGAAGTTCTTACCTCCCAAGTCGACCACTGACTTTGTCCTCCGCGATCTCTCCGGCAACGTCCGCTCGGAACAGGTGAGTGCCGATGTGGAAACATTGCCAGCCCGGCAGCCATCTTCCGCTTCGCTCAGCCGGATGCAAATCGAGAACTGGCAGCACAACATTCGATCGCGCTCCGCCGAAGTCGGTGACGTTTTCGTGTGGAAATTCGCTTCCTTCACGGAAAACCAAGGAAGCATCGGCCACATGCTCGGCGAAGCCCGGAAGCACCGGGCCCTGGTTCTCGACCTGCGAGAAAACGGCGGAGGTCTCCGCGACAACGTGATTTTCGTTTTGGGGAGTCTTTTCGACCATGATATCGAAGTCGCGAAGGAAATCACGCGCAAGGGGACCAGGCCTGTGGTGGCTAAATCGCGAGGCCATTCCGCTTTTTCCGGCCAGCTTGTCGTGCTCGTCGACAGCCGCTCAGCATCGGGATCGGAAATCCTTGCGCGCACCGTCCAATTGGAACACCGCGGCCTGATTGTGGGAGATCGCAGCGCTGGCAGCGTCATGACCGGCGAATTTTTCCCGCTATCGCCGGGGATAGGAGCAGGCTACTCCTACGGCGTTGAAATTACGGTCGCCGACCTCGTCATGTCCGATGGAAAAAGACTTGAACACGAGGGCGTCATCCCTGACGAACTGATACTTCCCAGCGCCGATGACCTCGCAGCGGGGCGCGACCCTGTGCTAGCGCGGGCCGCAGAATTTGCCGGGGCGAAACTCAGCGCGGCCGATGCCGGAATGCTGTTTCCCATCGAGTGGCCTGCGTCCGAACCGTTCGAGTAACCGCACAAAGCTCCGCCGATTCCCAAGTGCGTGGAATTGGCAGACGGAAGAAGTCCCCGTTTGGCCGTATTACAAACACAAACTCCAGCCTGCGCAAGGCGTCCGTGGTTCGCCCGGCCGAGTGCTGCCACAGTGCGATGGTTCCGCGCTTCAGGCATTCGCCACGGGATTTTTCCTTTGACAGCGTAATTCGCCTGGCCTATCGTTTTTGGCGAGCGAGAAGGCCTGGCCCGCATTTCTCCCGCGCCAATCCTGGTTGTACCTGGAACAGATTATGCCTTTTCAATTGAATGTGAATGGGCGCTCCTCGACCGTGGACGTGCCCGCAGATATGCCTTTGCTCTGGGTGCTGCGCGAAGTGCTGGAATTGCGCGGCACGAAGTACGGTTGCGGCATCGGATTCTGCGGAGCCTGTACCGTGCATCTGAACGGGCGCGCGGTGCGCTCCTGCCAGACGCCCGCTGCCGCCGCCGAAGGAATGAGGATCACCACGATCGAAGGCCTCTCGGCCGACGGCTCGCATCCCGTGCAGCAGGCGTGGCAGGAAATCGACGTGCCGCAGTGCGGTTACTGCCAGGCAGGCCAGATCATGTCCGCTGCGGCGCTGCTCGCGAAAAATGCCAAGCCGAGCGACGCCGACATTGACGCCGCCATGGCCGGCAACATCTGCCGCTGCGGCACTTACATCCGCATTCGCAGGGCCATTCACCGCGCCGCGCAAATCGCGGCAACTCCACCGCATCCCGCGCAGCCACTCCACAACGGCGTGCGCAACGGCGCATCGCGCTGACCCGAGCCGAGGAGACTTCCATGAACACCCTTATCGCACGGCAAACCTCCTCCGCGGAACCGCAAACCGGAATGAACCGGCGCAGCTTCCTCAAAGTGACCGCCGCGGCTGGCGGCGGCATCCTCATCGCCGCCTATCTGGAACCCGTTCGCCAAGCCTTCGCGCAGGCCCGTTCGGCAGCGCAATTGAATCCCAGCGCGTTCATTCATGTCGCGCCGGACGGCATCGCCACCATCACCGCGAAAAATCCGGAGGTCGGGCAAGGGGTTAAGACCATGCTCCCGATGCTCATCGCCGATGAGCTCGATGTGGATTGGAAGAATGTGCGCGTGCAGCAGGGAGATGTGGACTTCGCGAAATATGGGTTGCAAGTCGCCGGCGGAAGCACGGCCACGCCAAATAATTGGCTGCCGATGCGCCAGATCGGCGCGGCGGGCCGGCAACTTTTTGTTACCGCGGCGGCGCGAACCTGGAGCGTTCCGGAATCCGAATGCACCACCAGCTCGGGCCACGTTTATCACCAGGCGAGCGGCCGCTCGCTCGGCTACGGCGCACTCGCCGAAAAAGCTGCGCAGCTTCCGCCGCCCGACCTCGAGAAAGTGAAGCTGAAAGACGCAAAAGACTTCAAGATCATCGGCAAGAGCATGGCTTGCGTGGACAACGCTTCCATCCTCACCGGCAAGCCGCTCTACGGAATCGATTTCACGCTGCCCGGAATGCTCTGGGCCGCTTACGAAAAATGTCCCGTGTTCGGCGGGAAGGTCGTCAGCGCCAATCTCGAGGAAATCAAGGCGATCCCCGGCGTCAAGTACGCCTTCGTCGTCGAGGGGACAAACGATCTCTTCAGCCTGGTTCCGGGCGTCGCGATTGTCGCGGACCGCTGGTGGACCGCGCAGACTGCGCGTAAAAAACTGCAAGTGAAGTGGGACGAAGGCGCCACCGCCCGGCAAAGCAGCGAAGGATTTGCAAAACGCGCCGATGAGCTCTCGAAGCAGCCCTTTGGCCGCGTGCTGCGTAGCGACGGCAACTTCGATGCCGCGATTCAGAATGCGGCCAAGGTCATCGAAGCGGCCTACCTCTATCCTTTCCTCTCGCACGCGCCGCTCGAGCCGCAGAACTGCACCGCATGGTTCCACGACGGCAAAATGGAAATCTGGGCACCGAGCCAGACGCCGCAGCGCGGCCTCAGCATTACCGCAAAAACCCTCGGCATGAGCGAAAGCGACATCCTCATTCATCTCCCGCGGATGGGCGGAGGCTTCGGACGGCGCCTCAACAACGATTACATGGTCGAAGGCGCCTATATCGCGAAGCAAATCAAGGAGCCCGTGAAGCTGCTTTGGACGCGCGAAGATGATTTTCATCACGATTTTTATCGCCCTGCTGGCTATCACCACTTCAAGGGAGGCGTGGACTCTTCCGGCAAGCTCGTCGCCTGGAGGAATCACTTTGTCACCTTCGGCGAGGGCGAGCGTTTTGCCTCCGCCGCGGGAATCTCTCCTGACGAATTCCCTGCTCGCTTCGTTCCGAATTTTTCTTTTGGGACTTCACTGATGCCAACAGGCGTGCCGACCGGCGCAATGCGCGCTCCCGGCAGCAACGGCATCTCCTTCGCCATGCAATCCTTTCTTGACGAACTTGCGCACGCCGCGGGCAAGGACCCGGTGCGATTCCGCCTTGAACTGCTGCGCAATGCGCCGCTTCCGCATACGCAGATGGAAGGCGCACCGTCCGGCGGTCCGCCTCCGATTCTCCTTGACCCGAACCGCATGGCGGGCGTGCTCGAACTGGCTGCCGAAAAATCCGGCTGGGGCAGGCGCGCACTTCCGAAGGGCACGGCGATGGGCGTGGGCTTCCACTTCAGCCATCGCGGGCACTTCGCGTGCGTCGCCGAAGTTGCGGTCCATCCCGGAAATAAACTCCGCGTGAACAAAGTTTGGATCGCCGGCGATATCGGCAGCGAAATCATCAATCCGACTTGCGCGGAAAACGAAGCGCAAGGCGCGACCATCGAAGCCATGAGCCATCTGATGGCCTACGAAATCACGATCGAGAACGGCCGCGCCGTGCAGAGCAACTTCGATCAGTATCCGCCACTGCGCATCACGCAAGCGCCGCCAGAAATCGAAGTGCATTTCCGCGTGACGGAAAATTCGCCGACCGGTTTGGGCGAGCCGGCGCTTCCTCCGGTGCTGCCGGCCATCGCCAATGCTGTTTTTGCCGCGACTGGCCAGCGTATTCGTTCCTTGCCTTTGGTCAAGCACGGCTTCAATTGGGCGTAGGGCCCCGCGAAAATTGTGGCAGTCTCTGACTGCAACTTCTCACAGCCTTACGGATTCTTCACATCGCGCGTCGAAACAACGCTGTACGGCCCTCTGCAAACTCGCCCTTCCCTCTTTGCATCCCACTTGCAGCGCCCCATCTTGTCTTCGGAGGCAGGTCATGGACCTTCGTATTGCGCTTGGGCGCTCCCTTTTGTTCCTCTCCGCCGGCGCATTCTTGCTTTGCGCTTCCGCTTCGAGAGCCCAGGAGTTGTCGCGCGTGGAGCTTTTCGGCGGCTACTCGTGGTACAACACGCCGGTTCGCACGTTCCAGCTCGGCGCCATTCCCGGCAGCGGATTCGCTTGCCCTCCGACTTGCGCCTTTGTCGCCACTCATCCCAACACAACGCTCAACGGCTGGGAAGCACAAGGCCAGTACCATTTGCTGAACTACTACGGCAGCGTCGGTCTCGTCGCTGACTTCGGCGGAAACTACGGCAGTGTCCATGGCTCGTCCATTCACCAGACCACCTATCTCTTCGGTCCGCAGATCTCGATCGGACACGCCGTTTCGCCTTTCGCGCACGCGCTGTTCGGCTGGGCGACGCAATCGCAGGGATTCACAAATAGTGCATCCTTCGCGAGGGCGGGCAGTTCGGACAGCTCGTTTGCGTTTGCCCTAGGCGCTGGAATTGATTTCCGGCCGACGCAGCATTTGGCTTACCGCGTCCTGCAGGTGGACTACGTGCATACAAGCGTGTTCGGAATTGGAAACAACGGCGCACGGCTTTCGACGGGCATTATTTTTCGCTTCTAACCTTGGCCGGCAGCTACCCGGCGCAGGGTTGCTTCAGTTCAGCCGGCGTCGAGACCAACGATTTTCATGAGGGCGAGAGCGTTGCTTTTGGTGACGACGCCGTCGCGCAACTTGTAGTCGAATCTCATTTCGCCGCCCGAAACTTCATCCTCGAAATGCACGTTGCGAGCCCGGCCCGTAAGGTGCCCAACGATTTCGGTAAGCGCCAGGTCATGCGTGGTGACGATGCCGATGGCTCCGCGAGCGAGCAAGGAACGAAGCAGGCTTTCGGCTCCGATGCGGCGGTCCTTGGAGTTGGTGCCTTCGAGCAATTCGTCAAAGAGGAAGAGCAGAGGCCGCGCGCCGTTCATGGACTGAAAGACCTCTCGAATTTGCAGAATTTCCGTGAAAAAGCTGGAGCGGCCCTCCTGAAGCGAATCCGTGCTGCGGATCCGGGTGCCGATGTTCAGGGGCGTCAATCGCAAGGACTTGGCGCGAACGGGCGCGCCGGAGAGGGCAAGAACGGCGTTGATGCCAACGACGCGAAGCAAGGTGCTCTTTCCGGACATGTTCGAGCCGCTAACGAGCAGAAGCTGGTTAGAGGGGCCGAGCCGGACGGAATTCCTTACGCTGGCGGACTCGGGAATGAGCGGATGCCCAAGTTCCTCGCCTTCAAATAGGGCGGGCGCGCCATCGAGCAATTCAGGAAAAGGGTCGTTCGGATGCTCGTAGGAATAGGACGCGAGAGAGAGAAGGGCTTCCACTTCTCCCGCGACTTCGGCCCAGCGGCGGAGGTGCGCCCCGGATTTCTTGCGCCAGGCTTCGGCGAGAAAAGCGATCTGAACCGTGTAGAGCAGCGGCAATTCAGCAAGCCGCGCCAGCAAGTTGTCGCGGGAATCGATCCAGTAGACAACGCGCGCGAGTTTTGCGAGGGCGCGCGAAGCGGATCCTTCGCGCGTGCGCAAGTCCGCTGCGAACGCTCGCAAGCGCGGCGAGGAAAAACCTTCGCGCTCGATGCGTTCGAGGACATGGGAAAAAAGCTGGAGTCCTTCCGCGTTGCATTCCAAACCTGCAATGGCTTCCTTGGCGCGGCGGTACAGCCAGAGGAGGACGATCAGCTCGCTCAAGAAAATGCCGAGAACGGGCCAGGCAACACCGCCAGCGAAGTAGTATCCAATTCCGGCAACCGAGCAAAAGGCAACAAGAGCCAACGCGCCCCAAACAGGCGAGGGCGGCATCGCGCGCGGCTTCTCCGCCCAGGCGATCAGTGGCGCAGGCTCGATCCGGGATTGCACGCTCTCTCCTAAGATCGCGAGGTCTTCGCGGAGGTCCAGCCTGTCGCGCAACTCGGAAACTAACTTCTGGCGGTCGAGGACCTCGGCGCGAGGCGAAGGGAACTTGAGCCACGCGGCGAGCTGGTCTTGCCCCATAGGCAAGCGGGCCGTGCAGAGCAATTCAAAGAGCGAACCGCGGCCGAAGAGGTCCAAATCATCGGCGTAAACGTGTTTCGGCGTGCGAAAGCGCTCACCGGTTTGCCCGGAGCCCATCCAGCGGTCTTCCATACGAGCAAGCCCGCCCCGGTAATAAGCGGCAGCGCGTTCGGCGCGGGCGCGAGCGCGCAGAGTGAACTCATGCAAGGTGGCGAGGGCGGCATAAGCTGCGCCGGGCAACACAAGCCACCAAGCTGAGACGGCCTTGTACGAAAGGACCAGCCAAAGCAGAACGACGCCGATAACGACGGCGAGAAGTTTCGCCTTACCGATCCGGATGTGGCGGCGCTCATAGAAGTCGCGCACCTTCTGGTGCGCCGCTAGCCGCTTGGTGTATTCCTCGAGTGGATTCGCCATCGCTCTCCGGCGCCTCGCATGGAGACGCGTTCTCGAATTCAGCAAGAGAATGATTCTATCGCGCTCACACGGGGAACCTGCCAAACTCCATTCCGAAATTTTCTTCAGGGGCGGGAAGCTTACCCGGTGGCTGCCTTCCGCGGAGGCTAAAGCCAGGCCATCTTCTGGCAGGTCAGGAAATAGTTCTTACGAGACGCAGTTGCAAGATTCCACGATGCCCCTTTTCGATTCAGTGACTTACGCTGGTGGGAGGGGGTTTTGCAACCAGTTCTAGAGGACGGCGTCGATGGAGGTGCCGGCGGCGGCGAAGACCGAGGCAAGGTCTTCCTGAGCGAAAGGGAGGAACGTTTCGACGACGGCGGGATCAAACTGCGTGCCGCTGGATTCGCGGAGACGCCGCGCGGCTTCTTCAAACGGCAGCCCGCGGCGATAGGGACGCGAGGAGACCATTGCGTCGAAGGCGTCAATGACAGAAACGATTCGTGCGCCATCCGGGATCTCGCTGCCTTTGAGCCGGGCGGGGTAGCCGGTGCCGTCGAAATTCTCGTGGTGGTGGAGGACGTAAAGGCTCGAACGCTCGAAGGTCGGGAGATTGCGGAGAACGGTCCAGCCAAATTCGGGGTGGCGCTTGACGATGGCGTATTCTTCTTCCGTGAGGCGCGCGGGTTTGTTGAGGATTTGATCGGGCACGCCAACCTTGCCGATGTCATGCAGAAGAGCGCCCATTTCAATATCGGGCATGTGGCTTTCATCGACGCCGAGTTGGCGCGCCACCCGCAGCGCCCACTCGGCGAGGCGGGTGCTGTGGACTCCGGTATTGAGATCCCGCAGGTCGAGCAACTGGTTGAAGGAACAAACCAGCGCGCCGCGAAGCTCGCGTAACGTGCTATCCAATTGGCGAGCGCGAACCTCGGACTTGCGAAGTGCGGCGAAAACATCCGGCATTGCCGGCCGCGCCGCAATGTCGATAGGGATTGACATCATTTTTTGAGCCATGCTCCGGTACCGAAGCAGCTACTGGAGACGGACGGCAGCCAAGGCGCGGACGAGGTCAATCCGGCCATTGCCCATGCCGTAAGCGAGCAGGAGCTGGGCCTGCGCCATGGAAACCTGTATCTGAGTGGGCGTGACGCCGGGCTTGAGTTGTTGAAGAAGGCTGACGCCGCCGGACACCATCGGCGCGCTGAAGGAAGTGCCCCAGACGGCGGCGTACGTGCCGAAAGGATATGTGGTGATGACGGCTTCGCCGGGCGCGGCAACCCAGACGATCTGATAGCCATAGTTCGAGAAGTCCGAGCGCTGATCCTGCGCGTTGGTGGACGCGACGCCCATGACGTTGCTCAGGCCGGCGGGATAGACCATTTCCATTTTGCCGTCGTTACCCGCGGAAGCAACAAAGATGATCCCCTGCTTCTGTCCTTTGCTGACGGCGTTCGCCAGTTCTTGCGAAGGTGTGGTCAAGTCGAAGCTCATGTTGATGACATTGGCATTGTTCTGCTCCGCGTAGTAAATCGCGCGGAGAATATTGGCGAGGTCACCGCTCCCGTCCGGACCAAAAGCCTTGAGCGGCAGAATGCGGGCCGTCGGAGCAACAAGGTGCAAAACGCCGGCGACCATGGTGCCGTGGCCAAAGTCCTGGTAGCCATCACCGTCCACCATGGCGATGCTGTGCTGGTCCACCATGGCAATGGAATGCTGATTGACCTGGCCCGGCTGGCAGTCGTCGCAAGCGTTCTCGGGAGCCGGAGTGCCGCTCGGAAGGTCGTTCATTTCGGAAGCGCCGGGCTGGTTGCGGATGAAATCGTAGCCGGGCAGAAGCACCGGCTGGAGAACAGGATGATTCGGGTCAACGCCGGTATCGATATCGGCGATGATTCCGCCGCCACTGACGTTGAATTGTTGCTGCGCCTGAGAGAGCCGAATGATTTGCGTGGCGGGCTGGTTGACGTAGCCCTGCCATACGGTGGAACCGTAGTACGGAACCGGAGTCGTATCAACAAGCGACGGCGGAGGCGCATCGGCCTGAGCCGAGCCTGTGCTCAGACTAACGAGCTGATCCAGTTCGACGTTCAGGACGCCGGGGACCGCGCGGAGAATCGCAAGCAGCAGATTGGGATCCTGCGAGGACGGGCCGGCCAGGAGGAAGAGCTGATTCGCCGTACCGTCGAGCGGCGAGAGAATTTGACAGAGTAGAAGTTTGCAAAGGATAGGCAGATTCAGCAAACCGCCGGACGTGCGCACGATGTAACGGTTGCCAAGCGGATCACCCGAGTTGCCAAGAATGCTCACATTGAGAATGCCGGGAAGCCGCTGGAGAACGCTGGCCAGAAAGGATGTGTTGGTCGAGCTCGAGATCGACAGAACGAAATAGTTGACGGGCGAGCCGGCAACGGCTTGCGTCACCGTGCAGCCGCGCAATAGGCAAACCAGATTCATGCCGGCGGTGCTGAGATTGGATTGCACCAAGAGTTGCGTGTTGGCGGCCGCGGCAGGGCGCGCCGCGAAAAGCATCACCAGCAGAAGGATTGCAAAGAACGTACGCTTCATGGTTAGGGGCCTCGTCTCCAAAATTCAGGTCGTGCGCGATCTCAGACGAAGGTACCGGCTGGCAATCGGAGATACCCAGGCCTAGTCTGGTCAGAAGCCCAACTTTGGCCAATGGTACTCAGGTCCAGCCTCATTAGCACTTTCGTTTGCCCCCAACTTCTTCCTTTCCAGCTATTTACGACTACCCCTCATCCCCTGGCAAGCGGCTCAGAAAAAGCGCGCTCGCCCCAAAACTGCATCCCGGCGATTGCCCAAGCGCCGGGGAAACCTGCTCAGTTGCGACCCGGCAACGAGCCGCCTCGTGCATCGAGCGGGATCGTGACCTCGCGACTCTGCGGGATCGCAAACGAAATTTGCAGGCCGGCTTCCGGCACAAAGCTGAGTTGAAATTCGCCAAAGGCATTGGTGCAGCTTTCCGCCAGAACACTTTTCTTGTTGCCGGCCGAGACCACAACTCCAGCAACTGGTTGGCCTGCCGGGCCACCGGTGTACACCTGCCCAGCAATGTGGAGGCGCTCGGAGAGCGGCTCCGGCTCGATTCGCAATTCGATGGTGACGCTATCCGTTTTGTACAGAACCTGGCGCGGGCCACCCGGCGTGGCGGAGCGGACGCCGACGAAGGCCGGCTGCCAAAGGCTGTCGAAGACAAGGCGCGGAATCTCAAATCGCCACGCGCGCTTACGTTCAGGAGCCATGAAGCTGAAGGCGCTTCGGACATTCTGCAGGGCGAATCGCGGAATCTCATAGCTCGCGTCTCGCTTTGCGGTTGCGCGAACACGACTCCAGAGTTGCAGCGTCTTCGCGCAGGCGCCGCAGCCCTGCTGAAGATGATTCCGCAAAATCTGTGCTTGACCCGGTGATGCGGTTCCGCTCACGAAATCCACCCATTCTTCCGGTCGAAAGTGCTGCTTACCTGGCATTTGCTTCTCTCTCCACCCAAGTTCTCCGCGCTGTGAATAGGAGCAGAGACCAGCCCAAAAAATTGCGGCGGCGCTCACTTTTTTGCAGAGGCCGTCGAAATCGAGCTAAGTGCTTTGCCTACAAGGAGAAAGGGGGCCCAGAAGTAGGGATGGGGGTGTTCCTCACGCACCGTTTTTGTGGCTTCGGCGAAGGCGCGGGCCAGAGTTTCTCCCTGCGCCCAGTGGCGATAGAAAGCGGCCATGAACTGCTCAGCGCTGCGGTCGTTCACATCCCAAAGGGAGAGAAGCAGGGAGCGAGCGCCAGCATAGAGTGCGCCCCGGGAAAGGCCAACAAGCTCATCGCCTTCGGAAATGGAACTGAGGCCGGTGCCGCAACCGCTGAGCGTGAGGAGGTCGGCGGAGAGCTTGAGGTGGAAGAGTTCGTAGAGGTAAAGGTCGCCGTCACCGAGACGAATGGCGGAAAACATCGGATTGTCCGGGCGGTAGGTGCCGTGAGTGGCGACGTGGACAATGCGTTTCTGCGGAGCCTTGCGAAGAAACAGCTCGTGATTGGCGGCGGCGCCGAGGTGAAGCTCGCTTCCGGGAAGAATGCGATGCAGGGATTCAACTTCCGATTGGATGAGCGGAGCGCGGAAATCAGGAACGCCCAGGATGAGCGCCCCGGAGCCTTCGGAGCCGCCGGACGATTGCGTTAGCGCGTAAACGGAAGCGCTAGGCGCGTAGGAGATGCTGTGTGAATCGATGAGAAACGTTTCTCCGTCGTGAAGCGCGTGGAATGGCAGATAGTGAAGCAGGCCATGAGGGACGATGGTGATGTGAGGATTGGCTAAGGCGGAACGGATGGGGGCAATCAGTTCGGAGTAGAGAGTTTTCAGATGGCCGAGGGCGGCGCGATAGGAGTGCTCGGCGGATGATTCGGAGACGACCGGCGTCTGGAACTTGCCGAGCTGAAAACGCAAAAGGCGCAGCGCTTCGGAGACTTGCGGGACGGTGCCGAGGACTTCAATTTGCAGATTCTGCCGGGTGACAATCACGGCGAGTATCTGATCGGCGGAGAAAAAGTATTCGAGGATGGTTTCGTCCGGAGAAAGGACGGACCGGATGGCCTCGATCGAGACGAGTTGCTGAACGGGCGCGAACGACGGCGCAGCCGCCCCGAAACGAACTTCACTGAACGCGGCAAGGAGTTCCTTTTCGCGGGCCTGCGCGGCGGAGCGGAGCTCGCGGATACGCTGCTCAGCATTGCGTTGCGGGCGGAGTTGTTCGATCTCGATGCGGTGCTGATACCAATTGAGCTGCTCGCGTAGGTCGCGGATCTTGTGGACAAGCTCACTTTCGCCGCCGGAACCCGCGTCGACCATGGTATGAGCGCGCTGAAACATGAGTTCGGTAAGCGAGCGGGATTTCGCAAGCTCCATGTAAGCGAAGGCCTGTTCGTCCGAACCACCGGGAAGGTCGCCGCTAACGCAGAGGTCCACGAGGCGCTCGTAGATTTCGGTCTTATTGCGCATGAAGGAGATTTTGAGTTCATCGCGGCCGAGCGAGCTGCGAAGGCTTTCGATTTCGGCGCGGGCTTGCTCGTAGGCGGAATGAGCCTGCGGGAAATGGCTCTGGGCGTGTTCGACCTGGCCGAGCAGGAAGAAAAGTTCGTAGCGGAGAATGGGCGAGTCGAGACCTTTAGCGAGATCCAGCGCTTTCGCGCATTCCGCGGAGGCTTGCGAAGTGTCTCCGGTGCGAAGGGCGATGCGGGACAGCAGAAGGTGACAGAGAGCGGCCTTGCTCTTGAGCGCAGAGCCGTCAAAGAATTGCGCCGCGCCGGACGCCGAGCGGCGCGATTCGAAGTAGCGGCCTTGATGAAAAAGAACGATGGCCTGATAGAGGGCGATGAGCCAGGGCCAGACTTCGTTTTTCTCTCGACGAAAGAGTTCTCGGGCTTCGGCAAATTTCTCGAGCGCCAGGCGCGTTTTTCCGGCCTGGCCGAGAGCGATCGCCTGATTGGCGAGAGACTTGGCCGCCTCGTAGCCGATTTCGAGTTCTCGAAAGAGAAGGAAGCCCTGTTCGGCAACGTCCTGAGCTTCAGCGCTCAGGTTCAGTTCGATGTAGATATCGGAGAGATCCAGGTAGGAAAGGGCGATGAGATACCGGTATTGGATCTTTTCGGCGGCAAGACGCGAAGCCTTCAGCATCTCGATCGCGCGGCGATAGTCGCCGCGAAGGTAGTAGAGGTAGGCGACGTTGTAATCGTTAATAAGGCGGATGAGCGGAAAATCTTTGTGCTCGAGGAGCTTGCTGGCGCGTTCGTAGGTTTCGAGAGCGCGAGGGAAGTCATTCAAGCTTATGAGACACATGGACATGTTGTTGAGGGAGATGGAGAGCTCTTCGGTATCTCCATAAGCAAGGAGGCGCTGGTAGGCGCTTTCGTAGTGGGTGAGAGCGGACTCGAACTGGTCCTGACGGTGATAAATGTTGCCGATATTGTTTTCCAGGCGAGCAAGGCGGCGCTGATCGCCGAGTCTTTGGAGGAGCTTTTGCGCGCGTTCGGCGGATTCGAATGCGCGCGCGTATTCACCAAGCATAATGCAGGGTTGGATGAGAGCCGTGAGAGTGCGCGCCGTGCCTTCGTCATCGTTGTGGCTGGAAAATTGATCAAGCGCGGTTTCGTAAAGGGCGATGGCTTCGTTGTAGTCGCCCGCCGCGGCAACGACGTTGGCCTTGGCCCGGAAACTGTGTCCGAGGAGGTCGGCCCGCCGCAAAGCTTGCGCGATAGCGAGCGCGGCTTCCGCGATAGCCAGCGCGCGGCTGGTGTTCACGCGCATTTCCTTGAGCGTGAGGGCGTTCAATTCAAGGACGACGTCCGGACGGAGAAGGCCGTGTTTGCGCAGGAAAGAACGGCGCTTCGCTGGCGAGTTGAGGCCAACCAGCTTCGAGAGCAGCTCTGGACTGAGGAGAGAGGGAGAATTGAGGCCGGCCCCTGCATTTGTCCTGCCATGCGCTTCAAGAGATGCCGCGCAAGGCCTCCCCTCACCTCGGCCGCGTGGCTTCACGAGAAACCCGCGGATTCGAGTCGTTCCCGCAAACGCTCGAGGCATTTCTGGCGGAGGAGGCCGATGGAGCCGGTCGCCAGGCCAAGGCTGGCAGCGATGTCCTTGTATGGACGGCTGGGCTCCTCGTAAAAGAGCATGTGAATCAGGTCCTGGCAGCGCGGCGCCAGATCGGAAAGAGCCGCGCGGAGCATCTGCTCTTCCTCAGCCTCGCGGAGGATCATTTCGGCGCGCGCGGGATCAACCGGCTCGGGAATGGTGGTCTGTTCGTCGTCGCTCGAAACGATGCGGCTGCTCTGCCGCGCGGCGTGATGGCAGCGATGCGCGGTGACCTGAATCAACCACTTGGGAAGGGCTTTCGGATCGCGGAGCTTGGGGAGCTGGCGAATCAGCTCAAGACAAACGGCTTGAAAGATATCCGCGGCTTCGTCGCGCGGGAATCCGTAGCGAATGGGAATGGAGAAAATCAGATTCTTGTAGCGGTCAATGAGCAGGTCCCAATCCGCTTCGCGTCCGGCGATGCAGCCCTTGACGAGATCGCGATCCGAGCGGGCGCGCGGGGCGGTGGATTTACGAGGCGAACCTAATTTTACTGGCATGTCGCAGAGCCTGCTGGACGCACGAAAAGCTGGTCCGCATTCCACAAGGCGTATGGTTCAAGAACGGCGGGGCGGAAGTTTCCGACGACGGGGCGGGCGCCGACGAGGATATTGGGGCTCAGAAGAAAGATGAGCGGCAGATTTTGCGAAACAAGTTCCTGAACCCGATCATAAGCTTGTTTCCTCGCTGCGAAGCTGGTGGCGATCAACTGCGCGCGCATGAGACTGTCAATTTCGGCTTCCCAGGGAGTGGCCGGCTGAGCTTCGCCCAAATCCCACAGGTGCATTTCGCCGGAGGAGAGCCAAAGATTCATCTCGGGCGTGGGGTCGGCGTCGCCGTTGACGATATTCATGAGGACGGCTTCGTAGTTCTTGGTGTTGAGAACGCGATCGACAAGCGCGCGAAATTCCATGGGGACGACCTGCACGTCCATGCCGAGCTGCTTCAGATCGTCGACAGCAAGCGTGGCAAGCCTGCTGCGCTGCGCGTTCGAGGAACTGACAAGAATCGTGAAAGCCACGGGCCGCGAGTGAGCATCGAGGAGCTGTCCTTGCGAATCCCAGCGAAATCCAGCCGACTGGAGCAAGGCGCGGCCTTTTTCGATGGAACGCTCCGGATGCGGAAGGGCGGCGTTGAGCCAAAGCTTATTGCCGGGTGTGGCGCTCGTCCAGATCGGAGTGGCAAGGCCACCGTAAACGAGGCGGGCCATGCCCTTGCGGTCCATGGCAAGCGAGACAGCTTGGCGGAAGCGCAATTCACGGAACCACTCCTGCTTGGGCGCTAGGTCCGGCTGCTTGGCGGGATCGAGATGATTCAAATTGAAGAAGAGGAAGATGGATTCGAGGCCGGGCCCAAGGTCGCGAAGGCAGACACGTTTCTGAGCGTCGCGCTGGAGAACAGAGTAATCGTCGGCGCGGAGACGCTCGACGATATCGGCTTCGCCGCGCTGCAGGCCGGCGACTTGAGCATCCTCGCTAGTAACAACCGAAAAGATTAGCTGTGAGAGATACGGGAGGCGGACACCTTGGGCGTCGGTCTTCCAATAATTCGGGTTGCGTTCGAGGACAAGGCGCTGACCGGGAACGTATTCCTTCAGGTGGAAAGGGCCGAGGCCGGCGAGGGCGCCAGCCGGAGAATTGACGGCCCACATTTGCGCAAGCCTGCCTTCGTGATATGGGGTTTCGAGGAGATGGCGCGGCATCATGGCGAGGCCATCAAAGAGCCGCACGCCGGCGCCATAGGGACGAGGCAGATCGAACCGGACTGTATAGGGATCGAGCTTAGTGACCGTAAGCGGCTTGTCGTCGAAGAGAAGCAGATCTCGCTGGGGCGAGTTGAGCTTTTCGTCAAGATAGAGCTTGAAAGAAAAAAGCACATCGTCGGCGTCGAACGGCGCTCCGTCAGAGAATTTCACGCCGCGACGCAGGCGCAGCGTGTAGCGCTTGCCATCGGGCGAAATCTTCCACTCAGTCGCGAGGGCAGGCTCGGTGCGCTGCGTTTCGCGATTGATGTGGATCAGGTCGGCTTGTATTGCGCCGATGACTTCGCGCGAAGCGGCGTCAACGGAAAGTACCGGATTCAGCGTTTTCGGTTCGGTGCGAAGCGCTACGGTGAGTGAGCCTCCGGTTTTGCCGTGGACGCCCGTCTTGAGGGTGTCGTCTTGAGCGACGGCCTGCAATGGAAAGCCGATGACAAGCATAACTGCAGCAACTAGCGGCAGGGACGCGGCCGAAAGAGGATAACGACTCATAGGCTCACCCGGGTCGCGCGTTTCTCGAGAGCGGAAGACGCACGATGATATAGGAGGAAGAGCATCACGAGAATCGCCGCAGGCAGATACATCCACCAATAGGAGGTGAGGACACGATAACTCTGAAGCTGGGCTAGCAGATTGCCCCAACTGGGTATCGGCTCGCTCACGCCAAGACCAAGAAAAGAGAGTGTGACTTCCGCGAGGATGAATTGCGGAACCAGCAAAACGGCGGTGGTGAGCAAGGTGGCGTACGTTTGCGGGAGGATGTGGCGGCGCAGAATGTACCAGTCGCTCGCGCACATAGAGCGCGCGGCAAGCACGAAGCCGCGCTCGCGCGCGCTGAGGACGATCCCGCGGACGAGACGCGCAGGCCGCGCCCATCCGATCAGCCCGGTGACGGCCACGAGAAGCAGGAATGCGTCAACTGTTCTCACGCGAAGCGGCAAAACGGCTCGCACGGCGAGGAGAAGATAGAGCCACGGAAGAGCAAGAAAGAGTTCAACCAAACGCATGAATGCTGCGTCAGCCCCACGCCCATAAAACCCGGCAATCACGCCCAGAGACGCCCCGGCCAAAAGAGCGATGGCAGCTCCAAGGATGCCAGCGAAGACAGAGATTCTGCCGCCAAAGAGGATGCGGGAGAAAAGATCGCGGCCGAAATCATCCGTGCCAAAGAGCCAGAGGCGTCCCGGACTTTCCACGCCAAAGAGATGAAGGCGGGCATTCCACGGACCCAGGACGGAGTAACGGGAGCCGTTGATGAAGAATCGCAGCGGGAACACGCGGCTGGTGTCCTCCTGAACCACCGACGAAACGTCGTCGACCTTAAGAGCGTAAACGAACGGTCGCAGGTGAAACGCTCCGTTGGCATCGACAAACCGAAGACGCGCAGGGGGTCTGAACGGGAAATCGCGGTTTTGTTCGGCGAAATCATAGGGCGCGAAAAAGCCGGGAAAAAGCAGCACGAGGTGCAATGTCACCAGTGGAACGAGCCAAAGTGCTCGATGGATCCGCCGGCGCGCGCTCCGATTCATGCGGACACCACGCGAATACGGGGATCATTCCAATACGTAAGAATGTCCGCAAGGAGATTGCCAGCGATCAGAAAAGCAGCGGAGAGCATAACAGCAGCCATGACGACGTAAGTATCGCGTGCGAACATCGCTTCGAGTACAAGCGGCCCCAGGCCCGGCCAGCCCAGAATGACTTCCGTGATCAAAGACATGCTGAGCAGTCCGCCAATGCTGAAGCCGAGCAGCGAAAGCAGCGAATTCAAGGCGGCGGGCAGCGCATGACGACAGATGACGCGGGATGCGGAAATTCCATGCGCGCGAGCGGCATCCACAAACGGCGCATCAAGCGCGACGATCATAGCGGAGCGCACATGGCGCACAAGAACGGGCAGGATTCCGAGGGTTAACGCAAGAACGGGGAGGAACAGACGCGAACCAAGGCCGGCACTCGCTTCGGAAGCGGCAGTGCCACCGGAGCCGAGATAAGCGCGGAACGCGAATACGGAGCCTGCGCGCACCGCCAGAACCAGGAGCATGAGGCCGAGGAGCAAGTCCGGAATCGCGAGAAGAAGCGAAGTACATACGCCGCCCAGGCGATCAAGCCATTTGCCACGGTGGAGCGCTTCGAGAATGCCCCAGACGAGCGCAAAGGCCCAAGCCAGCAGCGTGGCCACGGTGGTGAGCAGCAGCGTGTTGCGCGCGCGAGGCAAAACCAAGGAACCGACGTCGCAACGGTACAGGAGCGAATAGCCAAGGCTGCCGTTCGCGATCGAGCCTAGCCAATGCGCGTAGCGCACGGGGAGGGAGCGGTTCACGCCGTACTGCTGCTCAAGGGAAGCGACGGTTTTGGGAGAGATTTGGGGATTCAAGCGAAGCTCGTCGAAGAAATTTCCAGGGGCCACGGAGAGCAGCGCGAACGAAAAGAGGGAAACTCCCGCCAGCAGGAGCAGTGAGTGAAGCAGGCGCTGTCCGGTTCTCACCATCTGTTCGAAGTCCAGGAAGTTTCCGGGTCTGGAACAGTGTCGCTTGCGGCAGAACGGACGAGCAATGCTTGCGGCCCAGCTTGTAGATTGGCAGTAAACGTGGCCGCAGGACCGGAACGGACGACGCGGCCGGCGGAGAGTTCGATGACATCGTCTGCCAGCGCGGAGGCCATTGCCAGATCGTGGGTGATGTAAATGTACGAGAGGCCGTTGCGCTCTTTGAGATCAAGCAACAGATTCGCGATCTGGCCCTGGGTCGAGAGATCAAGCGCGGAAAGGGCTTCATCGAGAATCAGGATTTTAGGATGGAGCAGGAGCGCGCGAGCAATGGCGACGCGCTGGCGCTGGCCGCCGCTAAGCTCGAAAGGAGAGTTCGAGAGAATTTGCCGAGACAGGTCGACTTGCGCAAGAGCATCGCAGGATGCCCGGCGGCGTTCCGCGGCGGAGATGCCGCGCTGTTGAATGAGGAAAGGCTCGGCGAGAATATCCTCGACGCTGAAGGCGGGATTCAGCGCGGCGGCGGAATCCTGAAACACGATTGCGAAATCGCGAAGCAGCGGAAGGCGCGCGGCGCGGCTTAGCGCCAGCAGGTCCTGGCCGCGATACAGGATTTGCCCGCTCTCCGGCTGCTCGAGACACAGGATGCATCGAGCGAGGCTGGATTTTCCCGAACCGGAAGCTCCGGTGAGCGCAAGGACCTTTCCTGGAAAAAGGCCGAGGGAAATATCCTGAAAAGCCGTCACCGCGGCGGTTTTCTTCCGTAACCATCCTTGCCGCGCATAACGCAGCGTAAGGTGTCGAACGGAGAGGAGCGGCCCCTGCGGCGGGGATGGCGTTTGCTGCTCAGTTCTCAAGGAAGCACTCCACGAGCGAATCTTCGCGCTTCGCGGCGGCCGGCGGCTGCTCCTCGCACTGGGGCATTCGCTCGGAACAACGCGGAAGAAAAGAACAGCCGCGCCATTGCAAACGAAGGTCAGGCGCAGTCCCGGGAATGCTTGGCAGCCGCTGGCCAAGGGCCAGCTTTTCGCCGGCGGCGTGACGGCGCGCGCAGGCTAACAATGCCCTCGTATAAGGATGCCGCGGCCCATCGAGCACGGAATTGGCGAGACCGTCCTCGATGACGCGTCCTGCGTACATTACGGCGATGCGGTTCGCGAAGCCTTCAAGAATGCGCGGATCGTGCGTAATCAGCAGCAGCGCGGTGTGGCGAAGCTCGCGCAGAGTATGCAGCAACGCAAGGACGCCGGCTTGCGTGGCGTGATCGAGTGAAGCGGTCGGCTCGTCCGCGATGATCAAGTTCGGCGCGCAGCTAAGCGCCTGGGCGATGACCACTCGCTGTTTCTGCCCTCCGCTGAGTTGATGAGGATAGGCGTCAAACATCTTGCGCCCGGGCTGCGAGAGTTGAACAAAATCGAGCAGCGATTCGGCCTCGGCGCGGCAGCGCTTCCAATCCCAGCCTTTGTGGACTCGCAAAATTTCGGCGATTTGCGCGCCAACTTTCAGAAAGGGATTCAGGGCGAGTCCCGGTTCCTGCGGAATTAGCGAGACGCGCGCTCCCCGGACGCGCTGCAGCTCGCGCGGCGTGAGGGTCAGTAGGTTCCGGCCGGCGAACGAGACGACTCCTCTCATCGTGGATGTGGAGGGAAGGAGCCGCATCACGGCTTTCGCGAGCGTGCTTTTGCCGCTTCCGGACTCGCCGAGGACGCCGAGGACTTCGCCCGGGGCTACGCGGAGATTGGCGCCGTTCAGTGCACGGATAGGCCCCAGACCTTCGGCCGGCCAAAACTCGACGCAAAGATTGGAAACAGAAAGAAGCGGTTCCATGGGACGCGAAAGTTGATTTTGAGCGCATCCGGAGAAAAGGAGACCCGCCGAAATTCCGCGTTTGATGTATCAGGTACGGTAGACGGATGGGATAAAAAAAGGAAAATGGCGCGCCCGGGGCGATTTGAACGCCCGACCTCTGGTTCCGGAGACCAGCGCTCTATCCAGCTGAGCTACGGGCGCGCAGGAACGTTTCCATTCTAGCTTGAGGCGGGGCGGTAGACCAGCGGCGATTGTGTCTGGCGATTGTGTCCGCGCCGCACGAGCAGTCAGCCTTTGGCACGAACCTTGATATCGTGGGCCAATTTTTCGATTTCCTCGGCTTTGCGGAGCATGGAGAGAGAGAGTACCTGGACGGAATTGGTCTTTTCCACTTCGGCCTTTAGATCGCTGGCAAGCTGGAACAGCTTTTCGACACTTTTCTTAATGTCTTTTTGATTCTCCTCGAGAATCGCTTTGGTACCGGGCAGCGGGACGGAGTCGTCGTCCCTTTTGGAGGGATCCGCAGGAAAGGGCCGCGGATTTTGGTCCTGTGCAACTACAACTCCGCCGAAACTTGCCGCAACTGCCGATGCGGCTCCCAAGACAAATCCGCGCCTGGTTGCACTCATAGACTCGCCCCTCGCCATAGCCGGCGAATTTTAGCCGAAGCCGCCGAACTCTTTCGGCCCTAAATGCTATACTCCACCTCCTGTAAAGCCCATGTCCAGTCTATTGAGCTATCTGCCGCACAACGCCGCTCCGGTTGCACTCAACTTGCTTCTCATTTTTCTGGCGGCGCTGGTGCTGAACCGCTTTCTGCGTGTTCTAACCAAAGTGCTGATCAAGCCCGCAGCGTCGCCCTCCCGAACGGCGCAGTTGCGTGAACAGCAGACGCGGACGCTCGCTGGCGTGGCATACAGCGCGGCGAGCAAGGTCGTCTGGGCCGTGGCGATTCTGACTGCGCTCGATAAAATCGGAATTAATCCGCTTCCGGCGTTAACATTGGCGGGGCTGGCAAGCGTGGCAATCGGCTTTGGCGCACAGAATCTGGTGCGAGACCTGATCACCGGCTTTTATATCGTCCTCGAGGACCAATACGTTGTGGGCGATACAATCCAGATCGGCGAGGCGCTTGGCCGCGTGGAGCATTTGACCCTAAGGCGCACGGTGCTGCGGGACCCGCGCGGAGCGCTGGTCACGATCGCGAACGGTGAGATCCGCTCAGTGAGCAACCTGAGCCGCGATTGGTCTCAAGCCTTCGTGGATGTGGCACTCGCTCCGGAGTTCGCCGTGGAACGCGCGCTGGAAGCACTGGCAAAGGCCGCTGCCGATCTGCGCGGCGACGAAGCGTGGTCCCAGGCCATCGTGGACGGGCCGAGAGTGCTGGGCGTGCAGAGTCTGGACCGGGCTGCGGCAACGGTGCGGCTGCAAGTACGAACCGCGCCGACCCGGCAAGATGAAGTGGCGCGTGAACTCCGCCGGCGCATCCAAATGGAATTTCAGCGGCAAGGCATTCCGATCTCGAGCGTGCAGCGATTCGAGCTGGCCGGCGTCTCGGTTTCGCCGCAAGAGGCGGCGGAACCACAACCGCAGCCGGATGGCGCACGCTAGGCCGCGACACGCAGGAGAACGATATGGCCCAAATAACCTACGACGAAGTGCATCTGATGCTGAAGCTCTACGACATGAGGCGCGAAGCGCGGCTTCGGCAGGCGCGTGGCTGGTTTCTTGAAAATTTTCATCCCCATTCTCCCGAGGAAATGATGGAGAAGTATCCCCAGGGAAGCGAGGAAAACACGTTTATCCGCATGGTGATCAGCTACTGGGAAATGGTGGCGAGCATCGTCAACCGCGGGCTTATCAACGACGAACTGTTCTTCGAGAGCAACGGCGAAATCTGGGTGGTGTGGGATCGTATGCGGCCCATCGTGCCGACCTGGCGCGCCGCGTTCAAGAATCCCCGGCTCTTTGCCAATATTGAAGAAACGTGCGAACGGCTCGAAATTTGGCGTGAGAAGCGGGCGCCGGGATCGACTGCAGCGATGCGCCAGATGATGAGCCAGAAGATTTGAAAAAGCGCGCAGCCGCGACTCACCAGACAAAAAAGGAAGACTTCCCCGGGGCCGCGCGTTAGGCTTTGTCCACAACTACTGCGGGGACAACCGGGGCCGAATCGGCAGACGCCTTGCGCAGGCAGTTGCGTCCGGCGGCTTTCGCGGCGTAAAGGGCCGAATCCGCGTAATTCAAAATCTGCTCCACACCCAACGATCCCCAATCTTTGCTGACCAGAAGGCCGGCGCTCATTGTGACGCGCAGATCGCCGCTTTGCGTGCGGAAAGGCTTCTCCGAGACGGCCCGCCGTAACTCTTCCGCCCGGGACAAAGCACGTCCGGCGTCGCAGTTGTTCAGCACGACGAGAAATTCCTCGCCGCCATACCGGCCAACAAAATCGTAGGAGCGGACGGAACCGATGAGGCGCCGAGCCGTCTCACGGAGAACCTCGTCGCCGGTCACGTGGCCGTACGTATCGTTGACGGCCTTGAAGTGGTCCAGATCAGCAAGCAAGACGGCGGTGCAGCCGCCTTCGCGATAAGACCGCGCCAGTTCGCGCCCGAGCAAATCGAGTATGACGCCGCGATTCCAAATCGCCGTGAGCGCATCATGCGTCGCACGGAAGTGCATCGCGTCGCGTGCCTCCACGAGCTTGTCCTCAAGATCGAGAATCCTGCGGCCTGCCCGAAGCCGGGCTTTCAGCTCTTCAGGATTAAAGGGTTTGGTCAGATAATCATCCGCTCCGGATTCGAGGCCGGTCACCACATCCTCTTTCGATTCCTTTGACGTGAGCAAAACGATGTAGACGTAGGATTGTTCGGCGCGGCTTCGGACGGCGCGGCAAACCGCGGGGCCGTCGAGTTCCGGCATCACCCAATCGAGCAGCGCAAGACGCGGCGCGTCCGAGCCGCAGAGAACTTCCAGGGCGCAAGCGCCGTTTTCGACGGCCGTGACCTCGTAACCTGCTCGCTTCAAGGTCTTTTCAAGCAGCAGGCGGGACACAGCGTCGTCTTCGGCAACCAGAATTCTCATTCGTTAACTCCGGTGAGACACGCGTCGAGCTGCTGAAGAATGCTTTCGGCCTCGGTCTCAAACGCGGCAAGCGCGGAAACGACCTCCTCCCTGCTCTCTTGTTTGCCGATCTGTTCCAACCGGGCGGCAGCATTGGACGCCTGCATGGCAGCGAGATTCGCCAGCATGCCTTTGAGCGTGTGGGCGACACGCGCAAGCCCGTTCATCTCGCCGGCGCTGGCCGATTTGCGCAAGGCCTCGAGCTGGTTCGGAAAATCCTGCCGGAAAAGCTCGATCAGTTCGCGGAGCAGTTCGCGATCGTCGCCCACCCGTGACATGAGCTGCGCCATATCAATGGCCGCTGCGTTTCCTTTCTTGCTTCGAGAGATCAAAGAGTCCCGAACCTCCGGCGCGGTCAATCGGGCGATCTCGGAGCGCAGTTGTTCCGGATTTACAGGCTTCGAGACGTATCCATCCATGCCCGAATGCAGATACTTCTCCCGGTCGCCGGCCAGCGCGTGAGCGGTCATCGCGATAATCGGCGTGCGCCTTCCTTCCCGGCCTTCGCGCGCCCGGATTGCGCGCGCCGCTTCCACCCCGCCAAGAACGGGCATCTGAATATCCATGAGAATAACGTCGAAGGATTCTCTCTCGGCGGCCACAACACCTTCCTGGCCATTTACAGCCAGCGTGACGCGGTGCCCCATCTTCTCGAGGAGGCGCACGGCGAGTTTTTGATTCACCGCGTTGTCCTCCACCAACAAGACGTGAAGTCCTCCGGTGGCCGGCGGCTCTGCCTGGGCGGCTGGCGCGGTTTGGCTGGGCGCAAGGGAAGCCTGCGAGGCCTCGAGAATGGCGTTTTGCAGGACAGCCCGGCGCAGCGGCTTCATGAGCCGCCGCGCAATTCCAAGCGTGTTTCCCGGCGGCTCATCGCCCGGAGCGGCGGACGAGAGCATCAGAATCGGTATCCTTCCGCCGCCTTCCAGCTGCCGGATGCGTGCGGCCGTTTCATATCCGTCGATGCCCGGCATGTGATGGTCAAGCAGAACCATGAAAAACGGCTCGCCCGCCTCCCGGGACTTCGTGAACTCTTGCAGTGCTTCGTGTCCATTCGCCACGACCGTAGCCCGCACTCCCCATTTGTGCAGCAGGCTTTGCAAGAGATGACGATTCACTTCGTTGTCGTCGGCCGCCAAGATGCGTTTTCCGGCCAGCTCTGGCAAGCTCGTGGAGACGGAAGCCGCCTCCTCCCGGGTTGCCCTCTCGAAGGTGACCGTAAAGAAGAAACGGCTTCCCCGGCCTGGAGCGCTGTCAAGCTCCAGCTTGCCGGACATCAACTGCACAAGCCTTGCGGAAATGGAGAGGCCAAGCCCGGTTCCGCCAAACTCGCGAGTGGTGGAGGTATCGGCCTGCGAGAAAGCTTCAAAGATTTTGCGGTGCTTTTCCGGCGGAATGCCGATGCCGGTATCTGAGACGATGAAGCGAATCGCGATACAGCCGCTTTGCGATGGAGCGCTTTCGGCGCGAATGCTGATTTCGCCTTCGTTCGTAAATTTGACGGCGTTTCCCGCTAGATTGATCAGAATCTGCCGCAACCTGGTCGGATCGCCCCTGATCACCTCGGGAATTTCCGGGTCGGTGGACCAAGAAATTTCGAGATTTTTCTGCTGCGCCTTCAGGGCAAACGGCTGCAGAGCGCTTTCAATACAATCCGAGAGAGAGAACGGCACGCTTTCAAGCTCCAGCTTGCCGGACTCAATCTTCGAGAAGTCCAGAATGTCGTTGATGATGCCGAGCAGTGACTCAGCAGAGGACCAGACCATTTCCAGGTACTCGCGCTGTTCCGGCTGAAGATCGGTGTCGAGCGTTAGCTCCGTCATTCCGAGAATTCCGTTCATCGGCGTGCGGATTTCGTGGCTCATGTTGGCAAGAAAATCGCTCTTGGCCTGGCTCATGGCTTCGGCGGCGATTTTGGCCTCGCGAAGCTTCTCAGCCGCTTCGTACTTTGCCGTGACGTCATGGACGACTCCGATGTATTCGGGAGCGCGCCCATCGGCGTGCACAATCGGTGTTGCCGTCGTCTCAACGCGAACGACCGCACCGTTCGGCGTGACCAAGCGGTACTCCGCGGCGAGTGAATTCCTATCCGCCTCCGCAAACGCCTTTACCAGCATTTCGCGATCTTCCGGGTGCACAAATCGTTGCCAGCCAGTCCCAAGGGCTTGATTTGGGGAAGCACCGGCGATCTCATTCCAGCGGGCGTTCACGTAGAGGCAGTTCGCGGATGCGTCCATCATGAAAATTCCCACCGGGGCGGCGTCGCACAAAGTGCGAAACATTGCTTCGCTCGTCTTCAGCCGTTCTTCCGCAGCTTTGCGTTCAGTGACGTCCTGGACGACTCCTGCGAAACCTTCGATCCTCCGGTCGGCGCCGAAGATCGGCCGCGCGAGCACTTCGACCCAGGTGATGCGGCCATTCGGAGCGATATACCGATGACTGCTCTCGTATCCGGTCTTGCTCTCGAAACGCGCTTTCCACTTTTGGGAGACCATCTCGCGGTCCTCGGGATGGAGCGCTTTCTGCCACCCCGTTCCGCGCGCCTCTTCTGGTGTGAGGCCGGTCATTTCGCACCAGCGTTCATTCACATAACTGCAATTGCCATCGGCATCCACGC
>Ga0209062_1002304_pt1 | contig 26439 bp, 24 predicted proteins | sample Coa_R2_2_FD_187158 | JGI IMG/M metagenome (GOLD analysis project Ga0209062, IMG submission 187158) | Surface soil microbial communities from Centralia Pennsylvania, which are recovering from an underground coalmine fire - Coalmine... | ecosystem: Environmental > Terrestrial > Soil > Unclassified... | reverse complement strand
TGGCTATTTCCGCGCTCATCCGAGCGCGGCCCCATTGAAGCAAAAACGGCGACTTTCAGGCAGGTCCGGGATGGTTATTTCCGCGCTCATCCGAGCGCGGCCCCATTGAAGCTTCGGATTCCGGCGGCATCGGCGCCGCAATCCGATCATTTCCGCGCTCATCCGAGCGCGGCCCCATTGAAGCATCTGACACCCATTGTATATAACTATCGTTGCTTTGTCATTTCCGCGCTCATCCGAGCGCGGCCCCATTGAAGCGGCAACACGGCACGGGCTGTTTGCGGTTTCGCTCCATTTCCGCGCTCATCCGAGCGCGGCCCCATTGAAGCCAGTGACTGCTTCTCTTGGGGGGAAGCCACGTCGTACATTTCCGCGCTCATCCGAGCGCGGCCCCATTGAAGCCAGATCTCGGAATGCACGCAAGAAGAAATTGAGTCTATTTCCGCGCTCATCCGAGCGCGGCCCCATTGAAGCTTTGCCGCAAGCGGCCGCGGAATCGTCGTGGCGTGAATTTCCGCGCTCATCCGAGCGCGGCCCCATTGAAGCCACGCCGAGCGCAAGCAGATCGGCGAGGTCTTGCGAGATTATTTCCGCGCTCATCCGAGCGCGGCCCCATTGAAGCCAGAGCGAGCCTCGACGATGTAGTCGCCGACATCGTACACATTTCCGCGCTCATCCGAGCGCGGCCCCATTGAAGCCAATCATTCCTCCTCCCTCGCTTCGTTGCGCTCTGCCATTTCCGCGCTCATCCGAGCGCGGCCCCATTGAAGCACGGTTGCTGTAGTGCCGAGTGGTCCGTAGGCCGACGAATTTCCGCGCTCATCCGAGCGCGGCCCCATTGAAGCTTATCGTAGGACAGAATCATCCTGCCCGAACCCATCAGATTTCCGCGCTCATCCGAGCGCGGCCCCATTGAAGCAGCGTCGCTCAGGCATCCGGGGCAACTGCTAACAGGTATTATTTCCGCGCTCATCCGAGCGCGGCCCCATTGAAGCCAGGTCGGCTGCTTCCCGGACGCGCCTATGGCGGTGAATTTCCGCGCTCATCCGAGCGCGGCCCCATTGAAGCTTCGATGTTCCGTTGAAGAGTGCAAAAATGAATTTATTTCCGCGCTCATCCGAGCGCGGCCCCATTGAAGCCCCGATGCGTCCTTTCCTTGAACATTTCCTAGTTGCAATTTCCGCGCTCATCCGAGCGCGGCCCCATTGAAGCTTGCCGCAGGCGGCCGCGGAATCATCGTGGCGTGAGATTTCCGCGCTCATCCGAGCGCGGCCCCATTGAAGCCAGCAGATGCCGCGTTAAACAGCGCGGTTTTCTGGCTGATTTCCGCGCTCATCCGAGCGCGGCCCCATTGAAGCCGGCAAACTATGGGATACCGCAGACAAGGGAACGTATTTCCGCGCTCATCCGAGCGCGGCCCCATTGAAGCTTTAGCTTCCATTGGCGTGAAGTGCTTGGACTTCGGATGATTTCCGCGCTCATCCGAGCGCGGCCCCATTGAAGCCAGAGCTGCATTGCGGGTGTGCCTGCGGATGTTTATATTTCCGCGCTCATCCGAGCGCGGCCCCATTGAAGCTCACCGCCCCTTCGAGGGCTTCTATTTCGGCGGCGGTCATTTCCGCGCTCATCCGAGCGCGGCCCCATTGAAGCAACACATATTCGCGATCGGGCAGCTCCGGGGTATCATTTCCGCGCTCATCCGAGCGCGGCCCCATTGAAGCGGAAACAGCGCTAGCGCATCGGCTCTCACTTGCTCGATTTCCGCGCTCATCCGAGCGCGGCCCCATTGAAGCGTTTTACTGCGGCGGTCCGATTCCCCATGCGGAATGCATTTCCGCGCTCATCCGAGCGCGGCCCCATTGAAGCTTTGGTCGTCTTGATTAAATTTATTGGCGGCTTCCAATATTATTTCCGCGCTCATCCGAGCGCGGCCCCATTGAAGCGGCCATCCCTCGGAACTTGTCAATCCACTCCTGCCATTTCCGCGCTCATCCGAGCGCGGCCCCATTGAAGCCCATCAGCAAGCCCTTCACATTCTCTGCGACGAAGACATTTCCGCGCTCATCCGAGCGCGGCCCCATTGAAGCCAGCCGAAAAGACGGACCGCGTGAAGGTAAAGATTTTCATTTCCGCGCTCATCCGAGCGCGGCCCCATTGAAGCTTCAGCGCATCCACTTCTCCCAGCACTCGCGATTCCGATTTCCGCGCTCATCCGAGCGCGGCCCCATTGAAGCTCGTGAGCGCATGGAGTATTCGCCGCGCCAAGGAAATTTCCGCGCTCATCCGAGCGCGGCCCCATTGAAGCGCCGGTAAATCTTAGCGCCGTGCGCGTGCTGTGGCATTTCCGCGCTCATCCGAGCGCGGCCCCATTGAAGCTCCATCGCCGCGCCAGCGGGAGCTTCCACTTCTCAATTTCCGCGCTCATCCGAGCGCGGCCCCATTGAAGCCGTCACGCGCGTCCATTCGCCACGGATGCCCGTTCGATTTCCGCGCTCATCCGAGCGCGGCCCCATTGAAGCCGATAGCACGGCCAGCAATTCGCTCGCGCGAGTCGTATTTCCGCGCTCATCCGAGCGCGGCCCCATTGAAGCTTGCAGCTCCGCCATCTCCCACCGCAAAATTCCACATTTCCGCGCTCATCCGAGCGCGGCCCCATTGAAGCGCGCAATTCGGGAATCCGCCGGTGCTTGCGGATGCATTTCCGCGCTCATCCGAGCGCGGCCCCATTGAAGCAACCCGCCGGTGAAAGCATCTCCGAGAAGCGCTTCCATTTCCGCGCTCATCCGAGCGCGGCCCCATTGAAGCGCTAATGCTACAATCCGGCCAAGGCCCCTTCTTCCGCATTTCCGCGCTCATCCGAGCGCGGCCCCATTGAAGCGGCCACGGAGATTTTGAGATTCTCAAAATTGGCGCATTTCCGCGCTCATCCGAGCGCGGCCCCATTGAAGCCAAGCCGAGCTCGACAAGCGAGGACTGAGCGAGGAACATTTCCGCGCTCATCCGAGCGCGGCCCCATTGAAGCTTGGCCTCCTCCGGCGGGAGTTAAACCCGCCGGGAGAATTTCCGCGCTCATCCGAGCGCGGCCCCATTGAAGCGCCCATCGCAACTTCCCTAGCTTCTGCGCGGCTGGATATTTCCGCGCTCATCCGAGCGCGGCCCCATTGAAGCGGAATTGCGAAGTGGCCGGAGGTGCAAGTGATGGAAGATTTCCGCGCTCATCCGAGCGCGGCCCCATTGATGATGAAGAAGGATGAAGGGCGGGAGCGTATTGTGAGCGCCGTGAAACCGTGAAAGGTGAAAAGTTCAAAAGTTTGAGGGTTCCGGCCCGATGACCTGCTGGGAAATTCAGTGAGCCTGCCCGCCGAGGAACGCTAGGGATGGTTTGGACTCACGCGCAGATACGCGAATAGCAACTGCTTTCCGCTTGGGTGTGGGCTTCCACCATTGGGCTCCACTGTCACAAAAACGGCGTCAATGTCTTCCAGGGTTTTCGGATCGTTCGCTTTCAGCACCCAGCGCTTCTTGCTGACGTTGTCCTCGTAGAAGATGCCGAGGTTCCGGGCCTGTTGTTTGTCTGGCCCGCGCCGGCCCCAGGCTTGGAACGTGCTCGCGTTCCGAACCCCCGGCTGGGCGTCCAGATCGTAGGCATAGAAGATCAACCGCTTCCCTTTCGTGTAGAAAACGCGGCCATAAGTCTTATCGGTTTGCCCGTTGCCGGCAACGTCGTGCACTTCGGCGATGTACAGGTCACGAGCACCCATCAGTTCTCGGATGTCGCGGTCATGCTCGAGCAGGTCCTGCTGCTTGGCCACCTCCTCCTGCTTCTCGTCCAGTTCCCGGTCGCGATCTCTCACCAGTTGAGTCAACTCGCCGACCTTCGCTTCAAGTGTAGTAGCACGTGTGGTGGCTTCGTCACGCTGGCTTGTCAACGCATCGATCGTCCTCTGTAGTTCCGCTAACTTGTCCTGAGCTTCGGATAACTCTTGTGCGCGGGCTTTGCTGTCACCAAGGCCTTGAACCGGCGCTTGCGACCCGGTTGCATGCTCAGCCCTGCTGGCGGCCGTCAACGCGCTCACGGTTTTCTGTTCTTCCGACAATTGCCGCCGTAACGCCGCAATCGTCCGGTCTTGTTCGGCGACCTTCGCCAACAATTGAGCGCGCTCGTGGCCCGCATCGCTCAGCTGCTCTTCCAGCGTCGTTTGAGAATCGTTCAGAGGTTCGGGTCCTGTTCGTGCTACTTCTGTCCCTCGCCTCATGCCTGTCCGATAGGCGGCAATGCCCAGCGCCAATGCCAGCAGGATGGCCGCCGCCAAGGGCATCCACACCTCACGCCAGCGAATCTCCGATGGACGGTAGGTGAATCGTTGTCCCTGTTTGACCCCGGCGCCTTGAACCTCAGTTGCGGATTGCCTTATGGCGTCGATTCGCTGAAATAGCTTCGTTTCGGCTTCCTCAAGAGACCAGGAACCCTCTGATTCCGCTTCGGTTGGAGCCGGTTCGGCGGCAAACCCAGCCGCGCCGCGCCGCGCCGCCATTTCGTACTCCGCCATGGCACGTCGACAGTCGGCGCAAACAGCCAAGTGCGCGCCAAGCGTGGCTTGCTCAGCGGGAGTCAGTTCGCTCGCAGTCGCCGCCGCACACAATTCCAGAAATTCCTCATGTACATTCACCAGACGCCTCGACTCCCCATTCGGATTTCAGCTTGTAGCACACAGCTCATCGCCGGCTCAAAGGATTTTGCGTTAGATACCTGCGGAGCTTTTCAAGACCTCGATAGTGGTGGTTCCTAACATTAGCGTAGGACTGGCCAAGCGTCTCGGCGATCTCCGCGAACGTAAGCCCTTCAAAGAAATGCAACCTCAGCGTCTCCCGCTGCTCTTCGGTCAGTGATTCCAGCATCTTCCGCCAGCCCTGTCTGCCGAAAAGGCCTTCGGCGGTTTGATCGTAGTCTGCTCCCGAAATCGCGGGCGATTCAATGTCATTTCTGCTGTCCACAATCCCAGACGCCCAGAGGCCCCCGGATTTCAAACGCCTCCTGCGGAGAAACGCTTGCGTGTAAGCGATTTGGAAAATCCAGGAGCGGGCACTGCTCTTTGAACCGTCGAAGATAGCGGCCTTTCGATGGATATAGAAAAACACGTCTTGGACAAGGTCATCCGCTTCGGCAGCATCCCGGAGGATCTTTCGTCCTACGCGATGTACGATATGCGCATATCGGCGGAAAAGAATCGCGAGACCTTCTTCGCGACCACGGATTATGTTTTCAAGGAGGAATTCGTCAGGAGAGTCGCCCCATACCGCAGCGGGCTTGGTTTCGATTTCACATCGGCCCTCTGAATGCGCTTCTGACACGATTCGCAGATCGGGGAGCGAAAGCGAATTTGCGTCGTTTATCATCACAATGTGTTTCCCTTACTCCCATCCAACAACGGTGCCGCAGCCGAAAGTACCCGCAGCATATCACACTCATCGTGTGTAGACTCATAGTGGTAGTCTTTTGATCATTGCGGGGTGCAGGTCTCAGACCCTCGCATAATTTTCGGAAGGCATATTCGCCAGATCCGGCTTGATCGCGACCTCTCCCAAGAGAAGCTGGCCGAGTTGGCAGACCTGCATCGCAACTACGTAGGTGGGGTTGAGCGAGGCGAACGAAATATCAGCCTCGTCAATATCGTCAAGCTCGCTCGCGGGCTTCGCGTAAGGCCAGCCAAGCTGCTCGAGCCAATTCATTGAAGTTCCTTAACACCCCTCAGGCCTTCCAATCCCAAAACCCAACCGACGCTTGTCCGTAATCCCAGACGCACAGCGTTTCTGGTTTCCGTCGGCAAAAAGGCATTCGATCATTTGGGACGCAAACGAACCCAATGCTGATCTGGACGACATTCTTGCCTCGCTCACAACCTCTTTGGCTTCGCTTTAGCTCTTTGGCGACTCTGGGTATAGCGGTGAGCCTCCTCCTAATGACTCTGCTTGTTGGCAGGCAGCTTGTCACTTCGCTTTCCGCCGTCATTATCTCTCTGGCCGCGGCGACTCTATTCGTGGCGACGTGCCTCATAGCCTTTTCCCTTCGTCACATATGGACAGAGCACCGGCGAGCAGAGCGCGCTTTCTCAGCAGCATCCTGTGAAAGCACGGCCATGTTCCATAATGTCCTCGACGGAATCCTTATTACCGACAACGAAGCGAACTGCCTGGATGCGAACCCAGCCGCAGCGGCCATTCTCCGAGTCACGCGTGATGAATTGATTGGCAGGAGCCTCCGCACGTTCCTGCCAAATTGCGATGCCTTCACTCTGGAATGGCAGCGCTTCCTGCAGCGGAGCCAACAGCGGGGGAGAGCGGAACTAGTCGCCGGTGACGGAGCCGCCGTCGTTGTCGATTTCACTGCGGCTGCAAATTATCTCCCTGGACGGCACCTTCTGATTCTGTGCGACGTCACGGAACGAACGAAGGCGGAAAGAGCGTTGCGGGAAAGCGAAGAGCGCTTTCAATATGTCGCCGACAACATCCACGAAATCATCTGGACCATGAATGCCCAGACCAAGGAACTGGTTTACGTCAATCAAGCCTATGCTACCGTGACCGGCTACAGTATTCAGGCGCTCTATCAAAATCCATCTTCCTACCGCGAACGCATTCATCCGCAGGACCGAGTCCGCGTCCTTTCCAAACTGCACGAAGCCGCCGCAAGGGGAACTTTCGATGAGGAGTTTCGTTTCTTGCACGCCGACGGCTCCGTGCGCTGGATTTGGGTGAAGGCGCATCCCGGAAAAAACAGTCACGGACGCTGGATCGTGGGAACGGCCCAAGACATCACATCGCGCAAGGAAGCGGAAAGGCAGATTGCCGAGCACCTGGACGCGACTGAAGCCGCCCGCGCCGAAGCAGAAGCCTTGCGCAAAGCAACCCTCGCATTAGGCCAGAATCTGGCGATGGACGCCGTCTTGGATACTCTCCTCCAATGCATAGGCGAGCTGATTCCATTCGACAAAGCCAGCGTGCTGTTTGTGGAAGATACCGCCCATTTGATGCTCGCGCGCGAGGCAACTCAGACCGAATCAAGCAGAGCGGGCCTTGTGCTCAGTGCGCTGGAAAACCCATTTCTCCGGCCAATTCTCTTTGACCATACACCCGTGCTCGTATCCGACTGCACCGCAGAAGCCGGTTGGAAAGACTGTCCACCCTTTGATGGTATTCGCTCCTGGATGGGGATCCCCTTGACGGCCGGCGGAACGGTGATCGGTATTCTCTCGCTTTGCGCACATCAGCCGAGTGCCTTTACGACCGAGCACCTTCGGCTGGCCACGAACCTTGCCATTTCCGCCGCCGTGGCCATTCAGAACGCGAGAGTCCACGAGCGTGCCGCAATTTACGCCGCCGAACTTGAGGCCAGGATCCAAGAGCTTCACCAGACGCAAGCCGTCTTGCGCCACGTGCGCCGAACGGCAGCGCCGTCCTAGAGACTATCGGCCACCCGCAATACGCACCCGCCCCACAAGAGCTTCGACAGCCATCCTGCTGCTTTGAAATGCGGCTTCCGCTAGCACACGGCCGCGCCAGGTAAACATCACCTGTCACGCCCGTTGCCATCCGCTTCAGCCGCACCGCTAACGGTTCCGTCCTTTCGGAGAACCGCTCGATTTGGTTCCTGTGCGCGGTGAAGGAACCAAATCTCACTCACCGAAAGGACAAAAAATGAAATCAGAGCAAATCAAACAAATCACCAGCAAGGCCATCGGGCAACTCGCGGCGGACCTGCAAGCTGGCAAGAGCGAGGCGCTGACCAGTTATCTGACTGCGATGGCACGCTTTCGAAAGTATTCGCTTTTCAACCTGATGTTGATTCTGCAGGCATGCCCGAAGGCGACTCGCGTCGCAGGCTATCGCACATGGCGATCTCTCGGCCGTTACGTCAAAAAAGGCGAGAAAGGCATTATGATCCTGGCCCCGGTCTTCCGTGGGAGTGCCGACGCCGACGTGGAAGGCGGCAGTGCCGACCAGACACGGGTGCTCATAGCCTACCGCCCAGTATTTGTCTTCGATGAGTCCCAGACCGTCGGTGCGGACCTTCCTCAGATTGGAGCGGTAAACGGCGACCCGGGTTTGTACCTTGCTCGCCTCGAGGGATGGGTTCGTGCCCAGGGCATCGTTCTCGACTATTCGCAGGACATCGCTCCCGCCAAGGGCATGTCCGAAGGCGCAAAGATCACCCTCCTGCCCGGACAATCCGCCGCCGAAACGTTCTCAACGCTCGTGCATGAATACGCACACAGCGCCCTTCATTTTGGAGATCGCCGAACCGAGACAACGAAGCGTATTCGCGAAACGGAAGCCGAAGCCGTCGCGTTTGTGGTGTGCAGCGCCATCGGCTTACAAACAGGCACCGCGGCGCGCGACTACATCTCCCTCTATCATGGCGACGCATCGCTCTTGCTTCAAAGCCTCGAATACATCCAGCAAACTGCAACTCGCATTCTCGACTCCATCTGCGGGGATCGTTCATCAGCCGCCCCCGCCTAGCGCGGGGCCGCACGTTACCGCGCCGCTTGGCGGTCCGCTTCGGTCCCTGGCCTCCCCAAAACGCCAGGCTTCCGAAGCTTCGCGCTTCCTGGTGCGGAAAAAACAGAACGAAAAATTCACAGACCGCCGCAAGACGCTCTTCCTTGACGCTCGCAAAGTGGGCTACCTCGGCGACTGCGTTCACCGCGGCCTATCGGATGAGACATCGCGGATATCGCTCGCACCTATCACGACTGGCGCGGCGAAAAAGATCCGGACAAATAGAAGGACGTGGCCAGATCCCGCACAAGCACGGCGACCGATGAAATCGTGCCGCGCGTCTCGCCAAAGACCTCCATCCGGCGCACGAGCGTGGGCGCGAAGATCGGACTCACGGATCAGAAACTCGCTCTTTGCCATGCCATCGGAAGAACAACGACAGCGCCGTGAACCTAGTTCGGCCACGAGGCCCTGAAGGCCGGACCGCGTAACTCCGCGCTCGCCAGCCCAGGGCGGCGGGGACCAGAACCTCATTCTGAATTCGCTTGTTCCTCTGTGCTCGCAGCCGCTCCCGCGAATCCTCGCCTGAGTGCCTGACTTCCCGTCTTCGCCGAAGCATTGGCCGATTGCAGATTCGTTCCCCATTTCCGCCGCCCCTTTCCTTGGGCACGGCTTCGGGATAATTCCTGCGCCCGGCAGCTTCGCGTCTTCTGCTTTCTCGGTTCCTCCCTGCGAGCCCTGGGGTCCCTCCCAGAATGCAGCCGCTTGCTTTGGGAGCAGTATCCGCTCCGCCCTCGGGTGCCCCAAGGAAATGGGGCGGAAATGGAGAAACAAATCATGTATCTCAATCACGTCCAACTCATCGGCTTTCTCGGCAAGGACCCCGAGAAGCGGCAAGTTCGCGGCAATGGCGCGACCTTCACCGTGTTGTCCGTCGCGACGCAGCAGTCGTGGAGGGACGCCAGCGAAGAGTGGCAATCGAAGACGGAGTGGCACCGGGTCGTGGCGTTCAATCGCCTCGGCGAATCCATCGCGCAAACCCTCCACAAGGGCGACCACGTGCTCGTGGACGGCATGCTCGTCAGCTCGAAGTACGAGCGCGAGAATGGCAAATCCAAAAAAAGCAAAGCGGCGAAGCACGTGGTCTTCTGGAGCGTTCGCGCGAACTCGGTGCGGCGGCTGAGCCGCGCCGAGGCCGAGGCGCCGGCGACCATGCCATCGGAACCCGGTGCCGGTCCCGGCGATGTGCCGTTCTGATTGCGGCGCTGCGAAGGCCCTCTGGCGTGCGCTGGAGGGCCTTTTCTTTTGTCCTGCATCCCTGCCGCTTCGAAGAAAACTGGCGCTTCCCTTTGGAACCTGCCCCACGATACGCCTCCTTCGCGGACCGCTGCGTCTTGCGGATCGCCGGTTCGGTCCCCGCCGCCGGCGCCGGAAATCCTGTTGCCCATTGCGGCTGAGAGACTGTCCCCGCTCTCCTCCACGGAATCCGTGTGCGGCCTGAAGAGAGGGGATGTCCATGCCTTCGGGACCAACCTGCCGGTGTTTGCTCTGCCGGATCGAAACGCAATTGACGTTGGAGCTTCGTTCGTCGGCCGCTGTTTACGACACCTTGCGCTCGTCCGCGCCGAATGGCTTAGCCGCATTTGTCTCCCCGTTCGATCTCTTGTCGCATCTGAGAGCCACTCAAGCCGGGCCGTCCTCGGACGGCCTGCTCCGCCAGTTGCTGGCGGCTCGTTCCCTCGAGCCGCGGCTCATAGAAACCCTCCTGATCCTGGCCTTTGTTCCCGTCCTTCACGGCACGGTCCGGCGCATCGCCAAACGACAGTCCGGGCTTGCCCGCGCCGACATCGTTCAGCAGGCAGTGAGCGTCTTTCTTCAGGTGCTCCGGTCCGGCCAAATCCTGAAACGCCAGTCATACCTTGCGTTCGCCATCTCCCGGGCCGTCAAACGGCAATTGTTTGAATGGGCCGCGCGGGAAGGAACGGTTCTCGACTCAGCAGCGCGCACAGACACCAAAACGCGCTCCGAGGCCGGAGACGACGACGAAATCATGGAGCGCCACGCCGCGCTCCGGCACTTTCTGCATCGCTGCCTCGTGAAGAACCTTCTCAACGACAGGGAATTGAGCCTGCTCATTCAACTGAAGCTCGACGGCAACACGGGCGAAGAAATCGCCGAGTCGAATTCGATCACGTCAAACGCCGTCCGCCAGCGAATGAAGCGCCTCCTGGCTAAACTTCGCCGCCTTGCACACCATCCGTTGGCACGGGAATAGGGCATCCGCTCTCGCTTGAGGGCGTGAACCTGGCGCGACACATTCCTACGCGCTCGCGCTGAATGGATAGATAGAGGGGAGTTCGCGCAGAACAACCCGCGCAGCAAAGAGCCGGCGCCAGGGCCAATGGAACCCTGTCCCGCCCGCCGCTCTTGTGCCTCCGGCGCGGCCAAAAAGTACCGCTGTGGAATGCGTGAACCCCCTCCTACCGTATTCGACAAAATGGCGAGGGAACTCATGAGGAGACTGTATTCGAGGATTTGCAGGTCCCGTCTCGTCGCGCGTGGCGCGGCCGCCTCTTTCATCGCGCTCGCGCTCGCCGCGCCCGCGCTTGCTCAGGGCGCTTCTCCCTGGGAAAACGCAGTCAACGTCCTGCAGCAGGCCTTCACCAGCACGATTGCTCGCGGACTCTCCCTCGTTGCGATTGTCGTTTCCGGTCTGACGTTCGCATTTGGCGAAGGCGGCTCGAAGCGCGTCCTTGCCGGCGTCCTGTTCGGCGTCGGCATGGCTATCGCCGCCGTCAACTTTCTCGCCTGGCTCTTCCCATGAGGGCGTCTCGGCAGGGCGAACCGTCATGGCATACGAACGACGCATCAATCCGGTGCAGCGGTCCCTCTCGCGGCCGCTGACGATCCTCGGCGCGGAGCGAAAGCTCTTCTTTTTCGCCATGTGTCTTGGCGCCGCAACGTTCAACCTGCTCGGCACCCTTCTCGGCGGCATCCTCATTTTCCTGCTTCTGTATCTTGTCGCGCGCTGGGCCACGGCCGCCGATCCGCAGATTCTGCGCTTGCTGCTCCGCGCCGCAAAACTCCGCCGTCAATACGACCCGCTGAAGTTCGTCCCCCTGACCGTCGCGAGGAGCAAGCGATGCTGAACCTAAAACGGGTTTTCAGGAACTACGAGGAAGCCGGCTCGCTCAATGCGCTGGTCAATCTGTTCGGCTTCGTCGGTCCCCGCGTATTCCTCACGAAATCCGGCGAGGCGGGCGTCGTCTTCGAGATGCGGGGCGTCGATTACGAGTGTCTGGATGCTCCCACTATCGACGGTCTCACCAAACGCCTGGAGGCCGCGCTTCGCCTCTTCGACGAAAACTATCGCGTCTACCAGTTGCTCTTTAAGCGCACTCAGAAAACGATTCCCCACGCGTTTTGCGGCAATCCCGTCGCAGACGCCGCGATTCGCGACCGCATCGCCTATTTCGCGGAAAAAGCCGACCAACTGTTTTCCCTGTCCGTCTATTTCGTCGTCCTGTGTCCGGCACTTGCCGCCCGCCGGTCCCTTGCCTCTGTACTCGCCGAATTCCCGGCGCATCCTCGCAACGCGCTCGCCGGCATCCATGGCCGGTTTTCGTCCTCCGCCTGCGTGCGTCTGAACGCCGCGGAGATAACCCGGGCGGAATCCATCCTTTGCCAGAAGGTCGAAAGCTTCCGCGCGCAAGTGAGCGACTTTGTGCACGTCAGAATTCTTGGAAAAGACGAAGCATTTCGAGTTCTCAAGGGCACCTTGAACTTTGATCCCCTCAAGCTCGAAGCGGCCAAGCTGAAGCATGACACCTTCCTCGATTATTACCTTGCCGAATCGCATCTCGAATGCCATCGGGGATATCTCCGGGTTGCGGACGACTACGTGAAGGTCCTGACGCTCAAGGAACCGTCCGCGCACACATTTCCGCTCCTGCTCAAGGGACTTCTCGGAGTGCGCGCCAACTATCATGTCGTCACCGAATGGAAGAAGGAGGATACCGGCAAGACGCGCCGCGAGATTCAGGCCCGGCGCCGCCACTTTCACAACACCAAGCGCTCGTTCTTCAGCCAGGTCAGCCTGACGGATGTTCCCGCGCAGGACACCCTGCTCGATTCCGCGAAGGAGTCCCAGGTCCGGGAGTTAGGCAAGGGAATCGAGGAAATCGAGCTTCGCGGCAATTATTTCGGCCGTTTTTCCCTGACCGTCGTGATCTACGACCGCGATCTCTCTGCCGTCGAACGCGCTGCCGCCGAGTTCTACAAAGTCTTTAGCGTCCATGATGCGCAGATCTATGAAGAACGCTATAACCTGTTGAACGCGTTTCTCGCCGCCATTCCCGGCAACTACGCCTTCAATGTCCGCTACGTCTGCCTCCTGAACACCAATTACGCCGATCTCTCATTTCTTTTCACCCTGCACGCGGGCGAAACCCGCAATCACCAGCTCCGGCAGGAGTACCTGGCCGTGCTCGAAACGAACCACGGCACGCCCTATTTCTTCAATTTGCATTACCGCGATACCGCCCACACTGTGATTCTCGGCCGGACCGGCAGTGGCAAATCCTTTCTTCTGAATTTCCTGATCACCAATCTCCAGAAATACGATCCCCTCACCTTCATTTTCGATTTAGGCGGCAGTTTCGAGAGCCTCACCCGCCTCTTCGGCGGCTCCTATCTCCGCGTCGGGCTCGACTCCCCGGGATTCAGCATCAATCCATTTTGCCTGCCGCCGGCCAAGCCGCATTTCGATTTCCTCGCCCTCTTTCTCAAAGTTCTTCTCGGCACCAGCGCGGCCGCGCTGGACCCCTCGACGGAACGCGCGCTTTACGAGCAGATCGAAAACCTGTATTCGCTCGACCCCGCGCTCCGCACCCTCGGCGTTTTGGCAAACACGCTTCCCCGAAGTCTGTCGGACGCGCTTGCGAAATGGATCCGCGGCGGACAGTTCGGATTTCTCTTCGACAACGCACAGGATGCCGTCTCCTTCTCGCGCTTCCAGTGCTTCGACTTCCAGCAAATGAGCCGGTACCCGGAACTGCTTGAACCGCTGCTCTTTTACATCTTGCACCGCGCGAACGAGGTCATCGCCAATCGCGAGACCGCTGCCACCTTCAAAGCATTCTTCATCGACGAGGCCTGGGTGTTCCTGCGCAATCCGGGCATCCGGCAGTACGTGACCGAAGCCCTCAAAACCTGGCGAAAGCACAACGCCGCCATGATCCTCTCCACGCAATCGCTCGATGAGCTGAAACGCTCCGAGCTTCTCGACATCATCGTCGAAAGCTGCGCGACGAAGATATTTCTCGCCAACCCCGATATGGACCGGGACCTCTACCGGCGGCAATTCCATCTCAACGACACCGAAGTCGAGTGGATCTCGGCGCTCATCCCCAAGCGGCAGTTTCTCATCAAGACCCCGGAACTCGCCAAAGTCGCCAATCTCAACGTGGATCGCCGCAGCTATTGGCTCTACACCAACGACCCCTACGACAACCAGAAGCGACAAAAGGCGTTCGAAATCCATGGATTCGAGAAAGGCTTGGATGTCCTCGCTGGAGGCTGCCCGTGATACCGCCGTTCTCCGAGCTCGCCGAACACTTCGGAATTGGCGTCGTGTTCGCCCCGATTGTCCTGGCGGCGGTCGTGACCAGCTTTGCCCTCGTCATTGAAGCCATTGCTCAGTGGTTTGATGACCGGAATCCGTGAAGCAAATTCCAACAAGGAGAAAGCCCCATGAAGTTTTGTTTTCCAAGCGTCGCCTCCAGCAGGGTGGCGACCATCGCTGTCCACCTTGCCGTTCTCGCCGCTGGCTCTATTTTGCCGTCATTCGCCAGCGACGGAGCGCGCATTGTGAAATACGGGCGCGAAGACATTGTCCCCGTTCACGCCAAGCTGCGCTTCTCGACCCTCATCGTTCTGCCCGGGGACGAGGAGATTCTCGACTTCACGACCGGTGACCGCGAGTTCTGGATCATCAACGGAGCCCACAACCTCTGCTACGTCCATCCGGCGCAGGCCGGCATCCGCAGCAACCTGAACCTCATTACCGCCAGCGGGCATGTCTATTCGTTTCTTCTCACGGAGATCAGCGGCGATGCGGGCGCTGAGCCGGACCTGAAGCTGTTTGTCGAGCCGAAAGAGGGGCCGGCATCGAACACCCCGCTCCACGGCTACGTCCGCGCTGCCGATGCCGAAGCCTACAAGAAGGAACTGGAAGCCGCGCACAACCAGGCGGCCGACCAAATCCGCGCCGCAGAGGCCCGCGCACGCCAGGAAGTCAGTCAGTTCCGCTCCTCCTACCCGGCCCGGCTGCAGTTCGATTACGCTCTCAGCCCGAAGTCTCTACGAGAACCCTTTCTCGTTTCCGCCATCTATCACGACGACAGCTTCACCTACATCCACTGCGGCGCTCGCGAAAAGCCCTCCCTCTACGAACTCAAGGACGGCAAGCCGAACCTCGTGGCTTTCCAGGTCGAAAACGGCGTGTACATCGTGCCCAAAATCGTCGACTCGGGTTACCTCGCTGCCGGGAAAAAGAAACTGATCTTCACGCGCCGCGTGGCCCAAAAGTGAGGGAGTCTCCATGACTTCTCCCGCGCCGATTCAAGACCAAGAACCGAAGCCGCCGGGATTGCTTCCGAAGAATGTGCAGTCCTGGCTTCTCGCGGGCCTTGCCGTCCTCATGGTCGCCATCATGTGGCTCACGGGAGGGAAGAAACCGGCGACGCCGCCGCGCGCCCTTCCTCCGCCGCCCCCGGTACAGGCGCCGCTCGAAGTCAACGAGGCGAAGATCGTAGAACTACAGAACCGCATCCAGGAGTTGCAGCGCGAGCAGGCCGTGGCGCAGAACGCCTTAACACAGCAAAGCCGCATTCTCGCCACGGGCGCTCAGGACGCGCAAGCCGATGGTTCCGCGGGAACACGCGCAAGCTCAGCACCTGAGCGCGCCGAGGATTCCATCCAAGCGGAGCGGAAGAAACGCTCGTACCTCTCCTTATTCGCCTCGAACGTCGCACTGAGCTACCGCAAGTCCTCGCAGACCGCGCCGGCTCATGAAGCCGAGGCAACCTCACCCGTCGTGGCCGCCCCGCCAGACCCGAACGCGCTTCAGATAGCCGAACTCCTGAAGCCGCTCCTGCCGCAGCCGCCCGCCCCCTCGGCGCCGGGCAAGGACTCCGCCGCGGAAAGTGAACGAAAGGAGAACACCAAGAGCCCTGCCGCCGCCCGGGCTGGCGCACCCGCCGCGGCAACGGGCGATACCTATGTTCTGTTTGAAGGAACCGTACTCGAAACGGTCTTGATTAACCGTCTCGAAGGGCAGTTCTCCGGGCCCGTCGAGACCCTGCTTTCCAATGACGTCTATTCCCATGACCGCCAGCATCTGCTGATTCCCGCGGGATCGAAACTTCTGGGCGAATCCAGGAACGTGGAGAGCCTCGGCCAGTCCCGCCTGGCGGTTTCCTTTCACCGCCTGATCATGCCCGATGGCTACTCCGTCAGCCTCGACCATTTTCAGGGGCTCAATCAGATCGGAGACGCCGGTTTACGCGATCAGGTCAACAACCACTATTTCCGCATCTTTGGCACGTCGCTCGCGATTGGCGCGATCGGCGCCGCCGCCGAGGGCGGCACCTCGGGTGCCTTGACGGCCTCCGGCTCCGACCTCATGCGCCAGGGATTTGCGCAAAGCACCGCGCAATCCTCCGCGCAGATCCTCGACCGCTTTCTCAACATCCTTCCGGCCATCACCATCCGCGAGGGGCACCGGATCAAGGTCTATCTGTCGGGCGACCTCGCGCTGCCCGACTACGCCAGTCACACCATGCCCCCAAATCTCTGAGGGTAGAAGGGACGGAATTCGTGCGAAAGAAGATTTTGATGTGTTTGCTCGTCGCCGCCTTCTCGGGCGGCGCCGCCTCGGCACAGTTTGGCTTCGGCGGCATCGTCTATGACCCGACGAATTACCACAATGCGCTGTTGCGCTACTACCAGTTGCAGCAGCAGCTCATTCAGCTGCGCAACAGCTACACGCAACTCGTCTCCCAATACCGCCTGGCGCTCCAGATGGCCCAGAACCTTCAGAACATGCCCGCCCGTTATCGCGCGCAATTCTCCCAATGGCGCAACGGCCTCGCGGCGGACACGTATTCCAACACCACCGCGTGGATCAATGGCGTGAATTCGGGCCTATTGCCCGCGGTGCTCTCCGGGTATCAACAGGCCACCACCCGGCTAGGAACCTACGATCCGAACACGCTCTCAGGCATGACCGCCGAAGAGCTGGCCCGGGTGAAATCCCAGTACGCCTCGGTTGAGCTTGCGGACGGGGCCAACACGACGGCTCTCGCAACCATCGGTGCGATACGCGGAAACGCACAGCTGCTCGAAACGCGGATCAACAACCTCGAACAGGACTCCCTCTCCGGGGATTCCGGCCTGAATAGCGAAGTGCAGGTCCTGAACAAAATCAACGCCGCGAACGTTCTGACACTCCGTTCGATCCAGGACTCGAACAAGCTCCTTGTTTCGCTCCTCGAACAACAAACCATCGCGGCCAAACAACAGCGCGAAATGACCGCGAACGCCATCAACGCCGACATCAGCCGCCGCGCCAGCCTGGCCGCAAACGTCAACCAGCTGACCGCTACCCTGACCGCGTCCCTTCAAAGCTTCCGCATGCCGTAGTTGTTCGACCGACCTCAACTTCGAAGGAGCCGAGCCCATGCAGACCGATTTCCTCCAGTTCCTGTATCAGGCGATCAACAACCTTCTGACGCAGAACCTCGGCTTCTTCGACGCCATGGGCCAGAACCTCTTCCGCATGTTCGCCACCATTCTCGTTGCCTGGTATGGCGCTAAGTCGGCCCTCGCGGCCGCCGGAGGGAAGCATTTCTTCCATTTCGACAACCTTGCCAGTCTTCTCCTCACCATCGCGTTCGGCTTCGCGATGGTCAACTACTACAGCGCCCCCATCCCCGGCATCGGCAGCAGTTTCCATAACCTCGTCACCGACGAGGCCCAGTTCCTGGCGAACAAAATCAATCAGACCGAACTGCAAACGATTGTCGGCCGCATCGGGGATTTCGAAGCAAGGATTGACGCTCCCGGCGTGACGGATCTTCTGGGCACGATCATCTACGCCGTTGTCATCGTTCTTCTCGCGGCGGCACAGGCTATCTCGATTGTCGTGATCGCCTATGGATTCATCGCGACCGCCGTCTGCGTGCTTGTGGGCCCGGTGTTTGTGCCGTTTTTCGTCGTGCCGAAGCTCGAATGGCTCTTCTGGGGATGGTTGCGCTGTTTCCTTCAATACGCGTTCTATGAAGTCATCGCCGCGGCCGTCGTCTACATCATCGGGAACCTGATCATTGGCGTGCTCACCTTGCAGGGTGCCGGCACGATCTCCGCCGTGCAGCTCGTCGGCTGGTTCCCGGTCCTGTTCATTACCTTCGTCGCCTCGATCTACGTTCTTCTCAAGGTTCCCGCGCTGACCAACCACATCTTCAGCGGCACCGCTGGCGGCTCTTCCGCGGGCCTCCTCGAAGCGCCCAGCGCCGCGCTCAACAGGGTGATGTGATGGAACGCGATGCTTCCTTCCATGACGCAAGACGCCTCTACCTCGAATCCTACGGTGATCCGATGGTGACCAATACCTATCTCAAGATCGCTTTGGTCCTCGTGTCGCTGGTCGCTATCGCCCTTGCCCTTGTGGACTTGAGAACCATTCGCACCTTCGAGAACTTCCGCCCTCTCGTGATTCGCATTGACGATCTCGGCCGGGCCGAGGCCATCAACTATCACCATTTCGAGTACAAGCCGCAGGATGCCGAATCCAAATACTTCCTCTCAGAGTTCACCAAGCTCTATTACCGCAGGAATCGCTACACCATTCAGGATGACTTCGCGAAGTCGCTTTATTTCCTCGACGGCAAACTGGCTAACGGAATTCTCGACGCCTATCGCAAAGACGATGTCATTCGCAAGTTTCTCACCAACAGCTCGGCTCCCGAGATTGACGTGGACGTGAAAAAAGTCGCTCTCGAAGAGCTTCAGACTCCCCCCTACCGCGCGCGGGTGGATTTCTATCTCGTTTACTGCTCGCCCGCCGATCACCGCGAACTCAGGCGCGATCTCTATACCGCGAACTTTGTTTTCGTCTTCCAGACCCGCGTTCCAAACGAGCTGATCCCCATCAATCCGCTCGGCCTGACCATCAGCTATTTCCGTGAGGACCAGGCCTTTAAATGAGACCTCTCGCCGGAAAACGCGAAGAGCCGGTCGCGGTCGGACGCCTCGCCTCCTCGGCCCAGCCTCCGCGCGCTACTCCCGTCCTTGCGCATCGCCCCCCACCCAACAAACGCCACAGCCCTCCTCACCGGCTTCTTTTCCCGATACCCCAGACGCGCTTCTCGAGGGCCTCTGGTGCTTTATGGCTTTCCGTCCGCTCTCCTGCCCGGGCCTTGTTACACGGACAAATCCAAGGAGAAGCAAACAGCTGAAACCATGACCGCGAACGCCCTTGCCGTCACGACCGCCCTTCTTCTGGCTCTTGGTTTTTGGCTTATGGGCGAACTGAAGTTCCTGATCCCCTACCGGCATGTACTCCTCCATCAGTGCGGCTCCCAGCTCCTCGTGTGGTTTGCCGTCTTGTTCGTCAATGTGTTTGCGGCTGTTTATGCGATCCAGCGGAAGTTCTTCCTCAAGGACGCCGGCCGAAAACTCTCCCATGTCGACAAACAAGTCCTCGCCGGCCAGCTTCCTTCGCCTTCCCCCCTCGAACAGGAGGAAGCGGACTGAATGCCTCGCGACTTCTCACCACAGGACCGCGATGAACTCGATCGGGTTCCCGACGCCAGCGTTCGCAACGCTGGCCGCGATCGCCGGGCAACACACCGGCCGCACGAAAAGCCCGCCTCCCGGGTGCCAGAACGCCCGAAGGAACGCGCCCCGGAGGAACGTGACGGACGGCTCCATTTCCCAGAGGGACGGACCGTTCTCTACGACCTGGATCGCGGCTACCGGTTGAGTGAATCGCAAATCCGCACGGCCGTCGAGCTCGGCAAGTTCCGCGTCATCGGCGCGCAGGACCTTGCTCAATATGCTTACAACGGAAACCGCGAGGACGCACGTCTCGATATCGCGAATCTCGTTCGCCAGGGACTCGCGAGGAAAAGAACTCTCGAAGGGCCGGAATCGACCGCCAGGGAACTGCTGACTCTGACGAGACGCGGCCATCGGCTGCTCCGCGCGAACCGCCTCGTTCCTCCGAACCAAGCCGTGTTCCACGGCTTTGTCAAACCGCGCGAGGCCAATCACGACGCCGACCTCTATCGCCTTTATCACAAAGAGGCGGCCCGGATTGAAGCGCAAGGTGGACGGAATCTCCGCGTCATTCTCGATTACGAACTGAAGCGCAGGATCAATCGCGACATTGCAAGGTTCGGAACCGAGGCGCGGCCCGAGATCGCCGCGCGGCACGGCCTCGAAGTCGTGCGCGACAAGATTCCCGTGCCCGACCTGCGCATCGAGTACGAAGCCCGCGACGGCGAAACAGCGCGCGTCAACCTGGAACTCGTCACCGAACACTACCGGGGGCGCCACATCGCCGAAAAAGCGCGCGCTGGCTTTTCGCTGTATACCCCGCGCGGAGAAGGGGACCGCCTCCGCCGCGTGCTCGACCAGCGCGAACTCACAGCGGACATCCTTTCCCTATGAACATAGCCGAGGAACACATCCGCGCGATCAAGGCGCTCGGTTACACCGACGACGAGGCACGGTTTCTCTACATAGTGGCCACGCACTCGGGCTATTTCGTCCCCCGCCAGTTCCTCGCCTTTACCCGCACTCACTGGGGCAAGCGCTCGAACAACTTCACGAACAAGCTCGAACGCTCCGGTCACGCCACGTGGCGTGAGTACCTCGATTTAGGCGGTGTCTACCATCTCTTTTCCCGCAACCTCTACCGCCTCATTGAGCGCGAGAATCTTCGCAACCGTCGCCGGCATTCGACCGAACATATCCGGACACGCCTTCTCCTTCTCGATTTCGTTATCGCTAACCCGCAGCACGAATATCTGGAAACGGAGCAGGACAAAGTCCGGTACTTTTGCGACCATCTGCGCATACCCAAGAAGGCCTTGCCGGCCAAAAGCTACCAAGGCTCGCTAGCCGCTGAGCCGACTCTCCGATATTTCGTCGATAAATTTCCTTTGTACTTGGATTCCTCGAACGGATCTTCCTCACCGGTGGTGACTCTGTCCTACGTCGATCCCGGACAGGCAAGCCTTGCGGGACTCGCGCACCACCTGCACGCTTACCTGCCGCTATTTCAATATTTGGGAAAGTTCCAGTTCGTTTACATAGCGGCTTCTACGGTGCATTTCGCGCGTGCGAAGACCTGTTTTGCCTCGCTGGTAAAAGCTCCGTTGCGGCAGATGGCGCCAGAAGAGCTTGAACGCTACATTCGTTTGCGCGAAGCCTGGGACCGAAAGCAGTACGGAATGCTGTCGAGCGAAGACCTCGAATGGCTCGACCAGGCGAGCGAACGGTTTGGCGGCGCCCGTGTCGAGTGGCTCGATAATCTGTGGAATGCGCACGACGCAGGGGAAGACGGTCGCCGCAAACTGCTGGCGGAAGCGCTGCCAGCGGAAAGCCCGCAATTTGCGACGTTCCTGGTGAGCCGGGCCGCGGCGCAGCAATTGCAGCGGAGAGGAACGCGGTGAAGACCGCTTCACCGGTCGCCTTCACCCCGCTCGGCGTCACCCTTCGCTTCACCTCTGCGGTGAAGCGAACCTGAGGAAAAGGAAAGAGATGACCGGCAGAACGGCAACCCGGAAAATCGCGGCCCAAGCCTCGGACGAGGCGGGAGCGACCCCGCCCTTTGACGCACCGTGCGTCACGGGACTTCGAGGGGTCGCTCCCGCCTCCTGGCGCGTAAGTCTCGCGCCAATGGTTTGGGCCGCGTCAGGAAATCGGAGTTTGTCGATCGAGGACTGGAGGAAGAGAACATGGCCATCATCAAGAAACCGCCGCAGAGCGTCAGCCGTTCGTTGCAGTTGGACCAGCCCGTCAGCGATCTGCTGGACGACTACGCACGGTTCGTTGACTGTACACCGGATTACGTCGCGAATTTCGCGTTGCGGAAGACTTTAGCGCGCGACCCGGAATACAAGAAGTGGAGAGCCAGCCGAGACGGCGCGGCAACTGGCAAACGCACTGTCCCTCTGCCGCAGGCGGGAAAATAGTCATGATTCGGCGTGTGCTCCGAGAGCGGAATTTCGTGGCCTGCGTGCTCGCCGCGGCGACGGGCATGATCCTCTATTTCCGATATCCGTTCCCCGAGGACAATTTCTTTCTCGAACTTATCTTTCTCTGGGCACGCCCGGTTTTTCACGGATTGAAGTACTGCTATACGCTGTTTCTGTACACAACGCCTTACATCCTTTATTCGTTCCTTTTGTCCGGGCTCTACATCTTCACCCTGAAAGGCCCTCCCCGTCCGAAGGCGGGCAAGCCTCCCGCGTACCCGCCGACGTGCAATCGCAGCGATCTGTTCCTCGTGCTCGGCGAGGTTCACAACCCGCGCGCTCCCGAGCCTTCCGAGACACCCTATTGGCTCACCATACCGGAGCGCGGCTTATTCACCGGCATCGCCGTCTTCGGTGCAGTGGGCAGCGGCAAGACCAGCGCCTGTCTGTACCCCTATGCGGAGCAGATTCTCTCCTATCAGGCCGGGAACCCCGAGAAGCGCATCGGCGGTCTCGTGCTGGAAGTAAAGGGCGACTTCTGCAGGCAAGTGCACTCGATTCTTGAACGCCATGGCCGCGCTGCGGACTACGTTGAAATCAGTCTCGAATCCCACTACCGCTACAATCCCCTCCACAACGGGCTCGATGCCTACGCGCTCGCCTACAGCATCGCTTCGCTCATCAACAACCTCTTCGGCCGGGGCAAGGAGCCGTTCTGGCAGCAAGCCTACACGAACCTCGTGAAGTTCATCATTCTGCTTCACAAGGTGGCCTACGACTACGTCACGCTCTTCGATGTCTATGAATGCACCATCTCCCCTGAGGTCCTCGAAAGGAAGATTCGCGACGCCGAACTCCGCCTTGAAGAGCGCTATTTCCTGCTTGTCCGGCCCGACGATTACCGGACGCGCCTTAAGGATCTGAAATCGTTCGGCTTCGACTACGATGACGCCCTTGGAATGTTCCGGGCCAAGGAGACCCCCGGTCTTCGCTCGCTCGTGAAGAAGAGCTCGCTCGAATATGAGTGTCTCGCTGAAAGCGGCATCAACGAAGTGGACGCCGACCGCTACGAGAAGCTTCAGGCCGTCAAGCGTTGGTTCTACAACGATTGGAGGAGAATCGAGCCGAAACTCCGCACTTCCATCGTCGAGGGCATTTCCGTTTTTCTTTCCCTCTTTGATGACAATCCCGCCGTCAAGCGTATCTTCTGTCCGCCACCGGAATGCTACGATCCCGTGGCCAACGCCGATTTGCGTTACGGCGTGCCCCTGCCCTCGTTCAGCTGGCTGATCGAAAGCGGCGCGGTGTGCGCCTTGAATTTTCCCATCGGCATGAACCCCGGTCTCGCCAAGGCTCTTGGCGTCATGATGAAACTCGACTTCCAGCGCGCCGTTCTCAACCGCATTCCCGAAATCGAGGCGCACCCCGGCCAGTACTTCCGCCAGGTGCTCTTCCTCTGCGATGAATACCATCACTTCGCGACGGTCGGCGAGAGCGAGCCCACCGGCGATGAAAAGTTCTTCAGCCTGTCGCGCCAGCCGAAGTGCATCCCCATTGTCGCTACGCAAAGCCTGAGCTCACTCAGGTCAACGCTCCCCGGTGAAGCCTGGCGCACCTTGCTTCAGACCTTCCGGACCAAGGTGTTTCTGACCCTGTCCGACGACTTCTCCGCAAAGACCGCGAGCTCCCTCTGCGGGCGCGAGGATCGCCTGAAGGCCAGTTACAACTTTTCCGAAAGCGGGCATGACGCCCATATCAGCCTGCTGACCGGAAACGCCGTATCCCACCGCGCCAATCTCACGGCTTCCAAGACCTACAGCCCGCACTCGGACTATCGCTTTGACATGAAGACGTTCACTGAATTGAAGAACGCGCAATCCATCGTCATCGCCTACGACGGACTGAATCCACTCCCGCCCACGTTCTGCTATCTCAAGCCGTATTACAACGACCCGAACCTCTCCTACTTCGAGCAACTCGCGCGAGGGCAACTCTGATGCATGGGTTTGAAACCATACTCCCGTTTCTGAAACCAATCGAGCATCTCATCCTGGATGATTCCATCAGCGAGGTGATGGTCAATGGCGCGGACCGCGTCTTCATTGAAAAGGCCGGCTACCTGCAGCCCGTGACAGCGGTTTCGCTCGGTGAGAAAGCCCTCTTGGTCGCTGTCAAAAACATCGCAAGGCGGCTCGGTGCAGATATCTCGGAATCTCATCCGATTCTCGACTCTCGTCTCCCCGATGGCAGCCGCGTTGCCGCCGTGATTCCGCCCTGCAGCCTGAACGGTGTCACGCTGACCATCCGAAAATTCAACACTCGCCATTTTGAGATGCGGGATCTCATAGCCGCGGGAACACTTGACCAGCGGCTAGCCAACCGCCTTGAGGATTACGTTCTCTCCGGGAAGAATTTGTTAATCACCGGCGGCACCGGTTCCGGAAAGACAACGACACTCAATATTCTGGGGAGGTACATCCCAGAGGATGACCGTGTTCTTCTAATCGAAGACACCGCGGAAATTCAATTAAGCCATGCGAATCTCGTTCGTTTCGAGGCCCGGCACGCTCAAAATGGAGTTCCCGGTATTGCGATACGCGATCTTCTGAAGGCGGCTCTCCGCCACAGGCCGGACCGCATACTCTTGGGCGAGATTCGGGGCGGAGAAGCCTTCGATCTTCTCCAACTTCTCAATACCGGCCACGCCGGCACTCTCTCCACGATCCACGCCAACTCCGCAAAGCAGGGGCTCGCCCGCTTCACAAGCTGCGTTTTGCAGAGCGGCGTCGAGCTGCCCTACCGGGCCATCAAAAGCAACATCGCCGATTCGCTCCAAGTCGTCATCCATATCGAGCGCAGGCCCGGGCGCCGCTACATCTCGGAAGTGCTCGAAATCAACAGCTACGACCCCGACGCCGACCTCTTCGATTGTTGCGCGATCTACCAAAAACAGGAGGTTCCCCAATGACTGCTGCGTTGAGCGAAACTCCCAAAGAAGTCTCCGCCGTAGAGTACATCGGCGGAAACTTCCACCCGTCCGACCGTATTGCCGTTCTGGTCCGCAATGGCAATAGCGGTCAGACGATCCAGCGCATCGCAACCGTGGAAAGAATTGCGGGCGCTTCCGCGCAGGACTGGCTCCATTACAAGAATGAAAAGGAATCCAACGACATCTACATCGGAATGAACACCCTGAAGCCGGAAGCGCGCACGCGCACCAAGGAGGACATCCAGACCATCCGCCATCTTTATCTCGACATCGATCACGACGGTCCGGCGGCTCTCGCAAGAATTCGGCAATCGAATCTTGTGCCGACTCCCAACTACACCATCAACACTTCGCCGGAGAAGTTTCAGGTCGTTTGGCGGGTCGAAGGAATGGGGCAGGAACAAGCCGAAGGGCTCCTCAGGGCCATGGCGCGGGAATTTGGAGGCGATCCCGCGGCAACCGACTCGACGCGCGTCCTGCGTCTCCCAGGGTTCCTCAACCGCAAGTACGACGCGGAATTCCGTGTGCGGGCAGAACGGCACACCGATCGTGTCTATCATCTCTACGATTTTCGTGTGCGCGCCGAACCGATCGACAACGGCCTGCAAGCTCATTATCGCCTCCCAGCACACCGCTCCTCGGACCCTCGGCCCTTGAGCCAGTCCGAACGGGATTGGATCTACGCGAAACGCGCCCTGGCGCGCGGCGACGATCCCAAGGAAGTTATCCGCAGGCTAGCCGACTTTCGCAGCAGCGAAAAAAGCAACCCTGAATACTACGCACGCCTCACCGTGAGCAAAGCCCAGGCCGAGTTGCGGTCGAACGCACCATCGCCTGAACAAACGGATGTTAACCGCGGTCAGTGACCTCGGGATAGGAAATGGAGGCGTGATGCACGACGAGCCAACCGTCGAAATTCCAGAAGAGCGTAACCTCCAATACCCGTCGAGACCTTCGGAGGCGCCCCGGCGGGAGTCGGCAGGTCCATCTACCCTAATGCGCGGCGAATCCGAAGATGTCACGACGTACGAGTTCATCGACAGCCGAGAATTGGCGCGCCGCCTGACAGTTCCAACGTCATGGATTCGCGATCAAGTTCGCGCCAGATCACAGGATCCTCTGCCTCACGTGAATTTTGGCAAATATGTGCGCTTTCTCTGGGGTAGTCCGGCGCTTGAACTGTGGATACGCCGTCGTATAGTGGTGAAGGACAACAGGCGCCTGGGACGGACTCGACGAAAGGAGCAGAAATGAAAAGAGCCCGTCAGAAACAGGCTGGATGTGTATTTCGAAAGGGAACGTTTTGGTATGTCCGGTATCGTGAGCCGGTACTTCTTGAAGACGGGACCGTGCGACAAGTCCACAGATCCCGCAAACTCACGAAAATAACCGGGCGGTATCAAAAAAAGCGCGCCGCGGAGGGGTTGGCCGAAAAGACGTTACGGCCGCTCAACGACGGCGCGCTGGTTGCGGAGAGCACGATGACCTTGAACCGATTCATGGAGACCGTGTACTTGCCTTACGCGGAACGCCAGAAGCGTCGGTCCACGTTCGTCGGGTATCGCAACATGTGGAGGCGTTACATTAAACCGGATGGAGACAGGGCGCTGCGCGAGTTCCGCACCTTCGAGTGCGAGCAGATGTTGACCTCGATTGCTCGCACCCACGATCTCTGCCGCTCGACGC
>Ga0209062_1002303_pt1 | contig 26441 bp, 26 predicted proteins | sample Coa_R2_2_FD_187158 | JGI IMG/M metagenome (GOLD analysis project Ga0209062, IMG submission 187158) | Surface soil microbial communities from Centralia Pennsylvania, which are recovering from an underground coalmine fire - Coalmine... | ecosystem: Environmental > Terrestrial > Soil > Unclassified... | reverse complement strand
CCACCGTGTCGGCGATTGCGATGCAGACGCTGGGCCGCGGGCCGGCGGCGGAAATCACCCGACCCTTCATCGACCGACTGCAAGCGCTGTCGAAGACCCACGATCTGATGACTCGCCACGAGTGGCTCGGCGCCGATCTGCACGAGATCGTCGAAGCGGAGCTGCAGCCCTACCAGGATGAGGCCGGCACGCGCTGGCGCTGCGGCGGTCCGTCGGTGACCCTGCCGGCAAAGGCCGCGGTTGCCCTCGCCATGGCCTTCCACGAGCTGGCGACCAATGCCGCCAAGTATGGCGCCTTCTCGATGCCGAGCGGCCGGCTGGCGATCGACTGGCACGTGGCGGCACGCGGCGGCGACCGCCGGCTGCGCGTGATCTGGACCGAATCGGGCGGCCCGCCGGTTGCACCACCGGTCAAACCCACGGGGCAGCGCGGCTTCGGCACCCGACTGATCGCCGACGGCTTGGCCCATCAGCTCGACGGCGAGGTCGGACTCGACTTCGATCCGACAGGTCTGCGCTGCGTGATCGACATCCCGCTGCCGGAGGTTCGCCATGACGTCCTTTAGCGCGCCGTCCTCCCGGAGACTGGGCGTACTCGTCGTCCTGCTGGTCGAGGACGAGATGATGATCGCCATGCTGGTGGAGGACATGCTGCGCGATCTCGGCTGCGACGTGGTCAAGGCCGGCCACCTGCCGCGCGCCCTCACTCTCGCCAATACTGCCGCGCTCGACGGCGCCATTCTCGACATCAATATCGACGGCGAGATGGTTTATCCGGTGGCTCGCGCGCTACGGGCGCGCGGCATCCCCTTCATCTTCTCGAGTGGCTATACCGCCGCGATGGTGCCGGCGGAGTTCAAGGATGTCCCCCTGCTGCCCAAGCCACTCGAGGATTCGGTACTGGGCCCGCTGATGGAAGAGACGTTCGGCCCGACGGGGAGGGGTTGACGATGTCCTTTCGGCCGCCAGCAGCCTGATCGCGGCGGCCTGGCCACCCATCGCAAAAATGCGCTGACTAGGGCGATGGCACGAACAGCCCAAAAGTTCGGAGCAAAGTTATGACCGCTCTGGGATGATTCACGCGAACAGGACGGTGAACCTCGTGCAGTCGTCGTCGCCCCGATCAATCCGCAGTTCGCCGCCGATCTGCGCGGCAAGTGAGGAGACCACGGTCATGCCCAGGCCCTTGCACGCGGCGGGATCGAAACCCTCGGGCAGAGCAGGGCCGCCGCTGCATGCCGACAAGGCATGTCCGCTTTCGGTTTGCGCGAGCCTTACCGCGACTTGGCCTTTGCCGTGCTTGATCGCATTCGTGATCAACTCATTCACGATGAGGCCAAGGGGAGTCCGGTGGTGGTTGCAGCTTCAGATCGATCGCTTCGACAACGATGGGCCTGTCCGGGCACTCTTCCGACAGCGACATCGTTGCATGATCGCGACAGAGTTCGTCGAGATATGGCTTGAATTCGACGGTCGGGGAATCGTCGATGGAATGGAGATGTTGGTGGAGGTGCACAACCGCCCGGACGCGGTTGGCTGCCCACGGCCAAGTGCGACGCGGCGTCTGCATAGGCTTCTTGCCGACCTTGCAGTGACAGCAGGGCGGCGATCACCTGCAGGTTGTTCAATACCCTGTGGTGGTATTCCCGATACAAAAGGTCCCGTCGCCGAATGACCTCGTCCTTGTCTGAAGCAGCGCCTCGTCCCTGGTAAGCGCCTCGCGCAGACGGGTTTCCGTACGATTGTGCTCCATCAACGGCGTTTGCAGGTTGCGAAGCGGAGCTCCATGGAGGCCCGATCGAATGGAACGTGCTCAAGGGACACAATGCCCTCCCTTTCCCAACTTGTGCTGTACCTCGTCGCTTGAGGCCTGAACCGGCCACCCGTGAGCCTGCCTCGTTACCCTCCAAGGCGCTCCGACGGATCCGATTCTGATGGGCGACGACACAAGGCGCTCATTCTCCGGCCGAGTCCGGAACAATGTCGACTACCCGACAGTAATCCGCCGGCTATGTCGTATACTAGCCATAGCCTGAGTCTCATATTGAACAGCGCCGCCGAACGAAATCCGCTCGACAGCGCGCGCTGATGGCCCCACGGAAGCGTTGCTTCGGTGTATGGCGAATGTCCTTTCCGGGCGTTATCCGGCGGAGAATGCCGGCGTCGTTCGCGCATTAGAAAAGGAAAAACAGTGGCCACTACGCACCAGGCTGTGGACGCTCATGCTAACCGGTTACTCGGTTTGTTGTCGTTCAAGGACTATCGGCGCCTCCAGCCCCATCTTCGGCGTGTGCCTCTAGGCTACAGGCAGTCGCTTTATCGCGCGCGCCAGCGGCTCGGGTACGTCTACTTCATCGAGACTGGCGTCGGCTCGCTGGTCAACACCATGGCCAGTGGCCAAGGGGCGGAGGTCGGCACGATCGGCAACGAGGGCATGGTCGGCCTTCCGTTGCTGCTGGGCGGTGACCGCGGGCCTACCAGTGTCTACGTCCAGGTGCCCGGTACGGGCTTGCGCATGACGGCGGCACGGTTCAGCGCCGAACTGGCCCGTAGCGCCTCGATGCGTACCGTCATGCTGCGGTACGCCCATGCGCTGTTTAACCAGGTCGCGCAGTCGGCCGCGTGCAACCACTTCCACACCCTGCAGCAGCGCTGCTGCCGCTGGATGCTGATGACCCACGACCGGATGCAGTCCGACCAGTTCCTGCTGACCCAGGAATTCCTTGCCATGATGCTGGGTGTGCAGCGCACCGGCGTCTCGGCGGCGGCGGGAGCTCTGCAGCGAGCAGGCTTGATTCGCTATAGTCGCGGCATCGTCACCATCCTCGACCGCCGCGGCCTGAGGCAGCGCGCGTGCGAGTGCTACGGCGTCTCCAAGCGCGAGTTCGACCGCCTGCTCGGCGAGCCACCCCGCCGCGATGCCCGATCGCGTGTCGGCTCATCGGGGCGGCGACCTGCTCACGGCCTTCGGCCGACTCGAGCCGGCGGGCCATAGCGGAGGGTAGTCATGGCCGACATCGCCAAAGCCGCCTTCGATCCCAAGATGTTTCTCGCGACCGCGAATCGCCGACACACCGTGTCCGACTTGCGCCGCGAGGAGGTAGTCTTCCAGCAGTCGGCTGAAGCGGACGCGGTCTTTTATATCCAGAAGGGCAAGATCAAGATCGTGGTCACGTCCAAGCAAGGCAAGGAGGCGGTGGTCGGTATTCTGGAGCCTGGCGAGTTCTTCGGCGAGGGCTGCCTGATCGGCCAACCCCTGCGTCTGGCGACCGCCAAGGCCATGACCGAAAGTCAGGTCGTACGGGTAAGCAAGGCCGAGATGCTGCACGTCCTTCACGCCGAGCCGACTTTCGCCGAGTTGTTCATGACGCACCTGTTGACTCGCAACAGCCGGGTCGAGGAAGACTTGGTCGATCAGCTGTTCAACTCCAGCGAGAAGCGGCTCGCGCGGACGCTTCTGCTACTGGCGAACTTCGGCAAGGAAGGCGGTCCGCAGCCGATTACGACACCGATCAGCCAGGAAACGCTGGCTGAGATCATCGGCACTACACGCCCGCGTGTCAGCCATTTCATGAACAAGTTCAGGAAGCTGGGCTTCATTGACTACAACGGTCACCTGCAGGTCCATAGCTCCTTGCTGAGCGTCCTGTTGCGCGATTGATTTGCCGGCTCCCGTGCCAGCGGGCAAGCAGGCCTCACAGGCCCTCGAGCACTGTCAGGCTGTCCGATGAACTCCGGTTCGGCTGACCCGCGAAGGCGCAGATGCTGCCGCCACCGAGTAAGCGAAGCGCCATCAGGGATAGCGGCCTGACAGTAGCGACTCTCCATCATGCGCAAGGTCGCGTTCTTGGCCGATCTAGGTGCTCATCCACACCGGGCCAACGACTCATCCACACCGGACCAACCAAGTTCGTGCGGCGCAAAGTGTGCGGCGCGTCGTCAAGAAGGGGGGCGATGCCGGCCGGTCGATCACGCACGATTAGCGTTAGCGCGTTGGCCGATCGAGCGCGGATGAGGTTTTCGGCCGACAACAGCAAGATCCTATTTCCGATATTTTCCCGTCACCCCCCTGCAGACGATCGCCACCTGGGTGATGGCCAATATCGCCTTGGACATTATCCACATGTCAGGTGGCATGTGAGGGCGCCAGATGTCCAAGAAAAGAGCGATGCGGACATCTTCGCTGTCGTTCCAAACCTCGTGGTAATACGTGTCGTCCCACAACAACCATTCGCCGTCGCCCATTCGATGCTCCTGATCATCGAGCATCATGCGCACGGCAGGCGAGCCGTCGGGCGATCGTGGTACAGATAGCCCCAAGGAGAAACGTAACATTCCTCGAAAAGGACCGCGGTGTCTTGGGATGTGCTTTCGCGGACCAAGAAAAGTGATCGAGGCCGAGAGTACGTCGCGATGGCCGCGGACCAGCGCGGCAAGGATCGGGCACTTTGCCATGTTGCCGGGGATTTCGATTCCATAGGCCTTTAAGATGAACAGGCGCCAGTCGCGACCGTCATTGTCAGAGATGGGCGCCTGCTCAACCATGACCTCATGAAAGCGCGGAATCCGGTTATAACCCTCGGCGACCGTCAAGCCTTCAGCACGAATCTTTTCCCACGACGCGCAGAAGTCGCCATGCGCGGGAAAGTAGGTAGCAGCGCCCAGGACGGCGGGAGTGGCGATTCGCCGATCGAAAGCTGACCTGACAAAGTCGGATGCCCGGTCGTAGACGCCTGTCGCCATGATGTTCCCCTCAACGACGCCGCGGAACTAGCTGCGCCTGCCGAAAACGCTTCTACGCGAGGATAGGTTGTTGTCGCTTCTTAGATGCATCGCATCTTGGCCTAGCCATTGGGCCCCGAGCAGGCCGCGAGGCCGATACTGCCTTTCATTGGCGCCAACTCGATGCTGCGACGTCAGGCGCCTAGGCAGTGGTCTCACACGCGATCAGCGCATCCGTAGCAACACCAGACGGCCGCGTCTACGCCCCACCGCTGTCATTGCAAGGGCCAGGCGAAGAGAATGAGCGGCGTGCCGATTGCAACGACCATGCACGAGAGTGGCAGTCCAAGACGCCAATAGTCACCGAAGCGATATCCGCCGGGGCCCATGACCAGCATGTTGTTCTGGTGGCCGATGGGTGTCAGGAAGTCGCACGAAGCTCCGAGCGCAACCGCCATCAGGAATGCGTCTGGCATGAAACCCAGGTTGCGCGCCAGAACCGCGGCGATAGGTCCCATAACGACCACGGCAGGTGCATGATGCAGGAACGGCGTTATGAGCATCGAGGTAAGCAGCACCAGGGCGACGGCGAGCCCTCCAGGCAAGTGCGCCGCGATGATCGTTAATCCATTCCCAATGAGGCCTGCCGCACCGGTTGCCTGCAGAGATTCACCGACTGGGATGAGCGCGCCAAGCATAACGACGATTGGCCAATCGACGGCGTCGTAGGCTTCCTTTGGTGTCAGCAGCCGAAGGAGGACAACGAGCACAGCGGCGATGAAAAACGCCACCTCAACGGGCAAGAGCTTGAGTGCCACCAGTACCATGGCGGCGACAAGGATCACCAACGGCAAGAGTCGCGGCCGCTTCCGACTCATGGTCAGATGTCTGGTCAGATAGCGTTCTGCCAGCGGCAAGCATCCGAGCTGGGCCATCGCTTCGGGCAAAGTCTTGGCGCGTCCTTGCAGGAGCACCACATCTCCGACCTGAAACCTGGTCCGGGCTAGCCGGGTCGTGAGCCGTTGCACCCCACGACTGATCGACAGCAAGTTGGTTTGGAAGCGCCGTCTCAAGTGGAGGTCGAATGACGTTTGACCGACCATCGGTGAATCGGCCATGACGACCGCTTCCACTGTCTCCAGCTCCTCCTCTTTGGCCTGAAGCAAAGACGCGCCGGCTGCGCCAACGAGCTCGAGCTGACCTTGGTCGAGGAAAGGCTTGAGTGCGGCTGGGTCGGCTTGAAGTACGAGTATGTCGTTCCCGAACAGCTTCCAGTCGCCGCCTGGAATGTAGCGTCGGTTACTTTCTCGGATAATCGCGGTAATCGCAACGCCGCCGTCCCCGACCTCCTCAACATCTTGAACGGTTTTGCCGGCGAATGGTGAGGCGCTTGGAATCTTTGCCTCGCTCAAATAGTCCTCGATCTCGAACCGCTTCGCCACTGCGCGTTCAGCCGTGCGGTCCTTCGGGATCAATCGCCAGCCGAGGGCAAGGAACACGACCGCAAGTGCCGTGAGGGGCAGGCCGACTGGCGCAAAGTCAAAGAGAGCAAAGGGGTGGCCTTCGAAGTCTTGGCGAACAGCGGAAATCAGCAGATTCGGCGAAGTGCCGATCTGGGTTATGGTACCACCGATGAGCGAACCGAAGGCGAGCGGCATGAGATAGGCTGACGGAGACCGTTCAGCGCGCTCTGCAGTCTGAATCGCGATAGGCATGAAGATGCCGAGGGCGCCAACGTTCTTCATGAACGCGGAGAGGATTGCTACGCACCCGGTCAGTGCCCCGATCTGCGCTGACGTAGAATGAAGCCGGCGCAGCGAACCCCTCATCGCGAGTTCGATCACGCCCGAAATCGCGATGGCGCGGCTCAGGACAAGCACCGATGCGATGATGATGACGACCGGATTGGCAAAGCCGAGAAAAGCCTTGCCAGCAGGCACAACGCCGGTCAGCAAACCCGCGGCAAGCGCGAGCAGTGCCACGATGTCATGCCGCAGGCGACCCCACGCGAAAAGACCGAGCATCGAGGCGACAATCAAGAAAGCTTCGCTCTGGTGGAGCGTCATTGGCATAGCTCCTCAGTCAAACCAGATCGGAGCGTAGCAGACCCTTCGAAGGGTCTTCTGACAATCCAGTTTCTGGAACGCGCAAGAAGCTCTCGCGCCAAGCGGCGCTGTGGTTGCCGCGCAGGATGTCGATTGGGATCGACCCGGGCGGCGCGCCTCGCTGAGATAGGCCTCTCTTGCCGATCCACGGGCTCGTGGACTCGTCCGGAATTTAGAGGGCGATGGCGAGGAAATAGCACGGTGGTCACGGTGATGCTGGGAATACTCAGGCGCCGGGTATACAACTGGAACAAATTACGGCTCGTCCTGGCCTCGCTTCGTGCTGGCTACAACCAGCTTTAGGAATAGTGCAGGGCTCTACTAAGGCAACTAGCCTTCGCTCTTATTGCACTCCAAGCTTCGCCATCTCGTCTGCGATGTTCGGCCTTATCGCCCTGGCGGCTGCGATGTCGGCGTCTCCGCCTGACGAATCACCTTTCAGGCGCTTGGCCATTCCCCGGCCAAAGAGCGAATAGGGGTTGCCTGGGTTTGCCCGCAGTTCCGCGTCGTAATCGGTGACCGCTGCTTGGTAACGCTTCATCTTGAAGTATATAAAGCCGCGGGAAGCCAATGTATTGGCATCTCCCGGCCTGAGGCGAAGAGACTCATTGCAGTCCACCAGCCCCTGCTCGAGTTGGCCCATCAGCGCCTTCGCAAAACACCGATTGTTGAGCGCCATGGCGCTCTTGGGCGTGAGTATCACGGCCTGGTCGTAGTCCTGGATCGCCCGGCCGTATTGGCCCATGGCGCGGTAGGTGGTGCCCCGACTATTGAAAGCATCGGCATCTTTTGGGTTGATCGCGATCGCATGATCGTAGTCCTCTATCGCGCGATCATATTGACCCTTGTCGTCAAACGCGTTCCCTCGGTTCTTGAACGCCGTAGCCAGGTCCTTTCTGCCGACCTGTCCGCCGGCAATGACGGCGGAACAAGCCTCGATCGTCCGGTCTGGACTGCTGTTCTCGAAACATCTTTTGCTGAATTCCTCGTAACCTTGTGCAAGCGCCGGTACCCCGATCGCAGCAGACAGCACCCCGGCCAAGATCGAGCGCGTCATGTAAGCCTCCGAGCTTCCTGCGTGTTCGCGCGAGCCAGCCACTTGCGAGACTTGAACCGCCCTCGCGCAAACCATGTGAGCCATGGGTTCATTCTCGCGCGCAGGTCATATTAACATGCTCTTGGCCGCCCTTGCGCACTCACCCAACGCAAGCCCGGAAGGATTCGGGCCTTGATCAGGTCAGGCATCATTCGTCGGCCCGCCCGCGTCGAAGGCCATGTCGATGCCTGTGGAGCCAGCGGCCGGCTGCGCCGGACCGAATGTCACGGAGGTCCCTCCCTGGAATCCACAACCGACGCAGTCGGGAAGCCGAGCGGGGCTCGTCCGACCTGAGGCTCGGGCGTCAGCGATGCCCACATTGAGAGAAAAGAACCGTTCAACTGCCGCATGGCACGGTAAACGTGCCGTGGCCTGAGCAAGCAGACGTGATTGGGCGCCCCTCTGCGCCGAGCGGTTCCTTGCCAAGGGGCACCCCTCCGGCCAAGATCGCCGAGTTTGCCAAAGTGAGCTCGTGGGAGCAGCCAGCACCGTCAAGAAGAGCGACTTTGGTGCTCATGTCCGGCAGCAATACGACCGACATCGATGTCGCGCGTACCTGCGCCAACTTCTGGCGTCTCAGCCGGTTCCCAAGACTGACCGACTGCTCGGTGCAACGCCGGTCCATCGGCGGCCGCCAACGTGCACCATCTGCAAATTAAGTACTGTCGGGGCGGGTCATGCTATCGCCTTGTCCACGTCGCGGAAGCGCACCAGTCGGCCGGCGGCCTCGTCCCATAGCGTCAGCCACGGTGCACGCAAGGCGCCAGGAATGCTGAGGGGCTTTATGGGCAGCAGGGCGTGCACCGCCTCGTGTGCCGCGCGGAGGCGATAGCTCGGCACGCGCGGATTGAGATGATGGACGTGGTGGAAGCCGATGTTGCCGGTCAGCCAGTGCAGGAAGGGCGGCAGGCCGAACCAGGATGATCCCTGCAGCGCGGCGTCGGCGAAGCTCCAGTCGCCCTTGGCCGTCCAGCGCGCGGTCTCGAAACGATGCTGCACGGAGAACAGCCATACGCCCGCGATCGAGGCCACCGCCATGATGGGCACATGGATGAGCAGAACCTCTTGCCAGCCGAACAGGACGACCAGCGCGCCGAAAGCCGCGGCCAGCGCCAGGTTGGTGAGATGCACCGACCATCGCTCGCGCGCCCAGGCGCGCGGCGTGTCGAACGGCAGGCGATAGAGCAGCACGAAGATCAGCGGCGGCAGCAGCACGTTGGCGACCAGGGGATGGCGCGGCAGGCGGTAGAGCAGGCGGCGCCGGTGCGATAGCGCGCAATAGGCCCGCACCGTCAAACAGGAGGAATAGATGTCGGCGCCGCCGCCCTTGCGGTCGAGGTTGTTCCAATCGGCGTGATGCAGGCCGTGCTGGCGCCCCCAGTTGGCGAACGGCGTCAGCGTGATGAGGCTGCACAGTCGCCCGGCCAGCGCGTTGGCCCAGCGCGAGGCGAAGAACGAGCCGTGGCCGCAATCGTGCTGGATGATGAAGATGCGGACCAGAAGGGCCCCCGTGGGCACGGCGAGGGCAAGGGTCAGTGGATAGGAGATCGGGAAGACGAGATACATCGTCACGCACGCGGCGATGAATGGACCGAAAGAAGTCAGGATCTGCAACACGCCTTGCTCACCGATCGGCTGTGCAAAGGCGGCTGCCGCCTGTCGTACCTCGGCCCCCGAGCGAGCAGGGGCCCGGTCTGCGTCCATGAGAGGGGGTCCTCTTTGCCAGTATCGTCACGCGTTACATGGGGATTTGCGCGCCGGTGCGCAATGTCCTTGCAGGGAGAGCGACTTGCTCCCGAAACAAATGTGAATTCGACGGCCGCCCTCTGCGCGCCGACATGCCATGTTGTGAAAGGATTTTCTCTCCGTGAAGTTCTTCAACATCAACCGGAGCTTTGGCTTCATCCAGTCGGAGGTAGCTGCAAGGACGCCTTCGTCATATTAGAGCCGTCCAACCCGCCGGCCAAACCATCCAGCTCGACTTGGTCCGCCTGGCTTTCTACGACTTGGGCGAACGCGCGTTCCGTCGGACCAAGTCGGACGTGGGATGATTTCCCACGAGCGTCCAAGAGCCACATCGTATCGTAACCCAGCCGAACCGGTGCACGGCGCGTCTCAGTCAACCTGCTCCGATAGAGAGGACGCTTTCGCATCACTCGTTGCTGCAATTGATTGCGGTAGCGCATCTGCACCTTCGCTCGTTCTCCAGTTGGAGCACGACCGCTGAAGATGGCCGCGCGCTGTCAAGACGATCCTATGATCGCCCTGCGGCTGATGCGCATCGAGTGTGGGGGTTCGATCAGAAGGTGGCAGACTAGGCAGCAGGGCGACGCACGTCCGTCTGCTTTTGAACACGGCAAGAGCGCCTCTCAGGCGTCGTCGCGCAGCACGACGCTCAGCAAAGAGCCTGCAGATGGCCGTTGTAGGAGACGAAGCCCAACTTCCTGAACTTGTTCATGAAATGACTGACCCGCGGGCGGGTCGTGCCGATGATATCGGCCAGCATCTCCTGACCGGTGCGGTGATCGGCTGCGGCCCGCCTTCCTTGCCGAAATTTGCGAGGAGGAGGAGCGTTCTCGCCAGACGCTTCTCGCTCGAGTTGAAAAGATGGTCGACGAGGTCTTCCTCGACGCGGCTGTTGCGGGTCAAGAGATAGGCCGTGAAGAGCTCACCGAACGTCGCCTCTTCGTGGAGAACGCGGATCATCTCTGTCTTGTCCACCCGCATCAGTCTGCTTTCGACCATTGCCGGGGCGGTCGCCAGACGCAGCGGCTGGCCGATCAGGCATCCCTCGCCGAGGAACTCGCCCGGCCCCAGGATCGCGATGGCCGCCTCCTTGCCCAGCTTGGATGTGACCGTGATCTTGATCTTGCCCGTCTGGATATAGAAGACGGCGTCCGCCGGCCCTTCCTGCAGGAAGACGATATCGTCTTTGCGATAGTTGGATACTGAGCGACCCTGATTGACGGTGGCGAGAAACGCCTTCGCGTCAAAGGTGGCGGTTGCTTTTTCTGCCATTGAGGGCACCCTCCCGATCGCAGAAGCACCCAGACTCATTATAAGCGTTTGCTCTTGATCTTCCGCCTGAAATTCCCTGCAGCGAGGCGGGCAGTCAGTAGTGACCGCACCGCGATGAGAAGGCGACCTGGATTGCCGGTTCGGTATAGGCCTTAGCCTGCCTTTGGGTGAGAGGATGAAGATCGGCTTGTCCAAAGATGGTCCAGGAGCATGCTTCGGTGCGAGCCTGTCGCCGTGCTCGATGATCCGTCGGTCCGGTGCTTGCTGCCGTCAGCAGCGCGCTCTGACGTGCTGCCGCCGCTGGATGCCTTCGCTATTGCCGTCAGTGTGACGAGCAGCAGCGCCATCGGTCCCATCATGCCGATCATTGCTGCACGAATCTTCATCGCTCTACTCGCCCTGGCCGGTTGGCATGTTGACGATCAACGTCTCGATCGCAGCGAGAGATGCACTTGGTGCAAATACGGTGCGCATGCTGAGTAAGCGCTCCCAACCCCGACCCTGTCTGTCCAAAACGGAACAGCGCTCCCATTGGCGGGTGGCCCGCTTGCGAATGGCGTGTCGTGCACCCGAGCGACAAGGCCGCCCTCATGAATGCTGCTGACTGTGAAAGAAGCGCGCTCGAAAGTGAGGTGTCCGACGCGCACAGTCGGCACCGCCAGCGGATTCCGAGGAAAATTGGGCGATCCGGCTGAGAAGTATCAACAGCCTCAAATCTGCTTTCTTGGCCTTAGAAGCTGCACGCTCCGTATAAGGCTTTCTTTAGGGCAAGATCGCAGACTGAAGTCGCCATGCCGAAGCTGCCGGATTTGCCATAACGGCCGGCCGGTATAGCCTACGCAAGATCATGGCCGTTCTGGCATTAGCGGACATGCCGAAAATCCTCCCGCATGTCCGTTATCGGGTGCAAAAGCGAACTGATCGTTAGATTTGCGGCTCACGAGTGGCACGCCAAAGGAGAGGCGGGCAAGCTGCCATGCCTGCGGGTGTGATTGCAATCTTGCTAAGCGTGCCGCACGAGGCGCCAAGTGCCTGATGCCTTGAATAGGAGGAAGGTGATTGGTACCCGAGACGGTCTTTGAGTTCTCGCCGGACTACGGGCGCTCTGGCTCGCTTCTAGCAGTTTGCTGAAGAACCCTTGAAGTTGGAGTTATTTCAGCTGGACAAGGAGTTGTTTGGCAGTAGGCAGGGGCGGTGTGGCGTGGGAGGCCGTGAGAGGCGCGGGAGGCCGTGAGAAGTGGTGCTTCAGATGGCCAGGAGTTTAGGGATTCGGACCAGGTTGTAGGCGATGAGGTTAAGCAGGAAGTCGGCGCCGACAGCGGCGATACCGCGGTGCTTGGTCTTGCGCATGGTTCCGTGTTGTTTGCCCCAGCCGAAGATGCACTCGACCATGGCTCGACACGACTGGGAGATGCGGTAGCCGACATGGCGGGTGGTACGCCTGTCGATGGCGCTGGTCCGGCGGCGGCCGGTCTTGGTCAGGGCATCGTTCTGGGCGACATGAGGCGTGACGTTGAGCCGGCGCAGGGCGGCCGCGTGGTCGCGGCTATCATAGGCCTTGTCCTCGCCCACAGTGATGCGCCGGCGGTGCCGTCTGATCTTGCGTTTGAGCAAGCTCTCCGAGGCCCGCCGTTCGGCTGTGCCGTCAGCCCGGGTGACCGTGCCGGCGATGGCCAGGCCATTGCGGTTCTCCATCACCGCATGGCCCATGTAGCTCAACCGGGCGTCGCGGCCGGCCGCCTTGCGATACAGCTTGGCGTCGGGATCGCTGGTCGAGGCATGAGTGTCGTTCTTGCGCTTCTGGCCGTGGAAGTTGGAGCCGTCGTCGTCCTTGTCGGCATCCCTGGGCTTGAAGCTCTTGTGCGAAGCCCACGCCTCGATCAGCGTGCCGTCGACCGAGAAGTGCTCGTCCGACAGCAGCGGCTCGACCTCGGGCTGCTGCAGCAGTCTGGCCATGAACTTGTCGAACACCTCGCCCTGCTGAAGGCGCTCACGGTTCTTGGTGAAGCTGGTCGCGTCCCACACCCGATCGTCCGGCGACAACCCAACGAACCAGCGGAACAGCAGATTGTAGTCCAGCTGCTCCATCAGCAGCCGCTCCGAGCGGATGCCGTAGAGAACCTGCAGCAGCAGCGCGCTCAGCAGTTGCTCCGGCGGGATCGAGGCCGGCCTTCATGCGAGTAAAGCCGGCTGAAGCTGCGATTCAGATCCTTCAACACCGCCCGGACCAGCGACCGCACCTGCCGCAGCGGATGGCCGGTCGGTATCCGGCTCTCCGGGGCGATGTAGGAGAACAGCCCGCCCTGATCCTGGAACTCGCCGCGCATGTTACACGCTCCATAGCCAACAACGCGCTATGGAATCATCAATGCTCAAAAACCGACAGCTTTTTCAGCAAACTGCTAGTCTAGCAGACCTCGTCGGTCCAGACCTTGAAGCTGGCCAGGTGTTCGGCCCAAATGTGAGGGTAATCGGCACGTCGGCGGCATCGCGTCGACGGCCGATCAGGACGTGGCCAATGCGGGGAACGTTGTTGCGCGGATTGAAAGGTGTACCAGTGGCCACTCGATCCAGCCGGCGAAGTCCATAGGGACAGCGGACGGCGGGACGCCGATGTCGCCAAGGTGGCCCGTGCAAATAGCGCGCCGGAATGTTCATGTAGCGGCAGAAGGCGATCGCCAGTGGGCATAGTCGCGGCAAACGCCGGTGCCTTCGTTGAACGACTACGTTCAGGGCCACATCGCCTTCGGCTACAAGCACGCTCGGCCGACCAAGACGGCTTGGGAGGCGCTGGCCGCACGACCAGACCGATTAGGTCACCGGACTGAGTGCGGCTCCAGTGTTGTCCGGCAGGTCGCGGCCAGCTCCAAGGCTGACAGGCGCACTGATCGGATAATCAAAGCGGATCGAGGCGGTTGCCGCGCCTTTCAGTTCCCTCTGCTCCCCATTCTCTCATAGCTGCTGACGACCACATAGGGAGCCCTCCACATTCCACAGCCGGACCCATCGTCCTCGCCCTCATTCTGACACCGCCGGTCGGGACCGACGAAAAAGAAACCCTGCAAGAAAGCTGATCCCAGCGATAGCGACGGCAGTCGCGAAAGGCCGGGCCTTCACGGCTTCCACTAGCGATTCGGAGGCAGAGTCGCGCAGCTCAGCCGTCCTTTGAGAGGCGTCCTGCAGCGCCTCGCGCGCGCCGTCGGCATACTGGTCGATGAAATCCTGGGCGGCGCCGAGCGCGGAGTCGATTACTTCCTTGCTCTTGCTCTTGACGTCGCCGAGCGCCCGGTTAACGCCGCTTTCGGCTTCCGAGTTCATCATGGTCGACAGCTTCTTGAGCTGCGTGCGCAGCGCGCTGATTTCCTTGATCAGTTCCTTGTTGGCCCGCAGAGCAGTTCCGTTGGCGCGCATGGCGATCCTCGGTTTGTCCGTGGTGGAATGATCACAGCCTCTAAACGCCGGCGGTGCGGCGAAGGTTTCGGCCCGTGACGGCCGGCCTTTGCCGAGCGGGGTCTTTTGCCGCCGCCGGACCACGTTGGTATGCCAAGGGCGGTGATTCAGTCTCGAGCCTGCCGTTCCGAGCGACTCGCTAGGCTGCCCCAGTTTGGCTGTCATTATGGATCTTGCCCCGATCGTTGCCCAGCCTCCCACAAGGTGGGCTATGGCGACCGGTCTACTAGGATAGCGGGGGCATCAATCCCCGCTCTGTCCATGACAATGGACTCGATCGGCAAAAATAAAAGCCCGGAGAGGCCTTATATCGGCACCGCTGCGATCCCACCTATTGAAGGCGCCCCCGACCGTCGATCGATGCGGCCAAACCACGCCCACCGTAGAAATCCCAATGACTGACAAGTCCCCGAGCGCGGACCACGCCCTGCAGAAGCGCACCCTGCTGGCGGACATCGGCGGCAAGTGGGGCAAGTTCACCGGGCGGGAACCGACCTCAAGAGCGGCAAAGATCTAGAGACGCAGGTCGTCGCGCAGTGAAGTACGGTCTCGCGAAGGACGTTGCGCACCGCGACGTCACCACCATTCTGAACGGCCGGCCTTTCTAGGCGCCGGCGTCGGCGGCAGGCCGAGAGGTCTTGCCGCCGTCGGCAGAGGCTAGCAAGTCATGCGATCCATCGAACACACCATCCACTTCATCCATCCCTTCCGCCTCAGTCAGTTCGACCGGGCGCAGCCGGCGGGACAGTACCGGCTCCTGACCGAGGAAGAGGCGCTGGAGGGCCTCTCGTTCGCCGCGTTCCGGCGGGTGCGGACGCTGCTCTATCTGCCCGCCAATTCGCTTCCCGGCCACACGCGCGAGGTGGTCGACGTTGATCCGGCCGAGCTTGCTTCGGCCGTGGTCGCCGACGCCCTGCACAGCCTGGGCTCTGTGAAGGCCTGAACCATCACGCTGGGAGGCTCGCGGCTAGACACCGGCGCCGCCCTGGTCACCGCGCATCGCGCCCTGCGCGAGGCCTAAGCAATCTTGATAAAGGATCAATACACCATGAGCACCCCAAGAGCTGATCGAAGCAAGACCTTCGCCTGAAGAAGCAATCGGCGAGATGATTCGATGCGGGATCACGCGCGTCCGGGTTGACTACTTCCACTTTAGGGAATTCCGCTACACCAACTTTGACGCGCTGGCGGAGGCGAAACCGATGTTGAACGGGATCGTAAACGTCGAAAACGCGCTGGACGGCGCTGGCTTTTGCTTCTGCGTGAGAAGGCGATGAACATCGCGATCGAGTTCTACCGTATCCGTGATACTGACGATGTGCATTCCATCGTCGGCCACGAGGTTGCGAACGCGGCCAATCGCGATGATGCGATTTCGATCGCGCGGAAGCTCTGGCAGACTCTCGACATGCCGCAGCGGCCCGACGCCATGACCATCAGCGATAGGAAGGGAAACGAGCTCTTTTCCGGCAGGTTTGATCCGGCCGGGAACATATCCGGCAACGACACTGAATTAAGGCGATATGCCGTTGCGATCGGAACTTGGGAGAATGAAGGCGGAGCGCCAGCGTCTGACGTTCTGGACCGACAATACGGTCGAAGGATCGAAGCCGATCGATCCTGGACCGTGTACGACGTATTCAATGGAGTACCAGCACGTATCGACGGCATTATGATGACCGGGCTCCAACACGTGGAAGCAACCAAGGGCATGCAATCGCTCAATCATCGCAATGGCCGGCGGCGAAAATAGGTTAGTATCGGAGCGAAAGTGACATGTCGAGTTGCGAAGTGCCAACCCGCCTGCCAGCATTGTCATGAGCGGACGCTGCGTTTGGTACCCCACGAGACCGGCAGCCGGTATGGACTTCAGTTTCTCGGCCATCTGGCTGCCTTGAGGTCAAGGCGCGAGATGGTGACACTCCGGTAGCCGGTTCTTCCGTCCGCCGCTGCGCCTCTTCCAGAACCGTCGCAGCTCTCCCCGTGGAACTTGCCGGTGTCCGGGTGGATGCACGATACGGCGTAGGCGAGGCTTGGATAAAGGGACATCCGTGGCCAGACCGTTTCAAGGGGCGGCGAACGTAACCACCGGGGGCGGCCGGAAATGCAGGGTTCGCATCTGACCCGGGACGCCAGGTCCATGGCCCTTGCGGTCGACGGCCGAGGGCTCGTCCTCCAAAGAAACATCAGCGCGGCGAGATAGGGCTACGATTGACTTCGCCACGGCTACCGCAGCGTCGAGGGCCGACAATCGCCCCTGATAGTGCCCATAGAAGTTGCCGTCACGCGTTACCTCCCAAATCCCTCGGCGATACCCCACTCGCAAAATGACAACCGGCTCGATTGTGCAGTACGACTGGAATGACGCTTCGTGGTCCTCAGGTGCGGGCTTCGCTGCTGCCGTGTCCTCAGCTTGAGGAGGGTCCAGGTCCGCGATCAAGCGTTCTACCCGGCGCAAAAACTCGCCGGCATAGGCTTCGGTGTCGACGTAGTCGTGCTCACGTCGTTCGCTGCCCCGGCGTCCGCCGAAGGCGGCCTCCAATCGTGGCATGATGCTTGGTTCGCCAGCTGCGAGCTGCGCGATAAGCACGTGTAGAATGCGTTCGTGTGCGAGCACGCGCCGGTGAAGGTCGGTTTCCTCAATGTCGGCAACGCCCAAAGGCACGGTTCTTTCGGTTTTGGACATGTTTGCCTCAATTCGGTTTATGTTGCACCCAGAGTTGGGCGCCGACGGCTGACCGAAGGCTTGGCTGCCTCTTCGTATTGGGCCATTCGGTCCCATAGCTTCGAGTCGTTAAGCAAGAGCTTGCGCATGTTTCCGCTTGAGGCAGTTTCAGCGCGAGGCAGTTTCAGCGCGCTGACGAGCCATCGTTGCCTTGGCCCGGTATTGAACGGCGCGGCCAAGGTCGATTGGGGGAAGATTCACACTATCCAATTCTGCACGGTTGGGTGTTGAATTGTATTTCATGGGGTGTCCTTCCACGGCCACAGCGGGGCATTTTCCCCACGGACGGCCAGACCGATTCGCGGGAGCTGCGGGGCTGATAGTTATTAGGAAGCGGTCTCAAGCGATCATCGATCCTTACCGCTGATCTAGAGGTGGCCCTCGTCGATGCGAGTTAACAGTACGCAACGGTCATTTATTTGCGCCGCTCGCAGGAAAGCGCTGGCAGGGAGTCGGCGGGGCGCCACGAGCTGATCGACACCGGCGCCAACGCTATTCATGCGCCGCAATGAACGGGGCAGGTCGTTCACAAAAGCCCGGCGGCGGCGATCGGCGCCCGCATCAGCGTGCACGCGCACGACTGTCAGAAGGCTTGGGACTGGCGGCGGTTGGTGCGCAAAGGCCTAGTGGGCGACAACCCGTTCCTAAGGGGGCGTTTGTGATGGCGCTATCACAAATTACGATTCGGATGCTGCGGCGCTAGAGGTCGAGCTCCCGCTTGAGCGTGCGCAACGCATCGACCAGTTGTTCCAGCGCCGCACGGTACGCCAAAGGGGGCGCCGATAAGTGGACCTGAACGATCTGGGCCGCAGAACGGGCATCGTCCACTTTGACCTTGATGGACTCGTCTCCACCACTATCGACGACGAAGGGCCAGGCTTCAGTGTTCAGCTGGGCATCCAGCTCAATCCGCAGCTTTTCATCGGTCGGGCGAGAGAGCACGAACTCGGCGTGCTCGATCAGTTGGCTGAGCACGGTAAAAAGGCGGATCTTGGAAGGCGGCATTACCTGTTCTCCCTGTCCCGTGATCGGCGGTATCAGCCGGAGCAGATCGTCTTTGGTGAGCCTAGCCAGGCGCCCACGGCTCACGGGAGGAATACCATGAACAAGCAGCCGGCGCTTCAGGGCGCGAACTACAGGCGCTCGGCTGCCTGAGCGAGCGTGAGGAGGGGCACCCTGTCGGACGCGGTAAGAGAGCGCGCCTCGCCGAGGCAGATGTAGAACGCCTATCGCGACCAATCAAAATCTTGCGGTCGTCGCCCGCAGTTGAAGAATTCGCGCATCGCGCACAGAGTCACTCTGGTCACTGTACAGGCCGGGTGCAGGCGACAAGGTAGTGCCGTTCATTAGAAGGCCAAGGAAGTGAACTTGCGGCGGTCGTCACCCCACTAGACGCAGGAATGCAACCGTTGCTCGGTAGCGCCTGGACCAAACCTTGGTGTGACAGCTCGCGCTTCGCGGCAAAGTCGAAATCAATACCGGGGGCATACACGCGAGAAGCTCTTCTACAAGCCCAAGGGTGCGGCCCAGAACGCTGAGCGGTGATGAGAAATGATGAGGTAGCGGCCCGCGTGGCCGAGCTGCGCGCCGAGCGTGCTCAGCGCAGCGGAGGGCTACTCCCGTGTCGGGCACTCAGTTGGGAAGGGAAAAAGTAACCTGTGGACCGGAGCGTGTTCCGCCGTAGTTGCGGTTGTAGTCGCCGGACGATCCGTAGCCGTAGCGGTTCGGATAGTAGCCGGATCCGGCAGGATAGGAGCCGTAGTTCGCTGGATAGTTGTAGCTGGGCGCTGGATAGTTGTAACCGGACGAAGAGTAGGGCTGCCGATAGCCATAGCCCGGGTAGGACGAGTCGGCACAACCGGCAACTGCCCCGGCAAGCGTCGCTATTGCGACTGTGTAAGTGACATATCTCATGGCGGTCTCCTTCAGGAGTCGGCGCACGCACGAATCGCGGTGCCGACGATCAACAGGGACAGGTGAAGCGGAAACAGGACGCGCGGAACCAGTCAGTCGCGCAGGGCGCGCGTCGGTCAGGCGAGGCGCGTGCCGTACCAGCAGTTGGGACTTCCTATCGTGAATTCAATTCACGTCTGCGTGCTCGTTCGCGGCTGCTTCCGGGCTCGCCTCTACTCCGACAATTTGCGGCGATCACCTCGATGCTGCGACGAGGAGGCCGGCGGGAGTCCGACAGTCGGTTGAACGGATGCCGCAGCCGACGCCTCCTTGGGCGGGCACGCACCGCCCGTCAAGGTTTAGCCCGTGGGCCCGGCGTTGTTCGTTCTCGATGCCATCTGCTTGGACTACATCCTCAGGCCGCAGAAACTGGGACCGGAATTCCGGGTGTACATGCTCTCCATCACCGACCAAGGGTTCGCCGGAGATGAAGCGCGAAGGAATGCCAAGCTTGGCTCTGCCGCCTATCATGCCGACATCGACCGTCGTTCATACAGCGGCCTCAATGCCCTTCAGATCGACCTGGGGTCTGCTCTCGAGAGAGCCGCTGCGCCATGGATCTCCGGTCCGCTGGAGGCCGCGCAGGCGATGCACTGCGAAGCACACCCAATGCGCTCGCCCCAAGGTCAGACCGCCATACTCGAAGGCAAAGACGATGTGCCGACCGCTCTCATCGCGCCCGAGAACATGCGGAGCGAAGCGCACTCGGAACTCCACATGGGTTCCGCTCAGACAGGCGCGGTGTTGGATGGCGCGCTTGATCATAGCCACGCTCGCTGACACGCGACCTGACGGCGCAGACTTGCTGTGTATCAGCATACCCTCCAGGCTTAAGCGTCCGGAGGATGCGCTTTCCTGCTGGCGGGGGCTGTTCAATTTAGGACACTACCGAATTTTCCGCACGTCCGGCTGTCCTAGCTCATCACCTGAAAGGAGCAAAGCCGCGAACGCTTCCGGTACAGCGGTCGTGCCAATGGAGGCCGGCTGGTAAGCACAAGATCCGCACCTAGCCATCTGTACGGCGGTGGTGTCCTGGATTGAACAGCCGCCGCCGGCCGTAAGCCATACCCTCCAAACGCTTAAGCCTGAGGGGGTCTTATGCAAACTTCCAATGCCAAAGAAGAACGACCCATTCCCGCGTACGAGAGGCGGAGCGCCGACGTGGCATCCGAACTGCGCGAAATCCTCGGCATGAGCCACCTGTGGATGGTCGATGCCGACGGGAAGCGCCTCGAGCCGAAACAGGAAGATCCGACGCAGCGCTAGTCGTTTGCACCTGACGTCCTTTACGCCGGCGATCATCTCCTCGTGTGTCCATCGCCGGCTCGGCCGATTGCTCCTCCCTAGGCTGGGTGCAGGAGCGATCGGCCGCCCATTTTCGGGCCCCTTAGGCGCGCTTCCTGCTTCCTCACATGGCGCGAATGCCTAGCAAAATGCCTGTGGCATGGTCTGTCCCATGAGGATTGCTATCGCCGCACTGGCGCTGACGCTCCCCGCTTCAGCATTCGCGCAGAGCCGAAACAGGAAGCTCCGCCGCAGCACTAGGGTGCGCTTGCTACCTAATGCCTGGATCGATGGCATGGAAAAGCCGCTCAAGGTGTTCATGGATTTCGATGCCGCGGCGCCGTCGAAATGATCGAGCGTCTGATGTGGTGCGGGCGCGATCGGCGCCGTCAGTATCGGCGCAAGATTGATGTAGCTCAGGCGCGTCAATGCCCCACAGCTGTCACGTGGTGCCGTTGAGCTTATGGTGTCGCCGTCTGTGACGGTCCAGACGCTTCCCGTCGGCATCGAGCACCCACAGGTGCCTCATGCCGAGGAGCTCGCGCAACTCGATGTCACGACGCCCGGCCGCCTGCACGTATGCAGGGATAGGCCGCTCTTCTTTGGCTTTGGACGTTTGCATAAGCCCCTCAGGCTATGCGTCGTGAGGGTGCACCTTCCAGCTGGCGGTGCTGTTCAATTTGGGACACGACTAAGGCTTTCGGTGTCACGCGACGGGGCAATTCCCGACTTGGTGAGGTTGCCAGACCGGCCTGTCGCCTACGGGCCACGCCGCGCGGGTGGTAACTTCCCAGGGCCGCCGAAGGGTGCAACTTCGCCGGCGCGCACCGCGTTGCCTCTGATCATTCGGAGGCTCGCATGAAACTTTTCACCCTGTCCTTGCTGGCTACTGGCGTCGCCATGTCAATCGGCAGCGCGTGCTTAGCTCAAGGAACGCAGCAGACCATCCCTGTTCTCAAGACCGATGTTGTAAGGGTCGCTACGGGCTTCAGGGCGTCCAAGATCATCGGCGAAAGCGTCGTCAACGATGCAAACGAAACCGTCGGCAAAGTGGATGATATCATCGTCGCGGATGGAAAGGCGCCGTTCCTGATCCTGTCCGTCGGGGGCTTCCTCGGAATGGGCAATAAGCTGGTGGCCGTCCCTCACGAGGCGCTCAAGGTGCACGACAAGAAGCTGGTGCTACCGGGAGCGACCAAGGACACCCTCAAGGACCTTCCCGAATTCAAGTATGCCAAGGACTGAACCGCTGGTCGTAATCGCTTCGAACGGCGTATGGCCTCATATTCGCGATAGATCAGGGTGCCTTCGGGCAAAAAGCCATCGATGTTTTCTGCGCTCATATGGGACCAACGCTTCCGATGGCGCATCGAAATTAAACGGTTCGTTCTCGTACTCGCCGAACGATCGCGCGACTCAAGGATTTCATTAACGGGAGAAGGATTTGCAACCCTCATGCGCGTCCCGTGTGAAACCACAACGTTAACTCTGTGACGGTGGCAACAAGGAGGTCCTCATGAATATCGAGCAACGCAACGAACACTTACAACAGATGCTGGAAACGGAGCTGGGCGGCGTCCTCGTGTATGAAGCCGCCCTTCAGTGCGTCCTCAATGACGATCTGAAGGAGGAATGGGAAAAGTACCTCGAGCAAACCAAACACCATGTCAGCGTCGTACAGGATCTGATGGAGGCTCTTGGGGTGATGCCCGAGGAAACACCCGGGCGCCTGGTGGTCCGGCACATCGGAGCCGCGCTGGTCGATGCCATCAAGATGGCGAAGGCTAGCGCCCCTCCGCCGGCTGCCGAGATCGTGGCCTGCGAAATGGTCGTTCATGCCGAGACCAAAGACCACGCAAACTGGGAGCTTCTCACGACGTACGGAGAAGCTGCCAAGGGCGATGAAAAGAAAGCAATAGACGCGGCGAACTCCGAGATCGAGGACGAGGAGGATGAGCACCTCTACCACTCCAAAGGATGGTGCCGGGAGCTATCGATCGCCAGCCTGGGCATGAAGCCCGTGCTGCCGCCGCCTGAAGAACAGAAGGACGTCAAGACAGCCATTGGCGCCGCAAGGGCGAAGCAGGCTCGAGCCGAACTGATCTAGTCGCCGCCGGACGCCGCGGCAACGGCCGACGTTTCCGCGGCGTGTGAACTGCAACTTTAGATTTTTGCCCCCGTGGCTGCGGCCGCGGGACGGAAGAGCGTCGCCGTGCGACCCGCGCGAGCAGACGTTCAGAATCTCCAGCACACCACCTAACGCAGGATAGGAAAAACATGCCGAGCAAGAAGCCCGATGCTACGCAGTCCGACCGCGCCCCTTCCGAGAGCGTTGGCGGAAGCGTTCCGATGGTGCCGCCGCCCGCGCTTCCCCGCACGTCGGGGCAAGCGACGCCCTTCGATCCGCCCCCGTCGCCTCCTCAAGACACTGACAAGACCTTCGACTTGCGCCCGGAGACGATGGCGCCGGGTCCGGAACTGACGACCAATCAAGGTGTGACGGTCAGCGACGACCAGAATTCGCTGAAATCGCACGTGCGCGGTCCCACGTTGCTCGAAGACATCCTGATGCGTGAGAAGGTCACGCACTTCGATCACGAGCGGATACCCGAACGCGTGGTTCACGCGCGGGGCAGCGCCGCGCACGGCTTCTTCCAGGTCTACGAAAGCCAGGCCGCTCTCACCATGGCCGCCCCTTTCCAGGATCCGCAAGTCCAGACGCCCGTTTTCGTGCGCTTCTCTACCGTCGCCGGTTCGCGCGGTTCGACCGACACGCCGCGCGACGTGCGTGTCTTTGCCGTCAAGTTCTACACCCAGTATGGCGTCTGGGACCTGGTGGGCAACAACATGCCGGTGTTCTTCATCCAGGACGCGAACAAGTTCCCGGATCTGATCCATGCGGTGAAGCCCGAGCCCAATAACGAGATTCCGCAGGCGCAGTCGGCGCACGACACCTTCTGGGACTTCGTCTCGCTGACACCCGAGAGCGCCCATATGCTGATGTGGCTGATGAGCGATCGCGCGATTCCGCAGCGGTTCGCGACGATGGAGGGTTTCGGGGTCCACACTTTCCGGCTGGTCAATGCGCAGGGCAAGTCCCGTTTCGTGAAGTTCCACTGGAAGCCGGGGAAGGGCGTTTGCTCGCTTGTGTGGGAAGAGGCCCAGCTGATCTCCGGCAAAGACCCGGACTTCAACCGCCGCGACCTCTGGGAGGCGATCGAGCGGGGCGACTTCCCCGACTGGGAACTCGGTTTCCAGATCGTGGAGGAGGCCGATGAGTACAAGTTTGGCTTCGACCTTCTCGACCCGACCAAAATCATCCCCGAAGAAGTCGTGCCCGTCGTCAAGGTCGGCAAGATGACCCTGAATCGCAATCCGGATAATTTCTTTGCCGAGACCGAGCAGGTCGCCTTTCATTCCGGGCATGTGGTTCCCGGGATCGACTTCACCAACGACCCACTGCTGCAGGGCCGACTGTTCTCCTACATCGACACGCAGCTGCGCCGCGTCGGCCCGAACTTCCATGAGCTCCCGATCAACCGCTCGCTGCGCCCCGCCGACAACAACCAGCGGGACGGCTTTGCTCGCATGACCATCAACAAGGGGCGGGTGTCCTATTTCCCCAACAGCCTGGGAGGCGGCTGCCCGATGCATGCGCTAGGCGCCGCTGCGGCCTTCCGCTCGGTGGCGGTGCGGGAGCAGGCAGGGCCGAAGGTGCGCGAGCGGAGTCCCAGCTTCGCTGACCATTTCAGCCAGGCAACGCAGTTTTGAAACAGCATGAGCGAGTGGGAGAAGGACCATATCGCCGGTGCCTTTTCCTTCGAGCTGAACCAGGTCGTCGACGAAGGCGTGCGCGCCCGCACGATGAATGAGATTCTCGTCAACATCGATCCGGATCTCGCGACCATGGTATCGGAAGCGACCGGCATTGTAGTCAACCCTGCCGGCACGCGCGAGGCGCCCACGCCCTCGGCGCCGACTCCGGCCGGACCGTTGAAGGATGCCCGCAAACTCAAGTCGCCAGCATTGAGCATGGACAAGCCGCCCCCCACGATCAAAGGCCGCAAGATTGCGGTCCTGGTGAGCGACGGTGTCGACACCGGCGAAGTCGAAGCAATGCTGGAAGCCTTGTCCGGCGCCGAGCTGCTTGCGGAGACCATCGGTCCGCGCGCCGGCATCGTGTCGGCAAGCGCCGGCCCAATGAAGGTCAACCGGGCCGCACCGAACGCGCCATCTGTCGTTTACGACGCGGTGCTCGTCCCTGCCAACATCGGCAAAGCACTTGCGGTCCAGACGTTGGCGCAACGCTTCGTTCACGAAGCCTGGAGGCACGGCAAGCCGATCGCCGTGGCGCCGGACGCGCAGTCGTTCCTCGAGGCGGCAGGCGTGCCGGTATCGGATAAGGGCATCACCGTCGCCGGTGGACCGGAGATGGCGCTACAGCTGATCAAAGACCTCGCACAACATCGGTTCCCGCGTCGGGTTTCGGTGCTGCGACCAGCTTGACGGTCGCAAGCGTCATCAGCAACCCGATTGCTTGGCGAGTCGTTGATTGAATAACGGCACCACCGCGAAGGCGGGTCGCATGTCAACCTAGGAGCCCACCGCCGTTGATCCCCGGCGGGTGGGCTTTTTATTTCTGGTCGGGGGGCGTCAGGCAATCCGGAACGACGATGTCTCGCACGCGAGAAGTCCGTGCCCAAGACCATCAGCGGCGCAAGCTGGGGGGTACCCCCTGGAGTAGTCGTAACCGACGCGGATCTCGATCATCGCAGGCGGCTGCTGCCTCAATCCGCCTTGGCGGCGCGACCGGTGCGAACGAGGCTCACCCTCCACTCCTTGCCGGCGATCAGGCCAGGCCCAGCCAGCGTTGCGCCGTCCCAAGCCAACCGCAGTGAGCCCTGGTGCTGCGGCAAGGGGATCACAAGCGCGCCGCCCTCAAGCCTCGCCTCGCCGCTCTCGCCGCCGAGAGCATATCTCGCCGTGAACCCGCCGGTGGTGCCGATTTCGAGGCTGACGTCATGATTGTTCGCGTGGCCGACCCACTTGCCGGCGACGTCTTCGAAGCTGGCAATCGATTTCGGGGCAAGCGATGTCTGGCCGTGACCGGCGTTCCAAAAACCCACGATGGCCAAGGCGGCGCTGGCCAGCCAGACGAATCGACGCATTGTGTCTCCGAACCTTTAACGCTCGTCATCCCGAAGGCGGAATCCTCGCCTCGGCCGCGGTCTCCCTCACAGGGCCCGGCGACGGAAGAGCGCGTGATAGAGCACCAGCAAGACGATAGCCCCGATAACGGCGACGAACATGCTGTAGAGATTGAAGCCCGTCACTCCCTCGTGGCCAAGGACCGAGGTGAACATAAAGCCGCCGACAAAGGCCCCGGCGATCCCCAGCACGATATCGAGGAGAAGGCCTTCGCCTGTCTTGTTGACGATCTTGCTGGCGATGAAGCCGGCAATGAGGCCCAGAATGAGCCAGCCGATGATGGTCATGGAAACTCCGATGGAGGGGAAGTGACTGTCAACGCAGACCCGATCGCGTTCGTTGCGCTCCAAGGCCGGCGGACGTACTGATCGAGTCAACGCGGATTGCGGCGGCGCGCGCCTGTCAGTTCCCCGCTCCCTTCTTCTCATAGCTGACGACCGCACAGCACATTCTCCGGCGGCGCTAGCCCTCGAGAGACCGGCTGGGCCAGGGATCTTGCACTCCGCGCTCGAAGACAAAGACGATGTGCCGACCGTTACGGGCTGTCCAATTCAGGACACTACCGAATTTTCCACGTCCTGCTGTCCAACTCACCCCCCTGAAGCGAGCCTTTGTCCAGCCACGCAGTCGTGGCACATTTTCGACATGGCCACCGCGTCTTCCACTCCCTATACCGTGTCCGGCATCCATCCGGAGACGGGGAAGTTCCATGGTGAAAGTTGCGCTACGCTAGAGGAGGCGCAGCGGCGGGCGAAAGAACTGCAGGCGGCTGGCTACCGCAGCGTCACCATAGCGCCGTCAGACTCGAAGGCTCCATCGTGGCCAAGGAACTGAAGGCGACATACGCTTGCCGCTGACGCGGCGCGGGCGAGACTATCGT
>Ga0209062_1002300_pt1 | contig 26453 bp, 24 predicted proteins | sample Coa_R2_2_FD_187158 | JGI IMG/M metagenome (GOLD analysis project Ga0209062, IMG submission 187158) | Surface soil microbial communities from Centralia Pennsylvania, which are recovering from an underground coalmine fire - Coalmine... | ecosystem: Environmental > Terrestrial > Soil > Unclassified... | reverse complement strand
CCGAGTGGCCGGCGAGCCCGCGGTTGTGCGGCACGTCCACGCCGCCCAGGACCAGCTTCCGCCCGGCGGCGAGCTGGTGAGCATCGAAGCCGTTGCCGATGCGCAGGCTCATTCCAGTACGGCGGCGCCCACGAACCATTCCGCCGGCGGGGGATCCGAGGCAGGTACGTTCTCCGGCGTGTAGGCCCAGGCGAGCGGCCAGCGCAGCTTGTCGCGGTCGATGGTCTCGACGACCAGGCCGTTCTCGACGCGCTTGATCGTGTCGAAGACGGGGCCGGCGAGCACGGCTTTGCCGTACGTCTCGGCGGCGGAGATCAGGGCGTGCTCGTGCTCTCCAGCTTCGCCGGCGAGGCTAACGGATCGGTCCGCTGCCATTCTTGGGATGGGCGAAGATCATCCGCCCGGCCACCGTTTGGAGGACTCGGGTCACGACTATCTCCACGTTGCTGTGCATGTGGCGGCGGCCATTCTCCACGACGATCATGGTGCCATCGTCGAGATAGCCCACACCCTGCCCAACTTCCTTCCCTTCCTGGATGATCTCGACGCGCATCTCCTCGCCCGGCAGGACCACGGGCTTCACGGCGTTGGCCAGCTCGTTGATGTTGAGCACCTTCACCCCCTGCAGCTCGGCCACGCGGTTGAGGTTGAAGTCGTTGGTCAGGATCGGCCCCTGCAGCTTCTTGGCGACGATCACCAGCTTGCCGTCCACGTCGGACGCGCCATCGGCTTCGATATCGCGGATGCTGATCGGCACCTGCGACTCCTTCTGCAGCCGGCTGAGCATGTCGAGACCCCTCCGCCCCCGGTTGCGGCGGAGGGCGTCGGACGAGTCGGCGATGTGCTGCAGCTCCTGCAGCACAAAGCGCGGGATCACCAGCTCGCCGAAGATGAAGCCGGTCTGGCTGATATCGGCGATGCGGCCGTCGATGATGGCGCTGGTGTCCATCACGATGGAGGGTCGCGCCGGAGCGGCCTCTTCGAGCGCGCGAGCGGCCTCACGCCGTTCGGCCCGGCTCTCGCGGGCCCGGCGGCGGGTCGTCAGCGCCAGCAGCTCGTCCTTGCGGGCGATGCTCAGCTCGACGAACACCCAGGCCAGCAGGAGGAACACGGCAATGGGCAGCAGCCGTCCCAGATAGCCGGGCAGCAGCGACAGCGGCCCGTTGACGATGACGGTGATGATCCCAGCCAGAATGAGCCCGACCAGGCCCGCCGCCAGATCGCTCGCCGGTGTTCGCCGCAGGATCCGGCGGCCGGCAACGAAGGGCTCGATGGTGACGTGCGGGGTGATGACCGCTCCCACAATCAGGCCCAGGGCCGTCGGAATCAGCCGGTAGGCGTTGACCTCGGTGTGCCAGAGTGGCGCATAGAGATTCCAGGCGGTCCACAGTGGCGCGGAGAGGGCCCAGCCAACGGCGGCAAGGATGATCGCACCGGCGATCCGGAAATAGAGATAAAGACGCATAGATAAATGCAGGGAACGTGCGCCGTCACAAACATAACTCGATAGCTTCCATAAGCGTCCGTGCCCGGCTCAATTCTACGCCACCACCCCCCTGGGCGCCACCATTGCGAGCAGGCAGCACGGCCCTGCGGAAGCCGAGGTTCGCCGCCTCCTTGATCCGGCGCTCCGCCTGGTTGACTGACCGAAGTTCGCCGCCAAGCCCGACCTCGCCGAACAGGAACACATCCTCCGGCAGGGCTGCGTCCCGCAGGCTGGAGACGATGGCCAGCGCCACCGCCAGGTCGATGGCCGGCTCGCTAACCCGCAGCCCGCCGGCGACATTGACGTAGACGTCGTGGCTGCCGAGCGGCAGGCCCGCGCGCTTGCTGAGGACGGCGATGAGCAGCGCCAGGCGGTTGCTGTCGATGCCGTTGGCGGAGCGCCGCGGCATGGACAGGTAGCTCGGCGCCACCAGCGCCTGCGTCTCAATCAGCAGTGGACGCGTGCCCTCCATGGTGACGGTCACGGCCGAGCCCGGCGCCTGCGCCGAGCGCTCGGCCAGGAACGCCTTCGACGCGCTCTCGACCTCGCTCATTCCCGCATCGGTCATCTCCAGGATGCCCACCTCGTCCACCGAGCCGAAGCGGTTCTTAACCGCGCGCAGGATGCGGTAGGCCTGGAACCGCTCGCCCTCCAGATACAGCACGGCGTCGACCATGTGCTCCAGCACGCGAGGGCCAGCGATGGCCCCTTCCTTGGTAACGTGGCCGACCAGGAACACGGGGATGTCGGTGCGCTTAGCCAGCCCGATCAGCTGCTGAGTGCACTCCCTCAGCTGGCCGACTGTGCCCGGCGCGGAGCCCAGCACAGGCGTGTACATCGTCTGGATGGAGTCGATGACGGCCATGTCCGGCCGCTCCTGCTCGATGGCAGCCAGCACCTGGTCCAGCTCGGTCTCGGCCAGCAGCAGCAACTCCGGGCCGCGGATGCCCAATCTTTCGGCGCGGAGCTTGATCTGGCGGGCCGACTCCTCCCCGCTGACGTACAGCACTGAACCGAGAGCGGGGCCCATGACGGCCGCCAGCTGCAGCAGCAGCGTGGACTTGCCGATGCCGGGATCACCGCCGATGAGGTTGACGCTGCCAGGCACCAGGCCCCCGCCCAGCACGCGCGCGATCTCCGCCAGCGGCACGGGCAGGCGTTCGACAGCCTCAGCGCTCAGCTCGCTGAGGCGCTGCACCCGGCTCGTGCCCGCGTGCGCCGGCCGGGCGCCGTTCTTGGGCGCGGGCTGCTCGAGGCTCTCGACCAGCGAGCCCCACTCGCCGCACTCCGAGCAGCGTCCGGCCCACTTCAGCTCGCGGTTACCGCACTGCTGGCAGACAAAGACGGACCGCGACTTGGGCGGAGCTACTTGTTTAGCCCACGGTCGACGGCGCTCTGGACGAAGGATTGATCGACGAGCTTGTTCAGGTCGAAGTCCTTGATCTTCTCGTTCTTCTGGCCGAGCACCCACTGCACGTCGGCCCACAGCTCGGGCTTGGGGAACGGCGTCGGCGTGTAGGTGTTCTGCATGTAGAAGTCGTAGGCGTTGGCCACGGCGGCGCGGTCGTCCGTCTTGGTGTACTGCATGATGGTGCTGATCGTCTCGTCGCGGTGGTTCTTGGCGTAGACGCCCGCCTGGATGATCGAGTCCACGTACTTCTGCGCCACGTCGCGGTGCGCGTTGACGTACGCTCGCTGCGCGACGATGCCCTGGCCGGTGGCGGGCCGGTGCGTGGCGGCCTCGTCGTAGAGCTTGTGAAAGCCGTTCTGCTCCAGGCGAACAGCATCCTGCGGCAGCTCCATGGCGCCCTGCAGCTGGCCCGCCTGGAGCGCGGCGAAGCGGTTCGCCGTCGAGCCCGCTGGCGTGATGTTCACGTCCTTGTCCGGATCCAATCCGAGCTCTTTGAGGGCGACGTGCAGGGCGATGTCGGACGAACCGCCGAAGTTCGAGATGCCCAGCCGCTTGCCCTTGAGATCGGCCGGGGTCTTGATGTCGTTCGCAACCTCGAGCACGAATGAGGCGGTGGGCGAGGTGATGGCCAGCACCTCGATGTCGGCGCCACCCACCGCGCTGCTCAGCGCCTCCGAACCACCAAGGTGGCTGAAGGGCGTCTCCCCGGACACCACCGCCGCCATCGACGTCGCCCCGCCCGCGATGAGTCGCACGTCCACGTCCAGCCCGTTCTTGTCGAAGATCTTGGCCTCCTTGGCCATGTACAGCTGCATCGTTTCCGCGATTGGGTTGCTGTGCCCGGCCACCAGCTTGACCAACCCACTCGCCGCCGGCGCCGCCGAACGCGCAGCCGATGGGTTAGCGGCCGCACTGGTAGCCGGCTGGGCGGAGAAGCTCGCGGCTGGCTTGCTGGCTGTCGCACCCGCGCTGACCGGCGCGAGAGACGGCTGCGCGGCAGGAGCGGCGCCGCCGCAGGCGGCCAGGAGGATCCCGAGTGATAGGAGAGCTGCAGCGCGGCTGATCATCGGGTAGCAGCTTACACCCAACGAACGGACCTCAGTCCGGGAACCGCTCCCGACCGTGCACGCCGAGAGCATCCGCGATCTGAGACACGATGCTTCCCGAGAGCACGATTCGACCCGCCGCTGCTAGCCCGCGTCCCCTCAGAAGTGCCTGACGTGAGGCAGGAGCGCGTCGTCGGGCTTTCCGTCTGTCGCGGCCCGCCAGCCGGTAGCCTGCGGGAGGTCGCCGAACAGCACGATCGTCCGGCCATCCGTTCGGGCCCCTGCTGCAGCCCGGCCCGCACCCGCCATCCCCGCGCGCCGCCGGGCAGCAGCGCCGCGGATTTCGCAACCAGGCCGGAGGCGCCGGCGGCGCGGAGCCGATGCGCCTCGGTCTGACAAACGGGGTAGCTCTCGAAGCCGCCAGTCAGGGTGGCTTCGGGCAAGCTCACGGTGCCCGCGGGCAGATCTTCCACCTCGACGGCCCATATTGTCCGCTGAATGCCCTCCAAATCCGCTGGATCGCGGATTTCCTCGTGCCTCAGAAACTCCGCCCAGGCCCCATCGGGCGTGTCCGCAAAATACTGCGTAGGACCGTCCCCAGGTTTGTTCCAGCGCCCCGTCGCCTGTGGCACGCCCGCCTCCACGAGAAAGGGATAGCGTGGGTCAGCATGACGGAAAAGGATCATGTGGCCCCCACCGTCATCAACTGCTCGGCCAGCTGGAGCACGCGTCGTGGCCCGTCGTCGTCAGGACGCCAATCGCCCCGCAGCAGGTCCCGAGGCGCGCGGCCACCTAGCTGAGCTCGAACGCGCTCGAACCAGCGGCGGGTGCCAATGGGGTTGTAGCCGCCGGCCAGAGCATCGACCATGAGGGTCAAGAGATGCACCCGGGCGGCTACCGCGTCGGGCGTGGCCCGCCGTCCCGCCGCGGAGGGCGAAGCATAGCGCCGCAGGCTGGCGGGCGAGATATTCACCAGGGCCGCCAGGTCGTTTACCGGAAATATCTCCAATAGGCGACCCCACTCCGCCTCCGGCAGTGGCGAGTCGCCCAGCCGCTCGAAGATGCCGTCGAGCAGACACCGGTATCCTTCAGGGCCAATTTCGCCGTGGTCGTCGGCCAGCACCTGCACCGCGAGGTCGCGGGCAATCTGGTGCTCGCCCAGAGCACGGCAGGCATCCGCCAGGAGGCATCTGTCCAGCACCGTCCGCCGCTCGCTTGGCACGAAGGCGCCGACGCTCTCCGCTAGGAGCTGGTAGCGCCGGCGAGCTCGGCGGGGGCTTCGGGCTCTTCCTTGCGGTCCTCGGGGACCATCACCAGCTCGCCGCCTTCGGAGGCGTCGATGCGGATGTGGTCGCCGCGCTTGAAGCGGCCCTCAAGCATGCCGTGGGAGAGCGCATCCTCCACCATGTCCTGGATGACCCGGCGCAGCGGGCGGGCGCCGAAGTTGACGTCGTAGCCCTTGGACACCAGCAGCTTCTTGGCGGCTTCGGTCACATCGATGACCATCTCCTGCTCGGTCAGCTGCTTCTTGATGCGGTTGATCATCAGGTCCGCGATCTGGATGACTTCCTTCTCGGACAGCGCGTGGAACACGATCGTCGCGTCGATGCGGTTCAGGAACTCCGGCCGGAACGTCTTCTTCATCTCGTCCATGACCTTGTCCTTCATGGCCGCGTAGCGCTCGGCGAAGCTCTTGGCCTCATCCTGCCGCGACGGTTGGAAGCCGAGAGATACGCCCTTGACGATCTGCTGCGCGCCCACGTTGGAGGTCATGATGATGATGGTGTTGCGGAAGTCGACCGCGCGGCCCTTGGCGTCCGTCAGCCGGCCGTCCTCGAGGATCTGGAGGAGGATGTTGAAGACCTCAGGATGGGCCTTCTCGATCTCGTCCAGCAGGACGACTGAGTAGCTGCGGCGGCGGATAGCTTCGGTCAGCTGGCCGCCCTCTTCGTAGCCCACGTAGCCCGGAGGCGCCCCGACGAGGCGCGCCACCGCGTGGCGCTCCATGAACTCCGACATGTCGATCTTGACCAGCGCCTCTTCGCTGCCGAACATGAACTCGGCCACGGCCTTGGCCAGCTCGGTCTTGCCGACGCCCGTAGGTCCGAGGAAGATGAATGAGCCGATGGGCCGCTTGGGATCCTTGACGCCGGCGCGGGAGCGGCGGACGGCGCGGGAGATGGTCTGGACGGCCTCCTCCTGGCCGATGATGCGCTTGTGGAGCTCCTCCTCCATCTGGAGCAGGCGCTCGCTCTCTTCCTGCGCGATGCGGGTCACCGGAATGCCGGTCCACATCGAAACCACCCGGGCCACGTCCTCTTCGGTGACCACCGGGCGCTCCTGGCCCTGCTCGCTGTGCCAGCCGGACTCGAGCTGCTCGATCTTCTCGCGCAGCTGGATCTCCTTGTCGCGCAGCTGAGCCGCGGTCTCGTACTGCTGGCCCTGGATGGCCGATTCTTTCTGCTCGACCGCCATCTCCAGGTCCTTCAGCGTCTGCTTCAGGGTGGAAGGCGGGACGGCGCGCTGCATGCGGACGCGCGAGCCGGCTTCGTCGATCAGGTCGATGGCCTTGTCAGGCAGGAAACGGTCGGTGATGTAGCGGCCGCTCATCTCGGCGGCGGCCTTCAGTGCCGCATCGCTTATGTCAAGGCGATGATGCGCTTCGTAGCGCGGGCGGATGCCCTTGAGGATCTCGAGGGTCTCCTCGATGGTCGGCTCTTTCACATACACCGGCTGGAAGCGGCGTTCGAGGGCCGCATCGCGTTCGATGTACTTGCGGAACTCGTCGAGCGTGGTAGCGCCGATGCACTGCAGCTCGCCACGCGCCAGCGCCGGCTTCAGGATGTTCGCGGCGTCCACCGCGCCTTCGGCGGCGCCGGCGCCCACCAGCGTGTGCAGCTCGTCGATAAACAGCACGCAGTCGCCCGAGGTGCGAATCTCCTCGATGACCTTCTTGAGGCGCTCCTCGAACTCGCCGCGGTACTTCGTTCCGGCGACCAGCGAGCCAATGTCGAGCGTCAGCAGGCGCTTGCCTGCCAGCGTCTCGGGCACGTCGCCCTTCACGATCTTGTGGGCCAGGCCCTCGACGATGGCGGTCTTGCCAACGCCGGGCTCGCCGATCAGGGCCGGATTGTTCTTGGTCCTGCGGCTCAGGATCTGGATGACGCGCTCGATCTCCTGCTCGCGGCCGATGACCGGATCCAGCTTGTCGTTGCGGGCGGCGGCCGTGAGGTCCATGCCCAGCTGATCGATGGTCGGGGTGCGGCTGTGGCGGCCCTCGCCGTGCGGCGTGCCGCCGGACTGCGAGAGCACCTGGATGGTCTGCGTGCGGACCTTCTCCAGGTTCACGCCGAGGCTCTCCAGCACGCCGGCGGCAATGCCCTCGCCCTCGCGAACGAGGCCCAGCAGCAGGTGCTCCGTACCAATGTAGTGATGCCCCAGGCGTCGGGCTTCGTCCACGGCCAGCTCGATGACCTTCTTAGCGCGCGGGGTCAAGCCGATCTCGCCGACAACCATGCGGTCGCCGCGGCCGATGATGAACTCGACCGCGCTGCGGACCTTGTTCAGCTCGACGCCGAGGTTGCCCAGCACCTTGGCCGCGACACCCTCGCCCTCACGGACGAGGCCCAACAGCAGGTGCTCGGTCCCGATGTAGTTGTGGTTGAAGCGCTGAGCTTCTTCCTGGGCGAGCATCAGCACCTTACGGGCGCGCTCGGTAAATTTGTCGAAACGGTTAGATTCGTTCACTCGTTAACACTCTCCGACGAGGCTGCCACCACCCCACAACTAGCCCTTTAGCAAATCAAAGCCCAACCGTCTCGTCTTCAAACTGCAGCGCCGCCAGCTTCTGCAGCTCCTCGTTTGGAGGGGGTGGTTGAGCTTGTTGGTCAAGAATAGCACTCACCCCCCGCTCATCGGGCGAGCGGCCAGTACCTGACATGAGCTCATCCATGGCTTGCCTGATGCTCAGGCTGAGGCGCCTACGAGCGACGTCGATGCTGGTCACCTTGACCTGCACGTTCTCGCCTTCCTGCACTACCTGACCAGGGTTGGCGATGTGCCGGTCGGCCAGCTCGGAGATGTGGATCAGGCCTTCGACGCCACCTTCCAACCGAGCGAAGGCGCCGAATTTAGTGAGCCGGGTAATCGTGGCCGGCACGATTTGTCCGGGGGAGATAGTGGAGATCAGCTGCGTCCAAGGGTCCGGCTGAGCCTGCTTCAGGCTCAGCGCGATCTTCTTGGTGTCGGGATCGACGTGGATGACGGCCACGTCCACCTCCTGGCCGACCTGCAGCACCTCGCTGGGATGGCCAACCCGGGTCCAGGACAGCTCCGACACGTGGATGAGGCCGTCCGCGCCGCCAAGGTCCACGAAGGCGCCGAAGTTGGCCAGGCTGGTCACCCGGCCATGGCGGATCTCGCCCGGGCGCAGCTCGGACAGCAGCGCCTGCTTGCGCTGCCCGCGCCGCTCCTGCATAGCCGCGCGCTCGGAGACGATCAGGCGGTTGCGAGGGCGATTCAGCTCGATGACCTTGACGGGCAGCTTGCGGCCAACCATCGCCTGCAGGCGCTGCAGCGTCAGCTCGTCGGCTGCCGCGGGATCGCCGCCAGATGCGGCCTGCAGCTCGTCGCGCCGCAGCTCGGCTATTTGCGAGATGGGCATGAAGCCGCGGACGCCGAGATCGACGATCAGCCCGCCGCGGTTGAACTCCACCACCGGGGCTTCGACGATCTCGCCGCTCTCCAGGAGCTCTTCGGCGTGACGCCAGCCGGCCTCCGCCTGCGCACGCCGCAGCGAGAGGACCACGTGGCCTTCGGCGTTCTCGGGCTGGAGGATGAAGGCCAGCACCTTGTCGCCGACGTGCAGCTTCTCCAGCTCTTCGGGGTTGCCCAGTTCGCGGCCGGTGACGATCCCTTCGGACTTAAGGCCCACATCGACCAGCACTTCCTCGGGATCGACGTGCACGATCCAGCCTTCGACAATGGTGCCGGGGCGCAGGGATTGCTGGTGGCGTTCCGCTTCTTCGAGCAAATCGCGCATCGAGTCGCCCTGAGGTTCGGTGGCCTGCCGTTCTTCCTCAGACTCTTCTGCCAACCAACTACGCCCTTCTGACTGGCCGTCCCAGGCGGCCAGCCGCTGGATGCAGGGACAATACCATACCCGGAGTAGTAGGCGCGGAGGTCAGCGCTGGATGCTGATCGTGTCTCCAACACTGACGCCGTGGTTGGCGAAGTAGCCCTGGTTGGCTTCGATCGCGTAAGCGTAGTCCGCGGGAGCATAGTGGACGTTCTCCGTCAGCGGCTGCATGTCCTGGATGCTCTCGATGCTCAGGTTGGGATCGACGAAGGCGATTGACAGTGCAATGAGCGTGTCCTTCATCCAGAAGCCGATCTGCTGGGCGCTGGCGGGCGGCTGAAACACGAACAGCATGCCCGAGTCGGCCGGCAGCGAGGTGCGGTTCATGAGCCCGTACTCCTGCTGCGCCTGGGTCTCGGCAATGTCCACCGGCATGACGACGGGGCCGCTCTTGGCATTGATCGTCACCTGGCCACGCTGAAAAGTGGGGGCGCTCGAGCTGGCTGGCGCGGCGAGGCCCGAGCTGACGCTGCCAGAGCTCGCCGGCGCGACAGAGGTCGTGCTGCCCTCCGAGGACGCGCCGCTCGCCACGGGTGCCCCTCCGCCGCATGTGGCCAGGCCTAGGAGCAGCAGGGCGCAGCCAGCCAGCCGTTTCACTTCGACCGTCAGGCGCTCTTGGACGCGGCGCTTGCCGAGGCCGCCAGGATGCGTTCCATAAAGGATGGGTCGATGGCTTGCGCCGCCGTGAGTTTGGCGTAGCGGTGGGGATCCATGGACTGCAGCGCCTTCAGGATCGTCTCCGCTCCGGCCACCTGGGGCGTCGGATTCTTCGCCAGCGAGGTGAGCAGGCTGTCGTAGACCGTCGTCATCTCCGGACTGTTCGGATCAATCCGCTCCCACTTGGCGATGGCCGCGACCACCTGCTGGCGGTGGCTGGGATCGAGCACGTACTTCAGTCCGTCGTTGGTGCCGCGGACCATGGCCTCGACGATCTTCGGCTGCGCCTGCGCGTACTTCTCGTTGACCACCAGCGCGTTGGTGATGTACGGCACGTTCTCCTTGGCCAGGCTCACGAGCTCGTGCATGCCCTGTTTGACCAGCAGGTCCGTGTAGGCCTGGTCCTCGACGGCCGCGGCCACCTGGCCGCTCTGCATCGCGGCGTAGCGCGCCGGCGAGTTGCCTACCTGACGCTCGGTGACGTCCTTGCCGGGGACGAGCCCAAAGCGGCTGAGGGCGATGTGCGCCGAGACGTCCGACGTGTCGCCCAGCTTGCCGATGGCCAGCGCCTTTCCTTTGAGGTCCTCAGGCGTCTTGATCTCGGGCCGCGCCACGATGGTGTAGGGGTTCTCGTTCACCAGCACGAAGAGGACTTTCAGCGGGGTCCCGGCGGCGATCGCCGTCATGGCGTCGGCCCCGCCCATGAAGCCGCCCTGGATCGTGCCCGACACCAGCGCATCGGCGCCCAGCGTGCCCTGCGTCTGCGTGAGCGTCACGTCCAGGCCGTAGGACTTGTACATGCCCTGGTCGGCAGCCACCCACACCGGCGAGGTCTCGCCGGAGTTGGTGGCGAACCCCATGGTCACCTTGGTCAGGCCAGAACTGCTGGCCGGCGTGGCCGGCGATCCCGAGGAGGCCGCGGTTGTCGAAGCCGGGGCAGCGCTGCTCGCAGCGGAGGGCTTCGCCGGCGCAGCCGAGACGGCGGGAGCGCTGCCCGCGCCCGCGGGAGCGCTGGCCGGCGCCGCCGACCCTCCACAGCTCGCCAGAATGAGGACTACCAGACCAACCGAGCACCCGGAGAGACGCATCACCCGCCCCTTTCTCCTGATTTGCTCGGAATCGTATATCAGCCACATGAGCGCTGCGTTAGTGCGGGTGACAATTCCAGGCAGATGACGGCCGGCGGCAAAGTGTTCCTGGCGGGCCTGGCCATCGCCGTGGCAGGGACAGGGCTGCTGCTGGCGCGAGGCCCGCGTCCAACGAGCCTCGCTGCCGCGGAGACGAACCCGAACGCCGGCCTGCTGGGCCTGGGCCTGGCCATCGCCACCCTGGGATGCTTCATCTACGTCCTGCAGCCCACGTTCGACAAGAGGGTGGCCCGGCGGCTGCCGTACGCCACAGTCAGGACGGCCGCGGCCATGCTTGTGGTCGCGGTCGCGGTCGCGAACCTGCTCAGCCTGCCGCTGTTCCTCAGTCGAGGGCAGGCTGCAGAGACCCAGGGGCCGGCGCTCGGTCCGCTCGGCCTGGCCTACGCCGTGGTCGCCAGCGAGGTGCCGATCCTGGCCGTGGTGTGGCTGCGGCTGGTGGTGCCGCGCTGCCGCAACTGGCGCGAGCTGGGGCTCCGCTGGCAGCCGCTACTCGACCACGTGCAGCGCGGGCTCCTGGGCGGGGTCGCGCTGTTCATCGCCGCCGCGGCAGTCGGCGCGGTCCTGACCAGGCTGGGCGTCCGCCAGAACCAGTTCGAGCGCTTCCAAGGCATCGAAGGCGCGCCCCTGCCGCTGTTCCTACTCGCCCTGGCTGCCGGCTGCGTGCTGGCGCCGTTCGTCGAGGAGCTGTTCTTCCGCGGCTACGTGTTCCAGACGTTCTCGGAGCGCTACCACCCCGCCTGGGCCTACCTGTTCTCCGCCGGACTGTTCGCCGTGGTCCACGCCAACCTGGCGGCCGCCGCGCCCATCTTCGTGCTTGGCCTGATGCTGGCCTACATATTCAAGAGCAGCGGCAGCATCATTCCCGGCGCCATAGCCCACGGGGTCAACAACGCCATCTCCTTCTGGCTGCTGTACACCGGCCTCGGACGCTAGAGCTCGATCCCCCAGCCCTGGATGACTGGCAACTGGGCATGGTCGGTCATGTCGAAGTGGATGGGCGTGACGGAGACCTTGTCGGCTCGGAGGGCGGCGGAGTCGGTGCCCTCGCGGGTGTCATAGGTCTGCTCCACGCCGGCCGACCAGTAGTAGACGCGCTTGCGCGGGTCGAGGCGCTTCTCGAAGATGTCCTCGAAGCGCGAGTCGCTGTTGCAGGTCACCTCCACGCCGGCGATCTTGTCCGCGGGCAGCGGCGGGACGTTGACGTTCAGCAGCGTCCCCCGAGGCAGGCCGCCCTTCTCCAGCACCTTGCTCGCCAGCTTGCGGGCGAACTGCGCCGAGAACCTGAAGTCAGGGTTGGCAAAGGTGGCCAGCGAAATGGCGATGGAGGGGATGCCGAGGATCGTGCCCTCCGTGGCAGCCGACACCGTGCCCGAGTAGATGACGGCCGTCCCGACGTTGGCGCCGAGATTGATGCCGGACACGATGATGTCCGGCCGCTGGTCCATGATGGCGTGCACGGCCAGCTTCACACAGTCGGCCGGCGTGCCGTTCACGGCATAGCCGAAGAACTCGCCGTGGCGATGGACTTCGTTGATGCGCAGCGGGTTCCAGAGGGTGATGGCATGGCCAACTGCGCTCTGCTCGGTGGCCGGCGCGATCGCGATGACCTCGCCTAGCTGTTTCATTTCCTGGAACAGCGCGTAGATGCCGTCGGCGAAGATGCCGTCGTCGTTCGTCAGAAGAATCTTCATAGTGCGCGAGTTGAGTCTTCGGCGGAGGCCTCGAAGAGCGCGATCCGCCGCCGGATCGCCGGATGGTCGTACAGCAAGACTTCGACCCAGCGCGGCGGGTCCACTTCCGCGAGGTTCTGATTGGCCAGCCGCACCATGCTGCCGGCGAAGGCGCGTGGCCGGCTCGCCGTCGCCAGGGCATACTCGTCCGCCCGGCGCTCGGCCACGCGGCTGGCCCAGTTCAGCAGCGGCACGAACAGGGCGCTCCAGAAGGCGAACAGCAGCGCCACCAGCGGCATATGCTGGCCGTCGTCCAACGGCCCCAGGCCGTGATGCGCCTGCAGCAGCGAGAGCACATAGTGGGTCAGCCACAGCGCGACCACAGTTGTGGCAGACTGCAGCGCGATAGCCCGCCAGATGTCGTGATGGACGTGATGGCCCAGCTCGTGGGCCAGCACCGCTTCGGTCTCGTCGTGGGTAAAGTTCTCGGCCAGCGTGTCGCCCACGACGATGCGGCGCGTGTTGCCCCAGCCCATAAGAGCGGCGTTGGCGGCAGTGGTTTTCTCGCTGAGATGCATGGTGAAGACGCCGCGCACCTTGGTGCCCGCCCTGGTCACCAGATTGAGCAGCCGCTGGGTCAGCTCGGCGTCTTCGAGCGGCGTGAACTTGAAGAACAGGGGCACGATCAGCACCGGCGCCAGGTTCGCCAGCAGGACCGTGAACACGAGCAGCACCGCGGCGTCGATCAGCCACCACCAGGAGGGCTCGATGCGGAAGAAGAGGTAGGTCAGCTCGACCATGGCCCCGCCTAGGACGATCATGAGACCAAGCGCTTTCAGCTTGTCCAGCAGCCAGCTCCCGGCCAGCTGCGTCGAGAGGCCATAGCCGCGCGACAGCTGGTGGCCGAGCCAATCGTTCGGCAGGCTGACCACCTCCCAGCCTACGACGATGGCCGCGAACAGCAGAATGATCCCACCGGGGCTGAACACGTGCACGCCGCCTAGGCTCAGGCCAATCTGCCAGGCCACCAAGTAGGCCAGCCCGAGGAACCCGCCGGCGAACATCAGCGCCCGCTTCTGGCGGCCATATTGCTTGGCCAGCTTCTGGCGCTGGGGATCCAAGACGGGATCAGGCGCGACCAAGCAGCTTCTCCAGCTCTTCGCGGGCGATGGCGCGCTCGTCCCATGCGATCTTCCGGTCGCCGGTGACGATCATCGAGCGCTCGTGGCCTTTGCCGGTGATGAGCACCACGTCGCCGGGTTTCGCTCGCCCGAATGCGGCGGCCATAGCCTGGCGGCGGTCCATCTCGATCTCGTAGGTGCCGCCTTTGGCGCCTGCCTCGATCTCACGCACGATCTGACGCGGATCCTCCGAGTGGGGATCTTCGTCGGTCAGAACGAAGAAGTCCGCCAGCCGAGCCGCGGTGGCGCCCATGATCGGGCGCTTCGTCCGATCCCGCTCGCCGGAGCAGCCGAACACGACCAGCAAACGGCCGCCCGACGACTCGGCCAGGGCACGGGCCTCGGTGAGGACGTTCTCGAAGGAATTGGGCGTGTGGGCGTAGTCGACCAGCACCCGGAAGGGCTGGCCGGCGTCGATGCGCTCCATGCGGCCAGGTGAAGGCTTGACCTGGCGCAAGCCGTCGGCGATCTGGTCCAGGGTGAGCCCCTCCTGGAACGCCATCGCCGCGGCGGCCAAGGCGTTGTAGGCGTTGAACCGGCCGAGCAAGGCCATCTCGACGTCCGCGTGGCCGCCGTCCGGGCCGTGCAGGCGGAACACCAGCGAGCTTTGCCAGTAGCTGACGTCGCTGGCTCGAAAGTCGGCGGGGGCATTGATCGCATAGGTGACGACAGCCGGCGCCGCGGGGCGGAAATACTCGAAGCTGCTGTCGTCGGCGTTCAGGACCGCCACGCCAGCCGGCTTGAGCTGCTCGAACAGGCGGCGCTTGGCGGCCAGGTAGTTCTCTCGCGTCTTGTGCCAATCCATGTGGTCGCTGGTGACGTTCGTGACGGCAGCCACGTCGAAATCGCAGCCGCGCAGGCGCTCCTGCTCCAACCCCTGAGATGTGGCCTCCAGCACGGCGTGGCTGCAGCCGGCATCCACCATGTCACGCAAGAGCTCATGAATCTCCAGCGCCTCCACCGTCGTCTGACGAGTGAGGTTCTCCCACTGCTGGGGGCCCACCTTGAAGTCGGTCGTCGTGGCGAAGCCCGTGGAGTGGCCGGCGCTCTCCAGCACCTGGCTCACCAGCTGCACGGTAGTCGTCTTGCCGTCGGTGCCCGTAACGCCCAGCAGGCGCAGCTTGGCGGCCGGGCGGCCGTAGAAGCCCGCCGCCACGTCGGCCAGCGCCTGGCGGGTGCTCGGGACCACGACCTGTGGCAGGTCGACGTCCACACGCCGCTCAACGATCGCCGCCGCCGCACCGTTGGCTGCGGCGAGGCGCACGAAATCATGTCCGTCGCGGTGGTCGCCCGGCGCCTTCTCCTCGGGCACCCGGGGCATCGCCACGAACACAAATCCAGGCTTCACTCGCCGCGAGTCATAGGCCAGCCCCTCCACCTCCAGCGCGGGAGCTCCCGCCAGCAGCTCGCTCAGCAGCATCCGAGACTATTGTGGACATCCTGAGACGCATTTCCCATTCCGCGCCTGCTTGGCGTCAGGCGGTGCTATAAGACACGCAAGATGAAGAAGCTTCTCCGCGCCGCCGTGCCCGGGCTGGCGGCAGCGCTGGCGATCCTGCTGAGTGCCTGCGGCGGCTCCGCTGCTCCGGTGGTGCAGCCAAGCACGTTTCCGACCACGGCCAACCTGCCGACCCTTCAAATCAAGGACCGCGTCGTCAACCTGAACGCCAAGAACGGCTATCAGTACGCGAAGATGACCCTGAACGTGATGTTCAGCGATCCCAAAGGCGAATACGCCAAGGCCAAGGGCGAGGCGCTGAAGAAGCTGCAGGACACCTTCGCCGCCGACAACCCCGCGGCGGCAGCGGCATTCAACGACGTGGTCACGACCGACGTGAGCCAGAAGTCGCCTCAGGAGCTGGCCACTGCCGACGGCAAGGAGGCCTTGCGCCAGCAGCTCATCAAGGACTTCAACGCCCGCCTCGCGCCTCCGGCTAAGCCCGGCGAACCCGCCCTCAAAGTGCTGTGGGTGGAATACGTCGACTTCGTGATGCAGTAGCAGCCGTGCCGCGCCCCTAGCGCGCAGACGCGCTGCCGCTCAAAGCGCCTTACTCGAGAACCGCGACCGACTCGATCTCCAGCAGCATCTCTGGCCAGGCCAGGCCGCTCACTTCGACGAACGTGCTCGTCACCGGGTCCGGGCGGCCAAGGTACTTGGCTCGCACCTCGGCAATGGGCGCCAGGTAGGCGCGGTTGGTGGCGAAGATCGTCATCTTGACGAGGTTGTCGAACGTAGCCCCAACCGATTGAAGGGCGATGTTGATGTTCTCGAACACTTGCGTGGCTTGCGTGGTGATGTCGCCCGGACCAACGAGCTGCCCATGGCTGTCGATAGCCGGCTGGCCGGCGATGTAGACCGTGTTCCCGGCCTTGACGACCTGCGTAAACAGCGGCAGGCGGGCTAAACCGTCCGGCTGGATGCGTTCCAGTGGCATGTTGGCGCCTCCTTATGAGAGCTGATGGAGAATGGCAGCCATATCGAGCCAGCCGTTCTCGCGAGAGATGCGGCCCCCGGTGAACTCGAACACGTGCAGCAGCCGAAACTGCACGCGGCGTCCCTGTCCATCCAGGCCGAACGGCCTGCCGATAGCCCTAGCGCTGATCAGGCTTTCGTCGACGACATGGCTGTTTCCGTACAGCCGGCGAATGGGCTGTGCCTGGAGCTCAGCCAGATCTCCGAACAGGATGTTGTAGAACACCCGAATCGCAGCTTTGTCTCGCAATACGCCTTCCGGGTTGCCCGCCAAGTCGAATTCAACCTCGTCGGCGTACGTGCGCATGATGGCTTCAATGTCGGCGTCGTGTTCAGCCCGAAAGTGAGCCTCGAGGACGGCATCCATCGCCGCCGGGGTTATGGGTTGACTAGGTGCTGCCATACCCGCAGACTACTGGCCGGGCGCCACGCGGTCTATCCCTCGAAACTTGGGATTTTCTCGCCGGCTTGGGTCCACTACCATAGGCCGCGGTGGCAGAGACTTCCTACCTCCAGCGTCGCCTCATTGGCATGTGCCACTCGCCAGCGGAGTCAGCGCTGCCGGACACGCTACTCGAGTGCCTGCGGGAAGCGGTGCCATTCTCCCGATGCTGCTGGGGGGCGACCGATCCGGATTCCGGGCTGCCGGTCTCGCATGTCAGCGACGTTGGCACGACCGCCCATCTCTCGTCGGTGTGGGAGAACGAGTATCTCTCGCCAGATGTGAACAAGCTGCGGCTTCTGGCGCGCACACCCGGGCACGTGGGCGTGCTGAGCCAGGCGACTGGCGGCGAACCGTGGCGGAGCGTCCGGTATCGAGACATTTTCCAGCCGCTCGGGATCGAGCACGAGCTGCGCGCCTCGCTCGTCCTCGACAGGGCGCTGTGGGGCTACTTAGTACTGCTGCGCCTGGCCGACGAGCCCGACTTCTCGCCCGCGGAGGCCGCTTTTGTTTCGGCTGTGGCGCCTCACCTGGCGCATGCGCTACGAGGCGTGCAGCTGCAGGCGCAGCTCAGAAGCGAGCAGGGAGTCAGCGTGCCCGGCTTGGTCCTGCTGGACGAGCACGACGAGCTGCATGGCATCACCGGCGAGGCCGAGTCGCTGCTGACGGAGCTCGACCCGACGTGGCACGAAGGCCAGCGCTTGCCCGAGCCGCTGTACGTCGTAGCGGGAGCCGCCCGCGCGCTGGCGAGTGGCGCATCCAGCAGGGTCGCGCCCGCCCAGGGACGGCTGCGAACGCGCGCCGGACGGTGGCTCACGCTCCACGGATCCGCGATCACCTCCCGCGGGACCGCCGGGCAAGTGGCCGTGACGATCCAGGTGGCAGAAACCTCGGCTGTGGCCGAGCTGCTGGTGCGGGCCTACGACTTCACGAACCGCGAACGCCAGGTGGCGCTCCTGGTGATGCACGGGCTGACGAACGCGGAGATTGCGGCCAGTCTGTGCATCGCGCCGTATACGGTACAGGATCACCTGAAGGCCATCTTCGCCAAGGCTGGCGTGCAAGGGCGGCGCGAGCTCCTGCAAGCGGTGTTCTCCCAGACCCGACCGCCATCGCGGCAGCAGACCTGAGACCCTCAGCGGCCCCAGTCTCTCGGGTAGCGGAACTCCCGGGCGATGGTCCGGGCCGAAACCTTGGCGATCACCGGCAGCGCGCGCTTGAACTGCGAGCTGGCGATCAGCCGCGCCGTCTTGTGGACGAACTCGGCGTTGTAGCCCCGCTCGATGAGCTCGGCCTCGGTGTAGCGCTCGTCCACGAGCTGGAACAGGACTTCGTCGACCTGGCGGTAGGTGAAGCCGAGCTCGCCCTCGTCGGTCTGACCTACCCAGAGGTCGGCTGTCGGCGGCTTGTTGACGATCGCCTCGGGCACGCCCATGTGCTCGCTCAGGGCCCAGACCTGCGTCTTGTACAGGTCGCCCAGCGGGTTCAGGGCCGAGGCCATGTCGCCGTACAGGGTGCCATAGCCCAGCAGCAGCTCGGTCTTATTGCTGGTGCCGAGCACCAGGCCGCCGAAGTCCTCGGACTGGTCGTACAGCACCACCATGCGCGTGCGGGCCATGATGTTGCCCTTGCGCTTGTTCGTGTCGGCGCCGGACTGGGCGATGAAGGCGTCGGCCATGGCGGTGATTTCGACCACCTTGCTCTGGATGCCCAGCTTGTCGACGACGGCGCGGGCGTCGGCCAGGCTCTCCGGGCTGCTGGTGCGGTAGGGCATCATCACTGCCAGCACATTGTGGGGCCCAAGCGCCTTGGCCGCGAGAAAGGCTGACAGGGCGGAGTCGATGCCCCCGGAGAGGCCGAGCACAACGCGCTCGAAGCCCACCTTGCGGACCTCGTTCTGGACGAACCCGCACAGCAGCCGCTCGGTGGATTCGCTGTTGATGGCCAGCCGGGCGCCGATGGCGGCTTCGTCGGGGATGGGTATCGGCGCCTTATCAGGCATGGAATCGTTCCTTCAGGATGCGGTTGTACTCGCGGAGGGTGAGCTCGAGCTTCTCGTCGCGCAGGAGCGGGAGGTTGATTCGAACGCGCCGCAGCGCCGAGGGATCGAGCTCGGCGCAAACGAGCGCTTCCTCGAAGTAGGGCGCCTTCACCAGCGACTCGCCATCCGGGCCGATGACCTCCGAGCCGCCCCAGAAGTTGATGCCGTCCTCGTACCCGACGCGGTTGCAGAAGATGACGAAGCTGGTGAAGAACTGGGCGTACATGCGGTTCAGCATCTCGACCGCGTCGGAGCTGCCTAGCGTTCGCATGCCGGTGACGACGCCCCGGCCGGGGCTGCTGTTGATGCTGATCAGGTAGTTGGCCCGGTCGGCGGCGAGGATGCTGACCGTGGAGTTGTGCCAGATGTCCTCGCAGATGAGCAGGCCACAGCGGCCGAAGCTGGTGTCGAAGGCCTGGACGCGCTCCCCTTCGGCGAAGTAGCGCAGGTCGGTGAACATGCCGTAGGTCGGCAGGTACACCTTGCGGTGCAGGTGCTTCAGCTGGCCGCTCTCGAAGAAGGCGCCGGAGATGTAGTAGTGGTAGTCCGGGGTCTCTTCCACGAAGCCGACGACGATGGCCATCTCGCCGGCCTCCTGGGCCAGCTGCTTGAGCTCCGGGGAGTCCGCGCGGAGGCTGACGTGGTAGGCCAGCTCCTCCAGGAAATAGCCGGTCAGGCTGAGCTCCGGGAACACCAGCAGGTTGGCTCCCTGCTCCTTGGCTTGAGCTATCAGCTCGCGATGCTTGCCCAGATTCGCCTGCAGATCACCGAGCTTTGGCGCTACTTGGGCCAGGGCTACCTTCATGGTTACTAGCGCGCCAGGTCTTCCACGACGGCGCCATACTCGCCGGCGAGCTGTTCGGCGCGTTCGTCGGTGCCGCCTTCGGCGGTGACGTGGAACATGGGGCGGTCGGCGTCGGGCTGGATGAGCACCCAGGCGTCGTCGAGGCCGATCTTGATGCCGTCGACCTGGGTGTCCTCGGCCGTGCGGTACTGCTCGCTGAGAACCCGCATGACCTTGCCTTTGTAGTCCCACGGGCAGCTCACATGCGTCGTGACCATGTGATACGGCGGCAGGGTATCGACGGCCTCCGAGAGCGTGACGTCGCACTCGGCCAGCAGCTCCATCAGCTTGGCGATGCCCAGCATGGCGTCGAACGCCGGCAGGAAGGCCGGGAAGATGAAGCCGCCGTCGCCGTCGCCGGCCATGCCTACGTTGTGGCGGGAGGCCGTCATCATCAGCGCCTGCGTGGCCGCCCGCGTATGGATCACCCGGCCGCCGTGCTCGTCGGCCAGCCGCTCGAACAGCATCGGCACGCCAATCGGCACCGCCAGGGTCGCGCCGCGGTGGCGCTTGAAGAACAGCGAAGCGACCACCGCCAGGGCGGTCATGCGATCGAGCTGGCGGCCGGTGTTGTCCACCAGGAACATCTTCTCGCCGCCGAGGTCGATGCGCACGCCGAAGTCGTAATTCAGGGTCTGGGTGATCGCCGCGAGCTGCTGCATCTCCTGCTCGAACTGCTCGGCCGTGCGGAACATGCGCAGCTCGTCGACACTGGAGTTGATGGCCACGATCTCGCAGCCGAGCTGGCGCAGGATTTTGGGGAACACCAGCGTCGAGCTGCCGTGGGCGTAGTCGATGACCAGGTTGAACGACGCCCGCCGGATGAGGTCCACGTCCACCGCCTGCAGAAAGTCGTGGACGTACGAGTCGGCCACGTTTTCGTCCACCACGATGTTGCCGATGTCGTCGAGGTAGACGCGGCGGAAGTCCTCGCGGAAGAAGGTGTTCTCGATCTTGCGTTCGGCGTTCTTGTCCAGGTCCATGCCCTGTGCATCGAAGAACTTGATCTCCACGATGCGATCGTCGAAGGGCGAGATGCGCACGTGAATGCCGCCAGCCGCGGTGGAGTGGCGGGTCACGTAGCGCGCCACCGGGATGGGCACCGTCTGGATGTCCAGCACGTTCGCGCCTGAAGACGGCAGCCCGGAGATCATGGCCCGCTTGATCATGCGTGGGCTGCGGTGAGGATCGCGGTTCACCGTCACGGAAGCGCCCTTGGGCAGCACGGCCCCATATGCGGCGCCCACACGCGACGCAAACTCCGGCGTGACGTCCACGTTCACCAGGCCGGAGATGCCGTACGCGCCGAACAGCGATCGGTGGGCGCGCCCGCCCCAGATGAGGCTCTCGTTCAAGCTGGCGCCCGTCTCCAGCTCCTTATTGGGCCAGATGCGCACGTCCGCCTGGACGATCGCGCTCTCCCCAATGACGGTGTTGTCGCCCACGACCGCGCCTTCCAGCACGACCGCTCGGCGGCGCACATTGCACTGCTTGCCGATAATCGCGCCGCTGAGCTGCACGCCCTCACCGATGTAGGAGTTGCTCCAGACGATCGATCGCTCGACATGGGCATGGCCGTCGATGATGGCGTAATCGCCGATGGCGGTCGGCCCGATGACGCTGGCGCCGCTGCGGACGCGGGCGTCCTGGCCGAGGAACACCGGCCCGACGATCTCCGCCTCGCGCGAGAAGTTGGCGCCGGCCTGGACCCATACCTTCGGCAGCACCTCCTCGCCGGGCATCTCCAGGCCGGTCCGGCCCTGAAGAATGTCGGCCGTGGCGCGCATGTACTCGGGCAGGTTGCCGACATCGCACCAGTAGCCCGGCGCGACGTAGCCGAACAGCTCGCCCCGCTGCTCCAGCAGCTTCGGGAAAAGCTGCTGGCTGAAGTCGTACATCTCGCCCTCGGGCACCTGGTCCATGACGGATGGCTCGACCACGTAGATGCCCGTGTTGACGGTATCGCTGAACACTTCGCCCCAGCTCGGCTTCTCCAGGAACTGCTGGATGCGCCCCCCTTCGTCGGTGATGATCACGCCGTACTCCAGCGGGTTGGGGACGCGGTACAGCGTCAGCGTGGCGGCGGCCTGCTTGCGGCGGTGGAAGTCGATGATCTCGGTCAGGTTGAAGTCCGTGACGGCGTCGCCGCTGATAACGATGAACGTCTCGTCGAGGTGCTTCATGGCCAGCTTGACGCTGCCGGCCGTGCCGGCGGGGGTGTCCTCCACCGAGTAGACGAGGTTTACGCCGAAGCCGCTGCCGTCACCGAAGTAGTCCTGGATGACCCCCGGCAAGTACTGGAGCGTGACCACGATGTCGGTGATGCCGTGCTTGCGGAGCAGCTCGATGATGTGCTCCATCACGGGCTTTCCGACGATGGGAACCATGGGCTTCGGGCGCCCGATCGTAAGAGGCCGAAGGCGAGACCCCTCCCCGCCGGCCATCACCACGGCCTTCATACGGTTAGCACCAGTGTACTGGTGAGGAGCGTGGGGTATAACCCGCAGAGATGCCGCGCGCCATCAGCGTCACAGTGCCTGCTACCTCCGCAAACCTGGGACCAGGCTTCGATTGCCTGGGCCTGGCGCTCAACATCTACCTGCGAGTGAGCTGCTCGGCTGAGGGGCGCGGCCTGCGCATCTCGGCCAATGAACCAGGGATTGCCCTCGATCAGACCAATCTGATCTACCGCGCCATGGCCGCCGCTGTCGAGGCCGCCCGGCAGCCGGAGCCGGACGGGATCGCGCTGCGAATCGAGAACGCCATCCCGCTGTCACGCGGCCTCGGCAGCAGCGCCGCCGCCATCGCCGCCGGCCTGATGCTTGGCAACGCCCTGGCCGGCGAGCCGTTCGACAAGGCGCGACTGCTGGAGATCGGCCTGCCGTTGGAGGGCCACCCGGACAACCTGGCGCCGGCCCTATTCGGCGGGCTTCGCGTATCCAGTACGGCTGGCTCAGCGGGAGCGCCCGGCGGCGCCGGCGTGGCTGTCGAGGTCGGCGCCGCGGCGACAGCCGTGGCCGTAGGACCTCAGAGGGTGATCTCGCTACCGGTTGCGCTGGGACAGGCCCCCGACATCGTGCTCTACGTGCCGGACTTCGAGATGTCCACGCACGAGGCGCGCCGCGTCCTGCCTGATAGCGTCCCGCGGGTCGACGCAATCTTCAACGCCTGCCGCTCCTCTCTGCTCGTCGCCGCTCTCGCCGGCGGCGACTTCTCGGTGCTCCAGTGGGCCATGGAGGACCGGCTGCACCAACCTTATCGGTCAGCCATTTTCCCGGCCCTGCCGCGCCTCATCCAGGCGGCGCTCGACGCCGGCGCCGCGGGCGCCGCGCTCAGCGGCGCCGGCTCGACCGTGATTGCCTTTTGCGAACGGAATTCGGGCTCGGTTGCGATGGCATTCGAGGCGGCCGGGCGACAAGCCGGGCTGACGGGGCGCAGTCTCACCGCTGAGGTGGATCTGGAGGGTGCGCGGCTAGCCTAAGCCGCTCACGCAGCAGCTCCATAGCAGCCGCCAGCTTGGCCTGATTCTCGGGCGCGTTGAGCCAGCGGCTCATGCCGCTGGGATGGGGCAGGGGCAGGAGCTCTCGGTCGCCGGGGTCAAAGACCTGGCCCACGAGCTCGTCGAGGGAGCGGCCTCGGAGGTAGAGGTCGATGGCCATCTTGCCGACCAGCAGGACCAGCTTGGGCTGAACGAGGGCGAGCTGGCGATCCAGGAAGGGCCGGCACAGGCGGACCTCCTCGGGTGAGGGACGGCGGTCGCCGCCACCGGCGGCCGTGGCCTTGCCGGGGAAGCATTTGGTGACAGCGGTCACGTACACATGGCGGCGGAAGTCCGCTTCGGCCACGCCGATGCGCTCCAGCCAGCGAAACAGCACCCGTCCGGCGCGGCCGACGAAGTGCTCGCGCTCGATCGCCTCCAACTGGCCGGGCGCCTGGCCGATGAGCATCACCCGGCCCTCGCCCTTTGGCCCGCGGTAGGCAGCTCGTGAGAGCGGATGATCCCACTCGTACTCGGCCGTGCCGATGGGCGAAGCCGTGGGGATGAAGCCGCGGTCCACGCAGGCACGGCAAGCCCGGATGTCTCGATGCAGCAGCTCCAGATCAGTGGCCATGTGGCGCGTAGCATTTTCTCGTGGACTGGCTCAGGCGCCGCTGGCAGTGGCTGGTCGGACCAGCCGCGGTGGGCCTGGCGGCGCTGGTGGGCTGGTTCGTCCCCACCGGCGACTTCCTGATCCTGCCAGGCGAGGCGGTCAACACCGCGCCGATGGTGCAGGTGGCTTCGGCGCCGGCCAAGCCTCGCGGCGGCAGCCTGCTGCTGGTCACCATCTACTCCTCGCCCGCCAACTTCGACGAGTGGCTGTTCGGCCACGTCTATCCGCACGCCCACCTGGAGCCGGCCCGCACCCAGCTACCGCCGAACACCAGCTACGAGCGCTTCCGCCACCTGGAGGAAGCCATGATGGCCGACAGCCAGACCACCGCCAAGGTGGTGGCGCTGCGCCAGCTCGGCTACACCGTCACCGAGCACGGCCAAGGCGCAGCCGTGACGAGCGTGCAACGCGGCAGCGCCGCCGAGGCGGCGGGCATCGGCCGTGGCGACCTCATCCTGGCTATCGATGGCCAGCCTGTCACCACTGCCAGCCAGCTTGTCGATAGAATCGACGCGGCCAGACCGGGCCAGACCGTGCGCATCACCCTCAAACCAAACAACAGCGACGCGCAGAAGGAGGTCGAGGCCACGCTGCGTGCGCGGCCCAACGACCCGAACCGCGCCTTGCTGGGCGTGACCCCGGAAACCTACCGGCCGTCGTACGACTTCCCCGTCCCGATCTCCATCGATTCCAGGGGGATCATCGGGCCCTCGGCAGGGCTTGTGCTTACCCTCAGCATCATGCAAGCTGCCAGCCCAACCGATATCACGCACGGGCACAACGTCGCGGCCACGGGCACCATCGACCTCAGCGGCCGGGTGGGCGCCGTCGGTGGCGTACCCGACAAGGTCTATGCGGCCGAGGGCCGTGCGGAGTACTTCCTGGTACCCAAAGCCGACGCCGATACCGCGCGGAAAACGGCCACCCGCATGAAGGTGGTCGAGACGGACACGCTGCAGCAGGCAGTCGATTTCCTCAAATCGCTTGCATAGGTGAAACGATCATGGCATCATGATCGGGTGCCTGATTCAAAGCTCCGCAAGCTGGAGCTGAACGGCTTCAAGACCTTCGCCCGGCGCACCGAGGTGCTGCTGACGGGCGGTGTGACCGGCATCGTCGGCCCCAACGGCAGCGGCAAGAGCAACCTGGCCGATGCCCTGCGCTGGGTCCTGGGCGAGCAGAGCCTGCAGCACATCCGCAGCAAGAAGACCGAGGACGTGATCTTCGCCGGCGGCGCCAGCCGCGCGCCCATGGGTGTGGCCGAAGTGACGCTCACGCTGGACAACACCAGCGGCTGGATACCACTCGACTTCTCGGAAGTCACGATCAGCCGTCGCGCCTACCGATCGGGCGACAACGAGTACTTCATCAATGGCAGCCGGGTGCGGCTGCGGGACGTGATCGAGCTGCGCAACCGCGCCGGCTTCGGCCAGAGCAGTTACTCCGTCATCGGCCAGGGCCTGGTGGACTCGGTGCTCAGCCAGCGCCCCGAGGAGCGGCGGATGCTGTTCGAGGAGGCCGCCGGCATCCGGCACTATCAGGCTAAGCGCGACCAGACGCTGGACCAGCTCGCGGCCACCCGCCAGAACCTGGTGCGGGTCGAGGACATCGTGGCCGAGATTGAGCCGCGGGTGGAGACGCTGCGGCGGCAATCGGAGAAGGCGCAGCAGTCAGCGCAGCTCACGGAAGAGCTGCGCACGCTCCAGGTCCGCTGGTACGCCGCCAGGCACCGCCAGCTGCAGCGACAGACCGCCGAAGCGGACGCGCTCCACGCCGAGGCGCAGCAGGCCCTGGAAGCGGGCGCCGAGCAGCTGCGCCAGATCGAGGGCCGCGCGGCAGCGCTGGAGACGGACCGGCTGCGCGCCGAGCAGTCGCTGGCGCACGAGACTCAGCGGGCGGCCGAGCTGCGGCGGCGGGACGAACAGCTTCGCGGCCAGATCAACCTGGCCAAGGACAAGCTCCAGTTCATGCAGCAGCAGGGCCAGGACGTCGAGCGCGAAATGGCCGAGCTGGCCGAGGCCCAAACGCGCCTGGCTCAGCAGCGGCAAGCCCTGGCAGCGTCGATCGAGGCGCTGGTCCAGCAGGAGGCCGAGGTGGCCGAAGCCATCCGGGAGGCGGAGCAGGGCGCGGCTGGCCGGGGCGCGGCCATCCGCGAGCTGGAGCAGCACCTGCAAGGCGCCAAGGACCGGCTGTCGGCGGCGGCATCCTCACGCGGCGAGCGCCAGCGGGAGGCCGCCCAGCTCGCCGAACGCCGGCGCGACCTCGAACGCCAGGCACAGCAGCACCAGGAGGATACCGGCCGCAAAGAGGGCCTGGTCAAGGCGCTGAAAGAGAAGCAGGCCAGCCTGCAGCAGGAGATGCAGCAGCTTCGCGGCGAGGAGGAGCGCCTCTCCGGCCAGGTCGAGGGATTGCGGCTGGAAGCCGGCAACGCCGCCTCGGCAGTGGCCCAAAAGCAGGCCGAAGTGGACCAACTGCGGCGCGCGCGCGACGAGCTCGCCACACGGCTGGCCCTGCTGCGCGAGCTCCAAACCAACCTGGAGGGGCTGGCCGAAGGCACTCGCACGCTGCTGAAGTCCCGGCGGCCGGGCATTTCGGGGAGCCTCGCGGAGGGCCTGAAAGTCCGCCCCGGATTCGAGCGCGCCATCGCCGCCGCCTTGGGCCACAAGCTGGACGCGGTCCTAGTAAGCGGGCCTGAGACGGCAGTGGAGCTGCTGGCCGATCCGGCTGTGACCGAGGCTGCGCTGCTTGTCGAAGAACCCTCTCCTG
>Ga0209062_1002295_pt1 | contig 26517 bp, 23 predicted proteins | sample Coa_R2_2_FD_187158 | JGI IMG/M metagenome (GOLD analysis project Ga0209062, IMG submission 187158) | Surface soil microbial communities from Centralia Pennsylvania, which are recovering from an underground coalmine fire - Coalmine... | ecosystem: Environmental > Terrestrial > Soil > Unclassified... | reverse complement strand
GTACTGATGTTGGCGGCTCGCGGTGAAAACTACGAGAAAGCTTCGCGCGCGGCGGGATCCGGTTCACGGAAGGGGAATTGCGGATTGCGGGTGTGGCGGTTCGCGGCGGTCGTCACTCTATTTTGGCGCTCTATTTCGGCGTGAACGAAAAATCCGACACGCCGATTTCATCGTTACCCTGGATCAGGAAGCCGAATTTTCCTTTTGTAAAATCGCGGCCGGGCTCGGAGAACGAATCGAGCACCATCCACTGGCCACTGGCGTTGCGAATCCGATGCACGCAATGCTCCGGGGTGATCTCGATCTGAATCGTGAAGGCCTTCTGCTTCTCCAGATCGTGCTGCGTTTTTTCGCGTTCAAATTTCTTGCCGTTCTGCACCACCTCGGCCCAGAAATTCTTGTGATCGAGCTCATACAGCAGGTAATTCCGGCTGTCAACATACTGGACGGCCCAGCGAATCCGCCCGCCTTTGAACAGATTGCCGCCGTGGACCAGCTCCACCGTGAATGTGTACACGCCCTTCGGGCCGAGCTTGTACGGAATAAATCCGCCGCCGCGATGCGTCCACAGCTCGCCTTCGCGCCGCCACGCCGAGGGATCCTCGAAATCCGCCATGGTGCCAGGCTTAACCACCGGCGTTGCGATTCGCGCCAGCGCCAGTTCCACCGTCTTGGTTTCGCCGGCGGCGAGCTGCACGCGCTCGGATTTATCGGAATAGCCTTGCGCGTGCGCGGCAAAGACGTAAGTTCCCGCGGGCAGCTCGATCTGCGGCGACCGCAACTCATGCGGCTGCGACTCATCCACCCGGCGATAAGTCACGGAGGCATCCGGCGGCGTGCGCGCGAGGCGAATCGTCCCGTTGGCGGCCGCGGCGGCCAACACGGCGTCGGGTCCGGAAATCACCACCGGCTGGCCCGCGCTGAAGCTGCGCAGCAGACGCTTCGGCGTGAACTGATCCCGCCGCAGATCGATCGTGTGGTCGCCCGGAGGAATCGTAGTCGAGGTGAAATTTCCATCCGCGCCCACGGCGCCGATGCTGTTCTGATCGAGCAGCACTTCTGCGCCGGGCGTCGCCCCGCGAATTTGCAGCGTGGACATGCGCGGCAGCGGCTTCATCTTGAACTCCAGCCGCACCTCCGAGCCCTTCTTCACGTCCGCCGTCTGCGCCGGAGCGAACTCAAATCCATCCTTGGCGACGCGCACCGCGACCGAGCCGAGGGCCGGAATTCGGACCTGCCCCCTTTGCGTTCGCCGCCGGTATTCGTTGCCGTTGACAAAAACTTTCACGTCGTCCTCGTCGGTGACCACCACCAGCGTTCCCAGATTCACGTCGGACTTGAAGAACGCGGTCAGCATCGGCGCGGGCGAAAAGGTTTCGTTTAGCGTGTGCTGATCTTTTCCGTCGCCGACCACGATTTCATCCGGTCCGGGATGAAAATTCTTGAGATCGACTCCGGCTGGACCGGCATCGCCTTCCGGCTGCCCATTGACGGCGAGCTTCAATGGTCCCGAATTGGTAAACACGCGAGCCTGACTGCCCACGCTCGACACCAGCACCGCGATCAGATTGCGCGCGGCTACCGTACCAGTGATCTCCGGCGGCTTGGCTTCGGCGGCGGAGAAGGAAAATGACGCATCCCCCGTCTTTGACGTCAGCTTGATTGTGTGCGGACCCGGCGCGATCTTTTCGAACGTGTATTGCCCCTCCTGAAGATCCACCGCAGGAGCGTTGTCCATCGCGATTTTTCCCTGATCCAGGTCGGTGATAATTCGCACCGATTCCGGCAGCGCGTTCAAGGCAAGCTGCACGTTCGCCGGCTGGCCCGCAGCGACGTTGAGTGAGCTCGCCGCCGGATCATAGCCATCGAGAAAAGCCGTCACCTGGTAGGTTCCCGGCGCAAGCTGCACCGAGCACGGCGAAGTGCATTTGGCGTCTCCATTGATGCGGATCGAGGCCTGGGCGGGGATGGTCATAAAATTCACTTCCACCGTGGAGGATGCGGTTTCCTTCTGCCGGAATCGCTTGCGCGCCTGATTGACCAGCAGCGCGATAATCGCGATCGTCGCCACGGCTCCGATCAGCGCGCCCACCAGCAGCGATCGCTTCCAGTTCACCGGCTGGCCCTGCGGAGCCTTGGGCTGCGGAGCTTTCGCCTGCGGCGGCCGCGGAGGAGGCACGCGCGCCGGAGCGCCGGCTCCGATCAGATCGGTTCGCGCCATCACCGGCGATTGCTGGCCCGTATTTAAAGGTTCGGCCGATGCGGACCCGCCCGGCGGCCGCGGGACGTAGGCTTGCGTCGTGGTGATCGGAAGAGGCCCGGTTTCCTTCGGAATCGCGGGGGGACGCGGCGGAGCGGGCGCGCCGGGATTGGCGAACTGGCCCGAGGACATCAGGCGCATCGGAGGAACCGGCGGCGAAGAAGGCGGCGCCGCGGCCGGACCCATCAGCTCCGTTGCGGAAATCGACGGGCCATCCGGCGGTCTTGCTTCCGGCGCCGGGAGCTTTGCTTCCGCGGCAGGACTCCTTGGTTCTGCGGCAGGGCCGGGTATCGGCGGCGGCGTGCGCGGGACTTTCACCGTCGGCGCCAGCGGACGCGTATCGGCGAGCGGCGCGGGGCCCGGAACCGGCGGCGGAGCAGCGGGACCTCTCATTTTCGCCATCGGGTTCGGAATCGGCGGGGGCGCCGCTGGACGCTGCTCTCTGGCCGCTTCCTTGATCTTGGTTCCGCGATTCACCAGGTGCTGCTTCACATCCCCGACCACGAGCTGCACTTCGAAGTCATCCGGATTCTGCCTGGCGATCTCGTCCAGCCGGACAAAAATCGGCTTCAGGTCGGCCAGCTCGGTGACAAGCTCGACCTGCTGATCGAGATATTTCAGCTCGTCGAGCGGGTTCATCGGCGGATTCTGGTTCTGGGCGCCCACGATGTTATCCTACACTTCAAAGAATAGGTGATCATCGCCCTCGATGCCACTCCGTTGACCGTATCGACTGGCGGGGTCGCGCGCTACACGGCGGAACTGGCGAGGGCAATGGCGGCGCGATTTCCGGAGGACGAATTCTGGCTGCTTTCCGATCAACCTTTCCCCAAGCTCGGCGGCGCGCCCGAAAACCTGAAATACGGCGAGCCGCCGCGCACTCCGCTGAGCCGGAAGTGGTGGCTTTGGGGATTGCAACAGGAAATGATGCGGCGCAAGGTGGACCTGTTTCATGGTACGGATTTTTCCCTCCCGTACCTGCCCTTGCGCCCCGGCGTAATGACGGTCCACGATCTTTCGCCGTGGCTTTTTCCGGCCTGGCAGCCCGGCGCGGAGCGAATCCGCCGCCGGACGCCGCTGCTGCTGCGCGCCGGACTTGCCACCATGGTGATTACCCCCAGCGAAACCATCCGCCGCGCGGTGATCGAGCGCTTCGGTCTTGGCGCCAGCCGCGTGACCGCCGTGCCGCTGGCGGCCTCAGAGCTGTTTCGGCCGGCAGCGGAGGCGGGCACGCGCGATTATATTTTTTTCGCCGGCACTCTTGAGCCGCGGAAGAATCTTTCGATGCTGATCGAAGCATGGAGGGAGGTTCGCAAGACCCACGGCGTGCGCTTGCGAATCGCCGGACGCGTCCGATCCGACTTCACGCCGATACCGCCAGAGCCCGGACTCGAGATGCTCGGCGCAGTACCTGACGCGGAGCTGCCCGGGCTTTATTCCGGCGCCGCCGCCGTCGTTTATCCGACGTTTTATGAAGGTTTCGGCCTGCCGGTGCTCGAAGCGATGCAATGCGGCGCGCTGGTGATTGCTTCCCGCGATCCCGCGGTGATGGAGGTCGCCGGCGGCGCGGCGGTGCACGTGGACGCGAGCGACACCCGGGGATGGGTCGCGGCGCTCGCGGCGGCGGTCGAATCCCCGGATCGCTTCGACGATCTGCGGCGGCGAGCCATGGCGCGCGCGCGCGAATTTTCCTGGAGCCGCGCGGCGGGGGAAACCCGTCAAGTCTATGACACAGCCCGAAACTGGTTCCGCAAGCGTTAAAACGCCCGAACGAATCTGATGGATGGCCCAAGCGCGCTTTTTCTCTCTCCCGAAGAGCCAGTTGCCGGCGCCGGCGGAGGCGGCCTTCGATCCGCGTCGCTGCTTGAATATTTGCGCCAGCATTACCATGTGCAGCTCGCCCGATTCGTGCTGCCGCATCATTCCAAATCGTTGCCGGCGCGGGTGTGGCGCAACGGCTGGCGATTGCTGCGCAACGTTCCTCCGCTGATCGACCGATTCGCCGGATTCGAAGCGCAGTTGACGCCGCTGCTGCGCGGCCGCATTTACGATCTCGGCGTGATCGAACATTTCTGGTGCGCGCCCTACGCCCGCGCGCTGCGCCCGCACTGCCGCCGACTCGTTCTCGATCTGCACAACATCGAAAGCCGTCTGGCGCGCACCCATGCCGAGGCCACCTCCGGGCTGGAACGCATCGCGCTCAACCGCTTCGCCCGGGCTTTCGAACGCTGGGAAGCCGAATGGCTGCCGCAATTCGATCAGTTGCTGGTCGCATCCGGCGACGACGCGCGCCGGCTGCGCCATCCGAACATCTGTGTCTACCCGAATGCGCTGCCGGTGATCGATTCCCCGCAGGCGCAGGAGGAAGATTGCATCGCCTTTAGCGGCAATCTTGAATATCATCCAAACATTGAAGCGGTGCGCTGGTTTGCGCGCGAAATTTGGCCGCGAATCCGCACTGCCCGAGAATGGCGGCTTATCGGACGCAATGAGCACGCGGTGCGCCCGCTGCTCCGGGCCGGCTCCGGCATCACGCTCACCGGACCGGTGAAAGACGCCGTGGCCGAGTTGGCGCGAGCGAAAGTTTGCGTGGTCCCATTGCGATCCGGCAGTGGAACACGATTCAAGATTCTGGAAGCATGGGCCGCATCGCGCGCCGTCGTTTCGACCTCGCTGGGAGCCGAAGGCCTCGGCGCGCGGCCGGGCGAACATCTTTTGATCGCCGATACCGCGGAAGAATTTGTCCTGGCGATTGAGGCGCTGCTTGCCGACCCCGCGCGCCGCCGGTCGCTGGGCGAAGCCGGCCGCCGTCTATATCTGGACCGCTTCACCTGGCCCGCCGCCTGGCGAAATCTCAGGTTATAAAATAAGATTCGGTGCGCAGCGATACTACACTGTTCCTTCCCCACCGGAATCTGAGCGATCAGATCAACGGGAACATCATCCGCAGCGAGATTGAAGGCGGGGTTTATTTGAACGATCTGCCGGAGGAAAGCACCATCGAGGTGGAAACGCAGAATCGCTGGTACACGCTGGTGGTTCGCCGCGATGGCCGCGCGCTCATTTCCGGCCATCCCGAGTTCTGCCCTGAGCCGGTTGAGGTGCGCATCAGCGGATCGAACTGGGGCGGGTCGATGCTCAAGACCTCGTATTTAGGCCGCGGGATGCACCTGGAATACCGCCATCCCGCCTATCGCGGCCCGATCGTCACCTCCGCGATCGTGGACATCCGCCTCAAAGCCGCCTAGCGTCGAGCTCGGGCGGCTTACGCCGTGCGGATCTGCGCCGCGTTTTCCAGATGCCGGTCGCGAATTTCGGTTTCGCGCATCACGAACTTCTGAATTTTGCCGGTCACCGTCATCGGAAAGGTCTCGACGAATCTAACATATTGCGGGATTTTGAAATGCGCGATCCGCCCCTTGCAGAAATCACGCAGATCGTCCTCGGTCATCGTTGCGCCGGATTTGAGCTTGACCCAGGCCGCGACGGATTCGCCCATTTTTTCATCCGGCACGCCGATCACCTGCACGTCCGCGATTTTGGGATGCGTATACAAAAATTCCTCCACCTCCCGCGGATAAATATTTTCGCCGCCGCGAATGATCATGTCCTTTAGCCGCCCGGTAATCCGAAAATAGCCGTCAGGCCGCATGGTGGCCAGGTCTCCCGTGTGCAGCCATCCGTCCCGGTCGATGGCGCGCGCGGTCGCTTCCGGCTCCTGATCGTAGCCCTTCATCACCAGGTACCCGCGTGTACAGAGCTCGCCCTGTTCGCCGATGGGCACGATCTCTCCGGATGGGGAAACGATCTTCACCTCCGTCGCCGGGCACGCCTTGCCGACCGTTGAGGTGCGCCGCTCCAGCGAATCGTCGACGCTCGCGGCGGTGATCGTGGGCGATGATTCGGTCTGGCCATAAATGATCGTCATTTGCGGGCAGTGCATCTCGGCGACAACGCGCTTCATCACCTCGATGGGGCAAGGCGCGCCGGCCATGATGCCGGTCCGCAAGCTGGAAAAATCGAATTGGGAAAATTCCGGATGCTGGAGCTGCGCGATAAACATGGTCGGCACGCCATAGATCGCGGTCGCGCGATCCTCCTGAACAGCCCGCATCGTGCACAGCGGATCGAACCACGGCGCGGGAAGAATCATCGCCGCGCCGGTATTGATCGAAACCATGGTGCCGCCGACGCAGCCGAAGCAGTGATACATCGGCACGGGCACGCAGATCCGATCGGCTTCGGTAATCCGCAGGCTCTCCGCGATAATGCGCCCGTTGTTCACTAAATTGTGATGCGTGAGCAGCACCCCTTTCGGCGATCCCGTAGTGCCGGAGGTGTACTGGATATTCACGACGTCGTGGCAATCCCGCGGCCCGGCGCCTGCCTCGATTCCGGCGTCGATCATTCGCGCCCAGGAATCTTCGCCGAGATAAATCGTGTGCCGCAGGGCCAGATCCTGACCCTTGCAAGCTTCTTCAAGAATCGCCCGGTAATCTGATCGCGAATCGCCGGCGCGAAGGATCAGCGCCTTCATTCCGGATTTTTTCAGAATGTATTTCAACTCATACGCGCGATAGGCGGGATTGACGTTCACCTGCACCAATCCCGCGCGCGCGCAGCCGAGCTGGAGATAAATCCACTCCGCGCAATTCGCCGCCCAGACGCCCACCCGATCGCCGGGCCGGAGCCCCATCCCAATCAATCCCCGGGCGGTGCGCTCGACTTCATTGGCCAAGTCGCGCCACGTCAGCCGGATGTTCTGATGCCGCACGATCAAGGCGTCGCGTTCCGGAAACCGCTCCACCGTTTGCCGGAAGATCTGATGAGTCGTCAACGTGGTGAGATCAAGGTCGGGACCGCGAGCATAGCTGGTCATCTCCGGAGATTCTATCAACCGAAATGGCGCAACACGGTCTTCCAGGTTGCGGCTTCCAGGTTGCCGCGCCTGCTATAAAATCTGAACATGCGTTCGATCCTCCTGCTTTTTTCCATCCTGAGCTGCTCCGCCGCCACGCTCGAACAATATCTCTCGGCGCCGTTCGCCTCCGAGATTCATGCCGCTCCGGGCGGAGGAAAGGTCGTTTGGATTCTGAATGAACGCGGCGCGCGCAATCTGTGGGTCGCCTCCGCGCCCGATTATAAAGGCCGGCGGCTCACCTCGTATCAAGACGATGACGGACAGGACATCGGCATGATCCAGTGGAGCGCCGACGGCAAATCGATCGTCTACGTTCGGGGCGGCGATCTGGAGCACATCGGACGCGACAACCCCAACCCGCGCAGCCTCGCGACGACGCCCGAGCAGGCGATCTACGTTGTTCCCTTCGACGGCGGCGCGCCGCGAAAGCTCGCCGACGGCCACTCGCCCGCGATCACCCATGACGGCCGCGTCGCGTTTATCCGCAATCGCCAGATTTATCTCACCGCGATCGATGGCATGGATAAGCCGGTCGAAATCGTTCAGACGAAGGCGAATCCCAACACGCTGCGCTGGTCGCCTGATGGCTCCCATCTGGCTTTCGTCTCCAATCGCGGCGATCACGCGCTGATCGAGGTTTATTCGACCGCCGACAAATCGCTCCAGTACCTCGATCCGTCCTCGGATCGCGACGAATCGCCCGCCTGGAGCATCGATGGCCGCCGCATTGCGTTTATCCGCATCGCCAGCGTCAACCGCGCCGGCGGAGCCGGTCCCGTGCGCGAGGCGTTCACTCCCTGGTCGATTCGCATCGCCGATCTCGCGACCGGCCAGGGCCGCGAGGTCTGGCGCGCCGATAAAGGCCCCGGCAGCGCGTTCCATCCCATGGTCGCTTCCGATCAGCTTTACTGGGCCGATGGCGATCGTCTGGTTTTTCCGTGGGAAAAAACCGGCTGGCTGCATCTTTATTCCGTTTCCGCCGAAGGCGGTCCGGCGAAACTGCTCACGCCGGGCGATTTTGAAATCGAGCACGTCTCTTTAACTGCGGACCGCCGCGAAATGCTTTTCTCCTCGAATCAGGACGACATCGACCGCCGCCACAACTGGCGCGTCCCCATCGCCGGCGGCGCCCCGCAGCCGGTTCTCGGCCGTAACGGCGACGGCATCGAGCTCGAACCCGAGGATGCCGGCAACGGCGCCGTCGCCTATCTTCGTTCGAGCGCCACGGAAACGATTCGTGCCGCGATCAAACCCGCAAGCGGCGCGCCGCGCGATCTCGCGCCCGATTCGATCCCGGCCGAGTACTCGCAAGCCGAACAAGTGATTCCGCAGCAGGTCATCTTTCCCGCCGCCGACGGCATGAGGATCCATGGCCAGCTTTTTCTGCCGAAGGGCGGCGGAAAACATCCCGCGCTGGTCTTCTTCCATGGCGGATCGCGGCGCCAGATGCTGCTCGGCTGGCATTACATGTATTACTACTCGAACGCCTACGGCATGAATCAGTACATGGCGAGCAAGGGCTACGTCGTCCTCAGCGTGAATTACCGCAGCGGCATCGGCTACGGGCTGAATTTTCGCGAAGCGGTCAACTACGGGGCCACCGGCGCCAGCGAATATAACGACGTGATGGGCGCGGGACTTTATCTGCTTTCCCGCCCCGATGTGGACGGTTCGCGCATCGGCGTCTGGGGCGGATCCTACGGCGGCTACCTCACGGCGATGGCTTTGTCGCGATCGAGCGATATTTTTGCCGCCGGCGTCGATATGCACGGCGTGCATGACTGGAGCGCGCGCGGCGGCAGCGTGGCCAATCCCAATCTCGATCCGCTCAAGCAGCAGGATCAGATCCGCCTTGCGTTCGAATCCTCGCCCATGGCCAGCATCAAGACCTGGCGCTCGCCGGTTCTGCTGATTCATGGCGATGACGACCGCAACGTCGACTTCAGCCAAACGGTGAATCTGGTTGCCGCGCTGCGCGCGCAAGGCGTCGATTTCGAGGAACTGATCTTCCCCGACGAGATCCATGATTTTCTGCTGGAGCAGGATTGGCTCCGGGCCTATCACGCCGCCGAAGACTTCTTCAGCCGGAAGATGGCCAAGCGATAATCGTTTTTCGCCTCCGTTGCGCGAAGCTTCCGCTCCGCAATTCGCAGGCGCAGGGCTGAAACCGGCGCGGATGAAAATCCGCCCTCCGCCGCATGCTACGATGAACCAGCAACGACCCCAGCCGCTGTCTCCATGGAAAATATTGCGCACTTCATTGACCACACCTTGCTTCGCCCCGACGCCACCGCAGCGGACATTCGCAAACTGTGCGCGGAGGCCCGTAAATACGGCTTTGCAAGCGTATGCATCAACTCCTATTGGGTGCCGCTCGCCGCGGCGGAGCTGGCCGGATCGGCGGTGAAAGTCTGCACCGTCGTCGGATTCCCCCTGGGCGCGAGCGCCACCGCGGCCAAGGTGGCCGAAACCGAAATCGCGCTGCGCGACGGCGCGCGCGAAATCGACATGGTTTTGAACATCGGCGAGCTGCGCGGCGGCAACACGGCCGCCGTGCTCGATGATATTCGCGCCGTCGTGAACGCGGCGCACGCGCGCGGCGCGATCGTCAAAGTGATTCTTGAAACCGCGTTGCTCGAGGAGTCGCAGAAGCTCGCCGCCTGCGCCATCGCCAGGGAGGCCGGCGCGGATTTCGTCAAAACCTCCACCGGATTCGCCGCCAGCGGAGCCACCGTGCGCGATGTCGAGCTGATGAGCCGCGCCGCCGGAGGCGCGATGGGCGTGAAGGCTTCCGGCGGAATCCGCACCCTGGAAGACGCGCGTAAGATGATCGCGGCCGGAGCCACGCGCATCGGCGCCAGCGCCGGCGTCCAGATCGTCGAAGCTTCGCAAACCGCCGCCGATTCCGCCTATTAGACGATGGCCACCCCGCGCAAGTCCGCCGTATTCCGCGAGCGCGCCGAGCTGCTCGATTTTCTTCTCGAGGTCTCGCGCATCACCTCCGAAACGCTGGACCTCGATCAACTGCTCGAAAACGTCGCGGCCATCGTCAAGACCGTGGTGCCGTACGATCTGTTCGCCATTTTGCTGTACAGCGAAGCGCGCGGCGGGCTGCGCATCCGCTATTCGATCGGGCATCGCGACGAGCTGGTGCGAAACCTGACGGTTCCGTTGAACGAAGGCATCACCGGCGTTGCCGCCGCGACGCTCACGCCGGTGATGGTTGACGATGTGCGCAACGATCCGCGCTATCTCAACGCGCTCGACGCGGTGCGCAGCGAGTTGGCGGTACCGATGACGGCGCGCGGCAAACTGGTGGGCGTCATCGACGTGCAATCGACGCGCGTCCGGGCGTATTCAGAACAGGACCGCGCGCTGATCCGGCTGATTGCGCAGCGCGTCGCCGCCTCCATCGACAATGCCCGGCTCTATCGCCGCGTGGAGCGGCAGAATCGCACCTTGCGCACGCTGGCCCACTTGTCCCAGGAGTTCAGCTCCATTCTCGATCTGGACGAACTGCTCGGAAAAATCGCCGCGACCATTCGCGCGCTGATCAATTACGACTCATTCAGCATCTTCCTGCTCGACGCGGAAAAGAAGGTGCTGCGCCACCGCTTCAGCGTCCGCTACGATCAGCGCGTCAATCTCGATAACATCCCGCTCGGCAAGGGCATCACCGGCGCCGCGGCCGAATCGCGCGAGGTAATTCGTGTTTCCAACACCGCCGAGGATCCCCGTTATATCGCCTCGCACGAAGATATCCGCTCGGAGCTGGCGGTGCCGCTGATTTTGCAGGATCGCGTCATCGGCGTGCTCGACGTGGAAAGCGATCGCGTCGCGTTTTTCACCGAGGATCATCAAAGAACGCTGTCGCTGCTGGCGCCGCAGATCGCCAGCTCGGTCGAAAACGCGCGGCTTTATGAGGAACTGGCGCAGCGCGAGCAGCGCATGGAGCAGGACCTCAAGGCGGCGCGCAAACTGCAATCGATCCTGCTGCCGCGCACGCCGCCGGAGATTCGCGGCCTGGAAATCGCGCTGCGCGCGCGCCCGGCGCGGGAAATTTCAGGCGACGTCTACGATTTTTTCGACCACGGCGACGATTACGCGGTGATCGTTTTCGGCGACGTCAGCGGCAAGGGCGCCGCCGCCGCGCTCTATGGCGCGCTGATCAGCGGGTTGTTGCGCATTCTTGCCCCGCGCCGCCGCAGCCCGGCGGTGCTGATGCGCGCGCTCAACGAAACTCTGCTGGAGCGCAAGGTGGACGCGCAGTACGCGACGCTGCTGGTTGCGTTGTGGGAGCCTCGCGAGCGCCTTCTCACGCTCTGCAACGCCGGCTCCGAGCCCCCGCTGATTTTCCGGCAAGGAGAAGTGATCCGGCCGAAGGTGGAGGGCGTGCCGGTGGGCCTGCTGGAAGATCGCGAATACGAGGAAGTCCCGGTCGAGATGATGCCCAACGACGTCATCGTGTTCTATTCCGACGGCGTCGAGGATCAGCTCAACGCCCGCGGCGAGGAGTTTTCGCGCCTCCGCGTCCTGCGCCTGCTAAAGAAGCACGGCGCCGAGCCGCCGCAGTCGATCGCCGGCGCGTTCTTCGACCATCTGGATCAATTCCGCGACGATACGCCCATCACCGACGACCAATCGGTGGTGGTCCTCAGGATTTGCGAATGACCTATCGCGACCGCGTTTTGCATCTGGAACAAGCGCCGCTCGCCGAGATCGCCGCGCGGGCCGGAACGCCCGCCTATGTTTATTCCTCGGCTGGGATTGAGCAAAATTTTCGCGCTTACGACGCGGCTTTCGGTTCGGCTCCCCATTCGATTTGTTATTCGGTCAAGGCCAACGGCAACCTGTCGATTCTTCGGTTGCTGGCGCGCGCCGGCTCCGGATTCGACATCGTCTCCGGTGGCGAGCTCTATCGGGTTATGAAGGCGGGCGGCGATCCGGCGCGAGTCGTTTTTTCCGGCGTCGGAAAAACCGCGGCGGAGATCGATCAGGCACTGGAGGCCGGCATTTTCGTCTTCAATGCCGAATCCGAGCCGGAGCTGGCGCTGATCGACGCGCTGGCGCAGCGCCGCGGCCGCAAGGCTCGCGTCGCTCTGCGCATTAATCCCGATGTGGACGCCGCCACCCACGCCTACATTTCCACCGGCCGTCTGGCGCACAAATTCGGCGTCGATATCGGCGAGGCGGAAGCCGTTTATCTGCGGGCGCGCGAGCTCAAAAATCTCTCCTTCGAGGGCGTAAGCTGCCATATCGGTTCGCAGTTGCTCGATTCCGCGCCGCTGCTTTCCGCCCTCGATCGCCTGATGCTGCTGATCGACCGGCTGCGCGCCCATGGCTTCGAGATTCGCCACGCCGATCTTGGCGGGGGAGTCGGAATCGCCTACAAGCCGGAGGATGCGGCGCCGGACATCGCCGGATTCGTGAAGCAGGTCCGTGAGCGCGCCGCCGTCCGCGGCCTGCACATTCTGATCGAGCCCGGCCGATCCATCGCCGGAAACGCCGGCGTCCTGCTCACGCGCGTGCTCTACCGGAAAAAAACGGGAGATAAGGAGTTTGTGGTGGTGGACGCGGCGATGAACGATCTGATTCGTCCCGCGCTTTACGGCGCCTATCATCACATCCTGCCGGTGCGGCAAACCGAGGCGCCGCCGTTGCGCGCCGACGTCGTCGGGCCGGTCTGCGAAACCGGCGATTTTCTTGCGCGCGATCGCGAAATTCCGCAGGTTTTACCCGGCGATGTCCTCGCCATCCTTTCGGCGGGAGCGTACGGGTTTGCGCAGTCGTCGAATTACAATTCGCGGCCGCGCGCGGCGGAAATTCTGGTGGAGGGCAGCCAGTGGCGAATCATCCGCCGCCGCGAATCCTACGAAGACCTGATCCGCGGAGAAGAGTAGCCGTATCTCACCTTGCGGGAGCAAAATATCCCGCTCGCGCGCGAACGGTGACGTCCTTAAAATACGCCGAATCCGCGTGCATCCGGACCTCGAGTTTATGAAATCGTCCGTCGCGAGCCTCGGGCGGCGGCGTGAATCCGAGCACGTACTGATTCCGCAGATCCGCTTCGATTTTCGAAAAAATCGCGGATAGTTGCTCCTGGGGATTGGGAAATGTCCAGCCGCCGGTTTCATCCGTCAGCCGCTCCAGCCCGCGATTCGGCTTGCGCCCGAAAACTCCGGCCTGCGCGGGCGTGATCCCCGGATCGATATATTTAATCGCGTAGGCGACCGTTTCCGTCTCCTGCGCGGCCTCGATCGCTTCCCCGAGCGAGTGCATGCTTCCGGTATCAAGCCCGTCGGAAAGAACGATCAGGGCTTTTCGTCCTTGCACCCATTTCATCTTTTGCCGCGCGGAAGCGTACACGCCATTCCAGAGCGCCGTTCCGCCGCAGCCGGCAAGCGGCAGCACCGCTTCGCAGGATTCGCCGAACTGCGCGCCCGGCGTATCGAGGACGTCGATCAACTCGATCCGCCGCCGAAGCTCCTCCACCGACGAGGTCAGATCGGCGAGCAGTTTCGCCTCCGGACCGACGGTGACGATAAACGCCCGGTCCCGCGGCCGCATCACCTGTTTCAGAAATTGCGTGACGGCATCGCGATGCGACTGGATGAAAGCGCTCTGGCTTCCACTGACATCAACAACCAGCCCGATGGTCAGCGGCAGATCGTCTTCCTGCCAGAGATGATCGATCGCTTGCAGGCGGCCGTTGTCGCGCAGCTCGAAATCGGCCACGGTGAGATTTTTCACCGGCGCGCCGCGGCGATCGGTCACCTCGCAGGCCACGTTGACCGCGCCCACCTCGACACGGATATCCGGCTTCTGCGCCAAAAGCGCGGCGCCAAAGCCGAGCGCGGCGATCACCGCACGCATAAACGCCTCGTTTATAACTTCGGCTGCGGCGGCGGCAGATCGCGCGCGGTGCAAACCGATGCAAAGCCCACGCGCTTGTGAGAGCCGTCGCAGAACGGCTTGTTTTCGGAGTGGCCGCAGCGGCACAGGCCGATAACCGTCCTCCCGGCGAGACCAAAAATGTTTCCTTCGGCGTCCTGAATGGTGAAATCGCCTTCGATGCGGATGGATCCGTTGTTGGAAATGGTGACTTTCGCTGCCATTAACCCGATGCTAGCAGATCGGCGCAAGTCCACGATGCGCGTCCGGAAAGAGCAGGTTGGCATCGCTCTTCGCCTATAATGGAACACTTATGCTGTCTTTCGCGGTGCTTTTTGCGTTCGCGGCGGCCGTTTTCGCTCAATCCGCGGACGCGATTTCTCCCGATCTCGCCTTGCTTGCCAAGATTCGCTCGCGCGTGATCTGGAACCTGCATCGGCTGCCGGACTACACCTGCGTCGAAACCGTGGAGCGCGATCATCGCCGCTCCGCTTCCCATCGCTTCGAGCTGCTCGATACGATTCGTCTTGAAGTCGCGCTGGTGGACGGCAGGGAAATGTTCGGGTGGCCGGGCGCGAAAAGTTTTGAGGATATGGACGCGCGCCGCCTCATCAGCCGGGGCGCGTTCAGCAACGGCAACTTTGCCAATCACGCCCGCGCGATCTTCGCGGGCGGGTTCACGCGGTTTACGTATAAAGGCGAAGCGATGCTCGGCGACGGCGCGGCGGCGCGCTTCGATTATGAGATCCCGCAATTCGGCAGCAGCTATCTGTTGAGCGCCGGCGGCCGCCAGGCGACGGTGGGCTATCACGGCTCCATTTACGCCGATCCGAAGACATTTGATGTTCAGCGGATCGAAGTGATCGCCGACGAAATTCCCGCCGGGCTCGGCCTTGCGCGCGCCATGGACCGGATGGATTACGCGCGCGTCCCGATCGGCGAGGGCGATTTTCTTCTGCCGCGCGAAAGCGAGCTCACCATGAGCGACGTGGATGGCGCGGAAAATCGCAACCGCGTCCGCCTCGCCTCCTGCCGCCAGTTCACCGGGCAATCGACGTTAACCTTCCGCGAGGCGGCACTCCAGGAAGCCGCGCCGCTTTCTGAAGTCGATCTGCCGCGCGACATCAGCCTGGAATTCCGGCTGGCGTCCGACATCGACACGCACACGGCGGCGGTCGGCGATCCGGTACGAGCCGTGCTTGAAACCGATATTAAACAAAGAGGGCAGATTTTGTTCCAAAAGGGCGCCCGCGTTCTCGGCCGCATCACGCGTCTGGAGCGGGGCGACGGCGAGGTGCTGGTCGGTCTCGATTTTTTTTCGATCGAGTCGGCCGGCGAGCGGGCGCCGTTAAAACTTCAGCTTGAGGATGTGGCCGGCGGCGAATTCCTGAACCCATCGCCGCGCCGCGCGGTTCCCGCCGCGCGCCCGGGCGAAGGAATCATTCCGCTCGGCCCCGGCCATTTTCGCCTGAACCGTGGAATTTTGATGTTCTGGAGAACCGAATTTTGATCCATTTGTCCAACGAATCGGGGGAGCTGTTCACACAGGCGTTCGGCTTCGCGCAGAAGCAGGTCCGGCGATTGATCGAAAAGAATCCCGGTTTTTATCCGCTCTATACGAAAAACGGGGCGTGGAAGCACGAGGGCCCGGCCTGGACGCATTGGTGCGACGGCTTTTTGCCGGGCATGATGTGGATCTTCCACAAGCATGCCGCTCCGGATTCCGCCGACTCGAAATACTGGCTGGAAAACGCGATCAAGTACACCAAGCCGCTGGAGCCGCGCAAGCACGACAAGGAAATCCATGACCTGGGCTTTTTGTTTTTGTCCACCTATTATCGCTGGTATCGGCTGACGCGCGAGCCGGCGCTGCGCGAGGTGCTCCTCGAGGCCGGACGCACGATGGCGCTGCGCTACAAGGAAAAAGGCCAGTATCTCAAATCGTTCGTGGGCGACAATTCCCTGTTCATCGACATCATGATGAACGTCGGGATCGTATTCTACGCGGCGCGGGAAACCGGCGATCGCCGGCTGCGCGACATCGCCGTGCGGCATTCGCTTACCACGCGGCGGACGCTGGTGCGCGGCGATGGATCGACCGCGCACGAAGGCATCTTCGACACCGATACCGGCGAATTCCTGCGGCAGACGACGCATCAGGGTTATCGCGGCGATTCCTGCTGGTCGCGCGGGCTGACCTGGGCGCTGTACGGGTTCACCACCGCATACGAGTACAGCCGCGATCCGCACTTTCTGCAAACCGCCGGCGCCTGCGCCGATTATTACATCTCGCATTCGCCCGCCGACGGCGTCCCGCCCTGGGATTTTAACGCGCCGGCGGAAAACCGCACGCTGCTCGATACCTCTTCGGCGGCGATCTGCGCTTCCGGGCTGCTGCGCCTGTGCCGCCTGGAGCCGGACCCGTTGAAGGCCCATCTCTACTGGTCGTGCGCGGTGCAGATTCTGACTACGCTCTGCGAAAAACACCTGGCCAAATCCGATCCGAAGTGGGAAGGCATTCTGCGCGGCGGCGTCTATCACGTCCACAAAGGCTTGGGCGTGGACGAATCCGTGATGTGGGGGGAGTATTTTTTCTGCGAAGCCCTGGAACGGGTCTTGTGGTAACCCATCCGGCTGATCTGTATCGAACGCATTTGCCGCCGAATGGTATCTAATTTCGGGATGCGGTCGCAATTTCTTTGGGCGGCGTTTTTTGCGTCGCTTTCCCCGGCCCTCGCGCAAACGCCGGCGGACCAGCGCGACGTAAGCTGGAAGGAAGTCATTCCCAACATCCTCGAAGATCAGCGGGAAATCTGGACTTTTCCAGCGCCCCTGGCGCAGGACCACAACATCATTCCCGCGGCGGCCTTTGTGGCGGGCGCCGCGGCGACTATGGCCTGGGCGGACCCGCCGGGAGCGCGCTATTTCCGCAACTCGCACGCATTTAATACCTACAATTCGGTTTTCGCAACGACAAATACTTTGCTCGTCACCGCGCTCACGCCGGTTCCGTTTTACCTCGCGGGAATGTGGAAAAAAGACGTAAAAGCGAAAAAAACGGCGCTGTTTTCAGCCGAAGCGCTGGCCGATAGCGAGGTGGTTCTGACAGTCTTAAAGCAAGTGACCAACCGCGAACGTCCGATTTCGATTCCGCCGAACGGTAGATTCAGCGATAGCTTCTGGGATGGAGGCCGCCGCTCATTCACCACCAGCAGCAGCTTTCCTTCCGGACACGCGATCGCGGCGTTTTCGGTGGCAACCGTGGTCGCGCGGCGGTATCGCGATCACCGCTGGGCGCCGTTTGTGGCGTACGGCGCCGCGGCGGCCATTGGATTTTCGCGCATGACCCTTTCCGCGCATTTCGCCTCCGATGTGCTGGTGGGCGGCGTACTGGGATATTCGATCGGCCGGTTTACCGTGCTGCGCCAGTAGGATCGGGCGAAACAGCCGGCTTGAAGACGACTACGCCGAGCGGCGGAAGCGTAATCGAGACGCTCGCGGGGCGGCCGTGCGAGGCCAGCGCCTGCGCGCTGACGCCGCCCGCATTGCCGACGTTGGACCCGCCGAACATTTCCGCGTCGGAGTTGAAAATTTCGCGATAGAACCCCTCGCGCGGCACGCCAATTCGGTAGCCATACCGGACCACCGGCGTGAAATTGCACGCGAAAACCAGAAAATCCTCGCGATCGCGGGCGTAACGGATAAACGAGATCACCGACGACTCGGCATCGCGAAAATCGATCCATTCAAAACCCGCGTAGTCGTCATCCACCTGATACAGCGAAGCTTCGCGCCGGTAAAGCCAGTTCAATTCCTGGACGAAGGTCTGGAATCTGTGGTGCACCGGCCATTCCAGCAAGTGCCAGGGCAGCGATTCGTCATGATTCCACTCCCCGGTCTGGCCGATATCGCAGCCCATGAACAGCAGCTTTTTGCCCGGATGGCCGAACATGTAGGCGAGGAACGCGCGCGCGTTCGCGAATCGCCGCCATTCATCGCCAGGCATTTTGGAAATAAGGGACCGCTTCAGGTGAACCACCTCGTCATGCGAAACGGGGAGGACGAAATTTTCGCTGAAGGCGTACAACATGCTGAAAGTGATGTTCTGCTGATGATATTTCCGGAAAACCGGATCCAGCGAGAAGTAATTCAGCATGTCGTGCATCCATCCCATGTTCCACTTCATGGTGAATCCGAGGCCGTTCAGATAGGTCGGGCGCGACACGCCGGACCAGGAGGTCGATTCTTCGGCGATGGTGACGGCGCCGGGCTCGCGATGCGCAAGCTCGTTGAAGCGGCGAATGAAATCGAGCGCTTCCAGATTTTCCTTGCCGCCGTAGCGGTTGGGAATCCATTCGCCGGGCTGGCGCCCGTAGTCCAGATACAGCATGGAGGCGACGGCGTCGACGCGCAGGCCGTCGGCGTGAAATTCGCGCAGCCAGTATAAAGCATTCGAAAGGAGAAATGTTTTCACCTCGTTGCGGCCGTAGTTGAACACCATCGTGCCCCATTCGCGATGCTCGCCCTGGCGCGGATCTTCATGCTCATAGCAGGCCGTGCCATCGAAGCGGTAGAGCGCGTGCGCATCGCGCGGAAAATGGCCGGGAACCCAATCGAGGATGACGCCGATGCCGGCCTGGTGGCACTCGTCGACGAAGAAACGAAAATCGTCGGGGCTGCCAAAGCGCGATGTCGGCGCGTAATATCCGGTAACCTGATAGCCCCACGATCCGGAAAAGGGATGTTCCATGACGGGCAGCAGCTCGATGTGGGTGTAGCCCATGCGCTTCACGTATTCGACAAGCTGCCGCGCCAGCTCGCGGTAGCTGAGCAAAGAATTGCCCGAGCCGCGCATCCAGGATTCCAGATGCACTTCGTAAATCGAGACGGGCTCGCGCAGCCATTGCCGCTGCGCGCGCGTCCGCATCCATTCTTCGTCGCGCCAGGCGTAATTGGAAAGACGCCAGACGCGCGAGGCGGTTTTCGGCGGAATTTCCGCGTAAAACGCGTATGGATCGGATTTCTGCTGCTCGTGGCCGTAGCGCGAAAGAACGGAATACTTGTAATTGGCGCCCTCGCCGAGACCGGGAATAAAAATTTCCCAGACGCCGCCCTCGCGCAGCCGCATGGGATGAAAGCGGCGATCCCAGCGGTTGAAATCGCCGATGACGCTGACCAATTCGGCGTTCGGCGCCCACACCGCAAAGCGCACGCCGGCGACGCCTTCGACCTCCATCAGGTGCGCGCCCAGCGTCCGATAGCTTTCATGATTGGTGCCTTCGGCGTGCAGGTACAGCTCGAACGGAGTGAGAAGGAGCGGGAAACGGTAAGGATCGTCGAACTCGTATCCGCCGGAGCGCAGGCGATAATTCCGCGGCGCGTTTTCGACCTCGGCAACGAAAAATCCCGCGGGATGCGCCAATTCCATCTCGATCGAACGATCGCCGATGACCACCGATGCCGTTTGCGTGCCGGGCAGCCAGGCGCGAATTTCGTTTTCATGCGGGCCGAGAATGCTGAACGGATCGCGATGGCGGCCTTCGACCACGGCTTTGATCTGTTCGGGGCTCGCTTGAGTCGGCACGACCGCTATTATGGCAAGATGAGCCGCGGCTTCGCCGAACTGCACGTCCACCTGGAGGGATCGATCGAGGCGGAAACGCTGCGGGAAATCGACGCGTCGCTGACCCTTCAGGAGATCGCCGAAAACACCGCCTATGAGGATTTCGACGGATTCATTCAAAGCTACATCTGGGTCAACCGAAAGTTGAAATCTCCGGGCGACTACGCCATCGCCGCGCGGCGCTTGTTTGAAAAGCTGCATCGCGAGGGAATCGTATACGCGGAAGTGACGCTATCGGCGGGGGTGATGCTGTGGAAGGAGCAGAATTTCGCCGCGATTTTCGACGCAGTGCAGCGGGAAGCTGCGGTTGCGCCGCTGGGCGTGCGATGGATCATCGATGCGGTCCGGCATTTTGGCGCGGGCGCGGCCGAGCCGGTGCTGGACCTGGCTATCGAGCGCGTGAAAGAAGGCGTGGCCGCCTTCGGACTGGGCGGCTTCGAGCGCGGCGCGCGCGCGGCCGATTTCGCAGGGCTTTACCGCCGCGCGCGCGATCATGGGCTGCACACGGTGTGCCACGCGGGCGAGATTACCGATGCGCGCGACGTCTGGGACGCGCTGGCGATCGGCGCCGAGCGGATCGGCCACGGCATCCGCGCGATCGAAGATCCCGCGCTGATCGGGTATCTGCGTGAAAAAAATATTCCACTGGAAATTTGCATCACCAGCAACGTGCGGACGCGAGCCGCCGCCTCGCTCGCCGGGCATCCGGTCCGGCGGCTGTTTGATGCCGGAGTGCCGATCGTGCTGAACACCGACGATCCGGCGCTGTTCGCATGTACGCTCGCCGGCGAGTACGAGATTGCGCGAAAATGTTTCGGTTTCACCGACGCCGAAATCGAGGCGCTTCGCGAAAATGCCTTCCGCTATGCCTTCGGCGCGCCGTCCTGAGAGCCGCGTTCACTATTCGTCGATCCGTTTGCTCGCATGGCGCTTCAAATACCAGCACGGCGGATAGCCGAGATGCGGCGCGATCGATTGCACGCACGAATCGGTCTCCTGGGGAACGTTGAAATCGAACTCGACCCTTTTGTTTTTGAGATGGATGGCGTAGTAAGGCTGCACCTGAACCGAGCCGAGAGGATTGGTCCGCGCGGCAAGATAATCGGCGCCGTAGATCGCGGCCAAAGCAGCAAGAAAATAGAGAACGGCGCGGCGAAGAGGAGCCACTTGCTTCCGATTCGATTCAGCGCGCGGTTCCCGGCAGCGGCTGCACCGCGGTATTGATGATGGCCCCGCCGCTGAACCCGGTTTTGTCGCCCGGATGCTTCGCCGGCGCGATCATCAGCCGCGCGCCCAGCGGCTTGTTCCACTTCCAGGCGAGCCACGCCAGGTCGGAAAGAATCCGCTCGATCTGTTCGACGCTGGTATCGCCCGCCAGCGGAACCGTGTCCACGCCGCCCGCGCACACCGCCGAGTAGGCCAGAATGGAATCGAGATTGTAGGTCCCTTCGGCCCATCTTTGCGCCAGAAGTTTATCCTCCATCACCGGAATCATCAGGCCGGAATAGCCGGTGCGCTTCACCGGCGCCGATTGCACCGCGCGAGTGATAATTCCGGCGGCGGTCATGGTGCCGGGCGAGCCGAAGGGCGCGCCGGTGAACGATTCAATCGCAGCGGCAATCGAATTTTGCGCGCTCGGCGCGGGCGTGGCGTCGATTCCTTCATAGTTCCATCCGGTCTTCCTCGCCAGGCCGGTGGCGATCGCCTCGGCTTCCCTCGTGTATTGGGAAAACGCCTCGGACAGATCGTGCTCCGCCGCGCCCGGATCGTGATCCTTCGCGAAGACGTCGCCGACCACATTCGCGCCTTCCATCGCGACCGCGAACGCGCGGCCTTTCCCCAGATGATAGGACCCCGGATAATACGGGCCGTACGGCTTCATCATGGCGATGGCGGCGAATCCGAAATTCGCGTCGCCGCGCGGGCTGCGCTCGGCGAGAGTCTTCATCAGCCGCGCGGCCTGTTTCAGCGCGCGCCAATGGATTCCATCCTCGCCGGCGATGATAAGGTTCGCGTTCACGCTGACGGCGCTCATGATGTCGGCGAGCAGCGCCGCGTTTGCGGGATCGTCGTCGTCGCGAATCATCGCGGGACCGATGTTGAGCCCGTTATGCCCTTCCGAGGCGGCTTCGCGCAGCTTGCGTGCGAACGCGACCGCTTCCTCCCGGCTCAGGCCCTGGCTCCAGGCAGGAAACGGCTGCGTGGTGATCCGGCCGCTTGCGCCTTCAAATCCCGCGGCGTTGAACGCTTCCTTGGCTTCCGCCAGAAATTTTTGCGCATCGGCAATTTGCGCGGCGTAATGCCCGCCATCGACGTCGATGAAAACCGTAATGGCGCGAATCCGCGGGCGCGAGGCGGAACAGGCCAGCGCCGAAAAAAGCAATGCGATCAGGAGTTTTCGCATGTCTGCTTATAACACGTCGCGAGCGGGGCCGGAGCGCGGCGGCAAAAGCTTTCAGAAAATCGCGGAAACGTTCCCGGCGCTGCGCCATCAAACTTTCGTTCATCTTCAAACGCAAGGAGAAATGCCGTGCCCGAAGAAGCAGTACCCGCCGGGGATGTCAGCCGGCGCGTCGGAGTTGAGGTGATTCGCGCCCGCGGCGTCGACGTGGACAAGCTCATCAAGATGCTGGTCGCCAACGCCGCGGCCGAGTTCGCCAGCACCTATTACTACTACACGATCCTGCGCATGAATCTCGCCGGTCATGAGGATTATAAAGAGATCTGCGAGGACGCGCGACTCGAAGACCGCGCGCATTGGGAGCTGATCGTGCCGCGAATTTACGAGCTCGGCGGAAGCCTGCCCAACGATCTGCGCGTCTTTCACGATCAGGCCGGCTGCGCCGCCGCGAAGCTTCCCGACCCTCCGACGGCGGCGAACATCCTCACGCTGCTGCTTGAATCCGAGCGCTGCGCGATTCGAAGCTGGAGCGCGATTTGCGATATGACCTTTGGGAAGGACCCGCGGACCTACGATCTGGCCGCGCGCATCCTGAACGAAGAGATCGAGCACGAGGCCTGGTTTATCGAGCTGCTGGCGTGGGAGCGCGATAAGAAATCCATCCCCTCGGGCCACTTCCGCCGCGGCGAGCCGGGCGAGGCGCCGTACAGCAAGAATCGGCAACTTTATAATCCGTGAGGGTGGTGCTCGAAACGCCACAAGGCACGCACCTCATCGATTGCCGGGAAGGCGAATTTATCTGGGATGCGGCGGCGCGCTCCGGCGTCACGCTTCCGGCGATCTGCCATCAGGGCCGCTGCCTCACTTGCGCTTCGCGGCTCATCGAAGGCGAAGTGGATCAGAGCAAGGCCGACGCGTATTATCCGGAGGATCGCGCCGCCGCTTTTGTTCTGGTTTGCACCGCCGTGCCGCTAACGGCGGTTGTGCTCCGGACGCATCAGGAGCGGGAAATGCGGCGGCATCGCATCGCGCTCGGGTTGCCCGCGCCGTATGCCTAGAGCACCGGAGTCGGGCTGGCGATTCCCAGCAGTTTCGCGCCGTTTTCCCAGCGAATTTTGCGGAAAACCTCCGGTTGCGACATTTTCCGCGCGGCCGCCAGCGTTTCGCGCGCGATGCAGTTGCCGTGCAGGCGAGGATTGGGATTCGTCGTCCCTCCGCCGCGTCCATCCGCGCACGGGCAATCGCAGCCGAAAATCAGCTTGTCCTGATGGCGCGCCAGGAAGCCTTCGGTGAACTCCGGATCGCGATTCAAAAAATTGTTGCAGGAGTTCGCCGACATATCCGCCCATAAATGCGGATACTCCGACAGCCACTTATCGCTGATCCCGCCCGGCTTGATCGGACCGCTGGGATACGCGGTGTCGTATTGATAATCCGCGCTGACGTTGGCCCAGAAGGTGTCCGCGTGCGCGATGAATTTCGTCTTCGGGAACGCCTTCAGCATTTTGTCGAAGCGTTTGAATCCGCCGTTGAAGACGGCGTTTCCCGACGCCTGCGGCACGTCGCCGAAATGAATCTGGATTGGCACGTTCAAGTCGGCCGCCAGCGCGTACATCCGCTTCATCTCCGGTCCGTCGCAGTCGACCTTATTCTTGATCTCGCCGAGCCCGAGGGCACCGTCCCGCACGGCCTGGCTGAGCAGAGCATCATTTGCAGGATTGGAAACATCCGCGCTGGCGAACCAGACGAATCGCCCGGGATGCGCCTCGGCGAGAGCCTTCGCTTTCGCCGCGTCCTGCACGCGCGTTAACAGCACCGCCACGGTGACGCCGCTGCCGGTGATGTGAGCGAAGTTCATCTCCGGGTCCGGCCGCAGATGCAGATGAATGTCGAGCACCGGTCCGCCCCATTCGAAGCCTGGCTGCGCGGCGAGCGAAGCGGCGGAGGCCGCGGCCGCGGCGAGAAATTGTCGTCGATCAATGGTCATAGCGCCCTACATACGTTACTCCGCGGGCCGGCGGCGATCAAGGGGAGCGGACAAGCTCAAGCTCCGGGCCGCCAAGCACAAAGCGCGTACACTGGAAATCATGCGGAGCGTCATTGTTTTCGCCGCCGCCCTGACCCTCGCCGCCGGGCAGCTGACCCCGGACGAGCAGGCGGTTCTCCAGCGCATCTCGCCGGATTCGCTGCGCGGCAACTTGTCATTTCTCTCTTCCGATCTGCTCGAAGGGCGCGCCACGCCGTCGCGCGGGCTTGATCTGGCCGCCGAATTTATCGCCTCCCGTTTTCGCGCCGCGGGACTTGAACCGGCCGGCGACGACGGCTATTTCCAAACGGCGGCGCTCTCGATTCGCGAGCAGAATCCGAGCGGATTCGAAATGACGGTCGCCGCCGGCGGCAAGTCGATCCAGGTTCCGGCGGCGGAAGCTTCCATCCTGACGGATAAGACAATTTCGTTTGAAAATGTTCCGATCGTCGCCGCCGATCGGGAACTCTCCGCCGATCAATCCGCCGGCAAAGTGATCCTTTGGACCGGGCGCGGCCGCCGTCCGAAAATTCCCGAGACCGCCGCGCTGGTCCTGTTCGCCGCCCCGGCCGCGCGGCCCACCGTTTTCGATCCGGAGACGAGTTCCTCGCGCGCATTTTTCAACACACTCGCCTCAGCCGAAGCGATTGCGCTGATCAAAGGCGCAAAAGACGCGCGCATGAGCCTGCGCGTCGAGCCGTCGCTTGAGCATTCGGCGAAGGTGCGGAACGTCGCGGGAATTTTGCGCGGCTCCGATCCCGCCCTGCGCGAGACCTACGTGATGCTCACCGCGCATTACGACCACGTCGGCATGCGCGAAACCGGCGAGGATCGGATCTACAACGGCGCCAACGACGACGGCAGCGGAACCGTCTCCGTCATCGAAATTGCGAACGCCCTCGCCGCGCTGAATTCGCATCCCAAGCGCAGCATTTTGTTCGTGACGTTCTTCGGCGAGGAGATCGGCCTGGTCGGGTCGCGCTACTACGGCCGCCATCCGCTGGAGCCGCTCGCGAAAACCGTCGCCGATCTGAATCTCGAACAGGTGGGCCGGACCGACGATACCGAAGGCCCGCAGGTCGACGCCGCTACGCTCACCGGCTTCGATTTTTCCGATGTCCCCAAGGTTCTGATCGATGCCGGAAAGCTCACCGGCGTCAAGGTATATAAGAACGAGAAAGCCAGCGATGCCTATTTCGCGCGCAGCGACAATCAGGCCATGGCCGACCTGGGCGTTCCCGCGCACACGCTTTGCGTGGCCTTCGAATATCCCGATTATCACGGCGTTGGCGATGAGTGGCCCAAAATCGATTACGCCAATATGGCGAAAATCGATCGCATGGTCGCCGTGGGGCTGATGGAGCTTGCCTCCGACGCCGCTCCGCCGAAATGGAACGAGGAAAATTCCGCCGCGAGCAAGTACGCCGCAGCGGCGAAAAAACTCAAATAATTCGAGGTCGGGAGCTGAAGCCCAGCGCGCGGAATCCCGCTCCCGGCTATCGGGTGAGATCGATGCCGAGCTTCTTCAACTCTTCCGCGTAATAGCGCTTATGAAGCAGATCCCATTCCTCGGTGCCTTCGGCAATTTCCCGTTTCTGTGAGCGGATCTTGGTGCGCGCGGCTCGATCGACCCGCTCTTCGGTCTGAAGCAGGTCGGTGATGACCTTCACCAGCTCCAGCCGGACGTCGTTCGGATCGCGTTTCAGACGGAATTCGCGGCTCTTGCGCAGGGAAGTGACAATTTTGTGCGAAATATCGTTGATCTTATCGCGCGACAGCTTCATGTGATCGCCCGAGTCCCGTCCGGACGCGCGGATCACCTTGCGCTGCGTAATCAGCGTGTTCTTGATGCGCCGGAACATTTCCTGATAGCTCACGCCTTCCTTGCGCATGTATTCGCTGTACTGGCTGAGCAGGTCGCGCACTTCGTCATTCAAGCGGTCCTCGACAGCCAGATCCTCTTCAATGACTTCGGAAATAAATTCGGCCGCCACCTGCGGGTCCGTCGTCTCGATCCACTGCGGCGTTAATTTCTTGATGATCTGCCGGGATATGTAGTCGACAAACTCGCGTGCGAGAAGCATCCTGATACCGGTTAGTTTAACAAACCGCGCCCGCGCGGCCAGCAAAGACGCGAGCAGCTCCAAGAACCGCGATGTGTTAAACTCGAATCGCGCTCGGAGTGCTCATGCCCGCCAGGCGGTGGTTTTTTCTTCCCATCCTCACCTGCTGCGTTCTCCTGTATGGCCAGAATCCGGAGGATGGCCTGAATCTGCGCGTCGAAACCACTCTGGTCCAGATCCCGGTCGCGGTCACCGATTCCTCGAATCGCTTCGTGCTGGGCCTGCAAAAAAGCGATTTTCACCTGTTCGAGGACGGCATCGAACAGGACGTC
>Ga0209062_1002291_pt1 | contig 26528 bp, 27 predicted proteins | sample Coa_R2_2_FD_187158 | JGI IMG/M metagenome (GOLD analysis project Ga0209062, IMG submission 187158) | Surface soil microbial communities from Centralia Pennsylvania, which are recovering from an underground coalmine fire - Coalmine... | ecosystem: Environmental > Terrestrial > Soil > Unclassified... | reverse complement strand
CAGGGAAAAAGTACAAGGGCGAAGGTGCTTTGTGAGCCAGTGACGCGGCCGGGGCTATCGACATCTACTTCCAGTTACATCAATCTTCCATTAACGCTCTCTTTGGATCGCACGATGATCCAAAAACGACTGCAGAATTAACACCGCCGCCAAGCGGTCGACTGCACGGGCTCTTTTTTCGATGCTGATGTTGGATTCCCTCAACACCCGCCCTGCCTGTACCGACGTCAACCGCTCATCCCAGCGATGTACAGGAAGCCCGTACTTTCTTTCCAGGTCTTTCGCAAACGCTTCAACGTGGGCAGTCTGCGCGCTCGGCATGCCACTCATGCGCAAAGGATAGCCAACCACAATCTCTTTGATTTCATAGTCGCTGATCAACTTCGAGAGCGTCTCAAAGTCCGTCCGCTTGTTTATGCGCTGCAGCGTTTCCAGACCTTGCGCCGTAATGCCGAGCGGATCGGAGATGGCCAGACCGATTCGCCTGGCACCGACATCCATCCCTAAAAGCCGGCCTGCAAAAACCTCATTCGTTAGGGACACGCGGCGATTATAGGCCCGCCTGCTATTCAGGATGCATCTTAAGCAGTGAGGCTGATCGATGGCAGCAAATCCAGCAGAGTTCTCCAGGCAGTCGGATGATGAGAGCGCTAAAGTCGCCGAGGCAGCCGCGCAGGAACCCGGTGTACCCACGGGCCCAACCCTCGCTCCGCCAACCGCGGTCCCAGTAGCTGACCAACGTTCCTCTTCGGCCCAATGGATCATCGCACTGGCTGCGCTGATCGCGGGACTCTACTTCGCGAAGCTGGTGCTGGTTGTGGTGCTTATTTCCATTCTGCTTGCCTTTGTGCTGGCGCCGCTAGTCGACCTTCTGTCCCGCATTCGCGTACCCCACTGGGCAGGTGCTCTGATTTCGGTTCTGCTATTTTGTGCGGCCATCTATGGCATAGCCAATGTCTCGTACAACAAAGCCGTATCTTTCGCCGAGGAGCTACCAAAGTATCGAGTAGAAATCCAGCACCTCACCTGGAAATTCCGCCAGAAGGAGCAACTCCTCGAGAAAAGTACGAACCAGGTGCTACCCGCAAGCAAGGACCGCGGTCAGAAGGTCGTGGCGGTTGAGCAGGAGCACAGCCTCAGCAGGATTCTGAGCAGCAATCTTGGCACTGCGACCGAACTTGCCTTAGCCGCCTCCTTCATCCCTTTTCTCTCGTACTTCATGTTGAGTTGGCAGGAACACGCGCGTTCTGCCACGGTGCTCTTGTTTCCGCGCGAGGAGCGCTCCACCGCCTACGCAACGTTAGGTGCCATTGTGAAGATGGTTCGAGCCTTCATCGTCGGAAACCTGATCGTCGGACTAGTGTTGGGGGCCGTCAGCACCATTGTCTTTGGATTTCTGCACTTGCCATATTTCTATTTTCTCGGCTTCATCAGCGGGTTCCTGAGCCTGGTCCCCTACCTTGGACCTCTGCTGGCGATTGTGCCACCCGTACTCTCCGGATTCGGACACATCCACGGCAGCAGCTTTATTGTCATTCTGATCGCAGTTTTCGGACTGCACATCTTTGCGATGAACGTACTCTACCCGAAGTTCCTGGGTAGTCGTCTGCAGCTGAATCCGCTAGCGGTTACTTTGGCGCTGCTCTTTTGGGGATGGCTGTGGGGTGCAATGGGCTTGCTTTTGGCGATCCCGATCACGGCAGCGCTGAAGATCATCTGCGATCACGTGCCAAGGTTCCGCGCTTATGGCCTCTGGCTAAGCGAATAGGTCAGAAATCGATTGGCGTCTTTCGCAATCCGAGCGCTGGCCCTTCCACTTCCTTAAGCTCGATGTCGGGAATCAGCGTCTGTCCCTGTTCGTGGAGTTCGGTCATGGCGCGCTCCACGAGATCGGGTTTGACCGCCAGTCCCGTCTCCAGGAAAGTGGCCAATTCGCCATCCCCTTCTAGCACCTTGACCCAGGCGGCTCCCCCTGCATTCAGCGTAATCTGGTACTCCTCGATTTTGCGATCGTGAGTTCCGTTCGCAATGCCAACGGCAATGATGTGCGCATACATTTCCATGTGCAGTCGGATGAAAGGGAAAGGAAAGAGGTTGATTGAAAGCTGTAGTCAGCGTCAGCAGCCGGGACTCAGCGGATACCTCTGGGAGCTCAAGCTGGAGCTAAAGCAAAATCAGCATTCAGCAGGATGATCCCTGAATGCCGATTTCTGAATCTGATACTTTGGATCACGCTTCTGCTGCAGCTTCCGGGAACCGCAGGTGTGATTTCGCCAATGCTTTTGACATCAGGTCTTCCACGTGAGCTTCGTCCCAGTTCTTGGCCATGGCAACTTCGCTGACCAGCAGGTACCGAGCTCGTTCCAACATTTTCTTTTCACGGAAAGACAGTGGCTTGCTTTGAGCGAGAAGCAAAAGACCTTTTAGTACGGCAGCAACTTCCATGAGAGAACCCGTTCTCATCTTGTCGGAATTCTCTTTGAAACGGTATTTCCAGTCCGCATTGTTGCTGCATTCGCCGTCGGTCAGAAAGTCGAGGATTTTCTGAATTTCTCCGTTTCGAATTACCGGCCTGAGTCCCACACTGGCGACACTGGCAAATGGGACCGTCACGCGCAAGCTGCTCGCCTGAATCTTGAGCAGGTAATAGCGCTCGATCGAAGCCCCAACCGTTCTGGTTGTGACCTGTTCGATAACGCCTACACCGTGGTTCGGATAAACAACTTTGTCACCTACTTGGAAGTGCAGATTTCCATTGATCATCGGAGGTACCCGCCAGATTGCAGGCTCAAACAGGAAGATAACACAATGTGTATTTTATCGGCTTCCGACCCTGAGGTCAACTTTGACCGCATTTTACGAGGGTTCCAGCACTATCGGACGTCTCAAAAACACCACCGTAACCGGGCAACGGGTTGCCTCACCGGCATCAAAAACACGTCGCTAACCTACACAGCCGAAAGGTTTATAATTGAGTCCTGTGGTTAGGGGCGCTCTTTTCGCCGCCAGGCGGAAGCCTGTCTGAGTCCGAGTAGCTCCCATGTATCGCAGCAAAATGCCGACGCGGGCTGCGCACGAGCGACAGCCAAGGTCGGCTATGGCCTTTTTCGGCCATAACTGAACTGTTGAGCCAGAATATCGATGCCTGAGCACATCAAGAAGAAGCTGGAAGAAGAAATTCGCACTCTCGAGCACGAACTGAACCACGAACTGCCCAAGGAGCTAAAGAAGGCCGTCGCTATGGGCGACCTGAGCGAAAATGCCGAATATCACATGGCGAAGCAGCGCCAGGAATTCGTTCGCGCCCGCCTTGGCCAGCTTAAGAAGCGTATGGCCGACCTCTCCCTGGTGAACATGGCCAATATCCCCAAGGATAAAGCGGCATTGGGTTCCACGCTGCGCGTGTACGACTCCACAAAAGAGGAAGAGCTGGAATATAAGCTGGTGACCAGCGAAGAGTCAGACGTGAGCAAAGGCCTGATCTCCACGACTTCGCCGATCGGGCGTGCCCTGCTGGGCAAAAAAGTAGGAGATACTGCCACGGTGGTCACACCTGGCGGTAGTCGCGAGCTGGAAGTTCTGAAATTAATCACGATTCACGACGAGGCATAATGAGCTGGACGGGGGCGGTCGGGCGTGGTTGCAGAGTGGTCCTGTACGGGATCGTGCACGGGCTCGCGCTTACAAAGATCTCTCCCAATGTGCTCACGTTCGTCGGGCTGATTATTAACATAGGGGCTGCGTTTCTATTCGGCTACGCCAACGCCCTGAACCAGCAGCGCATGTTCTTTTATGCCGGACTGGTGATTATCGGCGCTGGTATCTTCGACATGGTCGACGGCCGCGTCGCCCGCGCTACGAATCAGGTGACGCAGTTCGGCGGCTTCTTCGATTCTGTCATCGATCGGTATAGTGACGTTGCGCTCTACTTCGGATTGCTCGTCTACTACGCGCGAGCGAACCGTTTCTTCTACGTGGTACTGACCGCTTTGGTGATGGTCACGTCTCTGATGGTCAGCTACACCCGCGCCCGCGCGGAAAACACGATTCCACAATGCAAGGTGGGATTCATGGAGCGTCCCGAGCGCATTGTGCTCGTCATCATCGGCGCCGTGTTCAACCGTATGGCTGCAATCCTCTGGGTGATCGCGGTGCTCGGGAATCTGACAGTCATCCACCGCATTGCCTACACCTACCAGGAAACCGAAAAAAAGGAGCTCGGCATGGGCGAATCGCAAACCCACCCCGAACACACCGCCGAAGCGCAAACGGAAGCGACAGTACGGTAGACGCAAATTTCGTTGCTCCAACGAGTTGCTCATGGAAGGAGCGACGATAGTTCTTGATCCAGCTCTAATTGAAAGACTTGGCTTAGCGAATCCGGCTGCACCATCGTTGCTACGGCAGACGAAGGGGTCCTAATGTATTTACAGTCGTAGACACGGGACGAATCGCGACTGGTGTCGGTGCGGCGGAAACACAATACATACTCCGCTCCGTTCGCGCGCAAATCCAATTCGGCAAGGAAACAGCTCAGCCGAGCTCGAACGTAGCTGTCGACAAGCACAAAAAACTGTTCCTGCATTCGGATTTTAGAAGAACACCGCAGGCGACACCTTGAATCTTTCGCTGAGCCTCTTAATCTGTTCCTTATTCAATTCACGCTTGCCGTTCAGCACGTCTGACACGATGCTCTCAGTCCCGAAAACATCGGCGAGGTCCTTCTGTCGAAGTCCATTCGCGCGCATCAACTCGCGAACTACCTCTCGGGGGTCCGCCTTTGGAAGCTGATAGTGTTTCTCTTCGTAGTCGGAGATGAGGAGTGTAAGGAGTTCCGCAAGGCGCGACTCTTCGGCGGTTAGCTGTTTCTTTGATTCTAGCTGTGACAGCGCGGAGATGTATTGCTCGTTCTGTTTTTCTGAACGGACAACGGTCGGAGCTTTAAACCGGGAAAGCAGATAATCAGGGCTAATCGCCAGCGCAGTCATGTTTCCATCCCCCTTTGTCGTATTCGGCATGCGTCAGCACATGGCGAATAAAGATCTTCTGCGACTGATAGTTTACCCATGCAATTAATCTGTATTCGTTCCCTTTGATGTTGAAAACCGTGCAAGTGCCAACGTGATCTGTTTTCGCCCAGGTACGTCGGACGTCGTGCAAACTCCTCCAACTCGCCTGCTTTGCTACTCGGAACCATGCATCGAGTGGCGCTGCTAGATCTCCATGCCTTGCTGCGGCCTCCACCAGCTTCTTCCGGCTGATTATCCACATCTTCCAGGCTTAATATCTTCGCATATTGCGAAGTTAATGATATTCGCAATTTGCGAAGCTGTCAACCGCATACCGACCCGTGCTTGGCCTCGTCTTAGGCTTCACTTTGGTCTGGAGCCCAGACAATTTTCGCCACAATTGCTGCCCCACAAGTCCCAGCTACCTACTAGCCACTAACCACTGCCTACTCTCTCTCGGCTATCATGTACTCGGAACCCAAGGATCTGAATGTCCAACCAACCTGTCCTGCTCGTCCACGGAGGAGCGTGGGCAATTCCTGATGATGCCGTTGACGCGCACCTGAATGGCGTGCGCCGCGCCCTTTCCGCCGGCTGGCTTCTGCTCCAACGTGGCGCCTCTGCCACCGAAGCCTGCGAAGCCGCCATCATGGTCATGGAAGATGACGATACGTTCGATGCCGGCCGCGGCAGCTTTCTCAATCGCGATGGACGCGTGCAACTCGACGCTATGATGATGGACGGCTCAACTCTGCGCGCCGGAGGCGTGGGTTGCGTAGAACGCATTCGCAATCCGATCTGCGCCGCGCGCAAGGTACTGGAAGAGAGCCCGCACGTGTATCTCGTGGGCGAAGGAGCCGAGCGCTTCGCCGAATTGCACGGCATTCATCTGATCGATAATTCAGAACTGGTGATCGCCCGCGAGGTCGCACGCCTGAAAGAAGCACAGGCTACGATGGCCGAAGGCAAGACCGAGGAGATTTTCTCCACTCCAACGATTGCCTCTGACACGGTGGGTGCCGTTGCGCTCGATCAGCAGGGGCGCATTGCCGCGGCCACGTCCACGGGCGGCACGCTTAACAAAACCCCGGGCCGGGTCGGAGACTCTTCTCTTATTGGATGCGGCTGTTACGCGGACAACGAAAGCGCAGCCGTCTCCACGACTGGCTGGGGCGAGCCCATGATGAAGCTCGTGATTGCGAAGCATGCGTCTGACCTTGTGCGCCACGGTGCCGATCCCGACAAAGCTACGGCTGAATCCATTGCCTACCTGAAGCAGCGGCTCAATGGTCACGGAGGCATGATTCTGCTGGACCCAAGAGGCCGATGGGGCATCGCGCACAACACCCCGCGCATGGCCTGGGCCCTGCGAACAGCTGCCGGCGAGGAGTGGGGTATCGATAGGAATTTCTAGCATTGTGGCGCGGATAGGCCTGTCTAAGCCGATTTCATCAAATTCGCGGACCAAAGTCGGTCCCTACAGCACCCTACTTCAGCGGCGCTGGGGTCATCCCGATGAATTGCGTTCCCAGGAACTTTCCCTTTGCATCGAAGTTCCAGTTGAACAAAGCAATTCCCTCCCGCTCGCAGGCATGACATCCATTGATGAGAGGGTAGCTGAGCGTGAACTCAAGCTCTCCCTCGGGACTTTTCATCGACTCGGGCCAGGTCTTGCCATCGCGGTCTCCCGGCCACACGTCCACTTTCGGCAGCCGCGCTTTCAGATCCTGAAATTGTGCGCTCTGCTCCAGTCCCTTGTGGTCGAGGAGTTTCAGATCTTCCGCATTAACGATTCGCGGGCTGCCGTTTACCAGCAGCAATCCGTTATTTGTATTGGCGCGTAACGGATAACTGACCCAGGCAATGTCGACCGGGCCCACCCGTCGGAAGCCGGTGAGAATGCCGAATTCTCCGTGACTCTCCCGGTACAGTTCGCGCGTAAAGTTAGCTGCTTGAGGGCTGGCGCCGGCGGTACTCATCTGATCGACGAAGCAGTTGACGAAAGTCTCGTCCTGTTGCGCGTCGCAAGCCCTATGCGCATTGGTACTGAAGTCGGCAGGAATGATCCAGACCGCCGCCGGACCAATCTTCTCCAGCACGGGAGCGGCGCCCCATACCGGCAAGGAGAAAGCCATTGCGCTGGCCCCAAGCAAAACTCCGACGGCTACATTCGCTCTCATGCTCGACCTTGTTCTAGATTCCGGTTTGGCTCCGGTCACCTGTGTGGGTCACATTGTAATCTCCCATTGCTCCGCCGCTCTTCTCGTTTGAATCGGGACAAAGCGCCTTTGCATCTATCAAGTGCCTGACAATTGCCCCGCTCAGGCTGCTTCCGATACAATAGAGCTTTTGCAGAAAGGGTTTTTCGCAATATGAAGGCAGCTACCCATCCCAGCTACAACGAAGTCCGCGTGCTCTGCGCCTGCGGCAACACCTTTACGACACGGTCGACGAACAGGGGTGACATCCACGTGGAAATCTGCTCGGCTTGCCACCCGTTCTTTACCGGCAAGCAGAAGCTGGTAGATACCGCGGGCCGCGTCGAGCGCTTCCGCCGCAAATACGCGAAAGCCGGCGAAACGGCGAAGAAGTAAGTAAGCGGTCGACAGGCTATAAGTGCCTGTGAAGAGTTCTTAAGGGCAGCCGATGCGGCTGCCCTTTGTTTTCTGTAACGCGATCGCGACCGAAACCATCGGCGTCACCGAAAGAACTGGGCCGACCTGCTGATCGACTAACTTGCTAGAATTTCTATATGCGCAAGCACTGGCAAACTCCGGCTCCGGCGACCCAAGCGCCTGCCGGCACACGTGTGCCCGAGTCGTTTCAGATCGGTGCGGTTCGGATCGCCCCTGCCACCGTGCTTGCGCCCATGGCCGGCATCACCGACACGGTTTTCCGGCGCTTCATTCGGAATGTAAATCTGAAGCCGGCGGAGGATCACCTCCTCAGCGGGCGTGAATCCGGCTGCGGTCTGATCATGACCGAGTTCACCTCGGCTGACGGCGTGTTGCGCTCCCGTGACATAAAGGCCAAGCGCTACCTGCATTTCTACCCGGATGAGCATCCCATCTCCGCGCAACTGTTTGGCAGCAACGTCGAGGTACTGCGCGATGCCGCGCGCATGATCGAAGACCGGGGCTTCGATATCGTCGACCTGAACCTCGGATGTCCGGCGAAAAAGGTGGTGAAGTGTAACGGCGGTTCGGGCCTGCTACGCGATCTTCCGCTGATCGGCCGGATTTTCGAAACCGTGCGCTCGGCCGTTTCCATCCCGTTCACCGTAAAATTCCGCGCCGGATGGAACGACAGCGAAATCGTTTGCGTGGAACTGGCCCGCTTAGCCGAAAGTTGCGGGTTGCAAGCGGTCGCACTTCACGCGCGGACCCGCGAACAGGGTTACTCCGGTGAAGCGCGCTGGGAATGGATTGCTCATGTAAAAAATGCGGTCAAAATTCCAGTAATCGGCAATGGCGATATCCGCTCGCCCGAGGATGCCGCCGCAATGATCGCCCAGACTGGATGCGATGCCGTGATGATCGGACGTACCGCTGCTTCGAATCCGTGGATCTTCCGCCAAATCGCGCAGTACACCGACAACGCGCGCTATGACGAGCCCACCGAAGCCGATCGCTATGACATGATCCGCACGTACTTCCAGATGCTCATCGATGAAGGCTTCCGCGATGCTCCCGGCAAAATGAAACAGTTCGCGTCATGGTTCACACATGGAGTCCGGGGTGGCGCCGCTTTGCGCAAGGCAGTTTACGAGGCGAAGAGTGCGCCGGAGATTCTCGCGAGCGTAGATCGGTTCTTCAGTACAACCTTGGCGGAGTCAGTCGCCGTCTGATTTGCCACACAAAAACAAGGACGTCGGATTTAAGATTTTCGGTTGAAGATACCGAACCCGCCGAGGAAATCTGCTATCAGAAGTCTCGAATCTCCAATCCAGGTGCGTAAATTAAGAATTCCCCGAATCGCAGCGAAAACGGTAACATCTTTCATTTATGAAATATTGCTCGTTTGTGCACGACGGCCGCACAGCCTTCGGCCTCATTGAATCCGTGGCCGGTGCCGACACAATCACTCGTACGTTTCGTCTCGAAAATGGGTACCTGCCGGATGAAGACGCGCCCACTTCGAAAATTCAGCCCCTCGCTTTTTCTGAGATAACTCCCCTCGCGCCCGTGCGTCCCTCGAAAATCATCTGCGTCGGCCGCAATTACCTGGAGCATGCGAAAGAGTTTGACAATTCGGTTCCCACAGAAGTTCTGATTTTTTCCAAGCCGCCCTCCGCAGTTATCGGGCCACGCCAGGCCATTCTGCGACCGAATTTATCGCAACGTGTCGACCACGAAGGCGAACTCGCTGTGATTATCGGCCAGCGCTGCCGCCATGTTGCCGACGATCAGGATGTGCGCCCGTTCATCCATGGCTACACCTGCTTAAACGATGTGACCGCTCGCGACCTGCAGAAGAAAGACGGCCAGTGGACGCGCGCTAAGGGTTTCGACACCTTCTGCCCGATCGGCCCGGTTGTGACAGATGAAATCGATCCCTGGGCAGGAGTTTCCGTCGAATGCCGCGTGAATGGCGAAATTCGCCAACAGGGGAACACTATGCAATTCATTTTCCCGCTCGACCAGGTGATCCGCTACATCGCGGCAGCCATGACGCTACTGCCTGGCGATGTGATTGCAACCGGAACTCCAGCGGGCGTCAGTCCGCTGAATGCGGGCGACTTGGTTGAAGTCACTTGTGGTGGGATCGGGACGCTGAGTAATCCGGTCGCGAATGAATAACGATAGCGGCAGAAAAAACGGATTCGAGGAATTAATTCCTAAAAGGAACCGGCGACCTTTGTTACTGCAGCTTTTCGATTGCCTGCTCGATCCGCTCGAGCGTCTTCGGTTTCCCGACAACTTCCAGGGTTTCAAACAGCGGTGGGGCATTTTTCTTTCCACAGACTGCCACGCGTATCGGTTGAAACATCTGGCCGGCTTTTAACCCGAGTTCTTGCGCCGCCGCACGCAACCCGTGGTCGAGAGAGTCGTGCTTAAACTCTAAAGTCGGCAGAACCTCCCGTGCCCTCGTCAGTGCTCTCAAGGCCATTTCTTTGTCGCCCTTTTGAGGAATCAATTCTCCGGGATCGTATGGCGGAAGCTGATCGACAAAGAAAAAGTCGCCGACGGCGAGCACTTCGTTCAGCAGTCGAATGCGCTCACGCAACAGGCGCGTGATAGCCAGTAATTTTTCTGGCGAAACGCAATACCCCGCATCGGAGACCACCGGCACCAGGCGATCGCATAGCGCTTCGATTGGCAGCGCTCGCAGATGCTCGCCGTTCAGCCACAGCGCTTTCGGATCGAATGTGTCTTCGGGTGTGACCGCCGGCTCTTTAAAATTCACCACGGCATTTGCGCGATTGATACCTTCGAGCGAGAACAGTTCTGTCAGTTCTTTAAGCGGCAGAAACTCGCGGTCGTTCTTCGGCGACCACCCGAGCAGCGACAAAAAATTGATGAATGCTTCCGGCAGGAATCCCGCATCGCGATAGGTTGTCACGCTGACCACAGGACCATGCTTGCGCTTCGAAAGCTTCGTACCATCGGGCGCTACCAGCAACGGCAAATGCGCGAACTGCGGAGGCTTAAAACCGGCAGCCTCAAAAATGAGGACGTGCTTGAAAGTATTCGAAAGGTGATCCTGACCGCGAATGATGTGACTGATGCGCAGATCGGCATCATCCGCACATGAGGCCAGGTGATAAGTCGGCATGCCGTCTGAACGTAACAGCGCGAAGTCCTCAATGTCGGCCAGCGCCTTCGTCTGCTCGCCATAAACAGCGTCGTTGAATCGAACTTCTCCGTTTTGCTCGCGCGGAACACGAAATCGCAGTGCAAAGGGTTCGCCCGTGGCGGCACGCCGATCGCTTTCTTGTTTCGACATGTTGCGAGTGTCAGGGTTGAACAGCCACGTTCCCTGCGTGCCGGACTTTTCCGCCTCTCCGGCGTGCGCCGGGGTAAAGTCGCGATAAGCCATGTCCTTTGAAAAGATCGCCTGCGCAACCTCGCGATGCAGATTCAATCGCTCGGACTGCTTGTATTCTTCGTCCCAGTTAAGAGCGAGCCAACGCAAGCCTTCAAAAATCGAATTGACGGAAGCCTCAGTGTTGCGCTCGACATCGGTGTCATCGAGACGGAGGATCATGGTGCCGCCATTTCGGCGCGCAAATAACCAGTTGAAGATGAACGTGCGCGCACTGCCCACGTGCAAGAACCCAGTGGGAGATGGCGCGAAACGGACGCGTAGCATAACTTTTGAGTATAGCAATTGACACCGCGCTATCAGCTACCGGCTCTCGGCCCTCAGCTCGTTTGTTGCGGTTGTCACTTTGAATGCACCGTCAGCGCGTGAATTTCTTTTCGAAGAACAAGTATGGCGGATAGCCGATAGCCCAGAGTTAGCTATGCACGTGTGGGCTCTGGGCAGGATTCCGGTGGACGGGCTTGGGGCCGCCCTTCACGACTTGCACATCGAAAGCAATGGGAAGTCGGGTTGGCGGATAACACGCACGGTCGTCGCATGCCTGATATTTTAAATATCCATGAACGCGATAGCGTCCAGGAGTAATGTCTTTGTTTGCGCTCAGCATCGCCGAAACGGAGACGTCTCCCGTATAGACATTTAACTTCTCGTCTGGAGCGAATGGAAATGACTGATCTTTGCCGGGAGGGTAGTTGATCTTTCCCATCGATATGTCGGTTGGCATGTCGAGATGCAATGCGGTCGGAATCAGCAACTCCGAATTGGGTTTGTTGGAGTTGACGTGGTAACCGGGAACCACTCGAAACATAAACTCGACATTCGCAGTGCCTCCCCGGGTGATCTTTACCGGAGATACCGGAGCAAAGGTCACCTTCGGCTTGGGCTTGGCAAGTTGAGCAGAGGCGGCAGCAGTCAGAATTGCAAGAGCAGCGATCAGCTTCGCATTGCTGGTCTTCATTTCCCTTGGACGTTCTCCAGGGGAGCAGTATACGCCTGGGTGGATTGTCCTTCTCTCAAAGCCGCATGGATGGCATCTTCAAAATCACTGTGGGCTGCGAGTCCCATGAAGCGGCGCACGATTTTTCCATCGCGTCCAATAAAGAATGTAGTCGGCAGCGCGTCGACACCACCGTATTCATCGGCCACTTCGTCATTGCCGAGCAGAACCGGGTAATCGATTTTCATCTCATTGGCGAAATCCGCCACGACCTTCTGTTTATCCGCATCGTCATCCATGGCTACTCCGACGATCACCAGGCCCTGACTTGCATATTGTTTCTGGAGTTCCACGAACCACGGAATCTCTATCTTGCAGGGAGGGCACCACGTGGCCCAGAAGTTCAGCAGTACAGCTTTGCCGCGCAGATCGGCAAGCCTGTAGCTTTTGCCGTCAATCGATTTCAACCGGAAGTCCGGGGCAAGTTTTCCCGACGGATCGGCGGCACCCAGCGCAGTTCCGACGGGGGCTACCGAGGCGCGCTTGGAGAGGAAGTGTCCGGTCAGCAGCATGCCGGCGACTACGAAAATGACTACCATCAAAACCGTCGTATTACGATTCACCCAAAACTCCTATAACGAAAACCGGTTCAAGAATGACAGATATCCCGAAAGCATCGTCAAGTGGCGCGTCAATACCAGCACCCCGACCGCGATCAGCAATACACCGCTTACCACTTCTACCGTGTGCAGATGCCGGCGGAAGCGGGTATAAAAGACAAGAAAGCGGTCGATCCCAAGCGAGGTGAGCAGGAATGGTACTGCCAGCCCCGCCGAGTACACCGCCAGCAGCAGGACACCTTTCAGTACCGTATCTTCGGAAGCGGCCAGCGTAAGAATACCGGCAAGGATTGGGCCGATGCATGGCGTCCATCCGAACGCAAAGGCAAAGCCGACAATGAAGGATCCCCACATCGTGCTATTGCCCTTCACACTGTGCATGCGTTTGTCGGCGTAGAGCGCCTTGATTTTCCAAATCCCGGTAAGATGCAGTCCAAAAATGATGATGATCACACCGGCGATGCGGGTCAGATACTTGTAGTACTCGTGTGTCAGTTGCCCAATGCCTGTCGCTACCGCGCCAAGCGCGATAAAGACCACGCTGAAACCGATGATGAACATGAAGGAATTCATCATTACGCGTCCGAGCAAGCGCTGCTGCTCGGTGGTTCCGGCATCCTCGAGGCTTGTTCCGGAAATCAGCGAAACGTATCCCGGCACAAGCGGAAGCACGCATGGCGAGAGAAAAGACAGTAAACCCGCTAGAAAGGCGGCCAAAGGCAGGGGCGTGGTGGACATCGTCAATATTGTAACAACCAGCCCAAAGGTGATTGTCTCCTGCAGAAAAGATGCACGAAGAGGCAAAATGTTACAGAAAACCTAAGACTTCAGAAAGCCTAGCTGTTCCCAACGACGAATGTGCAGCGTTCCCCGAATTTCATCGATACCTCGGTTCGCCAGATGCCGAGATACCATGCCGCATAGGGCCGATTCGTATTTGTCTCTCAGCTCGACTCTTATGGCTGGAGGGTCAGCAGCGACTTGCCCGTATCGAAATCGGTAGGAACAGAAATATGGTCGTGCACGATCAACCACTTGCCATTGATCTTCTGAACCCCGCTGGTGGCGCGAAGCCACATGTCCATTGACTGGCCATTCTTCATCTTCCCGGAGACTCTCTCCAGCGCGTATAGAAATCCCACATCACCGCTGCTCACGACGCGCATGTCACGAAACTCGACGTGCAGGGGCCCATCGAAAAGAGATAAGAAGTCGCTGTAGTGCTTCCGGTATGCTTCCTTACCTCGATACTGCAAAGGCGGCGAGATGTCGTAGGCGACAACCTCATCTCCCGGCGCATACAGAGTCATGATGTCGTCGAGGTCGCGGGCTTCGAATGCCTTCGCCCATCGGTCGTAGAGAGCTTTGATTTCAGTTTCTCCCGCCTTTGATTTGTTGTTTTGCGAGATCGCAGAAGATACCAACAGACACAAGGCGGCCAGAAGCAAAATCCGGATAGAAGGCTTCATTACGTCCTCCTGCATTGAGCTACAAGGCCAAATTACCTCGGGCCGGATTAAGACTTGCGGGGTGGTGCGAGATTCTACACGCCGCGCAGGAAAGTGCCAGTTCTTTCTTCCCTTGCCAGTTTTTGCTTCAGCGCGCCCGGAGCCCGATCCAGTTCTCCGAAATCACAATGGAATTACCGGGGTTTTGCGGATCGTAACGGACGGATGTTGGCAACCCGATTCGACAGGTATGAATGTCAACGAATTGTCGCAGGTGCGTGATGTCCTGCGAGGCTTCATAGGAAACCCCAGCGACGTCATAGTGGTAGATCAACAACTGAAACGGGCCAGCTTTACCCTGCCCGTCGAGTTCCTGGGCGTCAACGACGGTCCCATCGGTGATACGCCCAACCTGGCTCAAGCGTTCTCGCCGTTCACGCTCCAGTTGCTCGGGTGTTTTACGTTTGCGCAGCGCAAAGTAGATCAGGAGCGTACCAATGACGGCCGCTGCGGCAAAGATAAGCTGGTATGTGCGCAAATCGTTCATGGGTCCTGGGCGCTGGGTGGTCCCGAGCAGGGTACTTCCCCGGCAGATCTTACGACCTGAATTTTTGATTACATACTAGTGTTGATGATCGGGGTCGAGCACGCAAGTGGGGAATCCAGAAGGTGAAATCGAGAGTAACGGTGACCCTTGACTGTGTGGCGCGGACATTCTTGTACCGCGCTCAAAGAGCCTCTCCTTAAAGAGATAGAGACGCTTCGTGTTCACCGTTCCCCGACTGTATTCTGCGCCACTGCCACGCTGTCTTCGACCGGCCTGATGTTGGGCGAAGCGGTCCCGTCGAAATAGCTCTGCGCTTTCTGCCATGCTTTCTCGGCGACCAGCCGGCCGAGCAATCGTCCATCCAGGTCTGCACGGCGGAAGTGGATTCCACCATAGCGACCCGACATGCCGGCTTCGTTTGCGGCATCGGTAAACGTTGCCCATGAGAGAGTAAGCGGGTGCGCCGGAGTCGTACCCGGTTCAATCTTCGAGCTGCCTGCGGAAATTGTGACGGAGTATCCGAAGCGATCAGTGCCCGTCCAGCTTTTCAGGATGAAAGCCGCTGCTGCGCTGTAGGTGCTGTGGCCGGAAACGTAGTCCGGAAATGGCGGAGTTGGAAACGTAGCGCGTTGGTACGGCATCCACTGCGAGCCGTCCATCTCCACCGCGCTCTTTCCGGGGCCTCCCCAGGCGCGAATCTTCTTACCGTGGAACAGCAGCGGTATCGCCGTGATCGGGCGGATGGAATCGTAGCTGCGCTTCATCTCCCAGGCCGCGATGCCGGAGTCGAACATGGCATTGCTCAGCGCGAAGAACATCTTTACATCATCGTCGAGCGTGTGATGGTCGCGCTCGGAAACGAATTCGGCGAGCCGCACCCAGTGTCCGGGCGGCTGTTCGGTGCCAGGTCCATCCGACGAGTATTCTGCGATGGCCTTCTCGCGATCGGTCAGGCCCGCGCTGATGGCGATCAGTTCTTGCGCCTGCTCCTCGTACTCCTTTGATCCGTATTTAGCAGGCCCGGCGAAATACTCCGATGAGCGGAGTTCGTCTCCTTTGGACAAGGCGAACGGAGTCACGAAACACCACTGCGCTGCCTGAAACATCTGGGACACGAATTCGCCCGTATCGCCGATATAGATGAGCGGTTGCCAGTGATTGAAGTCGATGGGGTGAATCGAAGGCAGAGAGATCGGGACTGCGCTCGGCATGTTCACCATGCGGAAGTGTGTCCAGTCGGAGTAGCTGCCGGGCGCAAGATCGCCGAGCTGGTTGGCTTTGTCGTGATGCCGGAACTCGAGTACGGCGCCGCACGCGACATTGCCGATCCCGGCAGGCGTTTCGATATCGGTGCTGGTGGTGTTGGGATCATATCCAAGCTGCTTCATCAGCGGCTTGTAGACAGACTCGGTATCGGCAGGCAGCAGATCGGTCAGAGCGCGATAGGCCGCGTAGCTGATGGCTTCTTCTTTATTTGCCTCGGTGCGGGTAGCGATCGTTTTTAGCTCGCCTCACGAGTGATGCCGCGGCTTAACGATTTAACCAAATCACCCGCCGCGAACTTGGCAGCTCGCGCCAGTGAATCCAATCGCGTTCCATCCAGTAGTACACGGTGGACCGGCTGATCCCTATCTTCCTGATGACCTGCTGAATTCCAAGGAACTGCGTTTCTTCCTGGCACGCCTCGCAGAACAGAATGGAAGTAGACCGATGCATTGCTTCACCCCATTCGCGGAGGAATGTACACCCGCCAGAGCTGAATTCTGGTGAAATCCGGAATCCTTCCGGAATTTGGAAATCCGGCTTCTCGAGACGTACTTCGCTGAAGGCCTTTCATTCGCCCCGCCTGGCCCCTCTCAGGTAAACTGAAAGATTAATCCCAGCAGTAAGAATGCTTATGAATCCATCGAAGTCATCTGTAGAGCCCGAGATGGCCAGTTCGGCGCCAGAGCCACGTCCTTCTAATTTCTTGCGCGAGAAGATTGCCGACGACCTGAAAACCGGCAAATATCACCACGTTCAGACCCGCTTTCCCCCGGAACCGAACGGCTACCTGCACATTGGACACGCCAAAGCCATCTGCATCGATTTCGGATTGGCCGACGAGTTTGGCGGCAAAACCAACCTGCGCTTCGACGACACCAATCCCGAAAAGGAAGATACCGAGTACGTCGACTCCATCCAGCAAGATGTTCGCTGGCTCGGCTTCGACTGGGAGGGCTTGTACTACGCTTCAGACTATTTCGACCAGATTTACGACTGGGCGATTCAACTGATCAAGGCCGGCAAGGCCTACGTGGATGATCTCAACGCCGATCAGGTACGCGAGTATCGTGGCACCCTGACCCAGCCCGGCAAAGAGAGCCCGTATCGCAATCGCTCGGTGGAGGAGAATCTCGATCTCTTCACTCGCATGAAGAATGGCGAGTTTCCCGACGGCTCGCGCACGCTCCGCGCGAAGATCGACATGGCTTCGCCGAACCTTAATATGCGCGATCCGATCATGTACCGGATTCTGCGGGCAGAGCATCATCGCACCGGAAACAAGTGGCTGATCTATCCGACCTACGACTGGGCGCATGGCCAGTCAGATTCGATCGAGAAGGTCACTCACTCGATGTGCTCGCTGGAGTTTGCCGATCACCAGCCGCTCTACAACTGGTTCATCGAGCAGCTCGGAATTTTCCCTTCGCAGCAGATCGAATTCGATCGTCTTGCCATCACCTACACGTTGCTGAGCAAGCGCAAGCTGCTGCAACTGGTGAACGAGAAACGTGTAAGCGGATGGGACGACCCGCGCATGCCGACGCTCAGCGGCATGCGTCGCCGTGGCTACACGCCGGAAGCGATCCGCAACTTCATCGCAGCCGTCGGCGTATCGCGAACCAACGGCATCGTCGAACTGGAGATGCTCGAGCACTTCGTTCGCGAGGACCTCAATAAGCATGCACCACGTGTGATGGCGGTGCTCAAACCGTTGAAGATCGTAATCGACAATTATCCCGAAGGTCAGGTCGAACAGATGGACGCGGTGAATAACCCAGAAGATCCGAACGCTGGCTCGCGTACTGTGCCCTTCTCAAAGACTCTGTATATCGAACAGGACGATTTTCGCGAAGTTCCGCCCCCGAAATACTTTCGCCTCTCGCCCGGTAAAGAAGTTCGCCTTCGTTACGGCTATTTCATCACGGCAAAAAGCATCGTGAAAAATGCCCTGGGCGAAGTGATCGAAGTCCATTGCACCTACGATCCGTCAACGCGCGGCGGCAACGCTCCCGACGGGCGGAAGGTGAAATCGACGATCCACTGGGTCAGCGCCGCACACGCCGTGGATGCCGAAGTGCGCATGTATGAAAAGCTGTTTTCGAAGGAAGATCCGGGCGCGGTTGAAGAAGGTCAGAATTTCACCGCCAACCTGAATCCAAACTCGCTCGAAATCATTTCCGACGCGAAGCTCGAGCCTTCTTTGGCAAATGCCGCGGCGGGAACCCGCTATCAATTCGAGCGCCTCGGATACTTTTGCGTCGACCCCGACTCGAAAGCTGGAAAGCCGGTATTCAACCGTACCGTTGCCCTGAAGGATAGCTGGGCAAAAATCGAGAAGAAGGGCAGATAACCTCTCACTAAACCCTTTTTCAGAGCGGGGTGCGGAAGCGCTTATGGCACAGCAACTTACCTTTTTTCGGTCCCACAATGGGACAGCACCGGCACGGTCTCTAGTGCTTCAAAATCACCGCAAGCCATTGACTCTGTTGATGTAAAACCCTATAGTCGACACACTGTGCTGTGCCGCTGGAGGGCCGCAAGATGGGGTCCTGATTGTGCGATGCGCGCGTCCACTTCGTATCGCTCTCTCTCCTCTGACCAGCAGTGCTCGGCCGTAGCTACTCCTCCCCCCGTTGGAGTCGTTTGCGGACTCTTGCATGGATTCCGGCTTGGTCAGCATGATTATTGTCCCGGGGATAACTGCCCTGCTGTTGTTGCTGATTTCTGCCTACCTGTATCGGCAAAGCCGGTCCCCATTCTTCCTCGTATGGCAAGTAGCGTGGGCCAGCTATTTCGTCAGCTTCGCTTTGCTTTCGGCCATTTATCTGGGCTACCAGCGCCCATGGGTTTTTCTGTTGGCAAACTTGCTTCAGATCGCGATGGCGATCGCGATCATAGTTTCTCTGCGCCCAGCAAACAGCGTCGCTCTTCGTTTTGTCTGGTACGACTTCGTTCTCCTAGGTGCGGCAGTTGCGATCGCGGTCAGCGATACTTTGAGTCACTTCGCAGGAGGCGCATTCCAGACAATTGCAGTTCACCGCCATCTCGGTCCTGAAGTTTTCATCGCGCTAATCCTGGCTTACGCGGCCAATCGGTTCCTCAGATTGGGTCGACAGCGGGAATCTACGGGATATCGGATCCTTTCCGCTGCCCTTCTTGCGTGGGCTTTGCTGCTGTTATCAGGCCTGCTCGGAGGAGTGTGGGCGAGTCGCGTGTTGAGTATGGACCGCTACATCGGACCACTGGCGCAGATGGTGATCGGCATGGCGTTAGTGGTCATTCTGTACGAGCAGGAGCGCCGAACCGTTCAGGAAAACTCTCTGTTTTTTTCTACACTCGATGTAGACAACACTCGGCTCGCAGGTCCGGCCGAAGTCTCTGCCGGCTTCGAGAAGATTCTTCGCCGCATGATGTCGCTGGTCGGCGTAGACCATGCCGCCATCTTCGTAGGGGACGAATGGCGCTCGGTGCTTCCTAATGTAGTAGTCGGCTTCACGCCTGAGTTCGCCCACAATCTACACACGCAGCACTTGAGCGAGTACCTCATCGATCTAGCTTATAGGCGTGGGGGCGTGGTCACGCTTCGTAACCTGCCTCATCTTTCCGAACCGCTTCCTCCCGGGCCGCCAGGCCATTTCGAAAGACTCCGAACCATATTAGTGGCCAACAGCATACGCGACTTCAGTGCTGTCAGCCTGCAGACTCGTGATCGCAAGTTCGGAGTGGTTCTGCTTCCGCATCGCCCCGGGCGTGCACTAGGGCCGTCGCATGTGCGTCTTCTGCTGGGGATCTCGATGCAGATCGGCCTTACGATTGAGAGCCACGTTTCCATGCAGGAAACGCGCCGTCGCACCCGCGAGTACGAACTGCTAACCCAGGTCGGCCAGGTCGTGAGCTCACACCTGAATTCCGACGAAGTATTGCGGGCCATCCATAAGGAAATCGGTCTGCTCGTCGACGTACACAATTTCTATATCGCCTTCCAGAGTGGCGATGAGCTGCGCTTCGAATTCGACGTTCGTAATGGCGAAACTGTCCCCAAGCACTCGCGCAGGATCGCAAACGGATTCAGCGAATACGTGATTCGAACTGGGCAGCCTCTGCTTATCAAGTCTGGCCTGGAAGACATGCGGGCTCGCCTGGGGATCACCTTTGTACCGGAACAGCGTGCACAATCGTTCTGTGCAGTTCCGATTTTCATGAGCGGGCGTTCCGTCGGCATCATGGCTGCACTGCACTACACAGAGGAGTTCGTTTTCAGCGAGCGCGACGTAGAGCTGTTGCAGACCGCCGCAGGGCAGGTCTCCGTAGCAGTGGAAAATGCCCGGCTCTTCGAAGAACAGCAGCGACGTGCTCGTTATCTCATTTTCCTGAATAACATTTCGAAGACGGCGATCTCCAGCCAGGATGCCGAACAGATGCTGGGCGAGATCGTGTATGAGATCCAGAAGAACTTCGACCTGGATCATATCGGTATAGGCGTGCTCGATTATGCCAATAAGGAAATTGAAATCAAAGCGGAAGCCGGCACGACGAACCTTGCGCTCGGAAAACGCGTGCCACTGGGCACTGGCATTCTTGGCAAGGTCGCGCGCACCAACGACATGATGCTGGTACAGGACGTCGCGGATGGACCTCTGCTTGGCATTCTGCCTGAATCTCGTTCGGTTCTGTGCCTGCCTTTGACATACGGCGAGACTTTGTTGGGCGTTTTAAATGTAGAGAGCCGGCGCGCTCAGGCCTTCGCGGAACAGGAAGTGCTCACATTCCGCACGCTGGCCGACCTGCTGGCAACTGCTTTGCACAACGCATTCGTCTTCCAGAAACTTCAGCAGCAATCGATCACCGACGGTCTGACGGGGATCAAGACCCGGAGATTCTTCATCGAGAGCGTACAGGCGGAATGGAAACGTGCTTCACGCGCCGGACGCCCGTTCTCGGTGGTCATGGTTGATCTCGATAAGTTCAAGGAGGTCAACGACACCATGGGCCACCTGGAAGGCGACCTGGTGCTGGCGCGTGTTGGACGTCTGCTGGAGCAGAAGTGCCGGCAATCGAACGTAGTCGCCCGCTACGGAGGCGACGAGTTCGTGATTCTGATGCCCGAAACCGGCATCGAGCAGGCACAAATTCTTTCGGAACGCCTGCGGCTCTGGATCGCGACGGATCCCATGCTGAACGAGCGTCGCATTACCGGCAGTTTCGGTGTCGCAGCATTCCCTTTGCATGGATCGACCGTTGAAGACATCATCCGTGTCTCGGATGCAGGCATGTATGTATCGAAGCACGCAGGCGGCAATCGCGTGTCAACAGCCGAGGAATTCAAAGAAGGTGAAACCAGCGCGGTGCAACGGCAGCTCATCGCTTCGTATATCGAAGGCTTTCTCAAGCGCGAGACCATGGGGCCGGAATCGGCCGATGAACTGGTCGCAACCCTCCGCAAGATGTGCGCGGGTTTACAGGACGATCCCGAACCGATGCGTGAGGCGATCATCGTGCTGGCGCGAGCCGCGGAAGCGCGCGAATTACAAGCAACTGGACACGGTCACTCGGTTGCGCGCTATGCCGAAATTATCGGGCAGGAACTCGGGCTCAGCGAGCAAGAACTCGCCGATTTGATGTTTGCCGCCCTTGTTCATGATGTGGGCAAACTCGTCATGCCGGAACGCCTGCTGGTTAAGCAAGGGCCGCTCAGTGAAGACGAGTACTACATCATCAAGATGCATGCGGCGCTGTCGTCCGAAATTGTGGAGTGCGTTCCGAAAAGCGGCAAAGTCGCCGAAATCGTTCGTCATCACCACGAGCGCTACGATGGTTCCGGTTATCCGGATGGACTGCACGGCGAGCAGATTCCCCTGGGAGCGCGCGTGCTGGCAGTCGCGGATGCATACGCATCTATGATTGGCGACCGCCCATTTTCTTCGGGGAGAACCATCGAAGAGGCAGCATCGGAAATTGAGCGTGGTAGTGGAACCCAGTTCGATCCCATCCTGGCGCGGTTGCTCCTGAACTACGTCCGCGGCGAACAGGAAGCGGCGAATTTCTAACCACAGCTATCAGCCGTCAGCTTAGAATTCAGCCGTGATTTCTTCAACTTCAGCCATCAACTGAGCGGCTACCGCCCTTCCAACAACACCACTGCATGCGCAATCGCAGCATGATCCGTTCCCATACCTTCGGGCGTTTTGGCCTTCACGCTCACGGCGCGCGCATCGATCCCCATGAGTCCAGCCACATGCTCGCGAATCTTGGCCGCATGCGGTCCGATTTTCGGCGCTGCGAGAATCAGCGTTGAATCGACATTCACCACCGAATATCCTGCTCGCTTGACCTGCTCCATTGCCTCGCGGAGAAAAACTGCTGAATCGGCACCCTTCCATCGCGGGTCAGCAGGCGGGAAGTAGCCCCCAATATCGCCGGCAGCGACCGCGCCGAGCAGTGCGTCTGTCAATGCGTGCAGAAGAACATCGCCGTCGCTGTGACCTGCAAGGCCCTGATCGTGGGGAAGAGTGACTCCGCCGATTTTCAGCGGAATGCCAGGCTTGAATTCGTGCGAGTCCCAACCATAACCGATTCTCATGAAGACGCTTTCAGCTCTCAGCTCTCAGCTCTCAGCATTCAGCCAATGGAAACGTAGGGGATTAAATGCTGAGGGCTGATTGCTAATGGCTTTCTTGTCCTGCAAAGAACTCCGCCAGCTCCATATCGTCTGGCGTGGTGATCTTGATATTCCGCCGCGTGCCCATCACGACGGCGACTTCATGCCCTGAACGCTCCACGATCGACGCCTCGTCGGTGCCGACGAACCCGTCCCGTTCCGCGTCGTCCATGGCCTGCTTCAGCACGTGATAGCGAAAGCCCTGTGGCGTTTGCACCAGCACGATATGCTCGCGCGGAATCGTAGCGTTGACGACCGCCCCTTCCGAGGTACGGTCTACCTGCTTGATAGTGTCAAAAGCCGGAATGGCAGCGATGGCAGCGCCGTGTTTCTTGGCTGCTTCAATCACATGGGAGATCGTTTCAGCATCAACGAATGGCCGGACGGCGTCGTGCACCAGGATGATGTCTTCTTTCGCTGCTTTTACTGCGGCGAGAGCGTTGGCGACCGACTGTTGCCGGTGCTCGCCGCCTTCGACAACATGAATCGGCTTGGAAAGCCCTTCCTGTTCGAGCCGTTGCTGAAATCCCTCGGATTCAGGCTTGCGCATCGCGATGTAGATTTCGTTCACCTCGGCAACCGCGGCGAACTTGCTCAGCGTGTGAATGATGATCGGCACGCCGTTGAGTACCGCGAACTGCTTCGAGGTCGGAATTGTCTTGCCGCCCGGAGCGCTCATGCGAGTACCCAACCCCGCGGCGGGAATGATCACGATCACTCTCATACAGATTTCAACCTTTATCGCAAAGGGTCTGTAGTATACAGGTCGGCAGAAGACGCTTCAAAGACACGCTGGGTATCGTTATTTTCTAACGTCTATTCCGACGCTTCAGCCTTAGTGACAACTCGCCTGATCACGGAGTCCATTTTTAGCCAAGGATTTGAGTGTTGCGCTATACTCCTGCCCCGGCCGGGATCTACTACGGCAACTCACATCCTCGCCAGAGGCGTCCCCAGATGAATAGATCGCAACGTGGAATGTTCATTGTGGCTCTCGCCCTCGGGCTGACTTTCTTCAGTGCTCCTGTTGCTTCTCAACAGCAGACTGCGGCGTTTCATGCAAATGATACGGAGCTGCTGATGCTCGGTACTGCGGGCGGTCCGCCTTTGCGCAAGGATCGCTCCGAACCGTCCACGCTGCTTATCGTCGATGGGCGGCCGTACTTAATCGACTGTGGCATTGGAACCATCCGGCGCCTGGTCGAGGTTGGAATTCCATCGGAAACGATTGGAACGATCTTCCTTACCCACTTGCACCCGGATCATGATCTCGGCCTCGTCGACGTGATGGCCAATGATTACCTCACCTCCGGCGCGCGGAAGATCAATATCTACGGGCCGCCGGAAACGAGCGAATTGGTCGACGCCGCCTTTCACTACATCAGCATTCCCTTTGAAGTGTTTGCCGCGGAAAGACCCGGGTTCAGCCTTGGCCGGCCGAACCATGGCCTGACCAGTCCCTTTGTCGCTCACGAAGTCGATGGCGATGGAGTTGTTTATCGCGACGACAAAATTCAGATTACGGCCGTCGAGAATTCGCACTACGCTCTCATGCCGGCGCAGTTTCGTTCGCATTTCAAGTCATATTCGTACCGTATCCAGACACCCCATGGTGTGGTGGTATTCACCGGAGACACAGGCCCCAGTGATGAGGTCGTGAAACTAGCGATGGGTGCCGACGTTCTCGTTGCCGAAGTGGAGCCGGGTTTGGACGAGCTACGCGGGATCATTGATCATGTGGCGGCCCAGAACCACTGGCCGCCTGCCCGCAAACAGGAGTTTGCCGCGCACATGGAGAAGGAACATCTCACTGTGGACAGCCTCGGAGAACTTGCCTCGAAAGCCCAAGTACAATCCCTTCTCTTCTATCACTATGACCCGCAAAACAAAGCGGAGCAGCAGGCTCTTATTGCCGCCGTGAAGAAGTATTTTCACGGACCGGTCCTCGCGCCGAACGATCTGGATCGGTTTTGTTTGTCGAACAATGAGGCGCAATCGGAGAGGGCTACATTGAAATGGTGCGAGGAGCATCAGGAGTAAGCGCCGTGTGTCCTAACGCTAAATCGGCGTGATTCACGGCTGCTTTTAGCTCTGTTGCGCAACGAAGATCGCTTGCGATTTCTGCAAATGCCTTGTCAGTGCTACCACGAAGATCACCGCGATTGTCGCCAGCGATCCCAGGCAGATGATGCACCACGTGGCCAGTAGATACTTCTCAACGTATGTGAGATACAGCGAATACGCCAGACCGCCGAGCGCGCCTATCAAGAGCAACGTTGATGCGAGGCGGTTCGTTCGCGGCAGTCTGGCCAGGACCAGCAGAGCGATGTACCCGGCCAGTCCGATACCGGCGACTGGAATCTTCGCCACTTCCGAGTAGATACTGCGATTCACGATGTCGCAATTGAAGTTGTCGCCCAGGTCGCAATAATCCGTGGGTGTGCTCTTGTAATGGTTGTAAAGAGACACGCCGGAGAGCACGGCGCCCACCAGCGAGAGCAAAATAATCAGTAGTCCGAGCTTGTCTTTCATGGCAGCTGGCACCCGGTCTGTTTGCTCAGTTCCTGCAGTTCCATCTTTCCTTCGTGTCGCTGGCCATCCGAGAATATCCATGTCGGTGTGCGCCGCAAGCCGAGCTGTTTGCATTCTTGCGTAATCTGGCGTGAACCCGGAATACCACATTCGACATAATTGATGTACTGGAAAGAGTTTCCGAAGAGTTCCTTCTGCTCGGCGCAATGAGGACACCAGAAAGTCCCGTACATCTTAGCCCCTTTGCTGGAGACGCACTTGGCAAAAGCGTCCATTTTCGCGTGGTCGGCCGCGTTTGCAGTCCCCAGCAACCCGGAAACGAAGAACAGCAGTGCGAAAATCCGCAAAGGTCGGATCATTGCCTTGGCCTCAAATGAGAACTGCTGATGATTACAACACATCTGGAAAGGAAATGTAGTGAGGTCTAACCAAAGTCACTCGGCACGCACAACGCTGAGGACGCAGCTTCAAAAGCAAAACCCTCTGCGCTTTCCGCGTCCTCAGCGGTCTAATGCTTAGTCCGGCTGATGTTCCGTCGCCACTGCTGGGCCCGCTGCAGGACTCTGGTTCACCGCTTTGCCAGCGGTGACGGGTCTTGTCGGCTGTACCATGGAGACGCCGCGCTCGTCGAACTTGCCGAAAATCATCTTCCCTGCAGTTGTTTGGAGTACCGAAGTGACAGCAACATCGATGGTCTTGCCGATCATCTTGCGCGCGTTATCCACGACGACCATCGTGCCGTCGTCGAGGTAAGCCACGCCCTGGTTGTATTCCTTGCCTTCTTTCAGGATGAATACGCGCATGGCTTCGCCCGGCAACACAATGGGCTTCATGGCATTCGCCAGCTCGTTGATGTTCAGCACATCAACTCCCTGTAGTTGTGCCACCTTATTCAGGTTGAAGTCGTTGGTGATGATCTTGGCCTCAAAGTCTTTCGCCAATTCGATGAGCTTGAGGTCAACTTCGCGTACGGATGGGTAATCGTCTTCGACGATCTGCACCTGCAGGTTCGCAATCTTCTGAATGCGCTGCAAAATGTCCAATCCTCTTCGGCCGCGATTACGCTTCAGCGGATCGGCGGAGTCCGCCACGAGTTGCAATTCGCGGAGGACAAACTGCGGGATAACCAGCACTCCGTCGAGAAAGCCTGTCTCAGCAATGTCGGCGATGCGGCCATCTATAATGACGCTGGTGTCGAGGATCTTCATGCTGCGCTTGGCTTGCTTTTCTCCACCGAAAACGCCACCCAGCGCAGAGAGATTCAGCAGGTCACCTTTGTTCGCCCCGACAATCAAGCCCACGTATGCCATGAAGAGCATGATCGTGAGCATCAGGAAGCTTTGCGTGCTCCCAGGGGCAATGCTATTGCGGATCACCGTGCTGAACAGAAACGCGCCAATGATCCCGAGAATGCTGCCGATGGCAGCCCCGATCAGTCGCTTCAGGCTGACGGCCCGGAGACGGGT
>Ga0209062_1002290_pt1 | contig 26536 bp, 17 predicted proteins | sample Coa_R2_2_FD_187158 | JGI IMG/M metagenome (GOLD analysis project Ga0209062, IMG submission 187158) | Surface soil microbial communities from Centralia Pennsylvania, which are recovering from an underground coalmine fire - Coalmine... | ecosystem: Environmental > Terrestrial > Soil > Unclassified... | reverse complement strand
AACTCGAAAGGTAGAACAACTATGGCTCTCTCCGCTTGGATTCGCAGCTGGAAACGTTCCATCGAACGCCGCTGGGAACTCTACAACACTCTACGGCGCAAAAACGCCGCGCGCAGCCTGGCAAACCGACCACGCCTGGAAGCGCTCGAAGACCGCTGCTTGTTATCCACGTATATCGTCATAAATACGGCCGATAGTGGTACTGGATCACTGCGGGACGCCATCAATTCGGCCAATAACACGACAAACGGGATTACCGAGATCGATTTCAATATTGGCACAAAGGGGACCAACTCGGGGGTACAAACGATTAGCCCCGGGTTAAACAATGCATTGCCGGCTTTGACGGCTAACGGCGTTTTCATTAACGGCTATAGCGAAAACCAATGGCAGGGCGTGAGCAGCACTTCGCCGCTCATCGAGCTGAGTGGAGCGACCGCTGGAAATGTTGATGGTTTGGACCTGACCGGAACGAACAACACCGTGTCGGGACTCTACATTACCGGCTTCAACATCGGCATCGAGCTCGGCGCAGCCAACAACGTCATCGGCGGAACGACAGCTGGCTCGGGCAATGTTATCTCGGAAAGCACCAGTTACGGCGTGCGGATCGACGGCAGCGGCACCAACAATCTAATACAGGGCAACTACGTCGGCACTGATGTCACGGGCACCAGCGCTCAGCCTAACGACTACGGTTTCTTTATCCAGGGTTCTGGCAACACCATTGGAGGAACCGCGAGCGGTGCTGGCAATGTCATTTCAGGGAACAGTGCTTTCGGCGTGTATTTGAACGCCGCGGGCACGCTGCTGCAGGGCAACTATATCGGCACGAATGCCACTGGCACCGGCGCATTGGCCAACAGCATCGGCCTCGATTTAGCTTCTGGCGGCAACACGATTAACGGCGGTAATGTGATTTCAGGCAATAGTAGTTCCGGTGTGTTTATTGAAGCCGCCGACGTGTCGGTGCAGGGCAACTACATCGGCACCGATCACACGGGAACCAAAGCCATCGCGAATGCTATCGGAGTGGTGGTGAACTCGTCCAGCGTCACCGTTGGCGGCACCACGAGCGGTGCAGGCAACATCATTTCTGGAAATAGTAGCGACGGCATCTCGATCACCACTTCCAACGTGGCGGTGCAGGGCGATTATATCGGCACCGATCTGACGGGTGTTAACCCGCTGGGCAACGGCGGCAACGGCATCAACATAGCCGGCAATAGCAATACGGTGGGCGCCGGCAACATCATCTCAGCTAACAGCAAGAACGGCGTACTGGTCAGTTCCGGTTCAGGAAACACTATTACCCAGAACTCCATTTTTGCCAACACCGGGCTGGGCATCTCTGTGGCCAGCGGAGCCAATAATAGTATTGTTGCTCCGACTATCAGTTCCGCCTCGATCACCGGTTACGCTCTGACGGTAAAGGGCAGCTTCACGGCTGCGACAGCCAATGTTCCTTACGTGCTGGAGTTCTTCGGCAATACCAGCAGCGACACCGAGGGCAAGGCTTTCATCGGCTCGCTGACGGTGACGCCGACGAGCACAGGAACGCAAAACTTCACCTTTAACACGACGACAGCGGTGCCAAGATTCTACCCGCTCGTCACGGCTACGTTGACCGATAATTCGGGAGATACCTCGGCCTTTTCCAATGGCATAAGTTCGACGACGATCTATCTTGTAACCAGCGCCGCCGACTCTACGAGTACAGGTACGTTGCGCGATGCAATCACGCAGGCAAATAACACGTCAAGCGGGATCACCACAATCGATTTCGCGATTGGAAAATTAGGCAGCGCGCAGAAGATTAGCCTCACGAGTGCACTGCCGACTCTAACGGCGAACGGCGTATTCATCAATGGCTTGAGCCAGGGAGGTTTAGGCAGCACTACGCAACTGATAACGCTGGACGGGACCAGTGCTGGAAGCAGCAGTAACGGCCTGCTGTTGCAAGGCGCGAGCGGCGTCGTCTCGGGCCTCATCCTCGAGCATTTTAGCGACGGCATCAAGGTCACGGGGGCCAACAACACCATCGGAGGCACGCTGGCCGGCGAAGGCAATGTCCTTTCCGGCAACACCACGGACGGTTTGCTGATCTCCAGCGGCGTCTCTGGCGTGCAAGTGCAGGGCAACCTCATCGGCACCGATGTCACCGGCGCCACCGCCCTTGCCAACAAAAACGGCATCGAAGTGGCCGGCAAGGGTAACACTATCGGCGGCACGAGCAGCGGCGCACGCAACGTTATCTCCGGCAATACCACGGATGGCGTGCTCATCGACAACGGCGCCACCGGCAATCTCGTACAGGGCAACTACATCGGCACCAATAGCGCCGGCAACGCCAAACTTCCCAACCACAACGGCATCGAAGTGGCCGGCAATAGCAACACCATCGGTGGCACTACCAGCGGCGCAGGCAATGTTATCTCCGGCAATTCCTACGGCGTGTTTACTGACAGCACCGCTTCCGGCATCCTGGTGCAGGGCAATTATATCGGCACCGATTCAACGGGTGTCAACCCGCTGGGCAACAGCGGCAACGGCATCAACATAGGCGGCAATAGCAATACGGTGGGCGCCGGCAACATCATTGCCAATAACCAGTACGGCGTGCGGGTCAGTTCCGGTTCTGGAAACAAATTTACCCAGAACTCCATTTTTGCCAACACCACTCTAGGCATCTCTTTGGCCAGCGGAGCCAATAACAATATTACTGCTCCGACAATCAGTTCCGCCTCGAACACCGGTTACACGCTGAGCGTGAACGGCAGCTTCACGGCGGCCACAGCCAATGTCCCTTATGTGCTGGAGTTCTTCGGCAATACCAACAGCGACACCGAGGGCAAGGCTTTCATCGGCTCGCTGACGGTAACGCCGACGAGCACAGGAACGCAGAATTTCACCTTTAACACGACGACCTTGGTGCCAAGATTCTACCCGCTTGTCACGGCTACGTTGACCGATAATTCGGGAGATAGTTCGCCTTTCTCCAATGGCGTGAGTACGGGGAAGATCTATGTTGTATCCAGCGCCGCCGACGATGGAAGTGCTGGAACGCTGCGCTATGCCATCACTCAAGCCAATAACACCTCAAACGGGATCAACACGATCGATTTCGCGATAGGAACCTCCGGCATCGCGCAAACGATCAGTCTCACCAGTGCATTGCCGGCTTTGACGACGAACGGCGTATTCATCAACGGCTTGAGCCAGGGAGGTTTAGGCAACACCACGCAACTGATAACGCTGGACGGGACCAGTGCTGGAACCGGCAGCAACGGCCTGCTGCTACAAGGCGCGGGCGGCGTCGTCTCGGGCTTCATCCTCGAGCATTTTAGCGACGGCATCAAGGTCACGGGGGCCAACAACACCATCGGTGGCACGACGACTGGCGAAGGCAATGTCCTTTCCGGCAACACCACGGACGGTCTGCTGATCGCCGGCGCCTCTGGCGTGCAGGTGCAAGGCAACCTCATCGGCACCGATGTCACCGGCACCACCCCCGTTGCCAACAAGGTTGGCATCGAAGTGGCCGGCAAGAACAACACCATCGGCGGCACTATCAGCGGCGCACGCAACGTTATCTCCGGCAATACGAGCGAAGGCATAGTTACGGACAGCGGCGCCACGGGTAATCAAGTGTTGGGCAACTTCATCGGCACCAGTGCCAACGGCACGAGTCCGGCGCCGATCATCAACTTCCCGAGTGGCTTCGCAAGCTCCGGCAGCTTTTTTACCTACAACGGTGGTGCCAAGCTCAACGGCAATAACCTGGAATTGTGCGACGGCGGCGGCAGCGAAGCCCGTAGCCTGTTCACGACCAGCCAGGTGGACATCACGCATTTTATCTCGAAGTGGAGCTTCCAGATTACGCCTGCGGGGAGCAGCACGGCCGACGGCTTCACTTTCTGCATCCAAACGGTTGGCAACACCGCTTTGGGAGGGGGAGGTGGCAGCCTGGGCTACCAGGGCATTGGCAGCAGCATCGCCATCAAGTTCGACCTGTACAATAACTCAGGTGAAGGCACCGACTCGACCGGACTGTACACCGATGGGGCCTCCCCCACCGTCCCCTCCATCGACCTGACCCCCACGGGCATCAACCTGCACAGCGGCGACGTGATCAACGTCAGCATGACATACGACGGCACGACGCTGACGGTGACGGAGAACGACCCGACGGCCAAGGCATCGGCCACGCAGTCGTACACGATCGATATCGCCAAAACAGTGGGTAGCAACAAAGCCTTCATTGGCTTCACGGGCGGCACCGGTGGCCTGACGTCCACGCAGCAGATCCTGAACTGGACCTACGCGACGCAGCCGTCCGTCGGCAATGGCATCGGCATACTTGTTAACGCCGCAAACAACACCTTCGGCGGCACCGCGGCCGGCGCCGGTAATGTCATTAGCGGCAATAACAGTAACGGAATCGAGCTAGCCGCCTCCGGTGTGACAGTGCAAGGCAACTACATCGGCACCGACCTCACGGGTACGATGGCGGCCTCCAACAGCATCGGCATCCTGGTTCTCGCCGGTAACAACACCATCGGCGGAACGACGACCGGCGCTAGCAATGTTATCTCGGGTAACACTGGTGACGGCATTCGGACCGCGTATGGCATCTCGGGCGTCGTGGTGCAGGGCAACTACATCGGCACCGATGTCACGGGGACCAAGTCTGTCGCCAACAGCATCGGTGTCGAGGTGTTCAACGGCGGCAACGACACCATCGGCGGAAGTGTCGCCGCTGCCCGCAATGTTATTTCGGGGAATACCCGAAACGGCGTGCTGATCGATAGCGCCGCGTCCGGCGTGCAGGTGCAGGGCAACTACATCGGCACCACTAGCGCCGGAAACGTCGCTCTTGCCAACAAGGTCGGCGTCGAAGTGGCCGGCAAAACCAACACCATCGGCGGCACGAGCAGCGTTGCAGTCAATGTTATCTCCGGCAATACCGCGGATGGTGTGGTTCTTGACGGCGGCACCACGGGCAATCTGGTAGAGGGCAACTACGTCGGCACCGATGCCACCGGCACGACAGCGGTGGCCAACGGCATCGGCATCCTTGCTAACGCCACTAACAACACCATCGGCGGCACAGCGACCGGCGCCGGTAATGTCGTTAGCGGCAATAACAGTAACGGAATCGAGCTAGCCGCCACCGGTGTGACAGTGCAAGGCAACTACATCGGCACCGACCTCACGGGCGCAAAAGCAGTGGCCAACAGCATCGGTATCCTGGTTCTCGCCGGTAACAACACCATCGGCGGAACGACGGCCGGCGCTGGCAATGTTATCTCGGGTAATAAGAGTGACGGCATACGGACCGCCTATGGCATCTCGGGCGTGGTAGTGCAGGGCAACTACATTGGCACCGATGTCACGGGGACCAAGTCTGTCGCCAACAGCATCGGTGTCGAGGTGTTCAACGGCAGTAAAGACACCATCGGCGGCACTAGCAGCGGCGCAGGCAATGTTATCTCCGGCAATACCACGGAAGGCGTGCTCATTGACAGCAGCGCGTCGGGAGTGAGCGTACAAGGCAACTACATCGGCACCGATGTCACCGGCACGATAGCGGTGGCCAACAGTATCGGTGTCCAGATAGCAGGCAACAGCAACACCGTGGGCGGCAGCGTTTCGGGCGCCGCCAATATTATCTCCGGCAATAGCAAGAACGGCGTGTTGGTTAGTGGTGGCAGCGGCAATACCATTAGTCAAAACTCCATCTTCGCCAACACCGGAGCGGGCATAGTCCTGACCAACAACTCCAACAACAAAATTACCGCGCCGACTCTGAGTAGCGCCACTCTCAGCAGCGGTACGTTAACCGTGACAGGCACCTACACCGCGCCGACGGCCAATGTCACTTACGTGTTGGAGTTCTTTGCTAATGTCAGCGGTGATCCGGAGGGCAAGATTTACCTCGGCTCGCTAACTGTGACGCCGACGTCCACAGGATCGCAGAGCTTCACCTTTAACACGACGAATACCTCGCAGCTGGGGACAAATCCTCTCATTACGGCCACTCTGACCGATAACTTAGGGGATACCTCCGCCTTCTCCGCAGGCGAGACGGTGACAGGATAGGCTCCCGCCGCCGTTGACTGCTATCGGGCTAGTTCCCAACTCGAGCGGCCCGGTAGCAGTTAACGGCGGCTGTCCTGTTGCCGGCCGTATCATTGGCATTGCCCTCGACCCGATTAAGCCCAACATCGTCGATATCGCCGCTGCCGGCGACGGCATCACGTGTGCAGCTTGCGTTCGCGACGGATAGACGAGGCGCAAACTCAGTGTCTTTCCGGCAAGCCTGCATGAATCATTTCAGCTGAGTTGATCCAGCAGGCAGCACAGGGCGAGGTTCTGCACAACGATGACACCACGGTCAAGATACTGGAGTTGATGGGACAGCGTGGCGGGTTGGAGGACTCGGCCCGTATTGAGACAGAAGGCAATGACGCCGAAGCGCGGACCGGCCTGTTCACTTCGGGGGTGGTCGCTCTGCGCGATTGTCACCGGGTGGCTCTGTTCTTCAGCGGCCGCCGGCACGCGGGCGAGAATCTGGCCGAGGTACTCAAGCTCCGCGCCGAGCAACTGCCGCCGCCGATCCAGATGAGTGATGCCCTGTCGCGCAACCTGCCGGGCGAGCTGCAGACGATTGTGGCCAATTGCCTGGCCCATGCCCGGCGGCAGTTTGTCGAGGTGTATGATCGCTTCCCCGAGCAATGCCGCTACCTTCTCGAGGCGCTGGCTGTGGTATACCGCAACGACGCCAGCGCTCGGGAGCGTCCGGTCTCGCCCGAGGCGCGGCTGCAATGGCATCAAGAAGCGAGTGGGCCGACCATGCAGCAACTGCATGATTGGCTGACAAGGCAACTGGACGAGAAGTTGACCGAGCCGAATTCGGCTCTGGGCAGCGCCATCCGCTACATGCTCAGGCACTGGGAGAAACTGACGTTGTTCCTGCGTCAAGCCGGTGCGCCGCTGGACAACAATGTTTGCGAACGGGCACTGAAGAAGGCCATCCTACACCGCAAGAATTCCTTGTTCTACAAGACCCAGAACGGAGCGCGCGTCGGCGATTTGTTCATGAGTCTGATCTACACCTGCCAGTTGAATGAGGCCAACCCGTTCGACTACCTGACCCAGTTGCAGCAGCACGCCGAGATGCTTGCCGCGTGCCCCGAACATTGGATGCCCTGGAACTACCGGGACGCGCTGAGGTGAGCGTTGCGTGTGTGTCCGGCAAACCACGCTCCTCCGAAACTCGCGACATCGGCGGCTCAGGGCAAGCGACGAGTAAATTGCCCTGGTGTCGGCAACGAGGCCGACGTTCCCTCGCTAGAATACTCTGCGACCTGGTTTCTGTGTGCCTGGCTCTGCGATAGCATACACTCACCAAGTCATCGAAGGTTCTATTTGAAGAAGGGCTGGCTTGCCGTGCAAAGACGAACATTTAATACAGTGATTTTGGGCTCGGGTCTCAACATGCTCGGTCGCGGATCTGCGCACCAAGGGACCGACAAAACGAAAGCCGCTGGCAAGCTGCTTCACGCCAAGAAGATAGAAACCAGGTTGCAAGCGGCAACCGCCTGGCACGTTCGCTACCTGTCCAAGGACGTCAACGACGTTGCCCACGAGGTCACCGGAATCGTCCTCGCTCCGTCGAAACAAGGTAAAGATCGCCCGATCATCACTTGGTGTCACGGGACCACCGGACTGGGTGATGTGGCCTGCCCATCGGCACAGCCAGATCCAGCACGCGAGTTGACGGTCTACTTCAACCCGGGGGTCCACACAACAGATTGATTATGGTGTACCGGGCGTCCAGGGCTTCATCAACGCTGGCTATGTGGTCTGCGCCAGCGATTACCAGGGGCTGGGAACATCGCAAATTCATCAATACATGGTGAGTCGAACGAATGCGCGCGATGCGGTCTTCCTCGGCCATGCCGCCAGAGAGCTTGAAGCAGGTGCGGGAACCAAGCTCCTCTGCTACGGTTGGTCGCAGGAAGGCGCGGCCGCCGCCGCTGTGGCAGAACTCGATGACGCCGACTTCGGAGCATTAGACCTGCGAGGAAGCGTCCTTTTGTCCCCTGGAGTGGCATCCATTGGTATCGCGAGTCCCACGGGAATCTCGGCAGGCTTGGCTGATTCCAGCAAAGCGCCCGACTCTCACCTCTTGATGATGCTATGGGGCTATGCAGCGGCTTACCCAAGACTTAATACGGCCGACGTCTTCACGCCGCTTGGGCTGCAACTCATGAGAGACTCGTGGAAAGTACAGCCTGTCCATCACCTGAACGACATGGCAGCACGAATGTTCCGGTTGAAAGGAGCGATCCTCAAGTCGCCTCCACTCAACTTCGAGGCATGGAAGGCTGCGATCGTGCAAGCCTCGGCGGGTCGGGTGAAACCCCGGTGTCCATTGTTAATGTGCGTGGACGGTTTAGCCGGTGGAACCGTCATTCCTGTCCCGTGGCAACACGCGTATGCGAAGGTCGCGAAAACCTTGGGAGGAAAGATCGAGACTCGAGAATTTCCAAACGATGACCACTTCAGTCTACCTTTCACCGCTCGTGATCGGGTCCACGACTGGATGGAGAAGGCACTGGCGGTACACCCGTAAAGACAAGCGACGCTACTTCCACAGGAAATACGGCGAAACTCCGATTCACTTCATATGGTCATCGCCCGCTGGACGCACACATTTTCACGCCTACCGGAAGGACACGGTGCGCAGCTTGCGTTCGCGACGGATGGACGAGGCGCAAACTCAGGTGTATCAAGCCGACCGCGCTGCGCGCTCAAAAAACTCCTTCAATTCCGGAATAGCTACTTCAAGACTATATTTTTCTTCTATTAGTCGTCTCGCCGCTTGTCCGAGGGGGCGGTAAGCCGCAGGGTCGGCAAGCACGCGCAGCGCCGTATCCAGTTGTCGATCCGTATCGAACAACGGCTCGATTAAGCCGTTAACGCCGGATGAAATCACCTCGCGCACCGGCGGTACATCTGACGCCAGAACCACACAGCCGCTCGCCAAGGCATTGAACAGCGACCAAGATAACACGAAGGGCACCGTTAAGTAGACATGGAGATCGCTCATAGATAATAAGTCCGCCAACTGGTCCGGATGCAGATGCTCGACGAATAGAAAACGCGACAGATCGTAGTCGCCCTGACTCAGCACCCATTGCTTGAAGCTGGTCTGGCCGGTGTGCAAACGATCCCACCCGTAATAACTGCGGTCCTGGCCGACTACGGCGAACAGTACGTCGGATCGAACGCGGGCGATTCGCTGAGCCAAACGCATAAACAGGTCGAAGCCGCGCATCGACTCCAGCCCCCGAGCCACGAACGTCACCAGGCGGTGGTCCTCGGGAATGGTGCGGCCAGCAAAGGTGCGCGGCAACCGTCGCGGTTTATATAGCTCTGTGTCGATGCCGTCGAAATGCACTTCGATCTTGTGATGGAAATGTTTGGGAAAAGTTGAGCGTTGCCAGTGAGTCGGCGCGTATCCCCTCGAGAAGGCGACGAGGTTAACGAGCGTCGCGGCGTTGATACATCGCGGGTAGAACTCCGCCGGCTCGGCCGCCGGGAGGTCGATTCGGTAGGAAATGTCGCGCCGCCGGGGCGAGAAATAGTATTCGCAGTAATTGACGATAGGGCAAGATAGTAGCTCGGGAAGAAAGAGGGCTGGCCCCAATCCGTCATGCCCTACTACCAGGTCGGGACGCAGATCCGGGCGAGCACGAACGGCCTCAAAGACGACTTGGCACAATTGCAGATGGCGGCCAAAAGCTTGCGACCAAGGAGTTACCCGTTCCTTGCGAAACTCCTCCGACAACGGCAAACGCAGGATCTCCAGCTTCTGGAGCATTTCTACTGTTGGCGTAGGACAACTCGATAAACTCTCAATCAGATAGCTGCACTTCCAACCGTAACGCTTGTGAAGCTCTAATCCGAGCCGGCCGAACTGCGCCGGAAACGCCTGGTGAATGAAAAGTACATGCATGGTCTCGCAGTGCTCCCTCTTTACCGTCCGGATCACGATGGCAACGCGGCCTCTGCCAGATCATTGAAGTATGCCGCAAGCCGTGGCAGTGTCACGTCCTGGGAGTAGTTATCCCGTACCATCTGCACCGCCGCTTCTGCCAGCGGCTTGTGTGCGGCGAGATCATCCAGCACCCTGCAAGCCTGACGTTCCCATGACTCTGGATCGTTTCCCGCAGCAAGCAGTCCTGTTTGTCCATCGGTAATGATCTCGCGCACCGGCTCGGTATCGGAGGCTAGTACGATGCACCCGGAGGCCAAGGCTTCCAGCATCGAACGCGAGACAGGGAAGGCCCGGCTGGGATACACGTGCAGATCGCTGGCCGTCAGTACCTCGGCCACTACCTCGGGTTGGACCGAACCCAGCATCCACAATCGCTGCGGATCGTGCGGGGGATTTTCTTGGAGTGCTCTTGAAGCATAATCCTGGTTGAAAAACTGGAAATCAAGACCGCGTTGCACAATCGGGCCACCGAGGACAATGCACACCAGCGAGGGGTAGCGACGCAGCAATCGATTGGCCAACTCCAGGAAGCGATCGAATCCGCGAACCCGGTCAAGATTCCGTGCCACAAAACTGACAACGAGGGTGTCCGACGGCAGCGTCCGGCCAGCCACGCGGCGTGTTGCCCGGCGCTGGGGCGCTATGCGAGTCGTGTTTACTCCGTCGTTCAAGACCAGGAAATGGTCGTGATATTCGGCAGGATAAAGGTCGCGTTGCCAGAGTGTCGCCGTCCATGCCGACGCGCCGCTTTCCAGGTTGAGTAGGTCCATGGCGTTGGCGGAGCGTCGCCAGTGGAAATACTCAACCGGCACACTTGGTCCGCTCTCGTCGGCCAGGTCGTGCGCATGGGCGTGGTAGAAGTAATCGAAATAATTGACGACGGGAACGCCGGGGAGGTAAACCGGCGCGAACAGCGTAGAGCCTAGTCCGGTCGAGCGTCCGAGGACCAGATCCACGGGTTGCGGCCGGCGTGATTGCAGCTTTTCCCAGCAGCCGTATGCATGGCAGAGGCCGCGTTCCAAATACCGTATCCAGGTAACGGCCGGCTCGTTGGCGGCACCGCCGGTCTGGTAGCCCACCACTTCCAAACCCTTGCCGGCGGACGCCGGCCAGTGTTCCGGTGCATCCGCCGAGGCGCAAAAGAACCAACAGCGGTAGCCTCGATGGCGGACCAGCCAGTCGGCCGTCGCTCCCAGGCGGCCGGGAAAGCGCGGCTCGATGCAGAGTAGGTTAAGAGGATCCTGTGCCATCTTCCCTCCTGGCGGAGAGGCGGCGTCATGGCAATCACGGTCCGTCGTGGACGATGAGCAAGCGCTTCCGCGACTCGTCCATGCTTGGAATCAACTGCGGACAAGCGTCCGAGCGCACCCGGATGATTGCACTGAGGAGAGAGGGACCATGCGATTCCCTGACGGCCAGACACTGTTGGCGCTGCTCGCCGAGATCGAGGAGGCCCTGGTGTCGAAGCTGCCGAAGGCTCTGGCGAACCTCAAGATCTCCGATCCCGCCTATCCCGCTTTAGGTTCCGGAAATTAAGCTGTAGTAGTAATAGCCGCACGCCCTGGGACCGGCCACACCGTAGCAGTCTTCCCCCTGGCTTGTACGGATTTGTTCGCGCGCGGCGTGAACCTCATGGAAGACAACCTCTCAGAACCGCGCTCCGCCTAGCTCATCTCTTTTCTTGGCCAGCATTCGCACTGCTTCAGCCTGCTAATGGTCAGCACGCACTAACCGGACCCCCTGCACCATACTAGCCAACTTGCGTGTGGCAATGAACCGCGCGGTTTGCGAGAAACCGCAATCCGGCGTGACATGGACGCGCTCCAGTTCGATGTAGCGCAGCACCACCCGCAGACGCTCGGCCACCAGTTCCGGCGGCTCAATCCAGGTGTTTTTGACATCCACCAACCCGACAGCCAAACCCATCGGCGGCTTGATCTCGCGGGCCAGCTCGATCTCGGCCATCTCGCGGCTGGCAAACTCCAGGGCGAGTTGATGGACTTTCGCTCGCGCCAGATGAGGGAATAGCGGCAGATAACTTCGATGACCGACGGCCCGAGCGCGATAATTGCCGAAACACATGTGCATGCTGATCGTCGCCTGAACGCCCGTGACGGTGCGCTCGATTATGTCGAGAAATTCTTCGGGATGATCGGGACGGCAAGCGAAGCTGGGTTCGTCGAGCTGGATAAAGTCCACTCCGACATCGACCAATGTTCGCATCTCACGGTTGACAATCGGAATCAACGCCTCGGTGATCTCGCGGCGATCCTTGTACACTTTGCCGCCTTGCAGGCAACCGGCGAGAGTGAACGGACCCGGCACTGGGACTTTAACCGGCGCTGACGTGATGGTCCGCAGACGCCGATATTCGTCGGCTAAACCCAGTCCCTTCGGTGCGTCGAGAGGGGCGATGCAACGATAGCGGCTGCGCTGATCGTGAGCCGGCGGGCCCCAGCGCCGCGCCTGGGGCAGCGGCTCGATTCCGGTAAGATAATCGTAAAAGCCGAGATTGAAATCGACGCGCTGCATTTCGCCATCCGTGATGAGATCGGCGCCAGCGCGGAGTTGATCGTCTATCGCCAGGCGAACCGCGTCGCGCAGCGCTTCCTCGCGGTCGTCGGGACCGAACAACTCCGGGTGATTCGCCGCGTCTTCGCAGAATTTGGCATACCAACCGGGAAAGGACCAGCTGCCAATGACGGTCGCGGGGAGAATCGGAAGGTGCGTCATGCTGGCAATGTAGCCTTCCGGCATTTCCCTGGCCATTTTTTTGAACGCCTCGACCCGCGATTCCTATCTTGCTCATCATGTCACGAGTTGCCCGCCGACAAACACCTGGCGGACCTCCAGGTCCTCACTAAGGACGACCAGATCGGCCCGTTTGCCGGGCGCGATGCTGCCGAGAAGTTGATCGAAACCGGCAATCCGCGCCGGCGTCAGGCTTGCCATGCGCACGACCTCGGGCAACGGCACGCCGGTCAGACGCTGAAAGGTCCGGACAGCATGATCCATGCCCATGACTCCGGAAGCCAGCGCCTGGCCGTCGGGCATCACGCCGACGCCGTCGCGACGTAGGATAGGCTCGCCGCCGTCAAGTGGACCAAAGAGATATTCGCCGTCCGGCATATCCAAAGCTCGGTTACAATCCGTCACGAGAGCCAGCCGATCTGGTCCCTTGATTTTGTAAGCCAGAAGTAGCAGTTCCCGACTGAGGTGCTTGCCGTCTGCGATGACCTCGGTGGTCAAGGCGTCGAAAAATAGCGTCGCCTCCATCAGACCGCCACGCATGGGATACGTCTGTGTTTGCCGCAAGCGCGCGCGGTCGGACATGGCGCAGAAGAGATGGTCGACGTGGCGCACGCCCCACGCGATCGCCGCTTGCACCTGATCGAAGGTGGCGTGTGAATGGCCGGCGTTGCAGCGAACGCCGCGCTGACGGCAAGCCTGGACGAATACCTCCGCGCCGGGCAACTCCGGGGCGACCGTGGCGGTGACGATGGCATCGGCGAAGTTGAGAAAGGGCAAGTAATCGGCCGGCTCCGGAGCGCGGACGGCGGTGGCCGGATGACAGCCGCATGCCTCGCGGGCAAAATACGGGCCATAGAAATGGGCGCCGAGAATCGCCGAGCCGCCGGTACCTTCGGCCTTGAGACGGCGACAGGTTTCAAGAAAGCTCAGATGTTGCTCGTGACGGGCGACGGTAGTGGTCGGCAGCAGGCTGGTCGTCCCGTGGCGAGCATGGGCGCGGCAGACTGTGCGGAAAGCCTCGGTTGTGCCGTCCATAAAGTCGGCGCCGGCGCCTCCGTGGACGTGCAAATCGACGAACCCCGGCGCGAGATAGCCACCGTGGAGATCGATAATATCCGCCGTCGGCGGGACCGGTGCGGCAGCGGGGCGAACGGCGGTGATCCGAGAGTCCTCCACCGTTATCGAACCGCCATGCAGCAGGCGATCGGCTAGGATGATGGTCCCACCCGTGAAGTATCGGATAGACATGGGAAGAATCGCCGCTTAGCCACGATGTTCAGTGGAGCGTTCGGGCAATCTCACGCACCGCTGAGCACCGCGGCTAAGCAATTATCAATGACGGAATAAGAACTCCTTGGCGTTTAGCAGCGCCCATTGAATGTCTTCCCACGCCTTGCGTTTGTCCGGCGCACGCGCGATGTGTTCGAGCGCCACCTTCACGTTCTCTGGATTCGGCAAGCGCGATAGCGTGGCCAGATACAACTCGTTGAGCATATCGACATCTGGGGTATTGGCCGCGAGCAATCGGGCGATGCGGTTTTTGGGGTTGCGGACTTTCTCGTTGATTGTCGGTCCATTGATGAGCTGTAAGGCTTGGGCGAGATTGCTGTCGCTCTCGCGTTCGCACTCGCAGGCCAGCTCGCGGGCGGGTTGGCCGAACGTTTTTAGAAAAACGTGATTGATGTCGCCGTCGGGCAATTGCACGGCGCGTGTCCCCAGCGGCAAACCGGCGAATTTCTCCGGAACTTCTGTAACCGTGCAGATGGCATCAAGCAGCTGCTCCGCGGTCAGGAGTTTCGTGACCGCGTGCGAAAAATACTTGGTGTCATCGGCGTTGTCCTTGTTCGTTTGAGCGCTGAGCTGATAAGTCCGCGAATTCATGATGACGCGGATCAGGTGTTTGACATCGAACTTGTGAGCGACGAAGTCTTTCGCCAGGGCATCGAGCAGCTCATCGTTGGCCGAGGGATTGGAATCGCGGAAATCATCGACCGGATCGACGATGCCCTTGCCGTTGAGGTGATACCAGATACGGTTGGCAACGGATTTCGCGAAGAACGGATTGTCGCCGCTCGTCAGCCAGTCGGCCAACACTTGCCTACGATCGGTGCCCGGGGGAATGTTCGGCACGGACCCGCCCATGAATTTCGGTTTCATCACCTGGCCGGTGCGCGGCTGCGTCATTTCGCCGGCGCGTCCATCGTAAACGACCTCGGCCCCGCCGGGTTTCATCGGATCAGGTCCACGATCAAGCGAATCTCTCTTGTGGCGGACGCGAGCGAAGAAAGCGGCCATGCTGTAGTAATCGTCCTGCGTCCAGCGCTCGAAGGGGTGATTGTGGCACTTGGCGCACTGCATGCGAATGCCGAAGAACAGCTGCGCCGTCGTCTCGGCCAGGTTCTGCGGATCGCGGGCCACTCGATAATAATTGGCCGGCGGATTCATGAACGTACTGCCGCTGGCGGTCAGCATCTCGCGGACAAGCGCGTCGAAGCCGGTGTTGTGAACGATGCGATCGCGCAGCCAACGCTGAAAAACGTGCGTGCCTTTGACCTCGATCGCCTTGCGGCTGCTGCGGAAAACATCGGACCATTTGAGGGTCCAATAGTCCGCATATTCGGGGCGCTCGAGCAGGGTGTCGATCAGTTTCGCTCGCTTGTCCGGAGAACGATCGGCAAGGAACGAGCGCACATCCTTTACCGGCGGCAGGATTCCACAGATGTCGAGATAAGCGCGACGAATAAACTCGGTATCGGTACACAGCTCCGAAGGCGGAATGCTGAGCATTTTGAGCTTGGCGAAGACGTGTTTATCGATGTAGTTATTTTCGGGCGGATTGGTCCACACAAACCCCTCGCGCGTTTCCAAGTAGGTGAGGCGAACCGTTTGCAGCACCATCAGGTAGCGGCACAAGATCGCTACCTCGCCCGCCTGTTTGAACGACACCAGTCCGCTGCTGGAGACCTCGGCGACGGCGGGATCGCTGCTGCTGAACACGGTGAGCCGGGTCACGTCGCGCACGCTGCCATCGGAGAACTGGGCGATCACGGCCAGTTGCTGCGAACGGGCGGGCGTTCGTTGCACGCGCGAACCGGGCAGGATCTCGATGCTCTTGACGGCCGCTGCATTGGGTGGATCGTCGCGCAGTCCTTCGGCCAGCCAGTCGCCCAGAGCGCGGACGGGGATGCTATTGGGCAGGAACCGCTGCCCGCCTTCGTGCGGCACTTGCCCCAGGCCTTTCTGTAAGATCAGGCTATCCTTGGGCTGCTGCCGGTCCGTGCGCCGGCCAAGCACGTCGCGGGTCAACTGCAAATAGTCGGCGGCCGGATCGAAGCCGCGCAGGCTCAACTTGAAGCCGTTCTTGCCGGAGGGCGTGCCGTGACAAGCACCGGCGTTGCAGCCGCCGACGTTGAGAGCGGCGATGACCTCATTGCGGAAACTGGTGGCGTGCGGCTTGTCCATCTCCGTAACGACCACAGGCACCCGCGCCGTCTTGCTGCCTGCTTGGACAAGGATGGCCGTCTGACCATTTTTCTTCGGTGTGACGAAGCCCGTTTCATCGACGGAAGCGACGTCCGATGATTCACTGCTCATGGAACATAGGCTGGTAAGGTCGCGCACGACTCCGTCTGCGTAGCGGCCCGTCACGATTAATTGTTGACTGCTGTGCCCGCCGCGTAGAGTGATGGAAGCCGGCTGTACTTGCAAACTATCGGGCCGGCCAATAACGGCTGACCTATCGGCCGCATCGGGAGGCGAGGCGGCTCGCGCTATCGAATTAGGGAGAACAAGCGACAGGGCGGCGAGGAAGAAACAGAAGGAATGATTGAAACGGGACAACGAGCCGTTCATGGGATGTCGCCCTCTTGTGAAAAGTTACCGGAGGCAGGAGAAACCGGCGGGCATTGGGGTGAGCTATTGGAGTCTAGTTTACTGAACAGCGTGTTTTCGTGCGACTATTTTTTGTTAGATAATTGAAACGGACGTGATGGCCGCCCTCCCCACTGTCTTCTCCTGTCAACCCTCTGGCGTTCCGGCGCGATCAATCCTAGAATGGGCATGGTTTGTAATCTCGATTTCAATGCTCGCGAACCGATGCCGCTTCGCTTAAGATGTATCCGTCGAGTCCGCCGGAGCGTCGAACCAGCGCCGCCTTCGGTTGACCAATCTGATTTCGTGCGCCTAGAGGAAGATCATGCTCAGCGAAGCAAGCCGGTCTTGCGACGCGCCGGGTTCCTTGGAAGAACGGCCGTGCGTGCTGCTGGTCGACGATGATATCGATGTGGCCCACACGGTCTCCAACATTCTCCGGCAGGAGCGCTATGAGGTCGCGGTGGCACGCGGCGCGAGAGAAACCTTGTCCGCTTTGGACAAACGGGTCTATGATGTTGTGCTGCTTGAACTCGCTCTCGCCACGGCCGACGGCCTCAGCTTACTCACGGAGATTCGCCATCGCGCGCCGACAACTTTCTGCATCGTATTGACCGGCTATGCCTCGCTGGAATCGGCCGTGGCAGCTCTCCGCCGTGGCGCGTACGACTATCTGATCAAACCCTGCGTGATTGAGGATCTTAAGCAGACCATCAGCCAAGCGATCGACCAGCGCCGCCTGAGCTTGCTGGCAGCCCAGCGGGAGCACCAGCTCAAGGAGCTGAACGATCAATTGGAGGAGCGCATCCTGGCTCGTACCGGGGAGTTGATGCAGGCCAATCAGCGTCTTGCCGAGGCTAACGCCGCCAAGGACCGATTCCTGGCCACCTTGTCGCACGAGCTGCGCACCCCATTGACGCCATTGCGGGCTGGAATTGATTTGCTCCGAACACGGTTGCCGAGCGCCGAATGGCAGTCCACGCTCGACGCCATGGAACGCAACTTGGCCCAGGAAACCCGCTTGATCGACGATCTGCTCGACATTGCGCGCATCACCGCGGGCAAACTGTCTTTGGATAGAAGATCTATCACATTGACCGAATGTCTGCGAAACGCCGTTGAGATGATCGAGCCGCGCGCTGCCGCCAAGGAGCAACTCTTGGGCGTGGAGCTGCGCGACATCTTCCCTCCTATGCTCGCCGATCCGGTTCGCTTGCAACAAGTGATCGCCAACCTGCTTGACAATGCCGTCAAATTCTCGCCGCGAAAGGGTCGCGTCGGCTTAAAGGCTTGGCTGGCCGATGGCCAGGTTTTCCTCGAAGTAGTGGACAGCGGTCCAGGAATCAATCCGGCGCATCTGCGTCGCATCTTTGAACCGTTTTGGCAAGCGGACCTCTCTTCGCGAAGGCAGTTCGGCGGCACGGGATTGGGACTAGCGATCGCACGGGAAATTGCTTTGTTGCATGACGGTGAACTGTGGGCGTCCAACATCGAACCGGGACCCGGCGCTTGCTTCACTTTCCGCTTTCCAGTCGTACAGGCCGAGCCACCTTCGTTGGCTCCGGAAGCCACTCTCGCCCCGGCCCCCCTCCGCATCCTGCTCGTCGACGACTCGATCGATACCATCCAAGTGCTGGGCTGTCTGCTCACTTCCAAGGGGTTGAGAGTCCGGGAGGCCGCAAGCGTCGCCGAGGCGCTCGATTTCGTCCGCACGGAGCCTCCCGACGTCATTATCACCGACATCGGCATGCCGGAGCAGGATGGTTATGACCTGTTGCGCTTGCTACGCAACGAGGAGGGGCTGCACGACCTCCCGGTTATCGCAGCCACCGGATACGTCGGCAGCCGCGAGCAGGAACAAATGGCCAAGGCCGGTTTTTCCGCGACACTTTCCAAACCCTTCGACCTAAGCGAGCTGCTTTCCGCTCTCGAACATGTCTGTCCTCCCAAATGTTGAAGGGGAACGACGACCCGAAGCTGGACGGTTCTGCATTGCAGGTGGTCTGCTCCGCAAAATCGCTTTCCCTCGCCTTGTACGAACGTCCCTTCCCTCTTAGCCAACTTTGCTATATTGCACAGAACGAGCATCTTCTGCTATTCTGCCTTGTCTGCGTGTCTAAAATAGAAATAGGTAAGGTTTTCTCCTCGCCCGGCAACGCCCGGGAGTCGGTTTACCGCAGGGAGAGGATCACCATGAGATATACACTCGTTTGCCTACCTCTTTGTCTGCTCTGCACCTCGGATTCTTCAAGTACCGAACCTCCGCAAGCCGCGGCTTTTCGCGAAGTAGTCGATAAGGGCCATCCTCTGCCGAGCGAGGCGGGGATGGAACACTTGGCGAAGAACGATCCCATCGCATTTCTGAGAGAGTGCATCCTCCGCTATGATCGGGAAGTGACAGGCTACACAGCCACACTTCAGAAACAGGAGCGCATCGATGGCCGTCTTGAGCGTACCGAGCTGATCGATGTCGCTTTCCGCGAAAAGCCGTTCAGCGTGCTAATGAAATGGAAAGAAGGAGCACGCCGCGCCGCTGCGGTGTTGTACGTTAAAGGCGAGAACCGCGACCAATTGCTGGTACGGCCAGCTGGCGTTCTATCTGTGGCGGGAATCGTGGCTCGCAGTCCGAACGGTAGCGATGCCAAAAAAGCGGGCCGTTATCCACTGACCGAATTTGGCATCAAAATCGGCATGCAGCGAACCCTCGTCTCCTGGGAAAGAGCCAAAAGAGCCGATGCCTTGCATGTCGAATTCTTGGGTGTGAAAGAGATCAAGGAGACGGGCAATCGCCCTTGCTGGATCCTCAAGCGGACGGGCTATGCCGCACCGGAAGAGAGCGAGGGCATCACGGAACTGACCACCTACATTGACAAAGACACCTGGCTTCAGGTCGGGACGGTATTGAAGGGGGAAGATAACAGGTTGATCGGCGAGTATTTCTTCCGCGACATCACGATCAATCCGACTCTTCCCGCCGGCACATTTACGCCCAATTCTTTGAAGCGCTAACACAGCGCATTCGACGACTCGCGACGCTTCCGGCAAACGTGGGAAAAGCATTTGCCTGGAGCATCGCGAATCGTCCGCTTTCTCGGTTTTTACTTCTGCCTTGAATCCGGAGTGGCTCCGGTTCCTCCCTTGGGCAGCGGGCGCCCACCACCCCCCACGCCGGGTTTGCCGGGTTCAGGGGGAGGCAGGCGGCCTTCGCTGATTTTCTCCAGCACTTCTTGCATAGCTGCCTTGCGCTCCTCACGCGGACGCGCGGCGCGGAAGCTCTTCAATTTCGGCAAGTCTAAGTGAAAGAGGTTGATGGCAAGCAATCCGAGTCGCCAGCGCGCCAGCTCCGTAATCGCCACTTTCTCGCTTGCCAGGTCCTTGGCCAGGTCTTCGTAGTAATCGCGGGAGTTAAAAACTTGCTCGTAGGTGGGATCACGCATAAGGTCCATGATTCTTTCCGCCTCCCCGCGCGTGTAGCCTACGTCGGAAACCAGGAGACCGTTTTGAGTCTTCGGGTCGTAGAGCTTCCGGTCTTGATTAGGACCCCGATCAAGCCAGCGCCGCAGGGCCACGATAGAAATCATGCGATCCGGCGAATTCACATCATCGGCACGACCGAGAATGTTCATCAATTCCTTGATCTCGTCCATGGCGCCCAGGCAATAGATGGCCAAACGGTGTTGATAAGGAATCTCGGCACCGGGCCGGACCAGCACTTCCTGAAGGGCGGTAAGCGGCGCCTTGTCCATGGTCATGAGGTCCTTGATTGCTTTCAAGGCAGCGGTCATGCCCCGCGCATCCGGGGAATCGACGATTGGGCTTTTTGGGAACACCGTGTTTTTCGCGAATGTCAAATCCTCCTTGCCGATCTGCGCGCGATTGTAGGTAGAGGGATTGGCACTGTCCCAGTTAAATTGGGCCCACCCCGGCACGCTCAAGTCCGGGTATTTTTCCTTCTCCAGAGCGATTCCGGCCGTACCGTTGAGCAGAGTGAGTTTCAATTTCGACATGTACGCTCCCTCAAACCGCGTCTTAAAAAGATCGATCGCGGCTTCGGACCCGGGATGGAGGGTGAGGTCCCAGACCTTATTCTCAAACCGTAATCGCACGATAGCGCCGGCGGACTCCGTTGCTTTGTGATTGGAGATGTACAACCGGCCGCGCTGGAGCGTCAGATCGACATCGGTATCCGTGGGTTTGTGTAGGACGAGGGCACTCTCTTGCAGATAGTCCATCGCGCCGGCCTGCGGCGGCGTGAATTCGCGGATGTGGCCGCGGAGAAGCAGATGAACACCGCAATCCAACCGCACTTCACTGGCATAACCCGGTAAACTCATAAGCTCATCGTTGCTGAACACGCTCCCCCCAGGCTGGAGTTTGCTCCAACCCTCTTTTTCGTCCTTGCGTTGTACCAGCAAGCTCAGTGGCAAGAAATCGGGGATAACATACTTACCAACGAGGGTGCGTTCCTTGCTCGGCGGCGCGTCGCGTCCCGATGCGGGTTTCTCCGCCGACTTTTCCGGAGTCGTCTCCAGCTTTCCGCTTGAAGGAGAGACGTCCGTTTTGGCTTCGGTTTTCGTTCCGTCGCTATTGGTTTCCTTCGATTCTTTTACCTTGGTCGGATTGGTTGGAGGGTTCGTGTCGTTGGAGGACTTCGGCTCTTCCTGAGACGTTTTTTTCGTGTCTTTCACTTCCGGCTTGGCGACAGCTTTTTCCTTGTTTTCGGGTTCCTCCGATTTCGTGTTCGGCCCCTGCGCGAGCTGATTGGAGGTACTGGGGGGTTGGGCGATGTGAATGGATTGCCATAAAGCGATCCCGACGATGGCGATGAGAAGCACAGCCGCCACCGGCAAAGCCCAGCGTAGCCAGCTACCGCGACGATAGAACGGCAAACCGAGCAAGAACATCTCATCGGCGTCGGCATCCTCCGAGGTGGGAGACGACGCATGTGCTCCCGCCGGCGCCTTGCGGAACGGAATCGCCTCGCGTCCCTGCACCAGCGCGTACATGCGTTCCTTCGCCTTCGGTGGCACCACGGCCGGCTCTCCTAGGACGAGCGTGAGAATCTGATGGCACGAGGCGACCTCAGCCAAATGCACGTCGGACTCCAGGCAAATCCTCTCCAACTCCGCGACTTGCTCCGAGGACAGCTCGTTATCGAGGTAGTCGGCAACCATGTTCGGCTCGAACGAGTTCGGTCCGGTTGCGGGAGGCGTGGTGATCCGCCGCCGCCGAGTCACCTGTCTGATGCGTGCGATCAATTCCTGAGCAGTATCGCTCTCGGCCACTTTTTGGCCGATCGTCTTGATCTCCAGCGGTTCCAGGGTGTCGTCCAGGTAGGCCAGTAAGGTTCGCAACGTCAGGCGCACGGTAGTCTCCTTCTCGATCAGCCCATGTTGTCTCTCGATGCGATAATGGCGGTCTCATCTTCAATAGTGGCGGCGGCGACCGTTTTTCGTACACTTTTTTTCGCGCAAGTTGACCGATACGTCTGCCCCAGCTCGGCCCTATCATCACCTTCGTGACCGCCGCGGCTTGAGACCCCTGCAGCGATGACGTATCATGACGATATGACTTCTTCCACACTCACTCAGCCGTGTGTACCGCTCGAGTTGGCCGCCAAACGCGATCGGCTGCTGGAAGTATTGCGTAGTCTCGGTCCAGTTGCGGTTGCCTTTAGCGGCGGTATCGATAGTACCGTCGTTGCCCAAGCGGCACGGCTGGCCCTGGGCGATTCCGCCGTCGCCGTTACCGCGGACAGTCCCAGTGTGCCGCGCGCCGAGATCGAGGACGCTCGCCGATTGGCCGAGCGCATCGGCATTCGTCATCGGGTCGTTCCCACGACGGAATTTCACGATGCCAATTACGTCCGCAATGACGGTAGCCGCTGCTACTTCTGCAAGAGCGAGCTGTACTCGCGCATCGAAACGTTGCTGCCGGAGTTGGGTGTTTCGGTCATTTGCAGTGGAGCGAACCTCGACGATACCGGGGATTATCGCCCCGGCCTGAAGGCGGCAGCCGAGCATCGCGTCCGCCATCCTTTACAAGAAGCGGGCTTCACCAAGGCCGACGTCCGCGCCTTGGCCCTAGCCTGGGGGTTGCCCACATGGGACAAGCCGGCATCGCCCTGCCTATCGAGCCGACTGGCCCCCGGCGTGGAAGTGACGCCCGAGCGCACTGCGCGAGTCGAAGAGGCGGAGAAGTACTTACACGCCCTGGGTTATCGGGAGTGCCGTGTCCGCCTCCATGCGGATGAGCTGGCACGCATCGAAGTGCCCGTCAGCGAGCTGCACCGTCTTCTCGAACCCGCCGTCCACAGAGAGTTAGTGCGCCGGTTCTTGGAACTCGGTTTTCGCTATGTCACGCTCGATCTGGAAGGATTTCGTTCGGGCAGCCTCAACCAACTGGTGAGCCTCGAATTGCAACGACTCTTTTCCGGACAAACCTCATGAATCCCTCCGACCGTACCTCGCTGGTCCCCTTGCCGTCGCGCACCGCTCTGGATGCGTATTTTCTGGAAGCCCGCAGCAAATTGCTAGACCTTGCCGGCATCCTCGACCGCATTGGCCGCGGCTCGGGCGGCAGCGAACTGGAGCTCGACCCGCGCCTTGCCGGTATCCGTCAAGCGCTCGAAGTTTTACATGATGAGAGCGGCGGCCGAGCCGAACGCATCCAGCGAATTTTCTCGCTCGATTATGATGCGAATTGGGAACGACCCAAACCGAGATGAGTTCGGACCAAGAGAAGCATTGCGGTCTCAAGTGGTCCTCCTTCTACGGCTGAACACATAATTGAGGAGGGACGCTTGCGGTCTCCTTCCTATCGTGTTACGCTGAGTGCAACAACCGAGGTTCCATCGCCGCAATGATGCCGCAGTTCGCCAATCCCGTTTTTCTCTGGCTGTTGTTGCTCGTACCGCCTCTCTTGTGGTGGGGGTTGCGCCGGCGGCGCTGCGCCCTGCGGCATCCAGCCGTTTTTTTGCTAGGGGGTTTGCCTCCCGGTAGGGCGCGTCTGGCTCGTTGGGGCCCCACGCTCCTTCGTTCCACGTCCGTTTTGCTGCTCATCATCGCCTTGGCGGGGCCGCGCTGGCCCGATTTGCACACGCGCATTGAGACCGAAGGCATCGCCATCGTTATGCTCGTGGATGTCAGCGGCAGCATGAGCGAACGCGACTTCGATTGGCGCGGCGAGCCGATTACCCGATTGGATGCGGTCAAGAAGGTCTTTCACCTGTTCGTCGCCGGGGGTGATGGAACTGAATCCACTGGCGATAACACAGATGCGTCGAACTTCCAGGGCAGGCCAACCGATCAAATAGGGCTTGTAGCTTTCGCTACGAGGCCGGAAACCGTTTGCCCGTTGACGCTAAGCCACTCCGTCTTGCTGGGTCTTCTCGACGCGGAGCAACCGCGAACAATCCCCGGTGAATCGGAGACGAACATTAGTGATGCGGTGGCAATGGGGCTGCACCGTCTGCGCAGCGCCGGGCCGCGCCGCAAAGTTCTGGTATTGCTCAGCGACGGCGAACATAATGTGCCGCATCCGCAGTCCGGCTGGACGCCGCGACAGGCCGCCCAGGTAGCCAACGGCTTGCACGTTCCCATCTACACCATCGACGCAGGTGGTTCCGGAGCCTCGGCCAAAGAACCCGCGGCGAAAGAGGACAGCGGCGCCGAGCATGCCATCAGCCCCGGCGAGACCCGTGCTCAGGCCGTGCGAACGCTGGAAGAGATGGCGCACATCGCACATGGCCAATATTTCCAGGCTCGAGACACGAAGGGATTACTAAATGCCTGCCGGGCCATCGACGACCTGGAACGAACGGACATGCGAAGCTTTCAGTATCGCCGCTTTCATGAAGCTTATCCCTGGTTTGGCCTGGCGGCGTTTGTGCTGTTTAGTATCTCCCTGGGTTTGGAACGAACGATTTGGCGACGAATCCCCTGAGGAATTGATGATTTCTGATTGCTGATTGATGATTTGAAGCAGTCTTCCATAATCATCAATTAGCAATCAGAAATCATCAATCAGAAAAATGTTGCATCACGCATTCGCTCATCCCTGGATGCTTTGGTTCCTCACGGCGCTGCCGGCGCTGGTGGGGCTGGGCATATGGAGCGCGCGGCGGAGGCGGCAGGCATTGGAGCGACTGGGCGATCCCGCCGCGGTGGAGATGCAAATGGCATCGCGCCGCGGCTGGCGACGGCTAAGCGGCCTGTGCTTTCTGCTGGGATTCCTGGGACTCGGGGTGGGCATGGCCGGGCCGCAGTGGGGGCGCGACTGGAATCAGTCCGCCGCGCCGGGACGCGATCTCATCGTCGTCGTCGATTGCAGCCGCAGCATGTTGGCCGAAGCGCCTAGCCGCCTGGAACGCGCCCGTGAAGCCCTCATCGATTTGGCTGATGCCGTCGAAAGCCGCGGCGGTCATCGACTCGCCCTCGTGTTCTTTGCCGGCAAGGCCAAAATGGTGTGCCCGCTCACCCACGATTACGATCATTTCCGGTCTAAATTGGACAATTTAGAAACCGCGGCCAAGGAGCGCGATTTGGAGCCGGGACCCAGCGAGAAATCCGGCACGCGGCTGGGACAGGCGCTCTCCTTGGCCGCGACTTGCGATGATCCGCGCTATGCCGGCACGCGCGACATCCTTCTGTTGTCCGACGGCGATGACCCCGGCCGCGACGCCGAGTGGCGCAATGGCGCCCGTATGGCCGTGGCGCTTGGCATTCGCGTTCACACGATCGGCGTCGGTGATCCGAACACGGCCAGCCCCATTCGTCTCGACTCTGGCCCGCTGATGCACGATGGACAGATCGTTCATACTCGGCTGGAGGAAGCGCCGTTGCGTGAGATCGCCGAGCTGACAGGAGGTACGTACACTCCGGCGCGGACACGGACCTTGCCGCTCGGCACGCTTTATCTGGAGACCATTGACTCGTTGCCCCAGCGCGAGGACAGCGACGACACTCTGCCGGTCTATCAGCAACGCTACGCCTGGTTCCTCGCTCCGGCGTTAGGTTTTCTCGTGCTGTTCATCTTTCTGGGCGACGGCTCTCGGAAGGTGACGAGGTGAGAGGGATGTAGCGATGATGAGGAAGGCTCGATCGCATGCTTGTTATTTCCTCTCGTTCCCACGCTCCGCGTGGGAACGCACGTCCGGCCGCTCTGCGGCCCGTCCCACGCGCGACCCCGACACGACGCAAAGCGTCGCCAACCGGCGTTCCCACGCGGAGCGTGGGAACGAGAATCGTGGATGTCGGCACGGGATTGTTTTTCCTTGCGTCCTCATCGCACTGTCCTCCTGTTTCCTTGCCCTCTTTCTTTTGGGATTGAAGCTGTCGAGTGAACCGACTCCAGATAGGTTGCTCCAGGAAGGCCACGCGGCGGCGGCGCGTGGTGATTACGAGCGTGCAGCCGTCCTCTACGAGCAGGCGGAGCTTCATAGTACAGACCCGGTCGAAGTCGCGTTTTATTTGGCCGGGGCGAAATTCCACCTGGCCGAGAAGGTGGAGGGCATATCACCGGAATTGTTGGAAGCGGAGCAATTGTATCGCTGTTGTCTCAATCCATCCGATCCGCATCGACCTCGCGCGTTGTGCGGCTTGGGCAATTGTCTCTTGCACAAGGCAGGTTCGTCGGATGAGGGTAGTCTCCGCTCGGCGATTGCTTGCTACGATCTGTGTTTGCACAGCGCTGGCGATGATGAGGCGCTAGCTTCCGCGGCTCGGTTTAATCGAGAAAAAGCGCGGTTGTTACTGCTGCAATTCATTCCACCGATTCATGATCCCATGCGCGAACGGCCGCCGGGCGAGGACATGAATCCGTACATGCCGCGCCGTGACGATTACC